>Ga0247722_10000237_pt1 | contig 35835 bp, 36 predicted proteins | sample MSEWelMarce3H_FC_FD_189094 | JGI IMG/M metagenome (GOLD analysis project Ga0247722, IMG submission 189094) | Subsurface sediment microbial communities from gas well in West Virginia, United States - MSEEL Well Study Marcellus 3H_FC | ecosystem: Environmental > Terrestrial > Deep subsurface >... | reverse complement strand
ACGTGATGGTATAGATGCTGATGAAAGTGTTGCTGTATGGGAATTGTATAAAACATTATTAGATGGTCCTACCGAAATAAGAGTTGCAGCCGCAAGTCCAATTAAAGAAACTTACGATATTGTTAAAACTAATCCTGATACTAATTTTATAGTTGCCTTTGGTAAAGGTGAGGCTGAGCGTTTTAAAGCAATGGCTAATTACCCTAATGTAAAAGTATTTGACGGTGGTTATATTCAAGATGCTAATGCTACTCAATTAAGACAAGCGTTAGATTCTAAAGATGAAACAGCAATACAAAAATATTTACCTAATGGTATTTCACCAATGGATTTTTTAAATGCAATAGGTAGACCAAGCACTCAAAACCCTCCACCCCCAGTAATTCCTCAAGGTCCTCCTGAACCAGTTATGGAAAGTACAGAAGGTTATGTTAGTCCATATCATGATTTAGTATTAGATGAATTAGGTGAAATTGATCGTACAGCACAAGAATTTAACACACCAATCCCAGATATTCAATTTGCATTTGAAAAAGGTAGAGAAAATTTACTAACAGATGATATATGGTCTAAGTTAGAAAATAGTGATTCATATCAAATTCAAAATTTAGAACAAGCTGTTAAAATAGCAAACAAATATAAAAAAGATTGGAAGTCAATTGTTAGAGCAATACAAAACGAAGAACAATTACCAATGCCAATGGTTTTAAATTATGGACCAGGTAAGTATTATTTAGTAGCAGGTAACACACGTTTAATGATATATAAAGCATTAGGTGTACAACCAATTGTATTAATGGGTTCACTAGATTTAACAGTTAAGGAAGAATCAGAAGTATTTGATCTTAATAAAATTAAATTAACAGAAAGCCAAACGGCTACTATTGGTGAGTTTATTAAATATGCTATTAAAAACTTGGCAATTCAAAACCCTCCACGTAATTTAACATTCTCTTACGATAATGATCAAGCAAAATCAAAACGTAGTTTTGGTTACTTTGATCCTAATGATAATAAAATATGGGTTTATGTTAAAAACAGAAACATGGCTGATATTTTAAGAACATTAGCTCATGAATTAGTACATCGCAGACAGGCTGAATTAGGAATGCTTGATATTAATAGTGGTGATACAGGATCTACTATTGAAAACGAAGCAAATGCTATGGCTGGTGTGTTATTAAGAGATTTCGGTAAGGTAAACGATGGTATTTACGAACACAAAAAATAGTTATGTACACAATTTATTGCGACATGGACGGAGTCCTTGCCGATTTTGAAAAAGGTTATGCTGAGTTAACAAACACAAAGCCTTCTAGAACATTTAATAACAAAAAAGATTTTTGGCAACCAATATCGGATGCAGGTGCATCATTTTGGGCTAATTTAGATTGGATGTCTGATGGTCAACAACTTTGGAACTATATTAAAAAATATAAACCATATATCCTTTCAGCTCCTTCAATGGAACAATCATCTCGAGTAGGTAAAGACGCTTGGGTTAAAATGCATATGCCTGGTGAGTATAGAAAACTATTATTATATCCAAGAGCACAAAAAATGTTATTTGCTGCTGAAGGTAAAATACTAATTGATGATATGGAACAAACTATTAGAGAATGGAATAATGCAGGTGGCATAGGAATATTACATACATCAGCGGCTAATACAATAAAAGAACTTAAAAAATTAGGGTTATAATGGCTAACGAATCAATGTTACAGAAAGATTTTAAGCAACGCGATGTACAGCGTATGCGAAATCTAATTACTAAAAATTACGGTGATAAAACAGTAACACAAGCTGGTTATACTAAAGAAATAATTGAACATAAAGAAGGTGATATTTGGGAAGAAAACGGTAAACAGTGGACTATTAAAAATGGTCTTAAACAAAATATTACACGTTTAGATAATATTAAAAAATCACTTATAATTCCTTTAACATGTCCTAATTGTACCAAACCTATGAAAAATGACACATTAAATAAAAAGATGTGGCCTATTCATAAGATGTGTTTCGATTGTGTTATTACAATGGAAACTAAATTAAAGCGTGAAGGTAAATTTGAAGAATACGAGCGCAACATGACTAGAAGAGGTATTGAAACATATATTAAAGAATTAGAAGAAGCTCTATTAGAATTATCACTATCTACTACAGAAGACGAATCTATTGTTACTGAATCGGGTGATATTGAGCATTGGGTTGGTGGTAATATAGATAAACAAAAAATATTGCAGGACCTGCAAGAACACATCCAGAAACTAAAAGATATAGTAAATAGTTAATATTTATAGGTAAACACAAATTTACTCAATGGATAACGTCTGGTCAGTACTCATTACCGCTGTTACAGTTCTTGGCGGTACTTCAGCATTTAGATTTTACGAAAAACGTGCTATGCGCAAAGAACGTGATGATGAATTTATTCGTCACGATTGTAAAGATCGTATTGCTAAATTAGAAGCATTATTAGAAAGATCATCACAAGAAAAAGATGAAATGCGCAAACAGATACTTGATTTAGTATCTGAGGTAGCATCATTACGTACCGAAATTAAATACTTAACAGATAAACGTACTGGAAGTATATGATAAAGCTATCAGAATTAATGTTAAACGAAGGTCCTGCAGAATACCCAGCAGACCACCAACCAGGAATGCGCGTAACAAAAGGCGGTTCAATGTGTGGTAATTGTGAGTATCATGTAGTTGAAGGTAATTTATGTAATAACAAATATTGGTTAAAATGGCATGATGGAGATGCAAAAATTCCTTATGCTGCAGATGAATATTGTTGCAATTGGTGGCATTCAAAATAAAATATTATGATTAAATTATTAGAACTTCTAGAAGAAATAGAAGAATATGATGTAGAAAATGAACAAGATATAAAAGAATTTATCGAGTTTATGGAATCATATCAACAAGAGCTTAACGAAGCTGATTGTCCTTGTTTACTTGAAGCTAAGTACCAAGGCCGCACTGTACCATTAGGTAAACCAATGCGTGGTGATAGTAAGAAATTTAAGGTATATGTTAAAAATCCTAAAACAGGTAAAGTTGTAAAAGTTAACTTTGGTGCTAAAGGGATGAATATCAAGAAAAATAATCCTGTAAGACGTAAAGCTTTCAGAGCAAGACATAATTGTGCAAACCCAGGACCACGTACTAAAGCTAGATATTGGTCTTGTAGAAAATGGTAATATGATAAAATTAACTGAAATAGTACTTGATGCTTTAATGGAAAAAAAGCTATGCCCTAAAGGTAAAGCTTATTATAATCGTCGTAGAGCTGCTGGTGAAAAACCTTCAGCTTACCTTTCTGGTCGTGCTGTTAAAGTGTGTAAAGGATTAATGGAAGAAGATGATTTAGATTTACATGAATCACTTCGTGATTGGTTTAAAAAAGAAGATTGGGTTCGTATTGATACAGCAGGTAATATAACTGGCCCTTGTGGTACAATGAAAAAAGGTAAAGCAACAACTCGTTGTTTGCCTCGCGCTAAAGCAAATAGTTTAACTAAAGCAGAACGCGCTGCTACATCTCGTAAAAAAGTAGCTGGATCTAAAAAAGGTAAACAATTTGTACCTAATACAGATAAAGCAAAAGTAAAGTTTAATAAGTAATGAGACCCATAGATAAATTTATATTACATGTAGTTCATAATTTATTTTCCTTAAATGAATATTCTCAAGGAGAAATTAATAAATTAATGACTCAGTTTAAAGATGAGGCAGACGATTTAAACATTAACGTTAGTGATGAACAGTTAAAAGCTTACATTACACGTTTTGATGCTTTAAAAAATTCACCTAAGGTACAAGAAAAAGATTTACGTAAATACTCTTTAGGACAATTGATAAGATTAGTTACAGCATCTAAAGGTGCTGAAGCTCCTGGTGAAGAAGAAGATAAAACACCAGATGTAGTTTATCAGGAAAATGGTATTACTGTTTGGAATGGTTCTAAAGAAGGTAACTGTATTACTTACGGTGCTGGTGAAAAATGGTGTATAACTAGAGGATCATTTGGTAATTACAGATACAATGCAGATAGAGGCTTTCCTACATTCTATTTAGCTAAAAACAATAATATATCTCAATCTGATAAAAATAGTTTCCTTGCTATTCAGGTTAGAGATAACCGCAGTGATGCTAAAAAATACGTTTATACTGACAGGTCAAATAGTCCGTATGAATCTGAAGAAATGTCATTTGATCAATTAACTAATAAAGTTTCTTGGTTAAAAGATATTCCTAATCTAAAAAATATTTTAAAATATATTCCTCTATCAAATAGAGAAAAAGCATCAAACGTTTATGAACGTAATTCTATCTCTGTTAGAGAATGGACTAAATTACCTTTTGAAACTAAAAAACAATATTTAGTAATCAGATCCCAAAGATCAAGAAATTTATTTGATGATATAGATGAAAAAACTTTTGTTTCTGATTATCTTCCAAAATACCCTGCAATTGCAGAATTTGTAGCAATTACACCTGGTATTATTGATTCTATGGTGTTGTTACAAAATTTAGATAAATTTTCAACTCAAGATAGAAGATCAATTACATCTAATCTTAGAGGAAAACTTAGCCCAAAACAACTCCCAGCAGATGTTCTTTCATTTGATGTTAAAAAATTATTAACCGTTTTAGGTAAATGGGATTTAGATCAAAACGAAAGATTATATGTTACTAAAGATGGTTCTACTATTGTAAACTTAAAATTAGGTGACAATATAATTGTTGGTTTATACCAAGCAGAAGATGATTTTCCTAATATTAAATTAAATAAACGCACATCAAAATATTTACTTGACTACCCAGACTTAGACAAAATACCAGTACGAAATTTAATTAAATTAGTACAAGATGAAGTAATTGATAAAGGTGTATTAGATAAAGTATTAGAACAAGCAAAAGCAGATCCTAATTCAGCTATTGTTGTAAAAGACAATATTATAATAGATTCTAACTCATTTGCTTCGTATAAAATGGTAGATGGTAAAATTGAACAAGTACCGTTTGATAATGAAGAAGTTCAAGCAATATTTGATGAACAAAAAGATAATGAAGGATTCCAACAAAATGCTCTTGCATTAATTAATGACAGAAATCGAATTCCTGAAAGTATAGATAAAGATGCTTTCTTATCAATATTAAGAGCAACTCCATTAGATAAAAGAATTGTTGAATATAACGGTGTTCCTAGTGTAGTATTAACTACTCAAAGTGAAGAACATCCAATTGTAGTTCAAAGTGTTGGCCGTGGTACGGGATCATTCCAGATTTCAGCATGGTATGGAGATGGAGGGAATTGGAGAGCAACAGGTGGAAGAGGTGGTTTTAGTAATGATCCTGAAGTATATAGATCAATATTTGCATATTTAAGACAACAAGGTAAAACCTTTACTGGTGAAGAATTAGTTGATAGATTAAAAGCAGCTGTTAGAAATACTTATAGACCTCAAGGTGTAGTTAAAGCTATTATACAAGCAGATGTACCATTAGAAGCAAATAGTAACTTCAAACCAGTAATATACCAAGATAAACCATATATTGTTAATGTAAGAAGCCCAAGAAACAGCTATGGTGTATCTGATGCTACAGGTAAATTAGTTCAAGCTAATATTCCAGCAGCAACAGCAGCTAGAATGTTAGGCACAGAAGCCCCAGCAGCAGTAGCTCAAGCAGCAACAGGTAGAAGAGGTAGACCAGCAGGTCAACCAAATGCACCTCGTCCTGCAGCCGCTCCAGCAGCAGCAGGTGATATTAATGTAGCTCAAGAAATGGAAGATATTGGATTAGATGTAGCGTTTTTACGTTTACCAAGACCTCTTTTAAGAAGATTAAACGTTACTAATGCTACTCGTGTTGCTCCAAATGGAGATAGAGGTGCTGCTCGTCGTAATAACCTTTTAGGAAATAGAGGACAAGTAGGTAGAGTAATTTCTGTTGGTGCTAGTAAAATTTACATTATTAGATTAGCTAATGGACAAATAATAGCATCTATCAATATCCAACCTGGTAATAGTAACTATTTATTATTCCCTAATACTAGTGGTAATGCTGTTGTACCTTTAGGCTCACCATCTGATTTAGTTCAAGCATTAACACAACGAGGATTGGCAGAACACCGTTCATATATTATGAATGAATATTTAGCTAACTATCCTGAACAAAAGGATGAAGTTAAAAACTTATTAAAAAAACATTTAAATAAATAAAGATGAAAATAGATTTACTACGTAAAATGGTTAGAGAAGCCATTGCTGAAGCTGAAACAGAAACCAAACCAACAACAGCTCCTCCAACTACAGCTCCTGGTAAACCAAAGCCTCGTCGTCCATTAGGAAATCCTGATGTTAAGCCTAATCCAAAGGCAATGAACGAAGAAGAAATGTTAAATAAAATTGTAGCAAGATTTAAAGCTAAAAAATAAATGGGACGTCTAATAGAAATAGAATACGACAAGATATTTTCACCTGAAACTATGGCTTTATTAAAAAATAAATCAGGTGAATCTTTACGTCAAATGCTTGGCAGTAAAGATTTAATGACAGTGTTGAGACAATCTCAAACTGTTTTAAATGAAATAGTTGCTGCTGAAGACGGATATCGTGATGAATTAGAAATGGTAGCAGCACAAATGGTGACTGATGCTTATCCTATTATTGACTATGCAAACATCAAAATTGATGCCAAAATAGTTGATATGAACGATTTAGACATTCCTAATCCACCAGAAGGTGAAGACCCAGCATCTCCTGATTTTGGTGAAGATGATCCTGAAAAATTAAAAGCAAAACGCCGTATTATTAATGGTATTACTCAAGGTGCTTCTATTAGAGGTGCTTTTGGATTTTTATTATTTAAAGAATATATAGACGATATTAATCCTGAATTAGTAGGCAAATATAATGATATATTAAAATTAGCATTTGGTATTTACGATGATGAAAATGCTATTGCAATGATGTTAGCTGCGTTAGCACAAGGTCAAAAGATGCAAGGTGGTGAAAGTGAAATGGAATATGATGAGCAAGAAGAACAATTCGTTATTAAAGCTAAAGCAATATGCTTTCCAATGTTAGTACATGAAATTGTAAAAGGATTGTACGAAATTGTTGGTACTGAAGGATTTGGTTCAGATAAAGAAAAAAACCAAGCTATTGTAGGTGCTGTAGATAAATTAGCAAATGAACCTCGTGATTTGCAATATGGTAAATTTATTTATGATGCTATTAGTAAATTATATAATGAAAGTAATATTGACGATCCTCGTGTTCGTGAATTATTCTTTGCTGAAGTATATAAACTAACAGACGATGAGTTTTTCCCATTTATTGAAAATGTAATTGCTGATAAATTACAGCCATTACAAAAGAAATGGGCTAAAGATACAATGAACGATATAGCTAGTGATTTAGGTAAAGATGATACTGGTTTAGAAGATTTAGATGAGGGTGTATTCGGTAAAGCAATAACAGGATTAGCATTAGCAGCAGCATTGTTTGCTGGCAATCCAGCTCAAGCACAAAACCCAATCGTAGGTAAGGTAAGTAATTTTTTAAAGAAATTACAACCAACTGTAAAAGTTGATACTATTAAGGTACAGAAAGACACACCATTAGCATTAGCTAAATTTAAAGATTTTAAAGGTGCTGGATATGGTTATTCTAAATCACCTGATGAACGTGTAGCATATAGAACAGCTAAAACAAATGCTACTGCGGATTTATTAAAAAAAATGGGACAACAACAAATCACAGCGGGTATTGAAGAAAAAGATGTAAAATACTATCAAAACCCAGATGGCACGTACGAATGCGAGGTATTAGTAGTAATAGGAAACATGTAAATTAACATATTTATACACATAAACAACATAAAAATGAAATTATCAGAAGTACGCGAAGTTATTCGCCAAGTAATAGCGGAAGCTAAAGCTGAAGGTGGTTTACCAAAATCAGGCGGTAAATTAGTGCACCTTAAGAAAGAAATGGAAGGTTTAAAGAAAATGAAAGAATCTTTAGGTCAATTACAAATTGCTGAAGGTGGCGAACAATCATTCGTTGCTGAATATGCTCACATGCAAAAATTCGTTAACGAATTAGAAAAAATCAAAGCAGCTCACGCTAAATTAGCTGAAATGTTAGATGGCCAAATCAATGAAGTTGGTGGTAAGATTGAATCTGAAACACAAAAGATCAAAGAAATGGTTGGTTTAATCGAAAAAGCTCCTAAAGCTCCTAAAGCTAAGAAAGACGCTAAAAAAGCTGACAAGAAAGAAGAACCAAAAGAAGAAAAAGAAGCTGAAAAAGCTGAAGATAAAAAATAATCATAATGATTAAATTATCCGATATATTATCCGAACGCGATTTATCTGCTAAGGAAGAAAAAATAGTTAAAGCATTAAAGAAAACAGGGAAGTTCAAAAAGGACGACCCTGCTCTTTATGCTATTGCCGCTTCAAAAGCTGAAGGATTAGATCCAGTAGGTAAAGAAGATGACGACATCAATAATGATGGTAAAGTAGATAAGACAGATAAGTACTTAAATGCTCGTCGTAAAGCAATATCTAAAAATATAGATGAAACTCATTTAAATTGGCCTCCAACTCAAGATCACGAAGCTGCAATGGCTATGGGTGAAATAAGAGATATGGTAGAAAATGGAATGAAAATCTATAAGATGATCAAACCAAATCAACAATTACCAGGTTGGGTTTCTGGTTATATTACTTTAGCTTCTGACTATATGCATAGCATAGCTGAGTATTTAACTGAAGAAGAAGCCACATTAGGTCAACAAATGGACAATGAATAAAAAACTATTATTAGAAAAATATATTAAGGTTGCTGTTAAGAAAGCTTTAAAAGAGCAGGAAGCAGCACAAAAACGAGCTGAGAAATCGATGTATTTAGTATATCGATTTCCTGGTTTGAAAAAAACTATGATTGACTTGATGTCACCTGCGTTTGGTCGCTATGTTTCCAATATTAGTATAGTTGCACCTAAACCTACTACATTTAATATTAATTTAATTAATGGTCAAGATTTTACTATTTACTATCTAGGTAAAGGTAAATTTATGGCTAAAGTAGCAGGCAAAAAATACTACCCAGCTAATTTAGGTGAATTAGAAAGAGGATCTCAAGCAATAGCTGATTTATTAGAATTAAATTATGGTACAGTAGGTGAAGAGAAAGAACCATCATCTACAGCATCACCAGCTCCAAGCAGTGGTGGTGGAGAAGCTCCAACACCTGAAGAAGCATCTAGAGATCAAGAATTAGCAGCTGATTTAGCAGCAGCAACAGGCGACGCTGAAGCCCCAGCTGAAGAAGAAGCACCTGAAGAAGAAATCCCAGCAGCATAATATGAAAGTTACAGACGAAATATTAAATGAGTGGTCATTTAGATGCCACGATGGTATCGTTGATTTAAACGATCCAAAGAAAGTACGTATACTAAAAGAAATACTTGATGAAAATGGTATTGTTTTAACTGAAAATCAAGACGATGATTTAACAAATATTTTTGCTTATCTGGGTAATGATAAAACATTAACTAAAATTCAAGTATTTGATAAATTAGCAGAATACACTCAAAAATATTTTTCATCTGAAATGGGTGAATTGATGACTGTATTTCCTGAAGTAGTTAATACTATTAATAATTGGAGAAGAGAAGAATTAGTACCTGAACGTGAAAGTAATATTGGTAAAGAAGTAGAAACATGCTTAATTAACTATTCAAGTAAAGTAAAAGGTGTAACTTCATCCGATATTGCTGATAAAGGTAGAGGTCAAGATGCTATTATTGGGGGTAAAATAGTTGAAATTAAATCAAGTAAAGGAAATACAATTAATACCCAATTACAGACAACTTGGTATTCTCCAACTAAATTTTATGCTTTTGTTACTAATACTTCTAGTGATAGTATTGAAGTAAGAATAGTATATGGGAAAATATTAATAGAATTATCATTAGGTCAAGAACTTGCTTCAACAGGTAATTTAGATGAAATGGGTGATAAACTAGAATTACAAATTAAAGATGGCTTAACTAAATTAGATTTTGCTAACATGATTAAAACCTCATTAGTTACAAAAGACCCTGTTGATAGAGAAACTAGTTTTAAAATAGGTAACAGATTAAAAGTAAGATTTGTAATTTATTTTGAACCAGCATATGGTAAAGAAAGAGGTAAAAAGAACGAAGAATTAGACGAAGATTACAACGAAGAATAAAATATAGACAGATTCATAGCCTGTCGCATCGAAACGAAATTATGCAGCTGTGGCGCACCCAAAAGGTGGGCCACCTTACATTTGGAAATGTCAAAATTTTTTATTATATTTACATGTTTAATTTAACTTATGGAAAAGAAAATTTTAATTGTTGGAGCAGGAGTAGCAGGTATTAATGCCGCTACCAAATTAGTAGATAATGGTTACCCTGGTGAGTTGATCACTATTTTAGATAAGGGTAACGACCCAATCAACCGCTTACCTGAAGAGGTAATGACTGGCATGTTAGGTGCTGGTGGTTGGTCAGATGGTAAATTAGTAGTATCAACAGTACAAGGTGGACAATTGTCTAAGTATTGTGGTGAAATTAAAGCTATGGAATTGATGAATGAAGTAGTAGCTAATTTTACTCGTTTTCACCCTAAACCAGAAGATATTTCATGTTCTGATCCTAAACAAGAACCTGACTTTATTAAACCATATTTCGACTTACGTATGTCGCTTGTGTGGCACATCGGTTCAAACTATTTGCATGAGATTGCTAAAAATTGGTATCAATATTTATTAGATAAAGGTGTTACATTTGTTTGGAACTTTGAGGTTACTAGTATTAATTTTAAGGAAAATTATATAACAGCTACTAATAACAAAGAAGAATTAGGAGCCTTTACTAATTATGATGAATTAATATTTGCAGTAGGTAAATCAGGTATTGATTTTGCTCAAGCACTATCAGACCAATACAAATTACCAACTGAACCTAAAGCAGTACAAATTGGTGTTAGATTTGAAGCACCACAAAAATACTTTCAGAAATTGATTGATGTATCTTATGATTTTAAGTTATATCAAAAACACGATAATGTTTCTATTCGCTCATTCTGTACTAATAATAATGCGGCTTATGTAGCAGTAGAAGAAACATATGGTGATTTAAGCTATAATGGTCATGCTAAGAAGGGTGAGGAATTTAGAAATGATATGACTAACTTTGGTATCTTGATGGAAATTAAGGGTATTGAAGATCCATTTAAGTGGTGCAGAGACGCAGTATCTAAATTACAAATTAATGGAAAAGGATTATACTATTCACCTAACCGTACTCGTACTCCAGGACTAACATCAGAAGGTACTACAGTAACATCCTATCCAATAGATACTTTAGTACCATTAGCTGAAGCTTACGGTGAATATCTAGCTTATATTGTTAATTTTATTGATAATATGAATAATATATTTAAATTTGGTAATGATTGGGGAATGTATGTGCCTGAAGTAAAGTACTTATCACCTGAACCATTAGTTAACTATACAGACTTATCATTAACAGAATATCCTAATGTACACTTTGTAGGTGATGCTCTATCAGCTCGTGGTATTACAGTTAGTGGTGCTCATGGAATTTATGTTGCAGAATCTTTAATAAAATAATATATGGCAGAAACAAAACAAATTAGAACAAAAGATGGTTCAATCATCTACTCATGGATGGGTAAGATGCATTGTTGGGAAGGACCAGCTTATATTCCTCAAGGCAACAAACGCGCTGCTGAATATTGGTTATTTGGTTTTAAATACACTAAAGATCAATGGGAAGATAGAAAGAAAGATGTTAATGGTGTACCATTCTACAAAACAGCTGCTGCTAAATCTACAGGAGCTCGAGTATAGGCAAGGTAATAATTTTATATTTAATATATGAAATTTACACGAGTATACGAACACGAAGACACTACTGAGACTTGGACATTCGATACTGATAAGTTCAGAAATGGACCTATTAGTGTCGAAATCAAGTATAAGAATGGTGCTGATAAACCTAAAAATTGGAATAAAGTAGCTAAACAAGCTAAGGATGATAGACGTAGTGCTCGTCAAATGAAAAAAATAAACGAAAGAAACAAATGAGAATAGGATTAGCAGGTACAATGTCTGTAGGTAAAACTACATTAGTAAAAGCAATGTCTGAATTAGAACAATTTAAAGACTATTATGTAGCTACTGAGCGTAGCAAGTATTTACGTGATTTGGGTATTCCATTGAATACTGATTCTACATTAGCTGGTCAGTTTGTATTCTTAGCAGAACGTGCTAGTGAATTATTACGTGAAAATGTATTAACAGATAGAACAATATGGGATGTTTGTGCATTTACATTAGGTGCTCAATCAATTGATCAGTTTGATAAGCGTTCATTTGTTGAAGCTGCTATGACATTACGTAACAGATATGATTTAGTAGTTTACGTTAGTCCAAATGGCGTTGAGATGGAAGATAATGGTGTTAGAACTACTGATTTAGAATATAGAGCTAAAATAGATGAAGTAATTAAATTATCATTAGCTGAATTTTCACCATCTAAATTAATTACTGTGGAAGGTACAACAGAGCAACGTATTGCTACAATTTTACAAAATATTTAATATTTATATGACGAACAACACGAACGCCGACAAAATGAAAAGTAAAGAACTACGCAAAATTATACGCGAAGCCATCGCTGAAGTATTATCTGAAGAAGTAATCGATGTAAGTAATCCAAATGCATTGACTGATCCTCAAAAACAAGCGATGATCCAAAAAGCACGCCAAGCAAAGAAAAATCCAAAATTAGGTACAGCTGACGATCCAGTTGAGTTTGTTGAAGAAGGAGATATTGATGAATTAGCTCGTATCGCTAAAGGCTATAGACTAGCTGATGATAATGTTGATACATCAAGATTCACTAAAACAATCTCAGGTACATCATTAGCTGATGTTATTAATTACTTTAGAGAAAATCCAGGTGCTGATAAAAAAGCATTACAAACACAATTTAATTTTGCTCGCCCACAAATCGCTAACGCTATCGTTAATGGTTTAATGGATGCAGGAGTATTAGTTAAATTAGGTGCAGGTGGTGAAGAGGAACCAGCAGGTACTCAAGCACAAGCTCCAGCAGCAACTGATGCTGAAGATATGTTTGTTGGAGGTGCTGAAAACCCATTAGCAATGTATTTTGATGGTGAACCAAATGCTGATGGTTCTGAAGATATGATTGAACCTGAAGAAGATGCAATTGAAAAAGCAGCCCCAGTTCAAGTTGGTAAAGTATCAGATGCTGATTTTGAAGCATCGTTAAAATATTCTGAATTAGAGCGTCGTTTAGCTGCTACTAAATCTAACATTCTAAAATTAAGAAAAGGTAAATCAGCTGCCGGTGATATCAGTGATAAACCATCTACTGAATTACAACGTTTACGTGATTTAAAAGCATCATTAGAAAAACGTATTGCAGATGTGCTTGCATCATCTGAATATGTTAGAAAGATGGCAAATAAAGAAGAACCAGAAGATTTAGAAATGCCAGATACTGAAGAAGAACCAATACAAGAAATTGATCAATACGATCTTAACAGAATGAAATATTACGCAGGAATTATAAAATAAAATATATGAAAAAAGCAGTTTTAGGAATTTTAGCATTTTTAGTATTAGCTTATATCATTTTTGATAAAGTTAGTGATGCTGGATTGTCAAAAGAATTTTTACAAAGACAAGATAGCTTAGTACATGCTGTTGACTCAATGAAATTAGATTTAGCTAAAGATAGTGCTAAGATTGATTCATTAGTATTAGTAGATGTACAATTACAAGACAAATTAGCTCACGCTAAGGGTAAAGTAGTTAAAGTTGTTCAATATGTTGATTCATCAAAAGCAGCAGTTGACACTTATAGCGAACACGAATTAATTACATTTTTTAATAATCGTTACCCTAAAGATACAACAACTAACAAATTACCTTTAGCACAACCAGTATTAGTATCTACAGCTAAAGATTTAGCAGAATTAGATGGTGCAAAACAAATCATTACAATTAAAGATAGTGTTATTGCATTAACTGAATCAAGAGTAAATGGTAAAGACAGTGTTATTTCAGTTTATATTAAGAAAGAAGGCACATATAGAAATATTATGACCAATCAAGATTTACAAATCAAAGATTGGAAAAACCAATACCAAACATTATACTTACAAAACCAAAAGCTTAAATTTAAGAACAAAATCACTAAGATTGGAGCTGGTATTGTAGTAGGTGGATTAGTATATTTGATGGTTGCAAAATAGTTCTACCTTAGGAACATACCCCGCTATAGTCTCTGTATTATAGCTCTGAGCTCATCCGCAAGGTTGAGCTCACTTTTATATATTTATATACATGAGTCAAGCGAATATTAAAGAAATAATCAAGGCGGAATACATCAAATGTGCTACCGATCCTGTACACTTCTTTAGAAAATACTGCTACATTACTCACCCTGTAAAAGGTAGAGTATTATTTCATTTATATCCCTTTCAAGAGAACGTATTAAATGATCTTAGAAATAATAGATTTAGTATTATAAATAAATCAAGACAGTTAGGTATATCAACACTATCAGCTGGTTTTGCATTATGGACAATGTTGTTCCAAAAGGATAAAACTGTGTTGTGTATTGCAACAAAACAAGAAACAGCTAAAGGAATGGTAGAGAAGGTACAATTTATGTACAATTCATTACCTTCTTGGTTAAAAGGTAACATAAAACCAATATCAGATAATAAATTATCACTAAAACTAGCCAATAACTCTCAAATTGTTGCTACATCAGCTGCATCAGATGCAGGTAGATCGTACGCCGTTTCGTTACTTATTGTAGATGAGGCTGCTTTCATTGAAGGTATTGATAGAATTTATACAAGTATTAAACCAACCATTGCAACGGGTGGAGGAATTATAGCATTATCATCTCCAAATGGTGTAGGTAACTGGTTTCATAGAATGTATACCGATGCTGAAATAGGAAAGAACGAATTTAAAGCAATTAAATTAAAATGGGATTTACACCCTGATAGAGATGAAAAGTGGGAAGAAACAGAGCGTGCAAATATGTCGTCTCGTGAATTTGCTCAAGAGTATGATTGTGACTTCTTAGGATCTGGAAATTCAGTTATTGAACCTGATATATTATCATTTTATGAAGAAACTTTTATCACCGATCCTATTGAGCGCCGCTTTATGGGTGGGGATTTTTGGATTTGGGCTTATCCTGATTATAGTAAGCAGTATGTTGTGTGCGCTGACGTTGCTCGCGGTGACGGTGCGGACTATTCAGCATTTCACGTTATCGATGCTGTATCACTTGAACAAGTGGCTGAGTACAAATCACAAGTGGATACCCGTACTTATGGAAATATGTTGGTATCTGTTGCTACTGAGTACAACAATGCTTTACTTGTAGTAGAGAATGCTAATATTGGGTGGGATGTTATCAATACAATAATAGAAAAAGGATACCCTAACACATATTACTCACCACGTGCTTATGGTGAGATGCAAATGGATAAATGGATGGCTAAAATGGACAGTGAACAAACAGTTCCTGGATTTACTACATCAGCTAAGACAAGACCACTTGTTATCTCCAAAATGGAGGCGTATATTCGAGAACGACAATTCACCTTTCATTCAAAACGTTTGTTAGAAGAATTGCGTGTATTCATTTGGATGAATGGTAAAGCACAATCTCAAAATGGATATAATGATGACTTAGTAATGGCGTTGGGAATGGGATTGTTTGTAAGAGATACTGCAATGAAATTCTTTCAACAAAGTGTAGATTTAAGCAGAGCAACTCTTGGTGGTATTATTCGCACTGCATTGCCTACAGATCCATCAATGCCAAGTGGTATGGCTAATCCTTATCAAATAGATTTAGGTAATGGAACGATCGAAGATGTGTCATGGGTCTTAGGGTAACAAATATTTATACATATAACAAATTATAAAAAATGGCTGATCAAAATACTGGTCTTTTCAGTAGATTAACAAGATTGTTTAGCACTGATGTCATCATCCGAAACGTTGGTGGTAATCAATTAAAAACAATAGACGTAGACCGAATTCAAGCCTACGGTAACGTAAAGACAAACGCATTAGTAGACAGATTTACTAAATTACATAGATACGGGGCTAACATGCCATACAACCCTACTATGAATTATCAAACACTTCGTATTCAGTTATATACTGACTATGAAGCAATGGATACAGAATCAATTATCGCATCTGCATTAGATATTATTGCTGATGAATCTACATTGAAAAACGAAGCTGGAGAGGTATTACAAATTAGAAGCTCAGACGAAAACACACAACGTATTCTATATAACTTATTTTATGATATATTAAATATCGAATTTAATTTATGGTTATGGATTCGTAATATGTGTAAGTATGGTGATTTTTATTTACACTTAGAAATTGCTGAACAATTTGGTGTGTATAATGTTACACCATTATCAGTATACGATATGGTGCGTGAAGAAGGTACTGATCCTCAAAATCCATCTAAAGTTGTATTCAGAATTGACCCATCAGTAATCGCGGCGGGTGGTATTAATACTCGTATGAAGGATAAAGATGGTAAAGTCCAATTTGAAAACTATGAAGTAGCGCATTTTAGGCTATTAACTGACGTTAATTACCTACCTTATGGGCGTTCGTATATAGAACCAGCACGTAAAACTTATAAACAGTATGTGTTGATGAAAGATGCGATGTTATTGCATCGTATTACCCGTGCCCCGGAAAAGCGCGTATTTAGCATTAATGTTGGTAACATACCTCCAAATGAAGTAGACGGATATATGCAGAAGTTGGTTCAGAAAATGAAGAAAACTCCATATATCGATCCACAAACAGGTGAATACAACTTAAAGTATAACATGCAGAACCTAATGGAGGATTTTTATATTCCTACACGTGGTAATGATACAGCAACTAAAATTGATACTTTAAAAGGATTAGAATATAATGCTATAGAAGACGTTGCGTTTTTACGTGATGAGATGTTAGCTGCCTTAAAGGTACCTAAAGCATTCTTCGGATTTGAAAAAGATTTACAAGGTAAAGCTACATTAGCTGCTGAAGATATTCGCTTCGCTCGTACTGTTGAACGCATTCAACGTATCGCATTATCTGAATTATATAAAGTTGCATTAGTACACTTATATACACAGGGATATGATGGTGCTTCTTTAACTAACTTTGAGTTATCATTAACTACACCATCTGTTGTTTACGAACAAGAAAAGATAGCATTGTGGAAAGAAAAAGTTGATTTAGCTAAATCTATCCAAGATACAAACCTATTGCCTTCAGACTTTATATATCACAATATCTTCCAATTCAGTGAAGATCAATATGATGAGTATCGTGATTTAGTTCTTGAAGATAAAAAACGTACATTTAGAATAGGTCAAATTGAAAATGAAGGTAATGACCCAGCTAAAACTGGTAAATCATACGGTACACCACATGACTTAGCTTCATTATATGGTAAAGGTAGAACAGGAATGGATATAGATGGTCCTATACCTCCGGGTTATGATGAGAAACGTCCTGTTGGTCGTCCTGAAGAAAAAGCATCAATTATTGGTACACAAAAAGATCCATTAGGTAAAGATAGATTAGGAAGTAAAGAAAATGGTTCGTTATACACTGCGAATGCTACTGAAGAAGGTAGTGGCTCTCCAAAAGCAATGTTTGAGTTAAAGAAAAACAAAGGATTGTTTGAAGGATTTGCAATACCACGTAAGGAAATAGTATTCGAAGAGGAACAAGAATCATCATTACTTAATGAAAATAATATCAAGGGCATATAACGACTACATATTTATAGGTAGTGCACACTATACACTATGAAAATTAAACACAGCAAATACAAAAATACAGGTATTCTATTTGAACTTTTAGTTAGACAAATTGCATCTGATACAGTATCTGGTAAAGATTCTGCAGCAATTGCAATCGTTAAAAAATATTTTGGTAAAACCGAATTAACAAAAGAACACAAACTATACCAGGCGTTAATTACAAGTAAAGCTTTGACCGAAGGTAAAGCTGAATCATTAATTAATTCAGTATTAGATATATCTTCCCGTTTAAATAAAACGGCTTTACGTAAGGAAAAATACAATATTATTAAGGAAATTCGTAATCATTATGATATCGAAGAATTCTTTAAAGCAAAAATCAGCAACTATACACAATACGCCGCTGTATCTAATTTAATTGAAGCTCATGGATCGTTAGAATTCATTGAGCCTTCTCAAGTTATCGATAACAAAGTAACATTACTTGAACATATTACTCGTAAAGAAGTTAATGTTGAAGACGTGAAAGATCGCGTGTTAGAAGAATACAGTAAAATGGATTCTGGTACACGTATTTTAGCATACAAAATGTTGTTAGAGAAATTTAATGAGAAGTATGGTGACTTAACCCCAGCTCAAAAATCAGTATTAAAAGAATATATTAACAACGTTACTAATACTGTTAAATTAAGAGAATTTGTTAATGAACAATTTTCTCAAATTAACAAAACATTAACTGAATTAATTCCTACAGTAACTGATAAAACTACACAAATTAAGTTAGCTGAAGTAGCTACTTTGTTACAACCTTTAGATAAGACACAAAATGTAAAGGATGAGAATATTGTTTCTCTTTTACAATATCACCAATTAATAGCTGAATTAAAAGCCATTAAATAATGGATAAATTAAAGGAATATATTAAAACATTAGTACGTGAATTGTTAGATGAAGAATCTACATCAGGCGATGCTGGTGCTTATTCTACTCCATTTGCTTTTGCTAAAAAAGGTCAAAAAACAAACGCTGCTGTTAAAACTGCTCAATCACAAGGAATGAAGCTAGCACCGACTGGTATGCCAAGTGATTCTAAAATTAAAGATTATAAAGCAATTTGGAAATCAGCTGAAAAACCATCATATAAAATGTATAAAGAAAGTTTAGAAGATATAATCAAAGAAGAATTGTTAAATGAGGGAACTTATAAGCAATTTAAAAAAGAAGTTAAGTTTAGAACTAAAGCTGAACAATTGCATAAAGCAATGCGTGAGGTAAAAAGAAAAATAAACGAAATCGATCGTATTGTTGATTATACTCAACGTATGAAACAAGAATTGAGCGAAGGTGATGGTGTACAATATTGGGGTAGAACAGAAAAAGCTGTTGCTCAAATCTCTGAAATGGTAAATCATTTAAACACTAAAATAAATAACCTTAAACAGTAATGGCAAAAGCTAAAGCAGCAGGAAACGCTAATAAAGTTTCTTTTGGTAAACGCAAACAAGGACCAGGTTCAGCTCAAAAATCATTTAATAAACACACTCCAAAGCCAAAAGCTTACAGAGGACAAGGAAGATAATAATATGAAAAGTATACAAAACCAATACAACGACTTAAAAGAAGGTAAAATGTCACAAGCGAATTTCATGAGAAATTTACGCATGACAATGCCTCAATACGTAACTAACATCACATCATTCCAAGATTCAGTTAGAATCCTTAAGAATAAGGGTTTATTACATGAATCTATAGCAGCATATGATGAAGCAGTAGTTTTATCTAAAGAAGAATTTGAACAACCAGAAGAATCTAACGATGATGCTGAGTTTGATGCTATATTAAAGCAACTTGAAGATGAAATGGCAGGTGAAATTGCTGTTAAATCTGATGTTTTAGACAAACCATTAGAAGAAGAAGAGCAATTAAACGAAGGTAAAGGTAAAGATTTACATCCAAACACAATCCATCCAGGTGAATTAAGAATGGGTATTAGAGTTGAAATGGAACATACTGATGATTTAAATGTAGCTAAAAAAATTGCTTTAGATCATTTAGCTGAAAATCCATTCTACTATACAGCATTAAAATTGTCTGGTATTGAATCACCTTCAGCTCCAAAAGTTAAAGCACCTAAAGAAGTTAAAGAGAAAAAAGCTAAAGACACAACTGAATTAGTTGATAAAGCTAATCAAATGCAAAAGGTTAAAATGCCTAAAAAAGACGAAAAAAAAAAGCTTAAAGAAGAATTAGAAAACGAAGCTACAATGCGTTTTAAAGATTTACCTGCTGATCCTGAAAAATATAAAATTGTAAGAGATAGCAAAGGTTACATCATTAAAGCAACAAACGCTGATGGAGTTGAATTTCAAAAAGGAGATGTTGTTAAAACATATGATGGTGAAGAAATTAAAATAGCTAAATTCGAAGAAAGCCAAGGTAAAGTTAAAGCTATATATAGCACTGGAATGTTTTACAGAGGAATTGATATTGATGGTTTAGAAGCAGGAAAACCAGAATTTAGACCAGGAGTTGATATGGGTAAATCATTCGAAAAGATAAAAGAACAGTTAAGAAAAATAGTACGTCAAGCGTTAGCTGAAAACAAATAATATGAAAGAATTATTAATAGATCACACACCATTCCACATTGCTAAACTAACTCTAACTGAAGCAAAAGCAACAGTTGGTGGTAGAATGCGTATTAAAGGTAAATTACAAGAATCTGAAGTTAAAAACGGTAATGGCCGTGTTTATCCTAAAGAAGTATTAGCTCGTGAGGCTAAAAAATATGCAGAAGGACCAGTAGCATCTAACACAGCAATGGGTGAATTAGATCATCCTGAATCAACAATTGTTAATTTAAATAACGTATCTCACGTTATAAAGCGTGTGTGGTGGGAAGGTAATGATTTAATGGGTGAATTAGAATTATTAAACACACCATCAGGTAAGATTGCACAAGAAATTGTATCAGCAGGTATTCCATTAGGTATATCATCTCGTGGTATGGGTTCAGTTAAGCAAATTGGTGAAACTGTACAAGTACAAGACGATTTTGAATTATTATGTTGGGATTTGGTATCAGTACCATCAACACCTAATGCATATATGACATTATCTGAAAGCAAGCAACGTCAAGATAACGCAGACTATAGTAAAGTTAATGGATTAATTACAGAAATTATCTGTAACGCAACAGGAGTTTGTCCTCTTTGCTAGAAAGGATCGCGTTTTAACGTATCTACATATATTTATGGGTAACCTAAAATGGGTTGCCCATCTTTTTGCAACTCAGGTATTACAAACCCATCTATTAAGATTTTTTAATAATCTTATTTCCAAAATTAAATTTAAGGAGAAACACAAAATGAGTACAAACAAAGATTTGTTCAAAGAAGCTATCGCTGACGCTAAACAAGTACGCGAAGCCGCATTAGCAAATGCAAAAGCTGCTCTTGAAGAAGCTCTTACTCCAAAATTACATTCTATGTTAGCTGCAAAGTTAGAAGAAATGAATGATAATGATGAAGATGAGAAACTTGAAGAAGTAGATTACATCTCTGCTAATGACAAAAGTAACGACTCTGATATGATCAGAAAGAGAGCTATCGATGCTGGTCAAATGTCAGAAGGCGAAGAATTAGAAGAAGATTTTGATTTGTCTGCAATTTTAGCAGAATTAGATTCTGAAGAATCTATTGATGAAGCTAAAAAAGAAGATGAAGAAAAAATCGATGAAGCTAAAGAAGAAACAGAAGAAGCAGAAGAAGAAGAAACAGAAGACGAAGAGTCTGAAGAAGAAACTGAAACTGAAGAAACTGAAATCGAAGATGAAACTGAAGAAGATGTTAAAATTACAGATTTAACTGTAGACGAATTAAAAGACATTATCAAAGACATCATCTCAGCTGAAATGGGTGCTGAAGCGGGCATGGAAATGGGCGCTGAAGACGAAATGGCAGATATGGGTGGTGAAGAAGAAATGGCTGTAGATTTAGGCGGTGAAGAAGCTGGAATGGAAATGGGCGCTGAAGAAGAAATCGACGAAGTAGATTTAGATGAATTATTAGCAGAATTAGATGCTTTAGACGAAGCTGATGACAAAGAAGAAATGGACGAAGCTAAGAAAAAAGAAGCTAAAGAAGACGAAAAAGACGAAATGAAAGAAGCGATTGAAACAATCGAAGCATTACGTAATGAATTACATGAGCAAAACTTATTAAATGCTAAGTTATTGTATGTAAACAAAATCTTCAAAGCTAAGAATTTAACTGAATCACAAAAAGTAAAAGTAATTGCATCTTTCGATAAAGCAACTACACCTGCACAAGCTAAAGAATTATTCGAATCAATCCAAAACTCTGAAATCGGAGCTAAGAAAGAAATCGTTAAAGAATCATTAGGATTCGCTTCTAAAGCAGCTGGTGTTGCACCTAAGAAAGTGATCGTAGAATCAAATGATGTAATTTCTCGTATGCAAAAACTTGCAAACATTAAATAAATTTAAATAAAAACAAACTCGTTTAAAAATGAACGTACAACAATTATTAGAATCATCTAATCAGTTTAAAACTGTAAGTGATGATGCGAAAAAATTGAGCACAAAATGGGCTCAATCAGGCCTTTTGGAAGGTCTTAAAGGAGAGAACGACAAGAATTCAATCGCTATGTTATTGGAAAACCAAGCTAAGCAATTGATTGTTGAGCAATCTTCTACAGGTGGAACTAACTCAATGACAGGTGGTGGCTACAACTCAGAAAACTGGGCTGGTGTTGCTTTACCATTAGTAAGAAGAGTATTTGGTGAAATCGCTGCTAAAGAATTCGTTAGTGTACAACCTATGAACTTACCTTCAGGTCTTGTATTCTATCTTGACTTCAAATACGGTAACACTAAGGCTCCATTTACAGCAGGTGGTTCTTTATATGGTGCTAATGGTACTACAAACGTAACTGATATCGCTTCAGCTTCATTATATGGTGCTGGTAAGTTCGGTTACTCTATCAATAGCCAATCTTTAGCTATCGTAGCTACAACTGGTTCAGCAACTTGGGCAACATTCAACTTGAATGCTGACTACTCTGCATCAGCTACAACTTACAAGACTTTAACAGTAACTTTACCAGCTTCTGCTGATGCTAACGCTGTTAGATCTTTCATTTGGACTTCAGGTTCAATCGTTGCTTCTGATATCTTACAAGAATTCACTTCTACAAACGGTACAACTGTAACTTTCGTTGTAACTGGTTCTAAATTACCTTTAGTAAGTGGACCTACTTACTCTGGTAGCTTACAATATTCTATCCAACCAACTCCAGCTGCTCGTGGTGATTACGAAGATGCTCCTGCAAATTCAATCGCTATCCCAGAAATCAATGTACAATTGAAATCTGAAGCAATCGTTGCTAAGACAAGAAAATTAAAAGCACAATGGACTCCAGAATTCGCTCAAGACTTAAACGCTTACCATAGTGTTGATGCTGAAGCTGAATTAACTGGTGTTTTATCTCAATACATCTCTATGGAGATTGATTTAGAGATCTTGGATATGTTAATCCAAAACGCTTTCACAGTAGATTATTGGTCAGCAGTAAACAACCAAGCGGTTGATGGTACTGGTGTTACTAACTCTAACTTAGCGTTCTTCAACACTCAAGGTGGTTGGTTCCAAACTTTAGGTACTAAGTTACAAAAAGTTTCTAACAAAATCCATCAGTTAACTTTAAGAGGTGGTGCTAATTTCTTAGTAACTTCTCCTACAGTAGCTACTATCTTAGAATCAATCCCAGGATTTGCTTCAGATGGTGACGGTGAGAAAATGGAATTCAACTTCGGTGTTCAAAAGGTTGGTACTTTAAATTCTCGTTATAAGGTTTACAAAAACCCTTACATGACTGAGAACGTAATCTTAATGGGTTACAAAGGTGCTCAGTTCTTAGAAGCTGGTGCTGTATTCGCTCCATATGTACCATTGATCATGACTCCATTGTTATACGATCCAAATACCTTCACTCCACGTAAAGGTTTAATGACTCGTTACGCGAAGAAAATGATCCGTCCTGATTACTATGGTAAGATCTATGTTGCTGGTTTAAATACTATCTAGTATTAACTAAACATAATTAGCCCCGTAAGGCTATAAATTGAGACTCGAGCGCAAGCTCGGGTCTCTTTTTGCATATGTATACGTAACCAAATTGTTATACATGAAAGAACCTAATCGCGAGAGAAAAAGTGAAATTAAGTCTATAAACGCTTTGCAATTAAATGAAGAGCAAAAAGAAGCAAAAAGGTTAATAGTAGAAAATCAAATCGTAGTAATTACAGGTAGAGCAGGTAGTGGTAAATCATTAGTATGTGCTCAAGCCGCTCTAGATTTCCTTAAGAAAAAACAAATTAACTGTATCTACAATACCCGCGCAGCTATTGAGGTAGGTAGAAGTTTAGGATTTTTACCTGGTGACATTAATGGTAAATTTGATCCATACATGGAAGCACTAGTTGAAAACCTAGCTAAATGTTGTTCAGACAAAAATGAAGTACCTAAACTAATCGAAGATGGTAAAGTTAAAGCATTACCCGTTCAGTTTATCCGTGGTAAAACAATTGATGATATTCTAATAGTCGAGGAGGCACAAAACCTAACTAAAGGTGAAATGCTAGCCATATTGACACGCTTAGGTAAAAATGGTAAAATTGTCATCAACGGTGATAATGAACAAACCGATATCAAATCATCTACAGGCGAAATAAACGGCTTAAGCTACGTTATCGAATTATCTAAAAAAATCGAGGAAATCAAGTGGATTAAATTGAAGGAGAACCATCGTTCTGACCTAGTAGGTAAAATACTTGAATACGAATACGGGAAATAGTTATATTTATACGTGTTAAATACTACTTAAGTAATGTCAAATATAGCAATTTATAACGGCTCATCAACATTTGTTTCGGGCAGTTCAACCCCCTTTGGATTTTATGATAATGATAGCACCTTTAGAACAGATGCTGTTAATGTATCACAATGGTGTGCACAACGCTTAGGTTATCCTTTAGTTGAAGTCGAATTACAATCAGGTTCATTTTTTACTGCTTTTGAAGAAGCAGTTACTACATATGGTAACGAAGTTTACCAATGGAAAGTTCGTGAAAACTATCTTAATTTAGAAGGATCTTCAACAGGTTCTAATCTAAATAACCAATTGATTACCCCTAATATGGGTAATATAATCCGTATTTCCGAAATGTATGCTTCAGAAGCAGGAACTGGTGGTAATATAAACATTTATACAGGTTCTGTTGTACTACAGAATGGTGTTCAAGATTATGATATTGATCTTGCTATATCTGCATCTATTGGCTATACAGGTTCAGTTGAAGTTAAAAGAGTATTCTACGAAAACCCACCAGCAATTGTAAGATATTTTGATCCATATGCTGGTACAGGTACTGGTATCCAATCATTACTTGAAACATTTGGTTTTGGCCAAATGTCTCCTGGTATTAACTTCTTGTTAATGCCTATCTATTTTGATGTTCAAAAAATCCAAGCAATTGAATTAAATGACCAAATTAGAAAGTCAGCGTATTCATTTGATTTAGTGAATAACAAATTAAGAGTATTCCCTATTCCAACTAGCGTAATGTTAGGAATGAACGATAAATTATTTTTCCATTACATTAAAACAGAAGAAAGAAATAATCCTGTAACAGCAGCTGCGGCTCAAGCATCAGGTAGTTTAATTACTAATGTTTCAAATGTACCATATCAGAATCCAATTTACGCTCAAATTAATTCAATTGGTAAACAGTGGATTCGTCAATATACTTTAGCAACTGCTAAAGAAATTTTAGCATACGTTAGAGGTAAATACTCTACTGTACCTATTCCAGGTGCTGAGGTAACATTAAATCAACAAGATTTATTGACTGATGCTAGAGCAGAAAAAGCAGCTTTATTAGAACAATTACGTGCTATGTTAGATCAAACATCTCGTAAAACTCAACTTGAACAACAAGCTAATGAAGTTGATTTTATTAATAAACAATTAACAAACGTTCCACTTCCAATTTATATATTCTAATGACACAATTATCAAATTTACTATTAGAGGGTCTTGTACTATATAAAATTGAAGTACTGATCAAAACATCAACTGATGAAAATCAGGTGTATGTTTATAATGAAATTAGAGGATTAAAAGATATAGTAGTAGTTACTGTTGAGCAAAATGATTTCTTAAAAACCAAAAGTAATGAAAAACATCAGTTTGCACTACTTAAGATGAAATATCTTGCTTCAGAAGAACCTAAAGCCGCTATTAATACTATTAAAACAGATGCTCTAGTAACTACTAGAATACCTGGTTTATTACAATTTATTCCTCGTTTTAATACACTAGAAAAAGTAGGAGAATACTAATATGAGTTTATTTGGTACCGCGCGTGACGCAAGTTTAGTTAGGCACATTGGTCGTGAGTTGGTCAATAATATTATTGAGCAACAAGTGGGCTACTATAAGCTTGACTTAAAACAAACCACTACAAACATGTATGGTGAAGCAAACGGCTCTAAAATATACTACAACCCAGTATTAATAAACTGTATTATAGAAAGAACACCACAAACTTGGAGTACTGATAGCTTTGGTCCTGATGTTAAACAAGATTTAACAGTTAGATTTTTAAGAGATGATCTAGCAGGTATTGATTTATCAATAGAATTATCAGGAGGAGGTCAAGGATTTGCTTATGGAGTAGTACCTGAAGTAGGCGATATAATGGTGTGGCAAAATAACTACTATGAAGTAGATGGTATTATAGAAAATCAATTATTTGTAGGTAAAGATCCAGGTTATTCATATTCAACAGATAATGATGGGTTTGGTTCTTCAATCTCAATTATAGTAAACGCTCATTACACTCGTATTGAGAAATTAGGCATAGAAAAAGATAGATTATAATGATAAAATTAACAGATTTATTAGAAGAAGTATACGTTCAAACACCAGACGGTGAAGAAGGCGATGAAACCCTTATGAAACAAGGTTTCAAGTTAGGTAAGGCAACCGTAGATCCTGAAACAGGAGCTAGTGTTACTGACGTAACATATTTACCTGAATTTGAAAATATTCGTAGAAAAATTCTTACAATGCGTAAAGAATTTCAACCATTTAAGTTCGCTGCAGACGAAAATGTAGCTAAAGTAGCTAAAGAAATTAATACTAATATGACTAAATTAAGTCAATTAATTTTTGCTATGGATAAAATGATTGAATTACAAAAGAAAAATAAATAATGCCTCGCGATCTAAAACCAATACCGCGTAATATTGTTCAAGTAGAACAATCACAAATTACACCTTATCTTGCTAGCCAGGGAAAACCTGATAGTGATGAGGGTACTGTATTTTCGCGTAATAGAGGTAAAGATTTATCTTTTAAAGGTAATAAAATAAAGGATATTTCTATTGGTTTAGATGATATAGATGGTGCAGTACAATATTATTTTGATAATATTATTAAACCTAATGTTATACAAAATGGAAATAGAGTAGCAGTACCAGTTATTTTTGGTGATGCTGAAAAATGGAAATCAGTCCAAAACGATGGTTTTTACCGTGATAAAGATGGTAAAATAATGGCACCACTTATCATGTACAAACGTACTAATGTTGAAAAGAATAGAACATTAGGAAGTAAAATAGATGGTAATCAAGCTCATTTATTTAATGTGTTTGAAACTAGATATAATGCTAAAAATTTTTATGATAAGTTTGATATTTTAACTAATAGAAAACCATCAAAACAATATTATGTTTCTGTAGTCCCAGATTATGTTACTGTAACTTATGAATGTGTTTTATTTACAAACTTTGTAGAACAAAATAACAGCTTAATTGAAGCAATTGAATATGCTTCTGATTCATATTGGGGTGATTTTAAAAGATGGCACTTCAGAACTAGAATTGATACTTTTGCTGTAACAAATGTTGTAGAACAAGGCGATGATAGAGCAGCTAGAACTACATTTACAATGACTTTAAATGGTTATTTAATACCAGATACAGTTAATAAGCAATTAGCAAACGAAGATTTATTATATTCACCTGCTCAAGTAGTATTTGGTTTAGAAACAACATCAGATTTATCTACTGTTGATTCAACAACTCAAATGGCTGCTAACAATACTGCAGGTTCAACATCATTTATAGGTGATGGAAATATTATAGAAAATGTTACTATTGAGGGTGCTGCACTTGCTGACTTAAATTATTTAAATACAAATATACCTAAGAAAGCAGATGTAATTACAATACCAAACCAAGCTTTATTTACAGGAGCTGTAATATTACAACCAGATGGTGCTTCAGAATTACCAGTAACCACAGTTAATAATTTCGTATTTTATATTAACGGACAATATGTTCCAACAGCATTCGCATCATTTGTACCTGATGCTTTTGGAGTGAGAGTTCAATTTAACACTACATCTATTGGCTATACTTTAGAGGCAGACGATGAAGTAATAGCAATAGGTAAATTTGTATCATAATGGCAGATGCTTATATCAATATAGTACAACAGTTATCACCAAGTGATTTGTTTTATATCAACACTAAAAAACAATTACAAGCTGATATTATAACTGTACCTGATACTTTTATATTTTCAGGAGCAGCTATATTACAACCATCTTCATTATTACCACCAACAACAATAGCTAATTTTGAATTTTACGTAAATGGGCAAAACATTCCATCATCTTTAGCATCGTTCAATAATTATGAGGGAGGAATATCTGTAACTTTTAATACGGCATCTGTAGGTTTTAGTTTAGAAACAGACGATGAAGTAATAGCAATAGGAAAATTCGCATAACAATGGCAAGACTTAAATTTAAACAAATAAATAGTAGCATAAGTTACAACACAAGCACCAATGTGCTTACTGTGTCTGGTTCATTACAAGTAAAAACAGATAATCCAAATGTCGATGCATTAGCCGTTTCAGGTGCAATGTTCATCGTTGATGCTCCTAATGTAGCATCTGCTTCTTTCAATACAAGCGGTTCAATAAACGTCGATATAATCGACGCGGGATCTTATTAGTAGGTATATTTATATGTGGCTTACATAAGTCACATTATAACCCTGGTACATACCACTAAATAAGGACCCATTCATATGGCAGTTAATAAACTACAGTTAAAACGCAGCGCCGTTGCAGGCAAAGAGCCTACTACCTCATCATTAGCCCTAGGAGAATTAGCAATTAATACCTACGAAGGTAAAGTTTTTCTTAAAAAAGATAATGGTGTCGAAACTATAGTACAACTAGCCGATGTAAGTGGTTCAATTTTTAGTGCATCTTATGCCCAAACTTCATCTCATTCAGACAAATTTACAGTAACAGGACCTGTTGACGTATATGGATCTCAATATATATCTGGTTCATTAATTGTAGGGAACGATATTACAGCACGACGTTTAGTGGTGCAAACAATTACTTCATCAGTAATTTATTCTTCAGGATCAAACATATTTGGTGATGCTACTAGTGATACACAAACATTCACGGGTAGTGTTAATATTTCAGGTTCATTAAATTTAGTTGGTAATCAAAGTATTAATGCTGGTTATGAATTAGATGTAGATACTATTAATGTTAATACAATCACAGATAGAAATGGTGGTACTTTAACATTAGGTGCTTCAACATCATCTGTTTCAGGATTTCTAACAGTAAATAACAGTATATCAGCTTCTGGTAAAATAGAAGCAGTATCATTTACTGGTTCATTTAGTGGTTCATTATACAATTTACAAGGTACTGCTACACATATCCCATACTTTAGTTCATCTCAAGTATTGCAGGATAGTATTATGTACCAAACCTTTAATGGTGATGGAAGTAATAGCATTGCTATTAATCAAAATGCTGTTACAACAGCTGCTCCAGAAGCATTATATGTGTGGCAACCATCATCTGCTTCATTTAATGTAATTAGTGGTAAAGGTAATTTAGATAATTACTTACAATTAAATATACAAAATACCAATCAAGGAGTTAGTGCATCATCAGATATTGTAGCTACAGCAAACAATGGTAATGAAACAACTCATTATATTGATATGGGTATTAACAATGAAAACTTTGCAGGTTTTCTTGGTGGTCCTAATGATGCTTATTTATACTCTACTGGTCATGATTTGTGGATTGGTAACTACACTGATGGTAGAGCAGTAAAAATATTTAACAGTTCAAGTTTATCTCCAACTATTATTTTAGATGTAGATGGAGTAACTAAAATATTTTCTAGAGTTTCAATTTCAGGTTCATTAAACGTATCAAGCAGTATTGTTGCTCAATCTTTTATTACTAGAGGAGCTACAGCAGCCGACTTTGTAAAAGGAGATGGCTCTTTAGATAATACCTTATATACATCTGCTTCTGTATTTAACAATACAACTTCTTCATTACAAGAATTTAGCGCTTCAATGTTAGCTTTTACAGCTTCAACATTAGTAAACAGCGCTTCATTCGACACAAGAATAAATTATTTAAGCAGCTCATTTGAGGCAAATACAGCTTCATTTAATGCTTATAGTGCATCAATGAATGCATTTAGTGCTTCAATCTTAAGCACAACAGCATCAATAAACTTATTCAGTTCTTCAGTATTAAACTTTACTGCATCTACACTAGTAAATTCAGCTTCGTTTGATACAAGAATAAAATATATTAGTAGTTCATTTGAGGCAGCAACAGCTAGCTTAAATGCGTTTAGCTCATCAATGCTAAACTTTACAGCATCTCAAAAGAACTCAAACGGTACTTTTGCAACTACTGGTTCAAACATTTTTAAAGGTAACCAAACAATAACTGGTTCTTTAAGTGTAAGTGGTAGCACAAACATTTATGGTACTACAAATATAACTGGTTCAGTTAATGTTTCTGGAAGTACAGGTACAGCTATTACAGCAAATGTAGATACAATTGTATTTACTGGTTCTTATGCTCAATCAGGAAATGTAAATTTATCTAGTTCAGTTGATATTACAGGTTCCTTAGTAGTAAATGGTAGAAACTATATTACAGATAGCGGTTCATTCGATACTAGAATAAATTACTTAAGCTCTTCATTTAATGCATCTACAGCAAGTATAAATTCATTTACTGCTTCTATGAATGCATTTAGTGCTAGTATGTTGTCTACAACAGCTAGTTTGAACGCATTTAGCTCTTCAGTATTAAACTTTACATCATCTACTCTTGTTAATAGCGCTTCATTTGATACTAGAATTAAGTATGTAAGCTCTTCATTCGAAGCTGCTACTGCATCATTAAATCTATTCAGTGCAAGTGTATTATCTTATACTGCATCTAACAATGAAGTAATAGCTAAATTATATGCTGAAACTTCTAGCTTATTAGCTAACACAGCATCAATGAATTTGTTTAGCGCTAGTATATTATCATATACAGCTTCAAACAATGAGTTCGTAGCTGATATGCTTACTGAAACAGCATCTTTACAAGCAGCTACAGCATCATTAAATGCTAATACAGCATCAATGAATCTGTTTAGTGCTAGCATGTTAAGCTTTACTTCTTCTACTTTAGTAAACAGTGCTTCTTTCGATACTAGAATAAACTATTTAAGTAGTTCATTCGAAGCAAATACTGCATCATTAAACTTATTTACAGCATCTTTTAATGCATTTAGCTCTAGTATTTTAAATACAACAGCATCAATAAATGCATTTAGTGCTTCAATGTTATCATTTACTGCTTCACAAAAAGACTTAAATGGTACTTTAGCAACTACTGGTTCAAACACATTTATAGGAAATCAAGTTATTAGTGGTTCTACCTTAATGACTGGTTCTTTAAGTTTAACAGGTAGTCAAAATATTATTGGTAACTTAACAGTTACAGATACAATTACTGCACAAAGATTAATAGTACAATTTATAACTTCATCTGTAGCACAGATTACTGGTTCTACTAAATTCGGAGATGAAGTAACTGATACTCATCAATTTACTGGTTCAGTATTAGTAAGTGGTTCATTAGTAGTAAACGGAAGAGATTATATTACTGATAGTGGTTCATTTGATACAAGAATAAACTACATCAGTTCTTCATTCGAAGCGGCTACAGCTAGTTTAAATAACTTTAGCGCTTCAATCTTAAGCTATACAGCTTCAAATAATGAGTTTGTAGCGGATATGCTTACAGAAACTGCTTCTTTACAAGCAGCAACAGCTTCATTAAATCTGTTTAGTGCTAGTGTATTAAGTTTTACAGCATCCGCATTAGTAGATAGTGCTTCATTTGATACAAGAATTAAGTATGTAAGTTCTTCATTCGAAGCAGCAACAGCATCATTAAATCTATTTAGTGCATCCATACTTTCTTATACATCATCTAATAATGCCTTTGTAGCTGATATGTTATTAGAAACTGCTAGTTTACAAGCAGCAACAGCTAGTTTGTATAACTTTAGTAGTTCAATTTTATCTTATACTGCATCTAACAATGAAGTAATAGCTAAATTATACTCTGAAACAGCGTCATTAAATGCCTTCAGTGCTAGTGTTTTAAACTTTACAGCTTCAACACTTACCAATTCAGCTTCATTTGATACTAGAATACAGTATGTAAGCACTTCATTTGAAGCCGCTACAGCATCATTAAATGCATTTAGCGCTTCAATCTTAAACTATACTGCTTCAAATAACTTATTTGTAGCGGATATGCTTACAGAAACTGCTTCATTACAAGCAGCTACTGCAAGTTTAAATTTATTTAGTGCATCAATACTTTTATATACTGCTTCAAATAATTTGTTTGTAGCAGATATGTTGCTTGAAACTGCTTCATTACAAGCAGCTACTGCTTCATTAAATGAATTTAGCGCTTCAATGTTGAATTTCACATCTTCAACATTAACGAATTCAGCATCTTTCGATACAAGAATTCATTACGTAAGTACTTCATTTGAATCTCATACAGCGTCATTCAACAACTTTAGCTCTAGTATTTTAAGTACTACAGCCTCTATTAATAATTTTAGTGCAAGTGTATTAGCATACACTGCATCAAATGATATTACTATATCTGCAATTTATGCAGAAACAGCTTCATTAGAAGCAACAACAGCTAGTCTAAATTTATTTAGCGCTAGTATGTTAAGCTTTACAGCTTCACAAAAGAATTTAAATGGTACTTTTGCAACTACTGGTTCAAACACATTCATAGGAAACGAAACAATATCAGGCTCTTTAAGTATAACTAGCGGAATTACAGGTTCATTATTAGGAACTTCGTCATATGCTATTTCTTCATCTTATGCTTTTGCTTCTACTAATGCCGAGTTTTCTACTAGAACAACTCAAGTAGATGTTTATGTAAAAAACATGACTGGTGCTCAAATTAATAAGGGCACTGTTGTAAGAATTATAGATGCTGTAGGAGATAATCCTTTAATTCAAACAGCTTCTTATACAAATGATGCTAATTCAGCTAATACTTTAGGTATTACTACTCAAAATATTCCTAATGATAGTTTTGGATATATAATTTCTGAAGGTATTTTGATAGGAATTGATACAAGTGCTTATGTACCTGGACAATTATTATACTTAGGTCTTAATGGTGCTATAACTGGTTCTGCTCCTTTAGCTCCACTTCATGCTGTTAGATTAGGTGAAGTTCTAAGAGTCCAACAAAATAATGGTTCAATGTATGTTCGTATAGATAACGGATACGAAATAGGAGAACTACATGATGTTAGAGATTCTAGTACAACAGGCTCATATGGTGATTTATTAATTAAGAGTGGAAGTGTATGGACTAATTCAAAACAACTAACTGGTTCTTATGGCTTAACAGGCTCATTAATTGCAACTTCAATTAATGCTACTTCATTCACTGCTTCTAATGCTACTATAGGTGGTAATTTGGTTGTTAATGGAACAGCTTCATTCAATTATGTTCAAACAATAAGTGGATCTGCTATTATAGTAGGACAAGAGTATATAGTATTAAATACTCAATTACCAGCAGCTAGATTTGCTGGATTGCAAATATATGATTCAGGTTCATTAAATACAACATCTTCATTAGTTTGGGATTCTGAAAGAAATCATTGGGTTTACCAAAATGCAAGTGGATCTTCATATTCTGGTGGTGGGTTTATGTCAGGTCCTAGAAATACAGGATCATTAGGAGATGAACAATACCCAACATTAAATAGAGTATTAAGAGGACAAGGTGGAGATCACTTATACGATTCAAATATATTTGATGATAATAATCTTATTAGATTAGAAATTAATACTGCTGTAACAGGTACTTTAAATGTTACAAGTGGTATTACTGGTAGCTTATTAGGTAATGTAGTTGGTGATCTTACAGGTAATGTAAATGGTAACTTAACAGGAACTGCATCCTATGCTTCAAACGCTGATTTATTAGATGGTTTAGATAGTACTCAATTTGTATTAACTAGCTCATTCCAAAACTACTCTGCTTCAATGCAAGCGTTTAGTGCTAGTATTTTAAACTATACAGCATCTAATAATGCTGCAATTACAAAATTATATTCTGAAACAGCATCTTTAAATGCTGCAACAGCATCATTAAATCTATTTAGCGCTTCAATTTTAAGCTATACAGCATCAGCAATTATAGATTCAGGTTCTGTAAGTACGAGATTAGTAAACTTAGAGGCGTTTAGTTCTAGTTTAGATAGCACATATGCTACTGATGCTGACTTAAATGCTTTAAGTTCTAGCTTTGTAGCTCATACAGCATCAATAAATGCTTTCAGTGCTTCAATCTTAAGCTTTACTGCTTCAGCATTAATCGATAGTGCTTCTTTCGATACAAGAATCCATTACGTAAGCTCATCTTTCGAAGCAGCAACTGCTAGTTTAAATAATTTCAGTGCTTCAATCTTAAACTACACTGCATCAAATAATGCTTTCGTAGCTGATATGCTTATTGAAACAGCATCTTTACAAGCAGCTACAGCATCATTGAATTTATTCAGTGCATCATTATTGTTGTATACAGCATCTAATAATGAATTTGTAGCAGACATATTACTTGAAACAGCATCGTTACAAGCAGCAACAGCTAGCTTATACAATTTCAGCGCTTCAGTATTATCATATACTGCATCTAATAATGCTACAATTTCTCAATTGTATGCTGAAACAGCTAGTTTATTAAACTATACAGCAAGTAACAATGTTACTATTCAAGCTATATACGCAGAAACTGCTAGTATATTAACGCATACAGCGTCAATAAACGCATTTAGTGCATCTATCAATGCTTATACTTCAAGTAATAATGATGTGATTACTTCGCTTTATAGCGCTACTTCTTCATTAAATGCATTTAGTGCTTCTATATTAAACTATACATCAAGTGTAAATAGTACTATAAGTGCTATATATGCTGAAACAGCTTCATTACAAGCATTTAGTGCTTCAATGTTGAACTTTACAGCATCTCAAAACAATTCAAACGGTACTTTCGCTACAACAGGTAGCAATATATTTGAAGGTGTACAAACAATAAACAGCAATTTAGTTGTAACAGGCTCAATTACAGCACAAACATTAATAGTTCAAACTATTACTTCAAGTGTTGATTTTGTTACAGGTTCAACTCATTTTGGAACAATATTAGAAAACACTCATCAGTTTACTGGTTCAGTAAGTGTAAGTGGTTCATTAGCAGTTAATAACTCAAATGTAATACTTACAAATCAGACAGCTTCAATGTCTGTAGCTACAGCTAGTTACTGGAGTGGTAGCATTTTAAATGCTACAAGTGCTTCATTTGCTAGTACAGCTAGCTACTGGAGTGGT
>Ga0247722_10000236_pt1 | contig 35908 bp, 22 predicted proteins | sample MSEWelMarce3H_FC_FD_189094 | JGI IMG/M metagenome (GOLD analysis project Ga0247722, IMG submission 189094) | Subsurface sediment microbial communities from gas well in West Virginia, United States - MSEEL Well Study Marcellus 3H_FC | ecosystem: Environmental > Terrestrial > Deep subsurface >... | reverse complement strand
CCGAACAGCTATGTACTCCCGTTTCTAATCTGTGTTATAAAAACATCTCGTCTAACACTTTAAACTCATTTTCAGTAGCTTTTACAAGGATTGCCCTACCATTCCTAATCTGACTTTTTACCGTACTTAAATTTTTTCCTAGAGTATCCGATATGTCTTTATAAGACATTCTTTTGATTTCTCTCATTTCGATGACGCTTTTGTAGGGTTCTTTGAGCATGTCGATATGCTTCTTCATTATTTCGGCTTTTTTGTCTTGAACGTCATGTAACATGGTATCGCCTTCTTCTTCTGTGATAAAGTCTTTCATAGTAGTTCCTTCGTCGTCGTACTCGACGTCTAGAGAGATGCTTCTTTTATCGTTCTTGATGCTTTGCAACGCTAGGTTTTTTGCTATAGTGAATAGCCAAGTAGAGAATTGTGCCTTTTCGACGTCGTATTTGTCGATTTTCTCGAACGCGGTCAAAAAAGAGTCCGTCGAGATATCCTCGGCCTTTTGAGGATCGCTGCACATCTTTGATGTGTAGTAGATAAGCTTTGGGTAGTACTTCTTGTATAATGTAGAGAAGTCTTTACCCGTTCTTTCTACGAAGATTTTTTCTTGATCACTGAATAAGATTGCATTTGATTCCATTTGATTGCATTTGATTTTAGTCGACACTAGTCGATTTTAATTTTAATTCGTTAATTTTAATTGCCTTCTATTTGCTTTATATGATATGACTATCCTTGTTTATATCAAAATATATATTAAAAGTTTAGTCTTGTGTAAGCAAATTTTATCAAAAACGTGGCATTTATGTAGCGTCTCTATCATATTCCTATATCCTCCAGTTTTTTATTCCGGTCTTCTGCTATAAGGTCGGAAAAAGCGTTGTCATAATATTCATTGAGAATTTTTAGATTAGAAAATACACTGTTCTTTTCCAAAAAATTCTCAATATAAAAAGGTTGGTTGTTCATTGTCCACTCAACAGCATCTTTAGTAGTCGATATGTTTGGAGAATTCCATTTATTTTCAACTATACTGGAGCCATCAAAATTCGGAAAAGAGTTGCCCATTCCATTTACAAAACCTTTCTTAATTTTTAGATGCAAATCACCAGTCAATAGGTCACCTATTGAACAATCTTGTAGTCCTTCTTTTATTATGTCGGTGATTTTCTTACCGGTCTGCATGAACTTAAACTCTCCATTTATCAAAACAAAAAACCAAAATCTTTCTCCGATGTTCGAAGTTTTGTTCGATTTATTTACAAATCTCTCGTTGTACCAGATTCTTTTCAGATAGTTAGACTGGTCGTATATGAACCTTCCGTCTAAATAGACGAATCCGGTCTTTATTAAAGGACAGAAAGTTCCATCCTTTTTAAGGATAGGAAGTATCTTTACTATGTCTCCGTCTTCGGGTTTATAAAATTCTATCATATTCCTATCAATTTATTATTTGGTTTATTCTTCTTTCTCTTAAATCAGCAATCGTGCCGAAGTTGTTCGGATCTACGTTGTAGTATTTATCGTCTTGCTTTACTGTCCAGACATACTCTCTCGGCGTATTTCTGTCAGGAGAATACAAGAGATTGGCGAGCCTGTATTCCTTTCCGAAAATCAACCGGCGGTGGTTTTCATCCGGCTCGTCACCCATATAGTATCCTGATCTGTCTTTTTTAGACTTCGATCCATCGATATATCTTATGTGCGGAAACCTAGCTTCTTCAAATCCGTTCATATCTATCTATTTTAATAAGTCTTCTAACTCTTCGACGGTCAATATTTTAACTCCTAATGATATAGCCTTTGTTTCTTTGCTCGAACCAGATCCTTTTGCCTTCATCACTAAGTAAGTCGTGTTTTTCGATACAGATCCACCAATCGCGCCGCCTCTACTAACAATAACTTCTTCTAAGTCTTTTCGTCTTACGCCGGTGAACACAAATTGCTTGCCGACCAAATCTGTTCCAGCCAAGACAACTTCTGCTCTTTCTTCTATAGTCACTGGCAATCCTTCTACAAATGTAAGGAATCTTTCATAGTTCTCAACATAAGTTCTTGCAGAAATCTCTGCAAATCCTTCTATTTCCATAACTTGGTCTATAGTAGGCTTGTCCGCGAAGCCTTCCAGCAAAGCAAGCTTTTTTGATCCTAATCCGGAGAACACTCCAGATGCGTGCTGTAGCTTGGATAGCTGAACTCCGGTGATTGATTTTTTTATCGAGTCGAATACAATCTTGGCCTTTCTCTTGCCAAATCGATCGATGCTTTCCAACTCGTCTATAGTGATGTTCAAAACGTCTTTGATTGTCTTATATCCCGCATCCCATAGCTGAGCCACAATTCCCTCACCAAAATTATCAACTTCCAATATCTCAAAGAACGCGACAATCTTCTTAAGTTTTTGATCTTCTGTTTCAATCAGCGTGATAAGCTCGATGCCTGCCTCGTTCCATCCAATCTCGACTCCTTCGATTGTAGGCTCTGTGAAATCTACTGTTTGAACAACGCCTACGATCTTAGGAATCACCATGCCGCTGCGCTTCACTATCACACGAGCACCGATACCAATTCCCATATCTTTTACGAATCGAGCGTTGTTTCCAGTTACGTTGGAAACGGTAACTCCGTCCAATCTGATAGGATTGATATGGATGATTGGCTTGAGCAAGCCTTGCTTTGAGATATTCCAAGAGATGCCGACAACTTCCGATTCTGCTTTCTGCTCGAAACTATCGTGCTTGAACGCGCGCGCCCATACCGGATTTCCAGAAGAAGTCTCTCTTCCTAAAGATTCTTGTGTCACTAAGTTGTTTACTTCCAAGATGATTCCGTCAATCTCGTATTCTTCGGACCATTCTTCGAACAAAGAAACCAGCAGCTCTTCTGTCAAGTCTAGTATTCTGTATACACGATAAGGCACTTTTACATCTTGACTTTCGTTTAACGAATCCAATACTTGCTGCTTGGTCGCGAAGCTGCTTCTAAATGGCTCTGATGCAATAGCTCCGTATTTGATGAAGTTGCAGTCTTTCAATGATTCAGAGATTGTTTTTGAGTTTATCAAGCCCGCGACCAAGTTTCTCGGGTTCGCGAATTCTTCCGAATATTTTTCTAGGAATACTTGCTTAGGCATGATTACCTCGCCATAGCTATGCGAAAATTTGGCAGCGTCGCTTAGCTTGTTACCAATCAGCTTATAGTGCTCGTTTGACTTTTGTCCATATACACCGTCGCCTCGCGTGATTGCTTCTCCGATAACTTCGTCTACACATAAAGAAAGCCCGTCGTATTTAGGAGTGCAGATGATTTCTGCGTTGCTTGGAATAAGCTTTAGCCTCTGCCAGTCTTTTATCTCTTCGATTGTTTTGATCTTGTTCATAGAAGCCATAGGGATAGGAAGGCGAGCTTTTCTGGTCTCGTCCAATATCTCGTGCCCTACTTTGGATAGCAAATCGTCTTCTGGCGAGATTGCTGCCAATTCTTCTACTAGCACCTCGTATTCCGCGTCCGACATAAGGGGCTTTCCGATCCTGTATGCTTCGTTCGCTTCTCTGATTCTGTTTTTCAATTGATCCGTCATACTGCAAATATAGTTAAATTATTACAATTCTCTCTAATAGATATCCGTCTGGATTTCTATGAATACAAATATACTAAAAATCTACGAAAGAAAAACATAACATTTAATATATACTAAAAAATCAAAAGATTCAAATGGCAATCCAAAGTTCGTTTCCTAAAGTGGCAGACCAGGTCATCACCTTCAACAAAAACATCGTTGACATACTAACCAAGATAAATACCGTCGCCACGACTACAGAACCATCGGTAAATGTCCAGATATTCGACGACAACGGAGTATTGAGGAACTTCTCTATACCGTCCGTCAATTCTCTGAAGGCCGAAATAGACAGGCTAAACAACAACATAAACTCTCTATACAGCATAGACACGACCGGATCTCTAATACAGACATCCCCAAACACCTTCAAGAAACTGATAACGGTAGACCTCAACAGAGAGCCTGCTCCTATTCTTTCTCTTGGCGCTGTTAGCTCTTTCAAGGCCACGAACAATTGGTTCTTCGACTCGATGCTGAATCCGATGCTGTCTGTAGAGATAGACCTAAACGGGCAGGTAGAGAACAATGTCAGAAAGGTTCTAGTCAGAAGATACATAGTAGATTTCGACAAAGACGCCAACGGATCAATAACCGGCACCGGACAATCCGCTCTGAACTCGTTCAATCAGCTATTCCGTGCAAACTCCACCATCGTCATAACAGACTTCGAGAATTGGCACAGGACTACTCCTGGCGTCGTTTCTCCGACGAATCCTAAGATAGACGAGCAGGTATTCGACCTGGATCCGAACGAGCTGCTCTACGAAGGCAACTTCTCGGTTCTCAGAATACAGGAAGACAGGCTGAACAGAAAGCTATGGTATGTTCTGGACACTCTAGACTATCTAAACATATCGACCAACTCTATACAGAAGCTTTCTGTAGGCAGCGAAGTCATAATAAACAGGAACCAGACATCTACCAGATACAAGGTGATAGAGATATCTACCTCGGAATCTAGTCCGAGAGCGAGATTCGAGAAGGTAGAGGGAATGGAAGCGATACCTGTAGGAATCGGAGCTCTGAAGATATACTCTCCAATCATATACAACAAGACTATAAAGATAAGCATCGGATACAACGAGAGAAACGTAGTCTTCGCAAAGCCTCTAAACACGGACAATAACCTAATCTGCAGGACTTGGAGCCCAGGAACCGGATATTGGTCGAACGACCTTAGGTTGAGCGCGAACTCTTCGGACAACGGAACTACTATGGAGCAATTCTATACCGGCTTCGTCTACGACTATGGAACCGTGCTACACGACTTGGTTGCCAAGAAGGTTCCCAACAAATTGGCAGTGCTTCCAGCAGCGCCGACTCTTGTCGCTGATAACTTCAAAGTCGTTCAGATAAACAAGCACTTGACCGATACCGCGGATTCGAATTCAATAAAGAAAAAACACAACCAGCTTCAGACGCTTAAATCAGAGGTGACTCAATTGCAGCAGGCGATAATGGACAAGAACAAGAACGCCAAGGTCGAAAAATACCAGTCGGATTCGTCCAAAAAGCAGTCTTCTTTAGAAATACAGGAACTCATAAGAAAGAAAGAAAGTAAGTCTAGGCTTGCCGCTACCCTTACACAGGAAATCATAGACATATCTAGAAATCCTATGTCCAAGGTAGAGCCTAAATTCAGAGTTAGAGGATTCTGGAGCATACCTAGCGCCGCTATAGCGAGAGGCACGAACCCGCAAGAGATAGTTCAATTCAGAATACAATACAGATACGTCAGCAAAGACGGAAAAGAAACTCCTATCGAGACTTTCAAGATAGACAACACGCAAAAGACCGCCGCTTTCTCTAACTGGAACGAAATGAAGACAGACACTAAAAAGAGAAGCTTCAACAGCGGAACAGGACAATATACATGGGATGCAGAGGATATTTCCGCCTCGGAAACGCCGAACATAAACCAACTAGACATCGCGCTTCAGTCGAACGAGAACATCGAGATACGAATAAAGTCTATTTCGGAGGTGGGATGGCCTGAATCTGCTGTAGAGTCAGAATGGTCGGAGATATTGAGCATCGCCTTTCCAGACGAGTTGAACAACGTGCTAAACGACAACGACTTCATATTGAAAGAAGCGAACAAAGAGGATCTGAAGAACAGGATGGACTCGGAGCTGGCGACAAAAGGGCTAGACGAGCACCTTTCGGACACCGTCACTCTAAACAGCAAGACATACCACCACGACTCTGACAAGATCCTATCTGGATTCAAAGACGAGAACGGAGTCGCGCTAGACCTCTACGAATATCTGAAGAAGCTGGAAGACAAGATCAAAGGACTAGAAGAGAAAATTAAGAGAGCAAAAGGCGAGCTTGAGATTGTCATACTTAGAAACAACCAAGAGTTTGTCGTTGAAAACGGATCAGAGACCACTTTCACCATCGAGTGCGAAGACTATCTTGATCCATACAAGGCTACGGGAGTTCCTACAGGAAGAGTCTATTCGAACAACATCTACGTTATAAAAGACTTTGTCGTGAAGGTGAAGAACATCTCAGCGGATTCTCCGCTTGGATTGCTTTCAGACAAGAGCTACCTATCCAACTCGACCGCATACAACGCGAACTCTCCTCAGACATTCTGGGTAAACGACCATGACGAGCTTATAACCACAGAGACTTCCGGACAGACAAGAACGCAGATGGACAACCAGTTTATCTGGTCGGTAAACTATACGTCTATCACATCCAACAGCGTCAACAAGCTAAGCGAGAACATAGGAAACGCATTCAATTCGATTGCACTCTCACAAGCTGATAAAAAAACGACTTTATTAGAGAAAAAGGCGAACAACTCGCTCACGAAAGTCCTTTCTTCTCCAGAATACAATCTTGGATACAACGAGACCACCATACTTTCTTTCGTAGGAAACAACAAGTCCGTATTGGACAACTCGAAATGGCTAGACACCAACGTAACCGTAAGCTCTACGACAAAGCTTCTGAGCACGATACATCCTGTTGTGAAAGACCTCGACGATATCGTCGAGACAAACTCCGACAAGATATACGACCTGAAGCCAAGCGACAGCAGCTCTATCATAGTTCCTCTGAACATATACTTCAAGCTTAACTCGCTAGACTCAAACCAAAACGGGCTAAACTACAAATATGTGAACTTCAACAATTCGAAAGAGACCGTAAAGCATATCAAAAAGGTGAAATTCTCTCTGGAGAACGAGGCAGAAAACAGGCCGTTCACTTTCACGATAAAGTTCAACATAAACAGGAACAAAGTCATATTCAACAGGGCTGATTCCAACAACACACCTTATGTGACCAAATCCATAAAAGACAATTTCAGGCCAGATAAGTTTGCGCTAAGAACGACAAACCTCGCGAATTCGATATTTCGAAGGCTTCGCTAATATCCAAAAAATCTAAAATAATGAATAGATGAAAAGTTTCGCGATTTTAAGAACCAATTCTGGCTTGACAACCAATGTCAAAGTCGTGGTGGACAGCACATATGGCCTTAGTCTAGACAGTATAGACTCCTCGCCGGAGCTATCCGTGTCAAAGCTTAAGAAGCTTGCGTTCAACAAGAACAACTATTTTGACGAGCTGGTTCCTTATTTCTTCAGGGGATTCCCTGCAGAGATCGCGTTCTCGATAAAATACGAAGGCGACTCCGAATCGATGACAGACAATTTCGCCGACCAGTATGACGAGATATACCAGTATGGTGCTAGAAACATAGTCAGTAACAAAGACTACAAAGAAGAGTTCGAGTATTTTGCACCTCTTCATATCAACAAAGGCGCTCTTCCAAAATACTTCGTCATCTTCAGAGTAGACGGGCATGGCATGATAAAATTGGACAGGCACAACATAAAAGACGAGATATTCAACAATTTCAAGACTGTCAAGCTATTCGACATGACCAAGAACACGAATCTCGGTGAATGGATAGACAACAGCTTCGCATCCAACGAGAACTTTCCAAGCACCGCGGTAGAAATCAACTTCGAGAAGCTAGAGTTTTCGCAATGGAACGGAATAGACTACGATTCTGGAGGATATACCGCGAAATCGCTTTTCTTGGACGACTATCTCGAAAAAGAGAAAGAAATATTCGAATTGGAGAAGTTCGTGCTTGACGGATTCAAGAACAACAAAGTGATATATCCAAACATCATAAACTTTTCTTTCCTTTTCGACGACACGCCCGCGACAGAAAGCTCGCTTAGGAAGTGGTCTATAAACAGATACTATGGCTTCTATCTTGAAGAGATGGACATGGTCAAGACAATGTCTCCATACAGTCCGCCATCTATAAAGGCAGATGCTATCGTGGCATCCGGAAACTTGCTGGAATCTCTTACAGGGGACCCTTTCTTGGACGGCTGGTCCGACGAAAAGCCTTTCTATGTAGAATACGACGGGGAATACTACAAAGTAGAGAAGTTTTCAGAAATGCAATCCAAGCCTTCTCTCAAGCCAGTCGTCAACAAGAACCAAAATCCAGGACAAGCACCAAGGCAGACAACACTCAGCGTTCGAGGAAAAGAAGCTCCTGTCGCCGTTCGTGCGGAAATGGAGGAATTCCAAGAAAGGCCCCTTACCAGCGGCACCGTCATAACAGAGCAGATAACTCCTACCTATATAACAAAGTGGAGGATAATATCCAGCGTCGACCTGACAGGAAAGCAGCTGATGCTAAACCAGAACACAGGATACGTCGACGCTGACAACAAGGCTCTCAAGAAGTCGGACGGATCCGCTTTCGATATAGCAGACTTCGACCTGGCAGACCTATGGCTTATAGAGATAGACGGAATGCATCACAATTTGACGAAAGAAGACGGTATCATAAAGATACACAGCGACTACACTTTTAAATTCTACCAAAACGAATACGAATACTGGATAAACAAGTCAGACACCTCGTATACTAAGAAGGTCGGCTTTATCGTAGACGCGGAGAATCCGCCTAAGAAATTCAAGATATACAGGCTTAGGCTAAGCGACATAAAAGACTTCGACGACAAGATAGTAGACACCGAATTCTCGAAATTCGAATACGAGAAAGAAAGCGAGATAACAGACACCGAAGAGACCAAGCTCTACATGAGCAATCTGAACAGCGAATCACATCCTAAAGAATTGGACGATTTCATCTACAAGAACAAAGTTGCGCACATACCGGTTTCTTCGGAATACACCGCAAACCACGAAACTTTCAAGATAGTAGGCGACGACATCTCTCCTATATGGAGGAAAAACTCTGTTCACTGCCGATGGGCTTTCGAGAATTCTCTTGGAGCGAACGACTATCCATATGTATTGAACAATTCGATAAGATTCGAAGACTACAACAGAAGCGTCAACCCGTTCGACCCGGATCCAAACAGGGGAGAAAGGAACCTAGACTATTTCTATACCGTCAATTCCTCTACCTTCTCCTATCTGCACCATACTCTGCATGTCGAGAACAACGGACCTAACGGCATTTCCAGGTTTGGATTCGACTTCGACAAGTATCTTGGGACAAGCGAGTACTATCAGGGAACTGCCTCGAAAAAATACGACGTCGACTACTTTTCTTGGTTCTTCGACAGAAAGACTACTTTCCTGTCCAACCATATAATCAAGAATGTGAGCAAGAATTCGATTTTTTCCGCAGGAGACAGCATAGTTCCAAACATTACCCTGTTCAGAGGAATAAAGTTCTTGATACAGGAAGTAGACAGCGTGAAGAAGAACAGCAGCGGGCAGATAGAGACTATAAACACCAAGAATTCCAACAAGTTCGACGGATACAAGTTCAGCATACTGCTCTCGCAAAAGAGCAACGGCATGAGATGGGACGTCATAGACGAATGGAAGATGGACAAAGACTATCGTGCCGGAGATATAGTCGCTTACAACGACATACTATATAGGGCGAAGAGAGACAGCAAGACCACCATGCCTACCGTCAACAAAAACTCTCTGCAGATAAAGGCGCTTCCATACAATCTAGATGATGATTGGGAATACTATATCGACCGAGACATGATAATGTTCAATCCGCTCAACAGCCAAAACAACTACTATCAAAAGGGATCAGACACGCTATCCAAATCTGTCGCTTATAGCGGAGGAGACTATTATATGTTTAACGGATACGACAAGCCAATCGACTTTTGGAATCCTATAATAGCATACAAGACCAATTCGAGGCTGACTAGAGACACCGGTGGTACGATAAGCCATATGGGATATTCCAAAGGCTCGATAGTTCTCTACAGAGGCGACTACTACAAGTCTACGCTTGACAACAACATATATCCGCCAAACTATTCTCAGGAATTTATAAACGCGGATAAGGCTTGGCAAAGGCATTGGGAAAAGATAGATCCAGTCGACCCCGCGTCTACGAGATGGATCGAGATACAGATATGGAGCCCGAACGCGACCTACTCGCCGAAGACGTATATCGTGCACAACGAGATACTCTACATATCCAATAGCCTGGTAACCTCTATAAGCAGCGGCGAAGAGCCTGGGGTTTCCAACCTATGGGACAGGCTATACAGCCTTGTCGCGGATACCGAATTCAACTACCAGCCAAATTCGAATCCTCTTATCAGGATGAACAACGAATACTACCAGATAGTATCAAACGACTGGGAATCGACTCTAGAGAATGTCATAAACATCTATATAAACGAGAAATGGGGACATGTCTTCGTCAACATCGCCATAAACGACAACACCACGACCAATCTAAGCGAAAAAGACAGAGACGAGCTATATGTGTCACTGAACAAAAAAATCACTGCTGCGAACTTCATCTCGGCGATAAACAACCTTTCGAACAAACACGACTTCTCGGACTATATCAACTATAGAGTGATAGACTCCGAAGGGAATCTAAAAAGCTACAATTTCGAAAACATAGAAAGCCTTCCTTATATACTCTTCGCTGAAAAGCCAGAGAGGCTAGACATAAAAGCAAACTCGCTTAAGATTTCGCAGATAGACGTCTCTGGATTGAAGCCGACCAAAGTATTGGCAGACGGAAAGATAGACAATCTCTCAGAGCTGAACTACTTCAACAAGACGCATATCGCCACATCTATAGAGACGAACCAAGACAGCCCTACAGTTGTTAAGAACTACCATGGTGCGCAGAACATAGTAAACGACACCATATTCAGGTTTGGCGGAAACTACGTTCCTCTGTTCTACGATATCGAGCTTTTCAAAAAAGACAACGCTACTTCCTACAACGAGATGCAGATAGCGCTGAATTTAGAAACCAAGCAGGACCTTATATTCAGATTCGAGAAAGACGGCAGCTATGTAGAAAGGACGCACACCATATATCCAGGGGCTTCCTATTCATACTCTGCCAACACAATATTCACCGCTCAGAGCAGAGCCGTGACGCTGGTATCTCCGACTGCTTCCAATTTCAGAGAGATTGGATCCGTCATCTCCAGAACAAACACTCCGCCTGACATCGCGGTACAATTGACTGAAGCTCCATACACATGGGGTCCTGGTGCGGTAGAAGGAGACAGATATCTTATAGGAACATCGCCTACCGGAACTTGGTCGGGAACATATTCTTTGGCAGGAACATCTTCGGTATTCACAAAAAAGAACAGCATCGCTCAGGTCAAAAAAGGATTTTTAGACCCTTCTGGAAATTTCATAGCAGCTTCGAGCACGGCTTCTGTTTCTGGATGGACTAGCCTATGGACAGGCCCATTGGGAGTCTGGTCATATTCTCCTCCTCAGGAAAACGACGTAATCTATGTAAGTAACATGGAATCGAGCATAAGATACGATGGTAGAAAATGGGTTTTGCACGATAGCACCAATGTCGCCAAATTCGAGAGCGTTTCGACTTTCGTCGCATCGTCCTTCTACGACCAGATATCTTCGATAATATTGGGAGAGAGCCTTTTCGACGGAATAGACTTCGTTTTCGAAACTCACTTGGCAAGCTCTGAATATGTCATAGACCCGATATACGAAGGATTTTTGGAATACGACAGGATACAGGCAGAAAGTGGATCTATAAGAAACTACAACATTCTTTCGATAAAGTATAAGTCTTCACATGGCGACCTAAAAGTCGATATATCGACCATAAAGCCTTCTATTTTCATGGAAATGATAGATACACCTTCTAATCTTACGATAGCGCTTGGCGCGACCGGGCTGAATCCGCCGTTCCAATGGTCGTTTACATATTCCGAGACATCCGCATACGATCCAGACGAGTATTCGATTCAGACATTCACGACGTCGAACAGTTATTCTTTCGCAGACACTACCGGAACCGATCTTGTCTTTGACATAAAAGTGATGGATTCTGCTGGATCTATATCTAGCGCAGGCTACTATACCGTAAACTCAGGCGCTCCAATTTCAATAGACGGAACGTTTAGCTATACGACGCTGTGATTTTAATATATAATAAAACAAATTTTTGATATGTCTTTCTATAGCCAAACCGCCTACGCGAAAAAAGAATCTTCTTTCTACAATCCTTTGTATGGAAACTACAAGTTCGATACAGACCTTACAGACTTTGGGCTTATGCTTGAAAGAAGAGCAAGGAAAGTAAACAGGAACGGAAGCGTGCTAAAGCTTCAGACTAACTCGATATATCCGATGTTGGACGAGTTTGGATACACATTCATGGACTTCTTCATATTCAGGTCTACATGGGACCAAGGATACCATTTCGAGACCTACGTCGCACAGGAAAACGAATTCAAAGACACTAGAGGCATGAGAAGCAGAGAGGTCGACAACGCAGATAGGATAGTAAAGGCTTTCGAGAAGGAAAACTTCGCGATTGGAAGGTCTTATATACAGACAAAAAACCAAAACCTATAAAGATGAGAAGAAGCTATATATCGCCTGAATTCGAAAGCAGAGAAGTCTATGGAACATACAACATGGTCGAGGAAAGCAATTTCTTCGGAGCGAAGATGCTCGAGATAGAAGACAGCATACTGGTCGGAAACCAAGACATAATCTACTACCAGATGCCTAACGGCGAGCAGCTTGACCTATCGGTAGAGAACGCCTTGCCATCATATGTCTATTCCTCGTCTATCGACAAGCAGAAAAACCATATTCTCAGCCTGGATCCAGTCCAGACCGAATATACGAGAGAAAATCTGACGACATGGAACATAGACATAAACCTGAAGGGAATACTTGCCAATTACGTCTTCGCGGAATTGAAGAGATACAGGACCTTCGAGGGAATAAGGACGAACATGAACTACTACAACGACGTCAACGCAGCCATAAACAATTATATAAACTACAACGTGATAGACAGATACAAGATATCTGGCATAGACCTATACGTATACTACAAAGAGCTGAGCACAAAAAGCCTTCTTAGATACGCCAATACTTGGAACCCAAACATAATGGCTCCATCGAACCGGCTCGGTAAGTTTAGATCGGAGATGTCCGAGGACGGCGCATACACCAAGATAACTTTTAGCCAGGAAAGGCCAAGCTCGCTATACGCATACGAATACTTCTTCAATATCTCTTTCGAAAAGCTGTAAAAAACAAAAAGCCTCAGATTTCTCTGAGGCTTTTTTATTCTACCAATCTTATCCTACTGTCAAGAAGATCTTTCTTGACATACGGTCTACGCTAAGAACTTTCACTTTAAGCTCTTGGCCTGGAGTAAACTTCTTGCCAAGCTTGTCCATTTCTGACGTATGGATCAATCCAACAGTCTCTGCGTCAAGGTTGATCAAAGTTCCAAACTGCTTGGTGTCTTTGACGATTCCATCCAATACTTGCCCGTTTTTGATGTTGTCCCAAAGGGTCTCTCTCAATATCTGGGTCAAGATGATCTTGTCTTTGATAATCTCTTTAACATAGAACTCGATCTCGAATCCAGGCTTGATATCAGCAAGCCTTTCTTGCCAGTCAGGGTGTACGTTTGCTTTGTGGATCATACCAGTCAAGCATTCGTTGAACTCTACGAACACTCCGAAAGGAGCTGTTCCTGTAACGTGTCCTCCATAAAGAGTTTGCGGATCAAGCTCTCTGATAGCAGCAGGCATAAGAGAATGTAAGTATTTTCTTCTGCTCACGATGTAAGTCCCTTCATGCTCAGAGAACGACTCAATCATAACTTCGAAGGTAGATCCTACGATAGAAGTCGGTTCTACCAGCTTGTTGATTCCTGCCAAAGTGTTCGGCATGAATCCTGGAAGAGTAACTCCTCCGTTGTAGATTTCCACTTCGTATCCAGCTGGGTTAAGAGCTTTTACAAGAACGGTAACCGATTCTCCTTCTTCTAGAGATTTAAGGTTGGCGTGCGCTCTTGACTCGTAAAGAGTTGCGATGCTTCCTTTGATCATGTAGTTTTTCTCGTTGACTTCCGCCACGATGACGTCTACCACGTCTCCAACCTCGATGCTTCTTAGATATCTAGCCTCATTTGGCTTGTCGTCTACTCTTACATAGTCTTTGTATCCAGCGACCTCAAAAAGGTATTGATCACCTTTATGTCCTACATATACAGAAGGAGATATAGATCCTCTTTCAGGAACTCTAGCCTCATATTGATTGTAGAGTGCTTCTAGCTCCAAGTATTCAGGAGTCTTCGTTGCATTTTTGTTTATTTTTCCATTTTTGGTGGTGAAAGAATTTTCTTCAAATAAGTAGGCAAATTCTTCGTTTGCGATTGTGTTGTTCATATTCATATTTTTTAGAGTGATGATATTTATATTCTATTATTGTCTAAAGTTTTCTATTTGATTCTTTTTATTTTGTTTTTTTCCATATAGTCTCTCAGCCGGGACGCTTCTTCGTATTTTTCGGAGAGTATCAGCCCGTCGAGCTTCTTGTTGAATTCCGACTCTATTTCTTCGGGAGTCTTTCCTTTTTCGAAATTCTTTATCTCTTCGGAGAACGAGCTGTAGTGTTCGTTCATCTTCGCTATATCCAAGAAGTATATAGGCTGCTTCGGTGCGTCGCTTTCTTCCGACATTCCTTTCAGCTTTCCGTTTTCCGAGATATTCCTGGCAAAATCTTCTTTCAGCGCAGAGTTCTCTATCAGGTATTTCGCCAGGTGGTATGGCCTGTTCTTGAACATCTTCAAGAGAATGACCAGGTTCTTATATAGCTCTTCGTTTTCCATAGACATTTTATTGAAAAAAGCAAATAAGTTTATTAATATATACATCTATGAAACATTTAGTATTATTCGAGGCATTCAACATGCCATACATCGACAGAAGGGCTATGTCCACTAGACGTCCCATCGAAATCGGCTACGTTAAGCGACCAGTAGAGATCCGTATCGAGATTGAAAAGCCACAGCATGCTGCAGACAGACAATGGAGGCATGGAATCGGAGACAAGATGATCACCGACGGAGACATAATCGATACTGTAGAGCTCGCTATAGAAGATATAACAATCGCGCTTATGCAAGACCAGTTCGACATCTATCAGAACGAGGACGACTATCCGACAAAAGGAGTAAAGGCAGGCGAGCCAAACAGGTTTGTAATACGAAACCGGTCGAACAACCTAAACGTAGTATGCTCTCTTAAGCCAGGAGACAACGAATTCACTCTTACCGTCATAACGATAATGGTAAAGGAAAACTTCAAGGCATATCCAGGACAATACGTGCTGGAAGTCTAGTATATCAAAAACAAAAGGCCGCTCATTTGAGCGGCCTTTTTTATTTTTTCATCATATCGAGTATTTCTCTAAGAGGTAAGTCCATAAGATGGTCGAAGTCCGACACAATCAAAGAAAGCTTGGACGCCACCTTGTCGCATCCCCATTCTGGTATCGTCAGGTGATGTCGGTTCGGGTCTATTATCGACTTGGCGAGGATATCTATCAGAACCTTGTCCTTGCCCGGCATCATATCTATCTTTCTTATGTCCTTTGACTTTATGACAGGAGCTTCTTCGCCGTTGAGAATCTCGTTTAGGCTTATCTCCCTAGATTCTTCCGAATTGAGCTTCCTGAAGCACCATGGTGTGAACTTCAGCTTCCTGCTCACTCCTTCTAGCTTGACGCGCTCTTCCGTGAATATGTGGAAAGCTCCTCTATAGTCCATTTTTCGAGTAGGCTCTGAAAGGACTTTTTCTATGCGATACATCCCGCCTTTCAAGAGGGTCTTGTAGTTGTCGGACGTACACACTAGTATATCTCCTTCTTTGAGCTCGGAGAATTTCAGATGGCGAGGCGCCTGCACCGGCTTTACGATATTCACCTTCTGAACTTCGCTGCCTGTTTCGTCGGTAAAATTTCCTACAGAAAATCTGCCGATTCCTTTGATTCCTACTTTTCCCTCAAGCCATCTTTGGTTGCTTCCGTCGTTCCAAAGGTTCTCTACTTCATATCTAACTCCTTTGACAAGCCTCTTCGTAGGCCTTTTGCAAACTATTATCATGTCGGTATTTTTATGTTGTTTCTATTCTATCTGTCTGTTCCTCGATAAGATACTTGTCGATTATCTTCTGGTCTATATTGCTTATCTGCTCTCTGAGCTCTCCAAGTATCTTCTCGGCACTCTCGTAGTTGTGTATTATATAGGTAGACATGGCGTTCTTGGACAATTCGTGCATTTCACCTCTCATCATCTCCGACATCTTATGTAGAGGCAGTCCTGTTAGGTCCGAACCTCTAGCACTGCGGATATCCTTCGGAGCGAATACGTTTATGTTGAAATCCATTTCCTCGTGCCATCCTCTTTCGAACAGTATAGAAGAATGGAATATGGTATAGATTGCTTTCTTGTGGTCTAGCCTGAACTTCTCGTAGGCTCTCTTGAGCTCGAAATCGGCGAATCCGACAAGCTTCTCGAAGTCTTTCTTGGTGCGTATCTTCTTCGGGTCTATAGTAGAGTCCGGTCCGGTGAAGATATATTCACCAAAGCTTTCCAATATCTTCCTGTTGACTCCTATGTCGAAGTTTATTATGAACTTCAAAACGATGTCCGCGTCGAACACCGGCACTCCGATATGCTCGAAGATCCTGGCAGTAGAGCTCTTTCCTGAATACCTGCTTCCTGTTAGTCCTATTTTTATCATGTCGATGTCTTGTTATTGCACAAATATACGGCTAAAATAGAAATATACAATTTAATATATAAAAAAAAGACAAAAAGAAATGGAACGACTAAGACTATTCGAAAGCTTCTCCAAAGAAGAATGGCAGAAAGAGATTATGGACGCGAGCAACATGCTCGACATTCTATACGACCTCAAAGAAGTATCTCTCGAATATCTAGACGTCAGACACAAGGCAGTTAACGACGAAGACGAAGACGTGGCACTGGAAAAGAAGGTCATCTTCGTAGTAGACCTTTATGACAGAGAAGACGGATATCTGGCAAACCTTGCGGGAGGACAATACAGTCTGGAAGATACCGATATCGAAGGAAACCTCTATTGGCCCGACGACATAACTGCACCAGTCGAGGAGATTGTGGCAGGTTTTAAATCAGAAAAGCTTTATCTGAACATAACCTTCTGCATAGTAGTCGGCGAGGATGGCGACCTTCAAACGGTCAATGAAGATACCTCTAATGCACTCGAAAGAATAAGCTCGATGTATCCAGAGGTGGAATTCGACACTTTCGATCCATGGGATTTGAACTAAACAACATATCGAAATATAATATAAAAAAAAGAACTAAAATGATAATTAATTTACCAAGTCAAACAGACTTATCCGGATTCTATGTAGTGTATGAAGGATCAACAAACTTAGAAAAGCCAGGTTGGTATGGCTTATCACATCTTATGGAACATTTGATGACAAAAAACTTTGACCATCTTCAAGAAGACTTCGACAAAGACGGCCTGGACTGGAATGCCTATACTTCAGGAAACGAAATTTGTTTTTATTTAACTGGCTTAGACGAGAAGGTAAACAAATGGAAAGGAGAGTTTATAAAACTGCTTGGACAATTCAACGTGACAAAAGAAGAGTTTGAAAACGAAAGAAAAATCGTATTGGAAGAATATATGGACTCTTTTAATTCGCAAACAGAAGTTCATATGCTAAATCTTTCCAGAAAGCTATTCAACGACTATGATCCAATCGGATTGAGAGAAGACTTGGAAAATCTAAAGTTTATGGATTGTTTAAACTTCTGGGAGCTTCAATATGCAAAGCCTACAAAAATTATCAACGTTTCTAAAGGAAAGCCATACAAAAACAATGAGATTGATTTCGCAGAAAGAACGATTGTCAAAAGCATTTCTTTTGGAGACCACAAAGTGCCATTTGAATTAGGCAATGAATTTAAAGACAAAACATCTTTAGTAATGCTATCCCCGGTAATCGATGAAGACTTCGCTTATGTTCACTTCATAAACGCTATGCTTTCATTAGGATTGAAATCTCCTTTATATCAAGAGATCCGTGAAAGAAGAGGGTTAGTGTATTATGTTCACTGCTATCAGTCTAGAATGAACCAGCAAGGCTTGAACATGATTGCTACGCAGACTTCCAACAAGAACTTCAACGCGTGTGTTGATGCGATAAAAGAAGTTCTTGAAAATCCTAAAAAACATTTGACAAAAGAAAGATTTGATCTTGTAAAAGACTACTATAAAGTAAGGATGCAGAAAGACGAGATCTTGAGATACAAGAACGTGAATCAATATATAAACCCAGAGGGTTGGTCCGTGTATGATATCATCGATACGGTAGACTTCAAGAAAGTTAAAAAAGTCTATGACAAATACTATAAGTTTGAAAACTTCTACATATCAAACGACAAGAAAGAGTTCAAATAGAAAAAACCCGCTAATAGCGGGTTTTTTGTTTATAGTTATACCATTATCAGTTCTCATCTTGGAAATCGATAGTTTCTGCTCTATTCAATTCGTATCCATAATATCTGGAGTATTTGTTATTTGTAGTCTCAAATATGCATCTCTTGTGCTTATTGTATCCCCAAGAATGACAATACCAAGATCCGTCATCTGCGAGAGCATATCCTGATGCTATATTGAATCCTCTCGTGTTTCTGCTTCTGCTCGCGACATTCGCATGGCATCTATTTTGGCTACCAGGCAGATAGACTATCTTTTCATCGAAAATCCTTCCATCTTCCAGCATCCTTTTTATCTCATGTTCGGTATCTCTTCCCAATACGACTTTGTCTCCTGCTATAGACATCAATCTGTCGCTTAGCTCGCTTTTCTCTATATTTTCGTCGCTTAAATATTCGTTGAATTTCTTTATTTCCATAGACTATATATTAAAAATATTCATCGATTTTGCAATGTATTTTTTATTTAAACACCCTTCAATATATTTACAAGCGTTTGCATTCCTGTAGTGGCAGGCTCTTTGATGTGATGGAAGAAGCTGCTTCTAAATTCCGGCACATAAAAGTCTTTATCGCTTGGATCCACATAGAATATTATGCAGTCTTCTTTAGTTAGAAATGGAATCTGGTTGGCTGGGAACACTTGCATAGAAGTTCCTACGATAATACATATGTCGCATTCTTTTGCAGCGACTTCTGCCTTGTCAAGGTCATTGGGATCCAAGTTTTCACCAAACCAAACGATGTGAGGCCTAAGCTGCGATCCTCTAGAGCATTTGTCTCCTATATTTATGTCACCAAAGCAATCAAGTATTTCGCATGACCCAGGAAAGGTAGATCGAGACTTAGCCAGCTCGCCATGCAGATGAACGACGTTGGTAGACCCGGCACGCTCGTGAAGGTTGTCTACGTTTTGTGTAACCAAAACTACGTCGTGGTCTTTTTCTAGCTCTGCGATTATCTGGTGAGCTAGATTAGGATGCACGTCTTTCAACTGCACTCTTCGCTGGTTGTAGAAGTCAAGCACCAAGGATCGGTTTCTTCGCCAGGCGTCTTTTGTCGCAACGTCTTCGATCCTATAGCTGCCCCACAAGCCACCGTCTCCGCGAAATGTTTCGATTCCACTTTCTTTAGACACGCCAGCACCGCTAAAAACTAATATTTTCTTCTTTTCCATAATATTATACGAATATACCCAAAATATGTTTGATAACATAATACAAAACGCAGAATATTTAATATATACTCAAAAGATAACTAATATCAATGTCATTTCCCAAAGCTATTATCACAAAGCCTTTTCTCGTCTCTGACCAAGAATACAAAGACCTAGGCCTTGGCATAAATCTCGTAGGCTACGACTCTTTCAGCCTAGAAGCAGAAAGCAAGACGCCACACGCGAGCCCTAGGCTTTTGAATTGCGTAGAGCCATTCGAAGTATCAGGAACTGCCAAGACTCTTTTCTATACAGAGGTAAACTCGAATTTCCAGGTAGGAGACAGAGTCTATATACTAAACGGAAACTACGACAGCGACGATCTCATAAAGAAAGACAAATACAAGAAGGGAAGAGACGGATATAAGGTTCTTAAAGTCGACCAGTGCAAGGTCGTGCTGGATATAGACTATACCGGCGCGCTTCCATACAACGACGACTCGTTCGACGACTACATAAAGGTATACTACATAAACAGTGCCGAGGCATTCCTTAGCGCGAACCGCCAGGTGACCACCAGAGGCGGCAATTTCGACTACAAATTCAACTACTATCAGAACAGCATAGCCTTCATCGAAAGAGACCTGAAGGGATCCGAAGGATGGGGACTGAACGCGGGAGTCTCGGGCGCGCCTGGATTCTTCGTCAGAGACGGAAGGTCTGGATGGACAAAGATATCCGACGAGCTCGTCTATCATGGCTCTTTTTCGGTAGCACTTTCGCCTACATACCAGAACAACGGAAGGATGGCCATAATGGACGCTTCTTTCTATTATGACGGAATCCATTTCAAAGAAGGATCCGTATACAAGTGGACTACCGGGCAAACATCGTCGAGATGGGAAGCAGACGCGGCCTACTCACCATCAATCATAACCAAGTCTAATTTCAGGAACGGATCTTTCGCAGGAAAGTTCAACAACGGCCTATACGGGACGCAGAAGAAGAGGCTTGAGTGGAACGGCAAGGGAACTTGGAACGGTGGAACGATGGTCAACACTAAATGGAAGTCGGGCTCTATCGATTCCAAGCTTAGCTTCTCGAATACCTACAAGGCAGAGCTAGACCAAAACGGCACTCCTTTCCAAAAGCTGCACGCCAGCAACAACGGCGGATTCGGATACAGCTATGTCTTCGACTCGGAGATAGAAAGCTCTGTCGTCATCAACGGAAACTTCTTCAACACGTCATTCGAGCAGACGACTGCTTCTTCCGTGGTGGAAGGCCACATACTTTCGACTACTCAGAGCTTCGCGAACCGAATAGCCAAGGCACATTTCGAGCTTTGCAGATTCTCGAACATACAGATAGACGGAGGAGAGATAAAGAACTCCAGGATATCGAACAGCAGGGTCGCGAACGTTAAGTCCATAAACTCTTATTTCGAAAAGTCGGTATTGAAAGACTCTACCTACGTGAGCGACAAGATAATAAAGATACTCGGTTATGACGAATGGAACATGTCGGAATACCTATCGTCGTATTCCGCTACTTTCAGCGCCATAAACGACGTAAACAGCAAGATATACAAATTCTACATAAGCAAGGAAAGCTTTAGGAGAATGAAGTCGGAAGACGCTTTCTACATAAAGGGCCTCAAGGTCAAAGGCAACTCGGAAATGCTTGGCTTCTTCGACGGAAAATTCAGGCTGACTTCATGGACAGAGTTCTACGACGACTATTCGACAGGACCAAAGTCTGCGACCGGAGTAGATCAGTATTCTTTCTACAAGAGAGGATTCGACTGTTCCGCTTTCCTGTCTACTCCAGAAGAAAACGCTAGCATAATAAACTCGTATGAAGGCCTATACAGCATATCGGGTGCGACGGTCAGCAAATACACTACCTCGCTTTTAGGTAAAAATCCTAACGCTGGATATTCTATAGACATAATAGTCTCTAGGCATGACCTTGTCAACAAAAGCCAGCCGATGGAATCTACTTCAGAGTGGTATTCATCGAATCCAAAGGATTTCAACTACAGCAGCGACGTCGTCGCGGGAACCGCAGCAATGCCTGCTTTCCTTGGAAGCAACATAGACATATCCGCTGCATACATATTGGATTCCGACTTTGGAAGCGGGATAATAGAGACGTCTGACTGGAACAGCGGACACCATATCAACTACAACAACGACGTAGTCATAACCTCTGTAACATCAAGCGGCCTCTACAGCCTCGAGATAGACTCATATAGCGGATATCTAAAGGCAACAACAGGACTCAACAACGAATATCCAGAAAAGATAGGAGAATACCTACTTTCAGAAGGAGACATAGTATTCTTGAACTCTATAGATTATGACACGAGGGGAATGGTCTCTAAAGTAACGCTTGTCGCCACAGGATCCGGCTACAGCTCTACCGCGTCTGCCTTCTTGGTGAACACCAAGGTAAACTCTCTCACAATCAGTAATGCAGGGACATACTACACCAGCGGAACCGCTCTGTCTACGAGAAGCTCTGGTAGCGGGACAGGCCTTACACTGGACATATACGCTAGAGAGATTGGTTCGGTTCTATCTATAACATACTCTGCCCCTATGAGCGGAGGAGGAAGCTACTCCATGAACCTATTCAGCTCGGTCTCAACAACTACAGGGCCTATCGCAACCGCAAGCTTTGTCTTTCAAATACTGACAGACGACACACTTGGAACGGTAACCGGCAGACCTAACGCGACATACAGCACATTCGGACCGCCTATGACAACAGGACCAAGCGGTGCGACAGGCGTAGGTGCTATATTCGTTACCGGACCGATAGTTACGGACGCCAACGGTGCGACCGCTTCACCAAGCAATCCGGGAGTTGGCCTTACACTAAACTACAAGACTTCTGCAGACGGCTCGATAACCTATCTCGAGACGAACAGCGTGGGATCCGGATACATGACCGGTCAAATATTCAAGATAGAAGGTGGAAACGCGACGTTCTCGATAGCAACGGTAACCAGCGGCGAGATAGAAAGCATAAGTATAAACAATGCTGGTGAAGACTATCTTGTCGGAGACGTTCTCGAGATAGTAAGGCCATTCGATCCAAACTCCAGCGTCGCTGGAATTACGGCTTCCTTTACCGTGGCTTCCATAACCGCGTCCAATACGGACACGAGAGGCCTGTTGCTGGAAATAAGTACACTTGCCGGCAATATAACCGGTCTGACGATAAGCAATCCGGGACTCTACTATACAGAAGGCGAGATATTCACGATAGCAGGCGGAAACCTAGACGCTCTGGTCAGGATAGATTCTGTAGAAGGATCTCTGACGAGGCTAAACGACGCCTATAAGGTGATGGAAAACGACAGAGGCGTTCTTTCTCTAAAAGACTTGGACACCAACGACATAATAGCAGGGCTCTTGCCTCATGGCATATTCTATACTGCGGACGCAATGAACAGATGGGGCTATATAAGTAAGACCAAGATAGAAAAGACCAAGATAAAGTCTGGAATATTCAGAAGGTCATACATATCGAATTCGCTGATAAGAGACGTCGACTACGACTCGACAGACATCGACATGGCGAACTACGACAAAACGAAGAACCTTCTGGTCGCGGACACGCTCTTTTCTAGCAACTCGAACATATTGTCTTCTGCTACATATCTATACTCTAATTTTGTAGGAGGAAGCGATATCTGGAACGACGGGATAATAAACAAGTCTGTTATAAACGGGCTTACCTTCTCGAAGGGAACCATCAGGCAATCTTCTTGGATAGACGGAAGCTTCACCGGTGGCATGTTCTACAATTCGAAAAGCTTCGACGCCAAGCCGACCGAGGCAAGGCCAAGCTTCTCAAGCGACAGGGTCAGGTCATACTATATGACCGGAAATGTCGGTCCGTCGATTTCCAACAACAGATATTCATGGAGAAAAGGAAAGCTCACTGGCGGACAATTCTACAAGAGCGACTGGGAATCCGGAACTATGGAGGGAGGAACTTTCGTCTATTCTAAATTCTACGGAGGAACGATAAACGGAGGAACGATAGGTTCCAAATCTGTTTCCTCTGCAGATACCAGAATATACGACGCGCAGATAAACTACGCTACGGTAGAAAACGCAAGCGTCTATTCTGAAGACACCAGCTACGCAGGACTTTCTAGCTCTAGCATAAACTGGATGAACGGGATATTCAACGGCGGAATATTCGGATCGAACAACGACGCCATACTCGGAACGACAGAGTCTAGCGTGACATACGCGTCTACCGTCTCTTCACTCCCTATCGCAGACTATATAATAGCCATAGCAACGCACAGCGTTGTCGAAACTGCCACCATATCAGGAGACTATCAGATTGACGCCAAGGTAAGCATATCGCATTCATATCTAGGAGACCTTATAATAAACCTGATGTCGCCAAACGGTAAGATAATAAACCTCAAAAAGAGATATTCTTGCTCTGCGAACGACTCTCTCATATCGACCTCGTTTACAAGCGACTCGACAAAGCCTAGCATAGAAATTGGATCCGCACCATATACCGCACAATTCAAATTTGAAGGAATTTTGGATCAAGGAGCATACTACGACTTGAACAACAAAATACTTTCTGGGATTGAATACCAGGTAGGTGGAAATGAATTCGCCCCTGTCATAGACTACAGGAGCTTTCCTCCGACTACTTCATACGAAGGAGACAGATATCTTGTGGTCGCGACCACCAGCGATCCGAATTGGACTCCATCCGCATCGACAGACTGGCAAAACAAAGTAGGCATGGTTCTGGAAAGAAACTCGAGCGGTGCTTTCATAGAGGATTCTAGAATAGGAGAAGGAGATATGGTCTTCGTAAAAAACAAGTCGGAATACCTGAAGCTTCTTTCTGGAACATGGGCAAAATCATACCACTCCAACACTGCTTCGATTTCTGAGCTTCTGAATACAGACAAGACCGTATCTGGAGAATGGAAGCTGCTCGTTATGGACATCTCTTCGCTAGACAAAGGATTCGTCGAACAATTCGAGCTTTCTTTCTCTTACAAATCCAGCTATGTAATAAGAACTCTTAAAAACTCTGCAGTATGGAACGACGGGATATTCAACGGAGGACAGTTCATAGACCTTGGTGTCTGGAAGAACGGAAAATTCAACGGTGGAAAGTTCATATCGACCTTCGGCTACGAGAAGAGCGGAAGCTATCTGATGCCTAGCGAAAGCAAGGACGAATACTCTTGGCAGGGCGGACAATTCAACGGTGGCGAATTCGGAAACGAAAGCATTCTGTCCAACTCTACATGGTTTAACGGAGAGTTCAACGGCGGAGTCTTCAAGGGCAAGCTATGGAACAACGGAGTCTTCACATATGGCGAGTTCAAGGGAGGGTCTTCTCTTCCTGCGATAGGCGGTGGAATAAGGTCGGAGAAAGCACAAGCGTTCATAGAATCTTTCAAAGGCGACTACTATGGCGTCTGGAGAAATGGAATCGTATCAGACAAAAAAGACGATTTCATAACAGACAGAAAGATATTCACGGAACAGACAAGGGCGATGGCTCCTACAAATCAAGTCAAGAGTGCGAAGTTCGAGAACATGCTATGGGTGGCGGGAACTTTCGACCACCCTGGGGCAGAGATGACGAATTCTGTCTGGTTAAACGGAAATTTCAAGATGGGAGTCTTCAGATCAAGCGCTTTCAACCCATATGTCAAGAGAAAATCAGACGCCCTGGAGTTCGTAAAAGACGATTCTTGCATCTGGGAAAACGGAAAGCTGATAGACAGCGAATTCCACATCTCTAAATGGAAATACGGACATTTCATATCAGGAACCGCTGTCGGTATGATCTGGCAAGACGGAATAGCCAGCTATATGAACGCACACAACATCTTCTGGGAAAAAGGAGTATGGAGAAACGGGAACTGGCACGGATCTGCATTCGACTACAAGGGAAAATTGGAAGACGCCTTCACCAAAGAGATACTAAACAGAGGAATACAATGGAGTGGAGCGCCATATTGCCATATATGGAACATATTCGAAAACGTGGCTGACAAGACTTCGAGTGTCATCACCAGCACTCTCAATACTCCTGGCGGAGATTCGTTCTCGACCACCAACAGAGAAGATGCCGGATTTGAACGTCCTGCTGTGAGCTCTCTGATTGTCGATCCGATAGAAAATCCATCAGAGTCTGTTCTAAGATTTAGTATAGGTGATAATGGAAACTCGCCGATAAAAGAGTATGGATTCATATACACCGAAAATATGGACGAACAGAGTGCCATATCAAATCCGCCGTTGATGACTTTGTCTGGACAATCAGGAGTCGCCGCATCAGGCACTATACTCATCAAGTATATCGCAGGAAATGAGCCAGGCACAACATTCGTGCCAGACGACTCGACGACTGGATGGTTACCCGCGGAATATTTCAAAGAAATTCCATTGAACCCAGGTAAATTTTATTCTGTCAAAGGATATGCGATAAATTCGCAATCTGAAGCGACTGGTCCTTCGTTGACCAACACGTTGGTATTCCAAACTCCAAGTCCAAACACGATAACCACGAAAGACATGACATTGCAAAACGCACCGAATGAACCCGGTGGCTTGCTATATACTTTGAACGGAACAAACACCTATACTCAGGAAATAAAAGGCACTATAAAAATAGAATCGACATACGTTGTTGTCTCTGCCACCATGCCGGAACCAGGAGAAAGAGGCATCGTCTACAAAATTGGAAATATAGGTGATCCTGTTCCAACTGCACTGCCTAACACAGATGATACAAAAATTATTCCTTATGAGTTAAGTAACAACCCTTTCACATCTATAATTTCAATTTCAAGCGTCCTTGCCAATAAGGTATACTATATAAGATCGTTTACTAAAAATTTTGGTGGTGTAGGATATGGGCCGTTGATAACAATCACGTCAGGTGTCAACAATCCGGTAGTATCGCAATCCGATCCTACTACCAGCCTAAATGGTAGCGTTACTTCGACAGGAGGATCTTCGATATTGAAAAGAGGATTCATCATAATGAAATCAAGTGCGACATTCGAACCTAATGCAAGACCATCGCTTTATCCAGAAAATGTAGCACTGAATACTCCTAATACTAAAAGTAGAATACCTTACACATCTGGGGCAGTAGGTGCGTTCAGCATTGCTATCGCAGATATAGGTCTTACCACAGGAACATATAAGGCCTATGCATATTCTTATAGACAAATAACAGGAGCACCTAATGATGACTATAACTATTGCAACGCTTTCGCATATAGTGCAGTGAGAAATTTCACAGTGTAAAAAATTTTACAGCGTAAAAAAATAAATTTAATATATAGTTAATGGGGATTTGGAAACAAAGAATAGACGAAAGCTGGTTGAAATGCATGGGTAAAAATTCAGGCTTCAAGATAATAAACGCATCGGGCGGGACATATCCTTCCATGGTGGGTACTGCACTAAGCTTAAAGCACATCAAGATTGACAAGACTAAAAATTTCAACAATCCTAAATATATAGATAAAACATACCCGTCAACAACAGCAAATCCCAATACAATATATCGAACCGATATACAAGGATTCATGATAGAAGGAGTTGGCGAGAACACTACTTTGGATGAGGGTACATACTATTCATACATATTGGACTATTACTTTGGCCCGTCCATAACCGACACCAAGAAATTCAGCTTTAGAAAGAACTACCAATTCAAGACACATACATATAACTTCGCTTATGTAGATTATAGAACTGATATAGAGAGTTATCTAAACTCCAATACCTCACAGGTTGGCAATTCCAACATGAGAGTACAAATAGATTTTACAAATACTGGAGATATATTGCAAATTCCAGGAATAACAATTGATTTGACAACCAATTACCTAATAACAAATACTTTTGCGTTAACAACTATTATAATAAAACCCGCTACCGGATACGAAAGCGTTCCTTACATATTGGAACGAGAGCTCAATGGTGTGATATGGAACACAATAGCTCAACAACAAGGAGACACCTATACCGAATTTAGAACCGACAACGATAGAAATAAACACACTTTTTTTATAACCGTTTCTCAAGAATTTAAATTTACAGCGACTCTGCAGATATACGGAATATGGAAAGGAAACAGGACCGCAACTTTCGCGAAGCAGTCTATTGTAGGAGACACATCTATTTCCAATATGTCAGGCAATGGAAATCTATACTATTCCTATCTGAACATATTCAAGAACGCTCTGGGCATAAACCCGACTTGGGAAGATTCTTACTATTTCGATGTTCCTTACTATAAAAGGCTTGACATATCTGATAAAACTCAACCGACGATGCATATATTATACTACTATTCGAGTCCTAACGCGGACGCGGATTCAGGATTCGTGTCGTTCACCAACAAGCTAAAATCTTCAAAAAAAGAAAAAAGCCCATCCACAAATCCAGCAACTTATACAATGGACCGTATCTCGGCGTCGCAGTCGGTATACGCCGCTGGATATGGAATCGCAGGATTTGAGATAAACGAGATAGGATGGAAGATACAAGGATATTCTTTCGCTTCATACGACAACGATCCAGGAGTGGGAGACTATGAAAACCAAAAAATCATCAACTACTATTCTGGTCAAATCAGCTCTGAAAATAAAATACCCAACAAAAGGCCTATCAAGGATTGCGTTTTTGGAAAGGGATGGTATTACGACGACACAACCAACGAATATACTTGGTATGACCGGCAGTTCGAAGGCAGTGATGATATACTAAATTACAAGAACAACCCAGTAGGAGGAGACGTTGGACGACAGATTTCTAGCGAAGGATATAGATCTAACAACTATATCGCGAAATATATTCCTTTCCAGAAGTTCAACCTTTCGTTCTTGTATGAGTGTCTTAGGAGCGATTCTGGGATAAAAGTCTATCTATCGCCTACCCTTCCAAATTCTAGCCCGTTAAACAGTAGGAAGGAATTTGGTCCACTAAGTTTTCCAGAAAAATACTACGATACATCGACAGCAACATCGCGTGCGGAGTATGATTCTTTTTATTCTGCAAATTCCGGACAAGGATTGAGCCTTGTCAGTAACCAATACCAATTGATTGGTGCTGGTGGTATTCCAGGAGGATTGGTAAACGGAGTACTTCAATATAATAATTACGCAGGTTCTCCTCCTCTAAACATATACGCACAGACTATAAAGCAAGGATTTTCATCAAATGCTTCATCTGAAGACCTTAGAAACAAACCAGTCATCAATATACAAATGCCTACCACACCAATAGAGATAGGCAGCATCGTTTATTTTGATATCATGAGCGAATATGCGAATAATGGGACTGAAGTAAAATTACAAAGATCTTATACGATTCGTGGTGCCACACATGGGAATTTTTATCAGGCATGGGCTGAGATAGATGCAAATATGTCAAAAGATTCGACTTCGCATCCAGGAAATTTCCATAATATAACCTGTGCCTCTAGTAGCATTTTGAAGATAGAGGGATTATTCAGCGGAAACGATCCTGCATGGTATGAAGCGAATAGGTGGGGTAGAGTGTATAGCACCGTTTCGGTAAAAAATCCAACCGATGCCAGCCGGAGTACCATAATAATGGACTATAGCGGAAGCGATCCAAACAAGGCACTGGTCAACAACCTTAATATAGACGACCTAAGCTCCGACTTGGTCGAGATGAGAGTCAACATGACGATTAGGCATACCTACATCGGCGACCTGATAATAAACCTAAGAGTTCCAAACGGAAACGTGATAAACCTGAAGGCAAAAGGCAGTGGGGATTATTTCAACGACCTTAAAAACGTAACCTTCACGACCAGTGCAAACTATCCCAAGATACGAGACTTAAACCCTTGGCCAGGTGGAACAAGCATTAACGACCCAGTATCACTTGGACAAGGATATCTCTGGGATCCGATTGGGTTATCTTCCACTCAAAACGGCCCAAAATTTCCCGCATATCCAGTAAAGGCACCTTGGCTGCCTACAACATACAAAGATAAATATAACTTCGACTGGTCTCAGTTGACTTTCTTGTATGGACTAACGTTTCAGATGGACAAGATAAACGGACAAGGAACCATAACGAACCTAAACGGATTCAACAACATATACAAGAAAAATTTAGATGAAGAGATAGACTTCATGTCCAACATAAACGACCTGAATTTCATACTCAACGAGGACGGAACATTCGCAGGGACATATTCTCTATACATAAAAGACGATGGGATCGGAAATAGCGGATTAATCGAAAGTTGGAACGTAGAGTTCATATACAAGAAATTCGACTCTCCTATATTGTCGCTTACGCAAAGCGACCCGTCGAACGAGACAAATCCAGGAAATCCAACTCAACAATACCTATTTGGACTAGAAGGAAACCAATACCTCATCATAATGGGAGACAAGGTTCCAAATAAAACAGACAACAATTCGTATCTAACAACACAGACCGGTACCGCGTCACTGACTTACCTTAAGGCATCTCTGTCCAATTTAAAAATCGATGGCGGATACCACAAAGGAAACAACAAGATGTATCAAATAGACGACGAGGTCTTTGGTGCTAGCAATGTTCCTTCATTTGGCGGAAACAACACGTTCGTTCTCGCTGATCCTATAGAAAACATATCATATACGGCATATGTCGGATATGGAGACCTAAACGACAAAAAACAGCTATCGATAGGATCGGTCAACGCCAAGATAGGAAATGGAAAGTTTCTTTCGGGAATATGGGAAAACGGTGCTTGGAACAGCGGATGGAGAAAAGACGAGAGCTTGCAGGAATTCTACGGTATATCAGACTTCTTCTCTTACAACAGAGACAAGATATGGCGATTCTCGATTGAAGGATCGACAATGGCAGTGTCCAAATTCGAGGTCGGTGACAAGGTTTCGATAGGAAACATAGCAGCAATCGACGTCAACGAAGAAAGAAAGCTTATAAAAAGCTATTTCACCATCATGACAAAAGGCGAGAATTTTATAGAAGTAGAGTTTGAAATAGACTTTCCTATAAGAATGATAAAGATAGATTCCGACATACACAGGATATACATTTCCAAGAACGTATGGCTTACTGGAGGATTCTTCAACGGATACTTCACCGGAATATGGAATCACGGACTTTTCAAAGGATTCCCTTATATAACCGAAATGTTCGACTCGCAATGGATCGACGGAAAATTCGATGGAGGACACTTTAAATCCAGAAAGAAAAGTTTGGCCTTCTCCAACACGTACTTGGCAAAGACAGATAGGTTCAAAGTAGGCTTAATATTTGATGTCGTTCACAATCTAAAATCAGGAGACTCTATAACGGTATCTTCTAACTTCAGCGAATTTGGACCGACCACCATACTTTCCGTCGAAGACGACTATAAGATAATTACAGACATCAATTGGGACATATCTAAAGATCCTAATACGTATGGGACTTCTATAAAAGGCTCTATATCGACAGACATATCGACAGGACTCGTTCAGAATATAGACTTCAGTGCGAACAACATATCAACGGTGACTTCGCTGCAGTCGATGGACAGTACGCGAGTCTTCATCTACAACTCATGGATGGACGTCAATTTCGACGACGCGAGCGCGGTAAACATAGGAAGGCCACAATCGACCATAGACAACGCGGTATCCGCTTTCGCTTATTCGGACAACAACCTCTATGGATATCCTACCTACGACGTTCTTTCGAGCAACGTCACCTTCAGAGACAGCTTCTCCAATATAGTAAGAAACTACAGGCTAGGATCCAAATACAAGATATACGAAGACTATATAGGAAACGCAGGAAATTTTGACGAATATTTCGACATAACCGGTTGGGCAACAAAAGCAGGTACATATAAGACAAACACCTCGCCATTCTCTCAGACACTAACCGTAGGAGAAAAACTACCGACTTCGACTGAATTCGCGAACCAAGGATGGGTAATCAACAAAGACACCGCCGCATATTCCGCGGTATCCTTCGAGAGGACCACCGAAGCACTTTCTGACGAAGATCCTGCAGCAGGAAAAGAGATGAGGGTAAAGGCGGTAGGAAAAGGAGGAGTTCTGAACATACAACCTTCTTACGATATCACCAACAGGACGAATTCACCTATAGAGAAGCAAAGATATACCATCATAAGCTTTGACATGCTACAATCGATACTTCCAGATTTCGTTTTCGAAGATGGAAACAACGATCTTTATGACTACAGTACCAAATACCAACCACTGATACACTTCAACAACCTAAACTACGCGCTTAGGAAGTCTTATTTGTCGCTAGAAGGATACAGAAATAGAAAATTGGACAGCACTTATCTTCCGGTATATAAAAACGTAAACCACGCCACGACCGAAAACAATTCGAAAATAGAGTATTTCTACAACAAGACAAACCTATCTATGTTCTTCAGAGGAAACGGCCTAAACGGGAAAAACGTCTCTACCTTCGTATTGGACAACCTAAAGCTATACGAGGTGGACATGATACCGTTCTTCCAATATTTTATCGACGATAACATAAACAGGAGCATATCGGTCCCATACCAGGCAATAGCACCTAACGTAGAATATGTAGAAAGCAACTATTCTCTTCTGGACAAGAGCATATATGGAATAGACAGCTTCTATATCTACCAACAGGCAACGACCGCTTCTATTGTGCCAGAATCTGTTTCCGACGCCGTAGGAAAAGAAGAAGATATAGTGCCACAACCATCCAATTCTTCCATAATATGGAACTTTTTGGTCAAATTGCCATCGATTACAGGATTTGGAAACATTTTGTTACTAAACATAAATTCAACAGACAATCAAGGCAGTATTAAGAATCAGTTTTCACTTGATGCAGGAAATGGCGAGAAAATCGTGGATGTCTCATCTACTAAGATAGATTTTAATACCTATGTAAAAATGAATTCTTCTTCTAAGGTTTTCTATCCTAAAACAAAAAGAAAGATAACGGTAGAACGCAGGTCGAGAACGAAATATCCATACTCTTGGGAGACGGTTATCACAGGTGAGTGTGATACTTTAAGCGGATCCGGGACCGAAGTATCGACTGCATACGATTCTACATATCAGTATAGAGTATCTGTCGAAATTACGCCAGTCTAGCTCTTGACAATCAAAAGGTATCCAGACTTTCCGGCCTCATTCTTAGAATGATGCCCCATAGAGTCTACCTTGGTCTCGTCCCCGACAAGCTTTATTCCGGAAAGCTTCTGCTTTCCAAGAATCCTCTTTTCACCAGAGCAAGCCTTGCACGGTGTCATTCCAATCTTTCCTTTACCAGAGCAGAAAGAGCAATCCTCTCCTCTGTAGTCTTTTCCACTGCCTTCGCAGAAGTCGCATCCGTCGTCTGCGTCAAAAGTCCTTAAAACGTTTCCATCAACGTCTTTTATGACTATCTTGGAAGAAAGGTCTTTTCCAGATCCGTCGCAAGTCCTGCATTTGACGTATCTCTCGTATTCCACAGAGCCATCGAAATCCTCACCGACCTTTATCTGTATGTTAAGAACTTCCGAATCTCTGAACTTCTCTCTCTTGCTTTTTACGTCGTCATATTCAAGCTCCGCGTTTATGTTGAAAAGCTCGAAATACTCGTTGTAGCTGTTGCCAAACTTTGACTTCATGTCATAGTCTGCCCTTTTCTTAGAGCAAAGAACGTCGTATGCCTCTGTAAGCTCTGCAAAGACGATTGCATCACCTCCGCGATCGGGGTGATGCTCAAAGGAAAGACGATAGTAAGCCTTTTTTATTTGCTTTTCTTCGGCGTCTTTAGAGACACCTAGCAAAGCATAGTAGTTTTTGCTTAGATTCATCCTTGGATCATTTTTTCTATCTTATCGCTCGCGATATACCCGTCGTCGTTCATTACTATATCCACTACCTGCTCAGAGAATTCGTCTTCTATTATAAGGCAGTCCGACATAGATATGTATTGGACAAGCGATTCCAATCCTTCTTTGTATTTCAAGATTACTCTTTCCTTGTTGATGTACCTTTTGTTGAATCCCATTTTTTTGTTTTTATGTTAGTGTTTATTTGTTAAGTATCTTTTCTATCTTTCTGTCTCTCAGCATGGCTTTCTTTTCCTGCTCCGTCATCCTTTGGAAATCTGAATATTTCAGGTCTATCCCCATTAGCTCTAGCGCGAACTCGACAAACTCATGAGCATTTGCATCTGATGAAGCAATGTTGTAGCTGATAACGCCTCGGGTGCTTGTAGTACAAGAAGTTCCTGATGCCAGAGTGATGTTGTTAGTCATAATCTTTTGTTTTGTTTTTATAGCCCTAGCTTTTCTGACCAATCCTGCTCTACAGAGTCTAGCTCGAATATAGAAGGCTTTCGCTCTGGCTCGGAAAAGTCTACTTCTTCTATAGAAGAAAAAATCTCTTTGTTTATTTTAAGGATCCTGTCGAACATCTCCTGGTTCAAGATTGCGTGGTGCACTACGAATATGTTGATGTTATATTCGTTTGCGAACGATTTTAAGAGCGTTAGTATAGAATCTATTCCCTCTATGTCGATAGACGAAAATACTTCGTCTAAGAAGAGAATATTGATGTGCTTCTTAGTTCTAATAAGTTTTAGATAAGCGATTAGAATGGCGATGTTAACGCGTTTGTTCTCGCCGGTGCTCAATGAATCACTTTCAATCAAAGATCCAAACTGCCTGATTTCCGCCGAAAAAGTCTCGTCAAGCTTTACCCCAAAAGGTATTCCCATCTTGCTTATGTTTTCAGCGATGAAATGGTTTAGAGGCTTTATGATTCCTGCGATGATAGACTTCTTTACTCCGTCTTCGCCAAAGATCCTGTTCAGCTCTTTGTAGAAAAGCTCTTTGTCTTTGCTTGCAGATATGCTGTCTTTGCTAAAAGACTTCTTTTCTTCTAGCTCCTCGATAGACTTTTCAAACTCTTCGATGTTTGGCGACGTCTGTCCCGCTTCTTGGTCTTTCTTTCTCGTAAGCTGGTCGATTTGCGTCTTGCAGTTCTTGAGGAAATAGCTCATGTCGTTGAAAGTGGTCGTTGTCGTTCCGGCGATTTCCTTTAGCTTGGCTTGTCTTTCTTTGATGGCTTTTATGCTTTCTTCGATAGTGGCCTTTGCTTCTTCGAACTTCGCTTTCTTTTCTACAAGAGACGCCCTTAGCGAATTGAAATGGTCAGAATCGAAGTCTGTCGCGCAAGTAGGACATTTTCCAGAATCGTATAGGTTTATTTCTCTCTGCACGCTCTTGATGTCGTTTTGAACTGTGTTATACTGAGTCTTCTCGGCGTCTATATCCGCCGCTAGCTGTTCTTCTTTTTCTTTGATTTTGTCGACTTTTTCTTTGAGCGCTTTGTAGTCTTCTTTTTTGGCAGACATCTGCAACATCAATTCGTCTATGTCTGCTTGTATGTTCAATTTCTCTTTTTGCACCGTTCTTTCGATCGAGCTTTTGATAGAAGAAATAGAGTCTTCCAGCGTTCTTATTTCAGAATCCAAAGAAGCGATTCTAGTTTTGTTGTTTTTGTTTAGATCCTTTAGGATTCCGTTTAGGATGTTTATCACTTCTAGGTTGAAAAGCTTGTCTAGCAAAAGCTGCTTTTCTTCGTTCGATAATGAAATAAAATTTTTGAAGTCGTTTATGCTCATGCTTATAAACGATTTGAACGTCTCGATATCCATGCCGACATATTTCTCGATGGCTTCGTCGATGTTTGACTTTCCTGCTCTTTCGTTAAGCATTCCGTTTTCCCAAAGCTCAAGCTTGGCAGGGGATATTCCTCTTTTGATTTCTACGTCGACACCGCCTGACTTGAACGAGATTCGGTTCAGCAGCTCTCCGTTGATCCTGTTTGGCAGAGTGGATAGGGTGCTCCACTTCTTTTGCCTGCCTCCTCTTACCTTTCCGTATAGAGTATATTCGAAAGATGATAGAAATGAAGAATTGTGACTTAATATTCCATTGGAATAATATTCATGACCATCGACTTCGATATCCCACAAATCTTCTTTTTTATCATCTCTTGAAACTGATAAAATACTCTGAACACCATTTTTCGTATTTATCAAATCACCATTTTTTAAATCTTTTAAAAAAAACCAATTTTCCAAATATTTAACTCTGTGATTTGGTGATCCAATCAATTCAAAATCTTTTGTTTTTATTATTATTTTTTCCGAATTAGGTGATGTTATACCAATTTCTTTGACATCTTTCCAACCATTAGGGGTATTGACCTTAATACCCTTATCGATGAGTGACATTTTTT
>Ga0247722_10000235_pt1 | contig 35911 bp, 33 predicted proteins | sample MSEWelMarce3H_FC_FD_189094 | JGI IMG/M metagenome (GOLD analysis project Ga0247722, IMG submission 189094) | Subsurface sediment microbial communities from gas well in West Virginia, United States - MSEEL Well Study Marcellus 3H_FC | ecosystem: Environmental > Terrestrial > Deep subsurface >... | reverse complement strand
TATTATTCATTATTGAAAGACTTTTCTAATAGTCATTTGACGCAGACTTTTAGGTTGCGATCAAGCAATGAAATTGCGACTAAGAATGCAACAATGTTTCCTTCTATGACCAGTAGAATGGCTGAAACAGAAGATTATGTTTTCGAATTGGGAGACAAGGTTGCCATTAATACAAATAGATTCGGTGCTGTGCATGGACGTATCTATTATCGTGATGCTGATCTAATACGCATTATGCCTGACGGTGTAAGCGATCGTCTATACGACTATCCCTTAAAAGAAGAATCATTTGTTCCTGAACTCGGCTTCAAAACTGCAGAATGGATTTCAAAGGCGACACTTGACGGATTCGTTAATCAGCAAGACTTACAAGCAGGACAATTCTTTGAGACTTTCACAGCCGATGGTGAAATTGGGCCGACTTTTAGGATAGATTCCGTCAATGTTGATGATGATTTCATTGTCGCGATTGACGATACTGGTGCAGAGACTGAGATTAATTTTGGTTATATTGGCATTCCCCTAGATTTGTCTTTTGCCGTCATTCGTGTTCGTGAGCCACCGACGGAAACTGAAATAGCTGCAGCGACAGATACAAGTGTAAGTCTAAATGTGGATGAACAAGCTGAGGATGAAGCATATAGCGGTATTGCGACAGGTCTCGATGCAGTGATCTCTGAAATGAATGAACAGACGGCATCCGCGGCTGCTATTGATGATGCCCGTGCCGAGGGACAGCCATTAGATGAAGATGAACTTGATGTTGAAATGGTCGGCTACATTCATATGCAAAATGCTCCTGAAAAGGCAATTATTATACCGACATATCAACGATCCTATCCTGATGCAATGCAACGTGATGATGCACTGCAGGATTTCACATCATTTTTGTCCATTAATCAGCAACGAAATGTAGGTCAACTCCGCCGTATTCGTCAATTAACTGAGACGCTGCATACATTAAAGAAACAATTAGTAAATTATGATCCAAGCACTGATACTATTACAGGATTCTATCCCCAGAGTGCAACGTTTTTATCAGAGCTTTTTGATCTAACGTATGTGCCTCTTCGTCGCCCTGTACTCGATGTGAAACTGAAAGTATATGAATATGTGGATGCCACTCATAATTGGTCACTAGATGGTGCATCATTAATGAATAAAAATGTGGAGTATGCATATGAATATGCTAAAACCCATGAAATGGCATGGGAAGATGTAAATACAATTGTAAATAATATTGTGGGTGAAGATGCAATTGCAGCAAATCAGTTACATGAAGAAGATAAACCATCTGTCTTAATTGTACAACAATGGCCTGCATTTTTGGCGTCTATGCGACCTTCTGCATCACAATTATCAACGAATTTCTGGGTACTTGATCGTTCATCCTACAATCGTGTTGGACGTCCTTGGATATCTCTGGAGCAGGATGTTGAAATGAGTCCGTTTGTGGCGCTACAGGATACGGAATTTTTCCGTGTTGAAATTCCTGACATTGAAATGAAAACGGTTGAGGGTCTCGAATCAGGTATAATTATGAAAGGGAAATCTGATCCTGCAGCCTTAACCATTGGCGAAGTGAATTTTTCATTGCGCAGAGCACTCGGTCCTATTAGACGCAAAACTGCAACACCTGGTGTTAAAGAAGTGTATATTAATGCTGAATCTGCACCTGTAAAAGCAGATATATTATTTCCTTTGCGATTCAAGGCTTTTGTCGGTACACCACGTTCAGGATTCTTTTTGCACGATTATGTCCAAGCACAAGAGCAGCCAATGGACATGGCGTCTATTTTGGAGGCAGCTGGTCCTATTGCAGAGGCACCACAGTCGAATTCTATTTTAGCACTCGGTGTTGGTGGTAATACACTTGGTAACATTAAGGTGTCTCAATTTATTGAACCCATGCATCTTAATGGACTAGGTATATCAAATATGATGCGTAACCTCAGTCAATATGGTCTAACAAATATAGAACTCAACATTGAGACAGCAGAAGTTCTATTTAAGAAAGTCAGTGAAAACATTAATACAGTAAAGGGCTTCCTGAAAAAACTCCGTGATGAAATTAATCAATTAAGTGCAATGGAATCAGCACCCCCTACAGATATACTTTTAGAGGATGTGATTACATGGATGATTGGTCAGATTGTAGAAAGTGATCCAATTTTGTCTGAATTACACCGCAAGTTCAAGAGTCAATCGCCGAATCTTGCCAAAAGTGATTATGCACTCATTTCATATATATATTCAAAGGAACCCGACCTGTTCATGGCCATGGTGGGTGGTACAGCGGATCAAATAGCACGTGAAAAATTATATGCATCATTACATATACATTTAAGGGCAACAAAGGACCTAATTGCTCGTCAAACTCTGGAGGCAAATCAGGGACTAGCACCGCAACCGAATACATGTGAGCATGTAGCACGACTTGAACTGATTAAGAAGATCCCAGAATTGAGTGAGCGCATGTATCATTTAACACAATTCTTTATCCGTTACCAGGGTGAGCGTCGTGATAATTACATTAATTGTTCAATCTGTAGTCGTGAATTGATCTGTGTGCACACATTGCTTGAAATAGAGATGCATAATAATCTACAGGATCGCGAAGTTTTACGGAAAGAGCTACTTCTCAATTTCTGCGGACCTGTATATGGTAACTCTTATACATGTCGTAATTGTGGTCAACATATGGGCGAGATCGAATATGATAATAATATTCAATTCGATGATGAAGGTCGTCCAACAATGGGTCGTTCTGAGATAGTGGACCGTGATGCAATTGCGAAGGAGAACTTCGAGCAGTTAACGGATACTATTTCTCCTGAAGATGCGAAGGAATTGGACTTCGGAAGTCCATTGAAGAATTCATATTATGGTGTTTATAAAGAAATCACGGATCAGCTAGCGATCTATCCTTCAAAGGAGAATTATGCAGCAATTATTAGACAATTAGAAGGTTCGATCGGTGAACTTCGGAGTCGTGAAGAATATATTATGGAAGCACGTGAAATTGTTGCAGCCGGCGGTAAGAAGCCGATTGATTATGATGTATATTTGAGTAGAAACATTGTAATTTATGCTGCAGTGCATCTATTAATTCATATTCAGACACGAATTCCTCCTTATCAGATGATCTTCGCCTATCCTGGGTGCAAAAATCCTGGATTCGGCGGATATCCTTTGAAGGACAATGAGGAAGATTTAACAGGTATTGAATATATTGCCTGCGTGGTCAGCAGTATTATGAAGAACACTGATCCATGGAATATGACATTGTTCCAGCGTGAACCTGATGCACGTCGACTAAAAGTTATTACTGCAAACATTTATACAATTATGAAACGGACAGTAGGGAACTCCGAAGTACAACAATTATTGGTGGCAAAGCGTCGTTATAATGCTGTCATTTATGGTGGTAAGGGTCAAGCAGAAGAGATCTCGAAGTTTTTCTTGCCGCCGCAGAAGATTATTAGCGCTGAAGATGCAATTAAGACGGATACTGTAATTATACCTGAAGTGAAAAGCCACATGACAGTTGCTGCTCGTTCAGATATTTGGATCCAAAAGGCGAATGAAATTGTGGACAAGACGGGTCATGAACGCTCTGAACTTATTATTGGATCACCTTTCTCTGAGGCGTCATGTTGTTATAGTGCTGTACAGACGCCGCTTAAGTTTTGGTTGGAATCTGAACGTGGTCTTCCAGAGTTGCCGCCACGTCAATTACAGATGGGTGCATTAATTACGCGTATGTTAACCCGATTTGTGCCAAGACCACTACAAAATGTTCTTCTATCCGCACCTGAAGAATTCTATTATGTTCTATTCCTAAATGTCTGTTATAGAGGTGCACGTAAGGGTCTTCCTCATGAATTCGGTTACAGTTATAGATGCCCTCATTGTGAATTACAAATTGTGCCATTTGACTTGAAAATTAGTGAATTTGCGAAGCAGTCAGACTTCCTTCAGGAACAGCAAAAATACAGAGATAATGCACAGGCGGCTCTAGAATCACAGGGTGTCGAGATCAACACAGAAACCTTCCAAGATCTTCTGGATGCCAGTCATCAGCGTTATTCCGTGGAACCTTATCGGCGCCCGAAGGCTATAGGATTATTTGATGCACTTCGATCAATTGCTTTACTGGATCCTGCACCAATGGATCGTTGGTTAACAATTATGGAGGAGACTATTACTAATTTCTCGAAGTTAACGAAAGATGCTTCGACAACGGATATTGTTGAGGCAATTAGTAATTTATCGAAGGCGGCGGGTGATGCATACCGTGAGAATATACAGAGCCGTTTGCCGGCAGCGGAGCAAGCTGATTTACAGGAGATTGTTGCCCTATCACCTGCAGAAGTCGCGGAAATCTTATTGACATATTTCATTTTACCATTTGAGCGTCTTGTAAATGGTGTTGATCCATCTGCTTTAACACAATTACCTGGTGAACTTATTGAAATGATTGGCATGGACTCAACACATTTAAAAGATATAAATGATTTAATCAACGATCATAATTCCGTGATTCGTCAATTCCATCAATCCTTTGCCGGCAATAAAAGTCTATTAGCGAAGGCGAAATTATTACAATGTGTACAACAGCTTTCACAGATTGTGCCATTGTTGCAAAAAATTATGATTACTAAATTACCTGGAGGTGAACGGACATATAAATATTTGATTCAATCTATGGTCTTTGGTCCTATTGCAAAACTATTAGATCCGAATAATTTGCCTCGTGAAGGCTATACTCAATCCGCTTTAGCGGCTTCATCTGATACGGGCTCAATACATTTAGTGCATAGTATTCTTGTAGCAACTCTTAGAAAATATCGTCGTGAGAAATTGAATTACACTGATGAGCTCATTCAGCAATTATTACAGGATCGTATTGAGAAAGAGAAGAACTTGATGATTAAGGGCTTCGATGTATTAACTGATGAAGAAAAGGCTGTCTTGTCTTATCAGAAAAAACATGGTCTTGGTCAGTTCGCTGTAGGTGGTACAAAGGATATTAGAATTTATAAAGAAGAACGTTATGAGATTGAGAAAATCGAGCGTGCACAGGCAGGATATAATGATTTCTCATTTGATTCATTAGATCCGAATAAACCACTTTTATCTGGTGGCAGAATGCAAACTGATGATTCTGGTTATAATTTTGGCTCTGATGATATCGGACAGGGGTATGATACAGGGCGAATGGATGATGATAACTACTAAATGGGGCTAGTGCCTAGCCCCATAGCCCCCACGCTTAGCCCTACGGGCAGGAGGTCTAGAGATTTCGGAGTTCGAGCCAAGCATAGCTTAGCGAAAACGCAAGCCTCTGTCGCGAAGCTTACCCAACCCCTTCCGCTATTTGCGTCCTCCATAAGCGCATAAGTATAATATCATTTAAAAGTAATGAGGGAGCTGCTATTTGGTGGAATTCTGTATTTGACAGGAATAGGTATTATTTTAATTATAAAACCTGCACTCTTTTTCACCGACACCGGTCATTGGAAGGAGTTCGGTATTGGACGCAATCCTAAAAGTTATACATGGATACCCTTCTGGCTCTTTTGCATATTTTGGGGTATTGTCAGTTATAGTATGGTATACCTGATAATACGCGCTTTCGATAATCCTCTTCGGGCCAACAATAATCGCAACAACAACAACAACAGCAACAAAAACAACAACAATAACAATGTAAATGATTACGATGAAATGTCATTATTACCTGGTGCTAATGGTAATAATAATGGGAATCGTTCTAGGGGTCTACGACGTAGCCGGCTTCCCCCGGCATCAGGATATTATGTCTTAAAAAACGATTCACGTAATAATTCCCCCTATTATGAATATGTTTCGCCCCAATCTGGTCCACGAATGACACGTTATTAACATGATTCAGATTTGCTTGTTGCAAAAATTTGGCCGTAGAGTGTGAACCAGAAGGTTATAAATGCTAATCCAAATACTGATCTTGTTTTCCATGCACCCGTCATAGGATTAGAGAAATCAATTGTATTAAATGCAAAAGAAAACAGTCCTATGTATGGTTCAATTAATAAGAACAATACAGCAACAATCCCGGCTGTTACCATGGGAGTTAGTGCATGTATAGCGGCCGAGCCTGCATCCGCTTTGCAGAAGATGGCGGTTGTTGAAAGATTAGTAATAAAACTTCCGATATAGACTGTGGCTATTAGGATGGCCGGCATTGCAAGCCAGAACATATCAGCAAAGGCGAGTTGATAGGAAAAAAGCATGAAAATTGTCTCCTGCAGCGAAGATGCCGACGATAGAAGATGCCATAAAACGATTCAAACCTTCGCTCATATCTGGATAAAGGTTTGGTTCTTTGATTCAAAAAACTACAAAGTTAGAAGACGCGATGGAACAAGAGGAGCCTATTGAGCTGTCCGATATTGAAGACATGACCCCTGAAGGGTCTGTCGTTGATCAATATGATGATATAACTGTACAACCTGAATTAGTGGATGAAACCGCTGAAGCTGAACTAGAACCGGAGGAACGTGTTGTAATAGCGGAACCACCACCTTTACCCAATTTACGAGAACTAAACGACTTCTTTACACGGCGTAAGAAAAATCCTAGCTTATACGGTTATGATGGACAAGGTAATCTCGTAATTCGCAATAAGGATGGTTCAATCGATCGAACTATTACATTACCGAAATATCGCCCACTCACCATTGAAGAAGTAACTATTCTGGAGGAGGCACGTCGCGAAATGATGATTGAAGCCCAGGAGAACTTTGATACACAATTACAAGAGCTCCAGGAGACAATTAAAGCCTTTAATGAAGGTCGTGAAATGCATTATAAGGTGAAGGAGGCACAATTAGCGGTAGAGATGGCTGATATTGCATTATCACATGCGCGTTACCCAGTATATTCAGTAAAGGCACTTACAGGTGTGAAAATGATGGACATATATCCAGATATTAAGTTGAAGGATCGTGTGGTAGATCATCCTATGCTACAACTAATTGTTGGTGCATATGATCCGAAGGTCATTTGTGCCAGACCGATGAGTTCTGTGGAGCAACAAGAGGAAGAGAAGATTGATCTGGATCTTGAAGATGAGCCTGAGCAAACTGGCGGCATGAACGGCGCCCTAACGCAACGTCCAGCAGAGCTGGACGGCGGTTCAAAACTTCCTTCGCCTGGTCCATCGAAGGATACGGTTATCCTGTTCAATCGTCCAGATGATAATGAATATGGTTATTTGGCGAATGATTGGCCGATTGATATTAATTGGAAGGGTGTAAAATACTTCACTGTGGATCAGGCACTGGCAGCGGAGAAGGCTCGTTACTTTGGAAGAACGAAGGATTTACAGGAAATCATGAGGACTCGAAGTACAACAACAATGAGATCAATTGCACGGAAGTTCAGTGACGGACCTCAGGCTCGCGGTTCCCTCGTCAACCCCTTGAAAGATGAACCGAAGCATGTTGAAACTGACAGTGAGAAGATTATGCGTGAACAGAAGACTGCTGATTGGGACAAGGCAAAATACAATATTACTGTCAGTATCTTAATGGCGAAGTTCAGACAACATGACAAGCTTGGTAAATTGCTGAAGGAAACCGGTGATGCTGTTTTAGCGAAGGCGGATCATCGTGATATTGAAGATGGTATTGGTATTGCAATTGAAAATCTTAACGCAGGTCATCCACAGAAGTGGCGTGGTAAAAACTTACTCGGCAAATCACTTATGGAAGTACGCACACAATTACGTGCTGGTCATGGTGAATTAACGAAGACCGAAGGACAAATTGTTCAGAAGAAGTCTATTACAGAAGAAGAAGCGGTTGATAAGGCAAAGGCTGCTAAAGCCACTGTTATCAATCAGGCACGAGCTGCAGCCGCTGCGAAGGCCAAAGTTGGAGGAGGGTTCATGAAGCCGTTTTAACGACGTCTCTCAAAGTTGATAGAAATGTCCAAAAAATCCAATAGAGGCTATAGAAACCACAGAAACGTCTATCGGACTTTTTTGCATTTTCTATCAGAACCATAGAACTGACAGAAACTTCTATCAGGGCTTTCGACATTTCTATCAGACCTCTATCAGTCTATCAAGCTTGATAGAAATTGTCGAAAAAAATCCGATAGAGGCTATAGAAACCACAGAAACTTCTATCAGACTTTTTTGCATTTTCTATCAGAACCATAGAACTGACAGAAACTTCTATCAGGGCTTTTGACGTTTCTATCAGACTTCTATCAGTCCATCAACGTTGATAGAAATGTCCAAAAAATCCGATAGAGGCTATAGAGCTCTGTCACGGCTCTATCAGACTTTTTTGCACTTTCTATCAGAACCATAGAATTGATAGAAACCTCTATCAAGGATTTCAACATTTCTATCAGACCTCTATCGTCAGCCCGCATAGCGGGCATCCGACTCTGAGCCCAGGGTGTGCCTGGGCGAGGTCAGTCTATCAAGCTTGATAGAAAAAGCCAAAAAAATCAGATAGAGGCTATAGAGCTCTATCAGACAATTACAGGAATACAATTAAAATAGATAGAAAATATACATTCTAATTGTATTATAATGTCAATCATAACTCCTATGCCTCGCAGAGAAAGCGGAAGGGGCTATAAGATCCGAAGGATCGATAGGAACAGCATGTTCCCCCCAGACAATTATAGGAATACAATTAAAATAGATAGAAAATATACATTCTAATTGTATTATAATATCAACCATAACTCCTATGCCTCGCATAGTATTCAAGCCCGTAGGGTTAAGCGTAGGGGGTATGGGGGAGAGGCACTCTCCCTCATTTCATAATCAAATACGGCTGCTGAACTTGTAGTGGCACAGGTTTAATTTTCGATTTATTGGCGGCACAATCCACAATGTTTCCTTCATATTGATAACAGGTTCCATTCTTATCTTTATAAGTAACTTTGCCGACATTATCTGGCGATGGCCATTTGAAGAAGATGGGTCGATCCATCGCATACATTCGTAATATTATGAACCCAGCAATTAAACCACAAATTAACGCGGGAAAACGAATAAAATATTCAGCCATTCTAATTATATAGCTTAATATTTTATTCAGAGCATCCTATAATGTTAAAAACAGTTAGAAGATGATTGCAGATTTAATTCGTACAGACACTTTTAAAAGTGTTTTTAGTATTTTATTAGGCATGGGGCTCGTAATTGTAGTCTTCCGTCCTTATTGCAAAGGCGGAGACTGCGCTATTTGGAAACCACCCCCGCCTTCTGAATTAAAAGATGGAGTTTATAAAATTAGTGAAAAGTGCTACAATTATAAGGAACGTGATGTTGAATGTCCCGTTGCAGGTAATATAGTTGAAGCCTTCCGCGGTGAGTTCACTTGCCGCCCTGCAAAGGAGCCCCGTATAGTTCCGTGGTAACTCCGGAGCCTCTGCGCTCTAATGCAACTATCAAATCCCCATCTGACCGTTAGAAATGGCTACAGCAGGTACACTTTTAGAGGACTTAGGCAGTGCATCTGGAACAGGTAATCCTAGTGATGACGATCTCGTTAATCGTATTTTTGCCGAAATGAATGGTCCTAGTGGTGGTAATAGTATGACATTACCCCCGGCACCGTCTGCACGTGCAATGGCGGGCGCACAATTACCTCCAGTTAATTCTACTGCTACACTAACAATGGATCCTGGACCTGTCACTGCACATATGATTGGCAATCAACATCCTACTCCGGCGGATTTCGCCCATGTTATGCACGGAGGTGCACCTATGATGTATCCACAGGCACAACAGGCACCCGGTGCCTATAATTTTGCCCCTCCTCCGCCCCAGCAATCTGGAATCCTAGGCTCACTGGGTATTAATCTTGGCAAGGAATTCAAAACACCGATTCTTGTTGCCATAATTGTGCTTGTTATGAGTTTACCTATGGTTAATACTATGATCGGCATGTATTTGCCATCATTACTCCGGATGGGTGGTGATCTGACAACTTTGGGGCTCGCAGCGAAAGGACTTTTAGGAGGTGCCTTATTCTGGATACTACAACGAGTCATTGCTCCACTTATTTAATAATATTATAAGGTGTTTGCATTAGCGACGATAGTAACTACAATAAGCATGTACAAACAGTATATATGACTATACTTTTATAGTGATATGTACTAGAGAAATGGTGCTGAATATCAAGAGTACACCTGCTACGGCATCTGCTGCCAAGATTATTGGTGTATTATATTTGGTCTATGGTATTTTCATGCTCGGCCTCTCGGGTCTGCTATTTTCCTTCGCTATCGGCCTAATTGTTATGGGTTTAATAGGCTCATTTGAATTATCTGTTGCAGCGACAATCCTAGTTGGCCTCTTCTTCCATTATTATAATTACCGGCGCCGCGCGGACGGTTTCCAGACCTGGGATCCGATGGAGGTCGTTGACCGTCTAGCACAGCAACGTTCTATTAATAAACTCAATACTCCTCCTGTTGGTTATGATGGTCGTTATGCACCTTCTGAATCTATGGGTCATAAGACTGCCGGCCCTGAAGGTGTATTAGCGTCCGATTTCGCGGAGGGTTTTGCTAATCCAAATGCAGATAGTGATGCATCCAGTAGCTCAGCTAGTAGCACTGAGCCAGCCGCGAGTTCGGCATCATCTGCACCAGCTCCTGCGGCCGCAACCGCGACCAATACAACCCCTCCTCCTCCGTCGAACAAGCCTAGTGCTTCTGGATTTCAAGGTGCGCCCTCTGATGGGCTCTTCAAATTAGGTGAGATGCCGTCTGAATCTTCTGGTGGTCCCCATATTGATGTTGGTTCCACGATTCTTTCTGCTATGAAGAATCTGAAGCCTGATCAATTAAGCAACATGACCGAGGATACTAGAAAGCTGCTGGATACACAAAAGTCACTATTAGGTATGTTAGAGACTATGAAGCCTATGTTGGCTGATGGAAGTCAGCTATTGAACTCATTTAATAGTATGTTTGGCTCGCAGGGACGCTAAGTCCCAAGAGCCATACGAACATAATTAATTATGTGAGTTCGGCTCGCAGGGACGCTAAGCTCCCAAATGCCTATTAAATTAGGTGTGTAACAGTTAGAAAATGGTGACTAAAGCTTTAAAGAATATGCGATTTCGTAAAATGCGTGGAGGTGGGACCGTTGATTGTCCTCCAGGCGTTTTTTGCATGTCTGGTGTTTTAGGCAATATCTTAATTGTCATTCTAATTGTTTTCCTGTTATTCATGATATACCACATTTACAAAATCTATTCAGGAGGGAGTCATTATGCCCCCTCATTTTTAGGTGGTAGTAATATCGTACAGCATGTAATGAATCCTTCTATGCCTTCAGCATCCAGTCCTACTATAATTGTAAATGGTGATGGCGATGGCGATGATAGGTATAAGATGGCTCCGAAGCCGCTCCGTTGGTGGCGTGCTCCTCCTGATCCTGGAACATGGAATCCGACAACATTGCCATCAGTTTCAACACGTGGACTTCCTGAATCCTTCCAGACAATTGGACTTCTAAAATATCCTGGAGGAGATTTGAAACCACTTTATGGTCGTCGCACTGCTGGGTCCAATGATCGCTGGAACTATTACACACGAACTGATACTTATAATCCTGTTCCTTTGCCATTAAGACAAGGACGCCGTGACTGCATGGAAGACACTGGATGCCAGGAAGTCTTCGATGGAGATAAATTGAAAAGTTTGAATGGTGAAGAGGTTGGAATTACTCTATATAAAATGAACGGGCCGACATATATACCTGCAATCTAAACGTAGGGGTGTGGGATAAGCGTAGTGATTAGGTACTAGCCCCACATGTGTCGCCATGGCCCAGCATAAAGTAGGCCCCGTTGACAGAATGGATTTCTGCTCCGCTGATGCAAATCAGGGATTCCCAATAAATATTCAAGGACAATTAATCGAAACGGAAGAACGGTTCAAAGCGCTGAAGTCCGCACCTGAAGTACATTTTTCTTTCGCAAATTACACTATTAAAAGGCTATTATATGGGCGCAGAGAGCTTGATAATCAAAAATGGGGTAAATGCTTCATGACTGAGAGTGACAACTCGAGTCTGAACTATAAGGGATTTATGTATAATTTGAAAACAATACAAATATGTGCTGCGACGCATTCCGGCTCGTCATGGCCTCGTAAACCTGCACCATCCAATAGCGCTGATATCATCTTCACTTATAGTCGTACAAATACATTCGACTCGAATCCTTCGGTCTTCATTGTCGTTGTTCCCCTATATTTACTAAGTGATATATCGGTCAGTCGTTCCGCTTCCGTAAATGCCGAAGCATTCTTCAAAGAAGTTATCGATAATACTGATGCAATTAAGTCAGCGACTCCACAGACTTCAACAACACCGAAGTATCCTTCACTCTCGACTCTCTTTAATGATATAACGGATAAAGCTGCAGTCTTTTATATGTCATGTATACAACTTAGACCACCGCCGAAGGCAGGTAAATGGAGTATGAAGCGCATGACGGTGGCAACACTCTATTATCCTGGTGGTCTTATCCTAAGTGATCAGAAGGTGTTATGGGCTCTCGGTGGTAAGGGGCAAATGACATTTAGTCCATATGTGCTGCCGGCTGAATGCAGAAATCAGTTTTTGACTCCTATAAGACAGGCACCGTTGGCGAACTCTGCACCCGAGGATGTTCAGAAATTTATCATGGAAGGTACAAATTGGTCTTCCGAAGGTGAACTTCGAGGAAATATGATAAGTGTTGCAGCAACGGATTTCACTCGCCGATTCAAATGGATTGAAAATGCTGTTTCAGGTATGACTGGATCAGCACGATTGAAGACTACCGTGGAATATCAATGCTTGCCTTTAGATAAAGTCAAAGATATTCAAGGTTCCAATGTCCTTCTGGATCCGGCAACAGGTACACGATCCTTAAAAGATACTCTGGAATTATCACCTGAAGAACAGGCTGCGGCTTTAGCAGCTAAAAAAAGTGCATCGGCAGCTGTTACATTTGCAATTGTAATTGGCTCAATTTGCGCATTCTTGGTTCTAATCGTCGGCGGTTCATATCTTGTACGGTATTTATTGAAACGTGTTGATACACCCGAAGGCATGGGTATTATTGATGAAGCAGCACGCAATTTAGGGCAAGGCTAAGCCCTAATAATTGTATTATAAAACAATAGATATGGAACGTTATTTAATAATTGGATTAATAATATTTATGTTTATATTATTATTAATACATTTATATAAGCCGGCAACTGAAGGCATGGCAGATGCTGCTACTGCATCATTACCTAACTTACAGTCGTGTCCGGCAGGACTAAACAGTTATACTACTGATATTGCTATTAACTGTTGTGATGGTGATGTCACTGGTAATAAATGTTCAGGTACTGCTAAATGTACATTAAGCGGATCAGATTCACGGCTGCCGCGTTGTATTGACTATTATATGGAATACCTTGATAAAATGACTAAACGCAATTGTCCTGCTAATTCTCGCTTCTTCGAAGGATTGAAGGAGCCGCGGCGCGCTGGAGGCACAACGGGTTATTGTACAACAGCGTCGCTAACACGCGACTTCAGTGCACGGCTAAATCCTTCGGAGACTCCTGAAATGCAATGTATTGTGCATAAGTCTCAATCAGAGAATGAGAGTGATCCTAATAGTTGCTATAACAAGAAACTATTAGCGAATATTATTGCACCGACGACCGATAGTAAACGTTTCGCTTATTCTTGGGGTTCCAAATATCCGGTGTTCTTCGGAGCGAATTACTTCGATGACATGAAGTCACTATCATGTTTGGATCGCGATACATTCATAAATGCTATTACAGCCTATAATCCGGGTTGGAAACAGAATCCTGAATGGAGAAAATGGATAGATAATTGGATTACATATTGTGATACAGAAAAGGGGCGCATGGCTACAAAAAAGGGACAGCCTTCATTAATACCTAATCTAAAAGTTCGTACATTTTAGAAGCTGAATAAAGTCTTCGTGGTTGCATAGCCAGGTGCAACAGTTTTTAAAGGAGGACGCTTATGGTCAATAGAGCGATCAACAGGAGAGAATTCATTTCCATCTAGATCACAATCACTGGCAGGTACATAAGGATAAGAATCCCTTGAAGGCATCATATAATTAGGCCGATGTTGTGAAGGACTGACTGGCATAGTTGGATCTTCGCTCAAAGCAGGCCCGGGACCACCTGCAACTAAATACTCATTATTTGCCTTGTAAAGTGTTAACCTATTACGTTCCAAATAGAGACCACCGATATACAGGAGACCCAATACACCAAGCTTAGGATGTGCCGTGGTCAAATAAAGTACAACTATTAGTGATAGGAACATGACGAAAGGGTTATGTAAAGCAACTAATACAACATAGGGGGTAGAGCGAATAAATACAAACGCCAAGGCAATTATCACTAAAAGTGTTGACATCGTATTTGCACGCAACATATCTGAATTTAGGGACCATTTTTCTCTGGTCCCTCTGGTGCTAAAATTGAGTGTAATTAATAATTACAGTCAATATAAGACATAATGCAGAATATGAACAAAATTCTTACTGCTCGAGGTTATGCTATTAGAAAGGATAGTCTTAGCCAAGAGCAAACAAAGGAGATTTGTACTTCGCTCACAATGACTCCCAAGACTATGGTCCGCGGAGGCGGTGGCCCGCCGCCATTTCCGATTTACATGGAATCGTCTTCACGATTCTATTTACCGCGTGCATGGGCTATGAAGGCCTTCGGTACACCTGATGCTGATATAGTCCCTGCCGGAGCCGATATGCCTTCTACCATCAAATTTGAGGGAGAACCACGTGATTATCAGATTCCGATTATTAATAAGTTCCTAAAAGTCGGTGCAAATGGCCTTCTATGTGTGCCATGTGGAAAGGGCAAGACTTTTATGGCAATTAATATTGCTGTACAATTAAAGAAACGATTCTTAGTGGTAGTTGATAAGGAATTCTTGCTTAATCAATGGCGTGGTGAAATGCGTCAATGGGCGCCATCTCTGAGAGTGGGGATTTTGCAGGCGGATCGTGTCGAAGTATCAACAGCAGACTTCGATTGTACAATTTGCATGATTCAGACGCTATGTAGTCGTGATTATCCTGATGGTTTCTTTGCAGACTATGGGTTCACGATCTTCGACGAATGTCATCATTTGGGTGCTGCGCACTTCAGTCGTGCATTACAGAAGATCCAGACGAAGTATTTGCTCGGTCTATCGGCGACTCCTCAAAGAGAAGATGGAATGACCAAAGTCTTCGAAGCATTTCTCGGCCCACCTGTTTATTGGGAAAAACGCCGTGAAGCCGATCCTTCCGTCAAAGTTCGATCAATCTTCTATAATAATTACATCGATGGATCATGGACAGATGTACCAGTTGACTACGCCGGCGAAGTCGTTTTAGCGCGACTATTATCGAAGATCGTCGAATCACCTGATCGCACTTCCCTTATTATTAAACTTCTAATTGACTTATGCACGGAACCGACACGGCAAATTCTAGTTCTTTCAGAGCGGAAGGTTTTATTGGAAGCAGTTGAGCTCGGTTTGCCGAAGACTATTAAGCAAGGCTATTATATTGGGGGTATGAAGGATGCTGTCCGCGAACGGAATGCAGCCGAAGCACAGGTATTGTTAGCGACATATTCAATGGCATCTGATGCACTCAATATCAAATCTCTTAATTGTGTTATTCTGGCGAGCCCGCGAAAACGTGTGGAACAATCAACAGGACGTATATTAAGACAACGACCCGAAGAACGAACTTTGGCACCTTTAATTGTTGATATTGTTGATGTACATGATACTTATAGACGTATGTATAAGAAACGCGAAGAATACTATAAGAAATGTGGATATCAGATTGTGAAAGAAAAGAATGATCCTGCTGCGAAACTTATTGAAGAAGCTGTCGTCGATGATGAAGATGAAGGTAATACTATTATCCAAACAGATGAATGTTTAATTAAATTCTAAATAATACAATAAAAAATTTATAGTGTTTTCAGTTCATTAATAAGATCTGTTACATTATAATAATTGCAGGCGTAGTCCGCACAATTAATACTATTCTGTGGTGGCAAACCCATGAATGTAGAACGCACTTGTAAAATTCTGTGCCACTGCTCAATATCTGTTTGCCACTTGAAAGCAACTACATAGACATTTTCAGGATCCTTTTGGGCAGACAATGAGTCGATAAAGATATCGACACGATAACCGAGGCGACTAATTGCGTCAATCGCCTCATCCTTATCAAATGTAATATTGTCAATGTGCCACATCCGAATAACGTTGTGTGCTGGCATACGAACTAATAGTTTATATTACTAATTGTAATATAAACTGATAGATCAATTTTTATATTTTTATTGTACAAGAAATTCTCTTTGCATTTCTTCCTCTTCTCCAGGCAAAATTGCAAAGTCTCTGAGATAGTTTTTTTTACCAAATGAAGATGGTAATCTGCGTATTACATTCTTGCCGAATTCTTCTGTGCTTTCCATATATGGATTAATATTTATATTAGGTAATTGTTGAGCAATTTGACGAATGGGTGCAATATATTGTTTACGCGTTGTTGCTAATCTTGGAGCTACACGACTGAATGCACTTGTAGTAGGCCGTACAATACGTCCTATAGCATGACCACCACGTCGCCTATATCTCCTAATTGTCTTTCTACGTCTAATAGTTTTCCTGCGCTTATGCATCACTCTATTTACGATTGCGATTCTTGCGCTGTCTATGACGTGTCGTTTTACGTGCTTTGCGCTTATGTCTTGTCGCTCTACGTCTTCGCCCGAGCGGAGCTCGGTCGTAGAGCGGACCCGCTCGCGGGTCCTGTCTTCCTCCATGTGTACGCACACATGCATCAGGAACACCAAGACGACCACCAGAAGGAACATTGATCATTTCTGCAACACCACCCTGGGTTACAAACACATCTCCACCATTACGTAAATGTGTGTAACCGGCGGTAGTCTCCTGTAAAACAGGGGATCCGCTGTAAGGGGGCTGGAGTGCACCCCCCTTAAGGTTCATCATGGAGGGGGCCAGGGGGACAGACTGTCCCCCCTTCTGGAATCCTGCAGTCGTAATAGTCGCCGGCTCAGGCATACCACGGAGAGCAGAAGGAGCAGCTCCAGGTAACATATCATAACCAGGCTGGGTGGGCACAGTAGGGGAAACATGAGGCGCTACACCTGCTGAACATGCAATACGATCAAATGTAGCAGCAATGTTCGGAGTATTATCACCACCGACAGAAACAGGATCAACAGCATAAACACCCCCGCGCATCTTGCGAGAACGTTTGCCGCCCTTCAGGTTCATCTCGGAGGGGGTTGGGGGGACAACCTGTCCCCCCCCTGAGAAGCCAGGTAAGCCGCGAGGCACAACAGAGCGCAATGCATAATCAGGTGCCGTAGCCTGACAGTTAGAAATAGGATTATTGACTAAATAAGGCATACCGGGTACAAGTACACCATTAACAGAATACGCAGCACCGGGGCCACCACCAAATTGATTCATCTTTAAGGAACCCCTCCTGCTTGCTGGGAGTTGTCTACGACTATTTTTTCTATTGCGACGTGATTTAGCCATATCTACTATTATTGTATTTTATCGCGCAAGCAGCTGGCAAAATTTGAGGCTTGGATCCTTCCAAATTTCGACCAAGAAAGAGCCTGATGTATGTCTATTACCGGCCTTTACACATTTCGGATAAATATATCATGTCCCATCTGTCAGGAAAACTACAAAGATGATGATGAATTGATATTTATTACAACATGTAAACATGTATATCATGCTGCTTGTATAAATGAATGGTTCAAACAACGCCTACAATGTCCAACATGTCGTGGGTCAGTTTTGACTGATGCAATTAAACAGAAAATATATACAGCATGTATTTTGAATCGTATATGTCGTTGGTTCAATGCAACCATGTTAGATGCCGCCAGAGATGACCTAATGGAAATGTTAACACATTTCCATTTGGACACTATTAAATTAAGGCAACATGATATACATATTACAACACGTGATGAAATTTTAGGGAAAATGCATCAATATTTGGATGAATTGGCCGAATATTATCCTGCACCCGAAGGAAAAACAATTTTATGTCATCATGTTATTAAACATTTCAATCGTGATATTTATTGCTATCGTCCTCTTACTGATATCATTAATAGATATCCTAAAATGGCAGAGGCGCCGGGTGTATCATTTATACGTGATGCAATCCAATTTATTCGTCGCTAAACATTGAAGCCGGCGAAAGAGGTGTACCTGTCGGCAACAGTTTAGTTACCTCATATTTTTTAAATGTCGCATTCCATTTAACGTCTACGCAAAGCTCAGCCCCTGCAGTAAATGCTTTCTTCAATTCATGGCTTTGTTGTATACGTGGAACACAAATACGCCCCAACTTTGCACCACCATCTGCCTCTAATTGATAACTATCAGGCATCATTGTAGTAGTATCTGGTCTTAATAAAGCACAACGCTGCATATCAATCGTCAATTTATGAACACGAGGTTGTGGTTGTGTAGTAGGTTTCAAAGTACCGACGTGTGTGGGCATCTGTCCACGGCTCCGTTGCAATTGCATATTCGTCAAAATCTTATCAGCGATTGAATCATCAGCAGATTCTCCAATAGTAATACGCTGAGCAATCTTAAAAGTATCTTTTGCAGGATTTTGTCCTAGCTGTGATACCTGTGCTTTCGCAGAACGTAGCATCCATACAAGTCGCCGACGCAGCGGTACATCAGGCTGGAACTCCCATACACTTCCGTCCTCTGGTCGCTCACTAATAGTTTCAATGAATTGACTAAATGAAAGCGGTTCAATTAGCTGGAGATCTGCACCCAGAAAATATTGTTGACGATTCAATTCATGGAACACTTTTTCCAGTACAGGCCAACGTTCAGAATATCCAGCAGTCTTCAGCAAATTCGCGCCCTCAAACGCCCATACATCCTCCACTGTTAAAAGTCGCTCAACACGGGACATTGTTGCAACCAAAATACAAGTTCCCTTATGTGTCAAAGTCGCCGGTACCTGTAATTTAAGTGTATAAGGCTGATCTTGCTCGGTATTCCAATAAATAGCAGGCTGATCAGATCGCAAGATCAGAAGGCCTGCTCGATTGCGACCTTGGCGCTGCCATACAAAAATAGGGACAGTAGACATTATTTGAGCGTCTTTTTCTGCGTTCAAATGATGACTAATACGCCAATTAGTTCCAATATATTGTTCAGTATCACGTGCTATCTGCTCCCTTGCACGCGGATCATCGATTGCAGTCATTTGAATTGATTTTTGTGCTGCCATTATTATCCTTACCTTATAATTGTACTAGCGCTTTAGACTATAATTGTGTGATTTAAACTATTAATTACTGTTATAACAGTAATCATATGCACATTTATGTCATTCACTATACTCCACTAAAAGAAAGAAAGCAACATATAATTGATGAATTTGCACGTCACAATATAACAGACTATGAATTCATTGAAAGTTTTGATAAAGAAGCTTTGACGGAATCTGATAAAACCAAATTTACCGAACAATTAAATGAAGGACAGAAATCAATCATATCAAAACATTTAGAGGCATATCGTAAAATAGCAACAGGATACGATGCATATAGTTTGATTTTCGAAGATGATGTTGTTTTATCAGACAATTTCAATCAAATTCTACAGTCTTATATGTCTCAGTTCCTGCCACAAAACGGAGATATGTTATTCATCAGTGATTGCGCTGAATTACATATGCATAAGGGTCTTTTGAAAAGTAATAGTAATATCTATAAAAAAACATTGCTACCAACTTTTTGGGGTGGTGCTGGCGGCTCCAGAGGAACCGATGCATATATTGTATCAGCGACATGTGCGCGCCGTATTCTGCATTATGTTCAAACACTTACATATAAGATTAATACTGCAAGTGATCATTGGTTGAATCAAGTGATGATGGACCTATCCCTAAAAGTATTTTGGGCAGAGCCAACTTTGGTGACTCAATTGAAACTTGAACGCTCCTATTAATTGTGGGGCTTAGGATAGTATTTTCCATCATGTTTATGATTTAATTTATCATACCAATTATCAATCCATTCATAGGCTCCTGCGCGACCAGCAGAATACCCTAACGCTTCTGCTTGACCCGTATTGACTAGACAATCAATCTGATATTTCGTGAAACCACGATATTCAATATGAGAATGATCCATTTAAATGATATTTTAAAATATTAATAGTACTTTTGAATATCAATTTTTCCCGGAAATATTAAAACATTGAGAAATTGGTCGGTGTATCAAGATCATTGGCAAAAATTCCGTTCATGAATTCACCACCATTCTGGGCAAATTCAGGGGCGAATTGCTGCATCTCAGGTGCGCCACCAATACCAGAATCCTCGATCTGATCCACTGCATCCATTTGCGGTGCAGGACGGAACATACGCTCAGGATGCCGTAAGTTTTCGCGTGCATTAGCATCCTCATTCGGCTCAGCATAAGGATCAGTCGCCCCCGGCTCCTGTGTTACACGAATTGTATCTGTCGGTGGAGCTTGTGACGGTGCATTAGGACCGGCACCAACTATTGAGCGCGGACCTTCGACAATCGGCATCGGTACAGTATTAGGAAGATTCGCCGCAGCCGGAGAATAATTCATAAAAGTATCATTCTTAGGCAAGATATCATTACTTTCCTGGAAATATGCCGCCAGCGGTGAATGTTTCAAAACAAGCTGATAGCCGAGGTATAAAATACAAACGACCACAATGAATTTGAGGATTGTTTCGATAGACATCTGAAACTCGGGTTGAAAAAACAAATAGATAATATCCATCATTTTAGAATGTCCGAACCAGTTGAAATCGATGCTGTCAAGCTTGAAGATAAGATCAATGATGTAAAGGAAGTCGTATCAGGCATTGTTGAAGATAAGATCGATGATGTTAAGGAAGTCGTATCAGCCATTATTGAAGATAAGATCGATGATGTTAAGGAAGTCGTATCAGGCATTGTTGAAAAAGGTCATCACTTTGGCAATGTCCAAAGCTCCGATTCCGTTGTGGACCTCGAACAGGATGTAAATGTTTTTTTGAATAAGGTCGAGACTGAGGCACGACCTTGGATACATCGACTGATTCAATTGTTTCGCCTGTGCCGAACTGTGAAGGTAGAGGCACAAAATGTAAAGGTCGCTGCCCTTCCAGGCGATGAACCACCTCCCCTGGAACCCAGTCCTTAGGCATTTTTGACCACAAATCAGATGGATGGCGCATCCAACTAATAGTTTTCCCATCAGGATATTGTTCAGTAATTATTCCATCTGCGGAATAATAATGAATAACATTCGTATCAGCCGAATCGCTGTTAGGTAATTTTTTATATAAGATGATATTCATATATTCAACTTACCCTTAAAACGTGTTAAAAGCTTAAGCTTGAACCTACAAAAATACCATCTAAAATTGATCCGCTAAGGACAATTAGTTGAATAATAGAAATGCCATCAGTATTAATTACCACTCTTCTAACTGCACGGGGAGAGATCCGACGCGCACAAGTGAAATTGACAGACGACGGTCTTTTAACAAAAGAGTTGGCACAGGCCTATTTTCGGAAAAAGATAGAGCCTGAAGTGATAACTACATTTAAGAATGGTGAATCGACGATTCATGTTATGGGTTATAAGGAAGGGAAAATCGGCACAGAGAACAAATGTCCGATGCCACCGACTCCGACGCCTATAGTAGCTTTTGGTGATATACTTTTAATTGTTTCCGAAGAATCATGGTCTAAGCCAACTGTATTCTTGCCTGCATCTTGGGAATTGTTCTTAAAATCAGACAGCCAAAAATTTGTCACTGAAGATCCTGTCGATGAATCGGAAGATGAAGAGGAAGAACTCGGAGAGATTGAAGAGGAAGAAGACGTAGAAGGCGTTGAATCTGAATCGGATGATTCAATTCTGGAAGAAGATGAAGAGGAGATTGCTCCACCTGTTAGACGGAAGAAGAAGGTAGTACCATCTCAGATTTTATCCGGTTATCAGCAACAAAATGTACTATTAATGACGGAGGCACATAATGAATTGAAAGACGATGGTCCACAGGATGCACTACTGCGTAAAGAATGCATCGAGCGCTTTTCATTCCTAAAAGATCAAGGAATAGCGACTGATAGTTTGGAACATGAGATATTCTGTGCATCATTGGAAGAGGCTGCTAAAAAACATATCTTCGCCCATTGGAATAATAAACTATTTACTGAGATTTATTCTCAACGTCAGCGACGTCTATTTTCGAATTTACATCCTGCGTCTCCGGTTGGAAATGCCACATTGTTACCAATGATTAAATCGAAAGCAATTAGTTTGGCGGAAGTTGCACGTTATACAGATATTGAATTATTCCCTGATAATTGGACAGCCTTGAAGGAACTACAATTAATCAGAGAGCACAAATGGCTGGAGGGCAATGTTGCAGCGAAGACAGATCAATTCAAATGCAGTAAATGTGGCAAACGTGAATGCAGCTATTATGAAATGCAGACACGGTCGGCAGATGAGCCGATGACAATCTTTATTACATGTTTGAACTGTAATAAGAAGTGGCGGCAATAAGCCTTGGGCGGCAATAAGCCTTGGGCGGCAATAAGCTTTGGCGACAATAAATAGGAATGGCCAGCGCGCTCGGTGAAACTCTTATAATTGATTTTTCACAAATTAAACCACAAATTCCTAAATATTATGCACCGATATCGAATTCTAATCTGTATATTCAGCGTTATATTTCAAATACAATTAGAATTTCTAAACGTCGTTGTCTAAGTGAAAAACAAGTCAATTATAGATTAGATGACAACCAGGCGTTGCCACAAAAAGCCTGTGTCCAAAACCAGGCGCAAAAAAGATATAAAAGTACCACCCTTAAGCAGAAATATCAAACCCGGCGACAACTTCTATAAATATGTTAATAGTCACTGGTTAGATTCTACTCATTTACCTAAGACTTATTCATCATTTGGTGTAAGTGAAGAGATAGATACTTTTATTTATGAAAAATTAATGAAAGAAATACATGCATTACCACAAAACTCGACAAATGCACACGAGAAAGCCGTGCGTACATTTTTCCGTTCAGGACTATATTCAAATTATCATCATGAACACGATAAGACATTTAGGAAAATGTTGGCGGCCCTCGGATGCATGAAGACGGCAGAAGATATTGCGGCGACCATGGGAACTTTCATCAAACAACAAATACCAACACACCTAATTGTCTATGTAGGGCGGGATTTAAAGAACCCTAATCGTAATGTGGCGATTCTGTCCACTGGATCATTGTCTTTGCCTGATATATCCTATTATAAGGGTACTGCTCCAGGGAAAACAATGATCATGAGACTTTTTGAGACAATGTTACATTCAATGGGAAAGCATTTAGGGTATGAAGAATTTGCGAAGATTGTGCATTTAGAGAATGCTGCGATAGATGAATTTGCTGATGGTCAGGCAGATGATCCATTTATGATGACAGGTGAAGCGATGGCTACGAAGTACAAACATATTCCATGGGCCTCTTTTTGGAATGGATATGGTATTGAAGGGTCAGCATGGAAGTCTTTGACTATTATGAATAATTGTGATTCATGGTTAAAATGGTTCAATCATCAAATGGAAAAGCCAATTATGAATGATTGGATTACATGGTTCCGTGTACATATGACACTCTATTTGGCCCCGTTGATACAGTCGCCATTAGATAACTTATACTTCAATTTCTACAGGAAAAAGTTGCGCGGTGATAAAGAGAAACGTCCTCAGGAACAATTATTATATTTGATTGCACGTTATTTAATGGTACCCTCGATGTCATATTTGTATAAAAAATGTTGTTTAACAGATAAACACCAAGATGATATTCGTGGATTTGTGTCTGATATCAGGCATTCAGCGCAGCAACATGTAAAAGATATTGATTGGTTATCACCGAAGTCCAGAACTGCAACCGCGACAAAAATTAATAAAATGCATTTAGAGACGGTCAATGTCGACAGAGGTGAACATTATATTCTACCCCTAAAAGTTATGTCTGAAATTGACATTATACATAATATAATTATTTTGGGCGAAGCCATAACACAGCGAGATATATATTATATTATGCATCCACGAAATAATAATATGTATGGTGATTCTGTGTTTGAAGTAAATGCTCATTATAGTACATCTGGTAATAGATTAATCATTCCTGGAGGAATAACATTATGGCCGTTTTATTCATGTGATCGTCTCGGTTGGTCATATGGTGGTCTCGGGGTTGTGGTTGGACACGAACTATTACATGCATTCGATGAAGATGGTAAAGATTATGATCCTAATGGTTTCTATAAACCGTGGTGGTCAACAAATGATTTGAAGGCGTATTATAAAAAGACGAACGCATTAGTCAAATTATTTGGTAATACACAATATATGGGACGCTATGTGAATGGAAAGGCAACCTTATCCGAAAACATTGCAGACTTAGGAGGATTAGCTATTGCATTAGATGCGTTGAAACGAAAGATGCATGGACTAACAAAGGAACAGCAGCAAAAAGAGATACGTGATTTTTTCATTGCATATGCTGTTACTTGGAGAACAAAGGAAAGACGCGAACAGGCAATTTATCGCCTATTTACAGATGTTCATGCACCAGCTGAATTACGTGTCAATCTAATTGTAAATCAATTTGCTGACTTTTATGAGTTATTTGATGTAAAACCTGGAGATGACCTCTATATCGACCCGAAAGATCGTATTCACATCTTCTAGAGGGGAGCATGCTGCTCCTGTCGGTCCTTCGGACCTTATAGCCCCTTCCGCTTGCCCTACGGGCAGGAGGCCTTTGGGTCTAGCTATTATTAATTTTTTATCAAATTAAATTTAATAAAAAATACAATAAAGTGTATAAGGAAACACTTAGTTCCGAGTAGTCAGGGGGTTAGGTCCGAGTGATAGACGATTTGATTGCACTTTTAATAGAAGATCCAACACCATTATAGAAAGATTTTATATCTGCTAGATTGGTTTTAGAAATTGGGGTCGGTGCATGCGGCATAACATATTTCATTACAGGCATTTCAATACTACTACTATTTCTAGTAATTGTTAGTTTTTTCAATTTTTTTGTTTTATTAGATAGTAATCGTTTATGCCGCCTTGAGCCGCCAATAACAGCCGGCGCCTTACCTCTTTCTAATTTGATTAAATTTTCAAAATAGTTTGATGGTGGTTTCAATTCAAGGTCACGGAATAAGGCCCCTAGTGATCCAGGTCGTTCAAAAACAAATGCTTTGGGTATATGACGTCCATTAATAGTGATAGATTTAAACATATTGCCCTTATCAACAGGTTTCTTCATAACGGAAGAATATACTTCAGCAATACGTTGATTTTCATCAGTGCTGAGATCTAATAGAAGTTTTTTCTTGTATTGAAGATCATTCGTTGCCAAACCTTCGAAGACGAAAAACCCTGTTCTACAATCATACTTCATACGCCCTAAATCTTCGAGACCTTCGGTCTGAGCCATATTCATGAAGTCCAGAAGATATTTCTCAATTAATTGTCGCCGTTCATTAGGATCTTTGTTACTGGATATTTTAAGAGAATTAATACTCGGTCCTTCTAATAGATTACCAACACCTGCTTCTGTTATAATTGCAATTGGAAGGGCACTATATTTTTTATTTCGAAGATCTTCCATGAAGTATGAAGCACAGTCTTCCACAGACTTCGCCTCGCGTTTTTCTACTTCATTGATTTGTTTATTTGTATAAAAACAGACTTCAGGTATACCACGGAAGTTTTTCGCATCAACATATAATTGTAATAAAATCTTCGAAGCTTCTTCGGGATTATCCTCATAAAAGAGTTTAATATATTGTCCTAAAGGACTGGTCTTCGGAGTTAATTCACGGTCGTCAAGTGAATCTTTTTCCGCAATAGAAATAGAGCCGAGAGCACCTGTTCGTCTAGTAAATCCGCGATCAATACAATTATCATAAGCCAGCGTTTCCTTCGCTGCAGCAACCTGTTCATTTGTTTCGGCACAGGGTACATCAAATAAATTACAACGACGGAAATCATCGTTCGGTCCCGTGAACCCCTTAATTGATCCACGAACTTCTTTTGCAGGTTTTATAATGTTTATAAATGGAGTATTTTCTAATAAAACATATACTTGGAAATAATTATATTTATTCCAGGCAGGTTTATTAGATATCCAATCATATAGACCGAATCCAACAAAAGGAAAAGGGAATGTAAATGTATTTAATTGTGGCGATAAACAAAAACCTTCGTCTGTTGGTCGGCCGAGAAAATCAGAATATAATGTTTTATAATTATATAATTGTCCTGCACGAAAAAGAACAGTACCCGCAGGCAAATCTATTAATGGAATCTTACTTGGAAGATCCTTCTTAATTGCATCAACTAAATATTGATTGAATTTCATAACACTTACTAAATGTTAGGAAATTTAATACACAAATAGAATATGTATCACTAGATTTGGAGTAGATCCTGTAAACGCCAATACTCGTGGGAACCATCGGGCAATGGACGTTTAATAATGAATGGCAAACGCTTCTCGGCTAATTCCAAACGTGCAATTTCTCGCACATCAGATACATGCTCAGGTATATTTACGAATGACTGTGCACCTTGTGAAAGCTGATTTGCACGGAAACCAATTATACGTGTATATTCATATTTAGTCAAGAAAGGATACGTTGTGTGATGCGGATCACCAATAGCTTCATCGGTATTTTTTCCATCAATTAGCATATTAGCCTGTTCCAAAGCACTAATACGCCGGGGCGGGGCAACCTTTAAAGGTATTTGTGTAATAACCTGCTCATTATAATCGAGTACACATTCAGGATGATTTTGATATAGTTTTTTAAGAGCAATGCGATCACCCGTCTCGTCATGATCACCGTCTAGTTCCTCCTCATCGAAAACCTCTGCCTCTTCCTCATAATCTGCACCTGCAGTCTCATCGATATCGGCCATATTATATCTTTCTAATTGTATAAAAGGTTGTCGCAATCATCAATTTTATGCACTATTCACATAATCTAGAAAAAAATTGATAAATGTATTTTTTACAAATAAATATTATACAAGCAACTTTAAGGACAAACACATCGAAGTACTCAGAATGGCAACGCTAGAAGAGAACTCAATCGTACATCCAACGGAGGGAGAAGAGACCTATGTGGTGCGGGAATATCCCACATTTGACGACATGGCTCTATCAGATAAACTGCTAAGAGGTATTATTTCACATGGTTTCGAGAAACCATCGCCTATTCAGAGCAAGGCCACTGTCCCCATTATGGAGGGACGTGAGGTTATTGCTCAAGCCCCGTCTGGTACGGGGAAAACGGGAGCATTCTGTATTGGTGCTCTATCACGTATTGATCCTGCGATTCGAACACCGCAGGTTCTTGTACTATCGCATACTCGTGAGCTATCTGTGCAGACTACTAATGTCGCGCGCGGTATTTCACAGTATATGGGAATTAGTGTGCATTGTGCCACCGGTGGCCCTCCTGTCGCGGAAGATGTCCGTGCATTGGAGAACGGTGTGCATATGCTAATTGGCTGTCCTGGTCGCGTACTTGATTTGATTAATCGCAAGAAGCTCAATCCTGCTTTCATTAAGCTGGTGATTCTTGACGAGGCAGATCATATGCTAAAGGACAAGTTCTTGACTCAGGTTGTCGATATTCTCGCATCTGGTCTGTCAAAGGATGTCAAGATTTCACTATTCTCAGCTACTATGCCAGTACATGTAAGCAATTTCGTGAGGGACGTTATTGAAACAGGTGGTAATAAAACTATTAAGATTCTCAGGGATAACGATAAAGTTACCCTGGCAGGTATTGAACAATTCTATATAAAGATTCGCGATGAGGACAAATTCAATGTTCTTATCGACATTTATGAACAGTTGCCAATTCACCAACTCTTCATCTTCGTGAACACTCGCCGTCATGCTGAGTGGCTTGCATCGAAGATGGCCGAGTTTGGACACACTATACAGTTCATCCATGCTGATATGGATGATGCTGAGCGCAAGCGCCGCATGATGGAATTCAAGGCAGGCTCTTGCAAGGTACTTATTAGTACCGATCTGCTTGCACGCGGTATTGATGTGCAGCACGTCAATCTGGTTATCAATTTCCAGATGCCACTTAATCGCGAGGATTACATCCATCGCATTGGGCGCTCTGGTCGTTTCGGCCGCAAGGGTACAATTATCAATATTGTGAATGAGACCGAGTATACCTCCTGTGTTCAGGATATCGAGCGATCATATACAACAACGATTAAGGAGTTTAGCATTGACGATCTAGAGATTCTCAAGCGTAGCTAAATACAATCCAAAATAAAGGTTAAGATTTCGAAGACGTAAAATATAAAAACAATAAAATTTTTTTATTGTTTTTGTAGTTTCAAGCTTTATTTATTCTTTTATAGTTTTAATAAGTAGATTCATCATCTGTATTATCTTCCTCATATGAATAGTGTTCCTCCTCTTCACGAATATCATGACGACAATTAGGACAATGTACATTACGAGTGAACCATATATCAATGCAATTCTTATGGAATTTATGTTGACAATGGTTGATTTGACGAATCTGTGTACCATCCAAGAAGCCTTCCAAACAGACCATACATTGACCGGTACGATCTTGAGGACCTGCTATGTATACCGTTGTACCACTTTCTAATTGTTCTGCTGTGGGGGCAACAATTACAGGTGAGAGATTTCCGAGATTAATTCTTTGTGGTTGTGCAAGCGTTGTATTCCAAATTGAAATTGAACCTGCAGGTTGTGTAAACATACTTAGAATATTCTCAAGAAAACGAAGATCAGATGCAGTGGATTCAATATCTGAATCACGGGTTACTATCCTTTGAGGAGAAGGAGAAGGATTGTTATTAAATGTTGGCTGAAGTTGTGATTGAGTAATAGGTGAAGGCATAGGTGGAGTCATAGGTGGAGTCATAGGTGGAGTCATGGTTGCAGGCATAAATTGATTAAATTGTGAAGGCGGAGTAACTGCGAGGGATCTAGGTTCGTGTGGTGGACCATAATGGTGAATAGCATTAGAGTAGCGATCTGTACGCAGACGAATTTGCTCACGCATATAAAATAATAAATCTTGCACTGATGTAAAACGCCAAGGATTATATATCATCTCAGGGAAAAAATTATGAATATCATCAAATAGACCGATACCATAATAGTTCTGATAAGGAGGAAAATAAGACATTATAACTACTTAACTATAAAATTGACTCAAACTTTTAGATAGCTAGCAACTAGCAAATTAAGATAAATGGATACACCTACACATGGCTTAGCTGGTCTTATGAATATTGGTAATACATGTTACGCAAATTCAGTTATTCAGGCACTAAGAATAATTCCTGAGTGGTCTATTATTATTGAAAAGGCAGTTGTTCCGAAAGACACAACTGCTGAACCGCCGTCCAGCTCTGCTGGACGTAGCGTTAGCCCCGAGGCTTTGCCTGGGGGTGAACCGCTGTCCAGTAGCGTTTGCCCCCAACCGCATCATAAAGTATTTGATGCATATCAGGATCTTGCACGCTCTCTTTGGCTTCCTAATACAACACTCGGTGCATATTGTCGCCCCATGTCATTCTGGCGTATTGTTCGTGAGGCAATTAAGGATGGCCCCTATGAATCATTTGGCTATAATATGCCGCATGACGCACATGAATTTCTAAATTATATTTTAGATCAATGTCATGAATCCCTAAAAGTCGCGGCACCAACCGATCAATTAGCGTTATATAAATCATTGAATAATTTTACAAGCCCTATTGTCGATACATTGTTCGGCTGGGATCGTGTAACGGTGACTTGTACTGACTGTTTGAATGAGAATGCGTTCTTCGAAGCATTTAATATGCTAAAAGTTGGTCTTAATAGTATTGAAGCTAAATCGCCAATTGAATTATTTGCGGATGAACGCACAGATGAAACTATCGAAGATTATACATGTGACCACTGTAAACACAAGACTAATGCAACACTTAGACGGCGTTTATGGTCACTCCCAAAAAATCTGTTCTTCGTACTTCGACGTTTCAGGGCAGATGGATTCAAAGATTGTAGTGATTACAGTTATGATGGAGATCAAATCAGCTTCGAAGATTTCTTCGACCCTGGAAGTACTTCGGAATCACGCACATATAAATTTAAACCTGTAGCTGTAATTGATCATCATGGTACTCATCGAGGCGGTCATTATGTAGCACAGACTTATCATCCTTTGATACATAAATGGTTCTTATTTGACGATGAAACGTGTCGTCCTCTAGAACACGCACATTTTACATCAAGTAATTATATTATTGTATTCAGAGCATGTTAATTGTGTATAAAAAATGTTTTTTTGTTTAACTGTAATCGCGACCGAAGAAGTTGTCCTGCCTGTCTAAATAATCCTGCCATTCACGCTCCTCCTTACTAAGGAAGGAGGGCACTACAACGACACTAGGCTCATCCTTCATCCAAATGGATGAAATGGGCTGCTTGGTCGCTGCAGGCTTGGTCGCTGCAGGCTTCGCTGCAGGCTTGGTCGCCGCAGGCTTGGCCGCTTCCATCACAGGCTTGGGTAGCCACATGCTCAAAGTGTGTGCTCGAGGTGCAGACTGCATAATAACTGTAATTTATATTCTATCAAAATAGATTATAAATTTCAATTTTTTTAAATTATTGATTAACGATATTCATAATAATTGCTATTTATTAATGGAACAGTTTGGATAATATGATCAACATATTCAGCACAAATACGATGGAAAATGCGTCCAAGCATTTCATTCCATTCAATTGGATAACCTGTCTTTGATTCAGCACAATCCGTCGAACATTTTGCAGGATTGGTTCGCAGTATAGGTAATTTATCATCTAATAGTTTAATCATTTCAGAATACCATTTCTCAGTTAAAGGTGTATGAGGACGACAAATGTAAGCACAGTTACCTACGAGTTTATTCCATAATGGCGCTGCAGGTGCATACCCTAAGCTATCAGGTCCAAGTTCAGGATATCCATTAATATATTTATCAGTTTGTTCTATCATGTCATTAAACGAATTTGTCCAAGATCCTAATGGTTTCTTAATATCAATATAACCTCCACCGTAAAAATTCATGAAATATGTTCTTAAATAATCGGCTTTATGTGTTTCTGACAAATATTGATATGATTCATGTAAAGGATGATCTGGTAAAATATAGGCAGGAAGTTCTTTAGGAGTAATTAATTTTACATTACACTCAGTAATAGTTTTTATAAATTCGAGATTTTTTATACGATTTGGTGTCATTTGATTAGTTCCCGTCCAGAAACAATAAATAATTCTATCATTTAGATCGGTTGATATTTTTGCTGCATTGTGTGGATCAACAAAGGAAAAAAAATAATTATTTCCGCATATTCTATAAATAGAATAACCCAATTCTGTCATAAATGATAAAAGAATTTCTGGTGCAATTCCAAAGTATGTTTGACTACAATGATTTATTTCTAATTGAATTAGTGGTCGGTATTTTGTAATTGTATTTAATGCACCTTTCAAAACACTTAATTCATTACCCTCTACATCAATCTTCATAAAATCAACATCTTTTATATCCAAATTATCAATCGTAGTTAAAATAGAATTTCCAGGTTTATTGACATCAATATAATAACATCCAGAATTTACACCATGTAAAACCATTGTACCATTTGATTCATTGTCCGAAATACCAAGATTTAAAATTGTTGTATTTTTTACATCATTTAGAATAATATTTGTGCTCAGTAATTCAAATGTTGGTGGATTTGGTTCAAATCCATATATATTTTGAAATAGACGAGACATCGGCATAATGGTTGTTCCAATATGCGAACCAATATCTAGGTAGGTTCTATTTTTATCAGGATGTATAGATAAATATGCTTTAATTGTATCTAACTCACCACCTGGATAAGGTTCTGATTGCCCTGCATTAATACTATCAAAAAAATCCTTATCATTAGTCTTATATTTGAAATTATCATATGAAGCAGTATACATTTAAAATTATAATTGTAAATGTATAAGGATCTTTATATTATATCTTAAATGTAAGGTGTAGACAGATCCATGAAACTATCATATGCTGCACGAGCCATCATGGACGTGGAGCCATTTTGTACACCAACATCCGCTAAGAATACCGTTTCAACACGACCCATCATGCCATCAGGATGGCATACCCGATAATGAACATGAGGATCTAATCTACCACGGAAGGGCACAGAATACGCCTGTGGTGGTCTAACTTTTAGGATTGCATTGCCGCGACTATCCGCGTGGGTAACACCTGCATTCTCAAATGTCTGATAAGCTTCGCGCCAATCCTTCATTAATTCAAGCCCTTCAGTTGCAGGTTCTGCTGCCCAATACATAACCTTAGAGCCGGGCGGTACACGCACCTTAATTGCAACAGAAGCACCTGCAGGAAGACGCTCAGCGAGTACGGATGCCGGCATAACAGTCTCACCCAAAAACGGTAAATATGTATCACGATCAAACATAATCATGAGTGCTGCGAAACCAATTAGTCCATAGATTGCACGAGCAGCAATTCCCCGTCCTAAAAGTAATTCCAGGAATCCGAAGCGGAAGATTGCAACTGCACCGTAATTAAGCGCAGCAACAATTAGAAGTATCATTGCAGCCTTGTAGGCCAATTTTTTCGCATATGATAAATTATTATCGCGATTATTCATTCTATTTAAACTATAATATTTCTAATATATAGAATGATACCAATTTATAAACCCTTTTTGAACAAATACAAAACTTCCGCTATAAATGCAATAGAGAGTGAATGGATCAGTAATCATGGTATATATGTTGATCTAGCAACAGAAACATTAAAGAAGATTTTAGGAGCAAAATATTGTATTTTGATGAATAATGGAACTTCTGCAACACATTGTTTATTTAAAGCACTAAAGTTCAAACATCCTGAAGTGAATAAAATTTATGTGCCAAATAATGTTTTTATTGCTCCATGGAACTGTGCACTTCTTGAATATGAGAGCGAGCAATTAGAAGTTATGAAGATTGATCCGAAGACTTTCAACATTAATATTTCTGAAATTGATAGACTTGAACATGGAGCCGCTGTCCTAATTGTTCATAATTTGGGTAATATCATTAATGTTCCCTGTCTTAAGCGTCAACGTCCCGATTTAATCTTCATTGAAGATAATTGTGAAGGTTTATTCGGAAAATATGAAGGAGTTTATACAGGGACTTCTGATGCATCTCTTTGCTCTGCTGTCAGTTTCTATGGAAATAAAACTATTACAACAGGTGAAGGAGGAGCCTTCTTTACAAATGATCTTGCTACCTATAAGTTCATGAAAACATATTTCAGTCATGGAATGAGTGATAAACGTTATGTTCATAATGTACTTGGTACAAATTATCGTATGACAAATATACAAGCAGCCTTCTTATATGATCAATTAAATGACATTGAAACTATTTTGACAATGAAGAAGAAGATTGTTGATAATTATCGAAGACTTTTAGAAGATATCAGACCACAAGTTTCTTATTTATTGTCTGAGCCAAATACTGAACAATCAAACTGGATGTTTATTGTTTTTATTAAAAATATTGTTTACGAAGATTTAGAGGCTTATATGTTAGAGAAAAATGTTCAGGTTCGCCCACTTTTTTATGATATTCATGAACATGAACACTTGAAGACTATTAAGAAGATTGTCCCCGAAGATTCAGTTGAAGATGTGCGTCATATCGGTATCATGTTACCATCATATCCTGAATTGACTATTGACGAACAGAAGTATATCGTTAATTGTATTAAAGAATATCTTGTTATATCATCTAAAGCATAATAAATAATTTTAATAAGAATGGAAATTATTAAAATTGATGAAACTAATTTATATCTAGTTGAAAGTTTTACTAAATGTGAATTATCACATTTTTTCAGATATTTTAAAACGAGAAATATACGCTCTGTATTTTCAAATCATATACACACTATTATTGTGCGAAATTCGGAATCGGGTGAGATACATGGTTATGGACATTTAGATAAAGAAGGCGAAAAAATATGGTTGGGTATTTGTGTGTTAGAAAGTGCTCAACGAAAAGGGATAGGGAAATTACTTATGGATAATTTAATTTATACAGCAAGAATTAAAAATCTTCCTGAAATATACCTAACGGTTGATACAGATAATACTATTGCATATCATTTATATTTAAAATATAAATTTATTGAAATTGAGAGAATGGACTCAATTATTAAAATGAGACTATTATTACTAAGAAATATTATTGAATTACCAGTTTCTTATGGTGAAGCTTTTGATAAATTATCAATCCTTGATATTAAGCTACAAAAGATAAAAGATTCAAGACGTGATGATGTACAAATAGAATATAATGCAATATATTCTCAATTAAATGTTTTATTTAATAATGATATACAATATTATTATAAAATTTTGAAAGATATTAATTTAAAAATATGGGAAATGCAAGATACTTTTAGAGATAGTACTAATCATGATGAAAAAAATCGGTTGTGCAATGAAATTATTGTTGATAATGATCGACGTTTTCGAGTTAAACATAAAATAAATAATAGTTTATCTTCACATCTAAAAGAACAAAAAGGTTATAAAAAGAAAAAAGCATTTATATTAAATCATATGTCACATGGGGATATGCTGACAACTAATGGCATGGTTCGTTATTATAGTACATTATACGACGAAGTAACCGTCGCATGTAGAAAAGATTTTATGGAATCTATGTCACTTGTTTATGCAGATGATCCAACTATTAAACTAATGTCATTTAATAGTTGGGAAGCCGCATCTCCACGATTTGGTCTATCCATGAATACATTTAATGAAATAACAGCAGGATATGATAAAATAATTACAGGATATAATCGCACCCCCTTTTATGGATCTTTCACAGACCCATATAGTCCAAATGATTTGCTAAAATTACCGTTCTGTTTTTATCATGATGTTGGAATCGACAAAAAAATTATGTGGGAATATTTTCATTATGTAAATTGTAAACAATCCATTGATTTGTTTAATTGTGTTAATGAGATTAACGATCATAAATATATTATAATTCATGAGAATTGTTCTCAGTTTAATGGTATTATTACAACTGAAACTATTGAGTCTCTGTTAAAAATAAGATGTGATGACTATATTTTCATAAATATTAGCAGAAACATATATCCAATTGGGCATAAATATTATGATATTGCTAATAAATGCGTAAATAAACCAATTATATATTATGCAGAATTATTACAACATTCATATGCTAATATTTTATCTAATAGTGTATTGTTTTGTTTAGCTATACAATTAGATATTGAAACCGATTTAAATTTTTGTATAGGACGAAGTATTAACGATAGATCTAATTTTAATTATTTATGGGATTCCTATCCGATAAATAAACCCGTAAAACGGTTTAGATCTTTATTATAAAAAACGTTTTGTATATTTGTATAATATTTTTATACATACATAATATATTTATAGTATATTTTGTGTGTTCTAAATATACATGAAGTTTGGGAAATCATCACGACCATCTGAACGTTTCTTCAGGAACTTCTCAACATGATCTCTGCTAACTGTGAATGGAAGTGCGAAGTCTTTTA
>Ga0247722_10000234_pt1 | contig 35911 bp, 33 predicted proteins | sample MSEWelMarce3H_FC_FD_189094 | JGI IMG/M metagenome (GOLD analysis project Ga0247722, IMG submission 189094) | Subsurface sediment microbial communities from gas well in West Virginia, United States - MSEEL Well Study Marcellus 3H_FC | ecosystem: Environmental > Terrestrial > Deep subsurface >... | reverse complement strand
GTTTGAGGACAGCGATGGGGAAAGAGGATGGCGTCCCATTCGCAAGTGATTTGTGTCATATCTTCAGGCGTTCCTCCGATTAAGGTCACGTCCTTCCATCGTTGCCACAAGCCACGAGGAATCTCGCAACCGGTTGTGGCGCAGATCCAAAGAATTCTGACGGGTTTCGGACAATTCGCCACATAGGTGGCGAGCATCTGCGCCTCAAATCCCTCTTTTACACGAACGATCAAATCCCAACGCTTCCTCAAGACACCGATACTGGATATCAAACTATATCCGCTTGGACGACCAACAGCTTCTTGAATTACCAATATATTCCGACCTTTGTATAAACTTTCAGATTCAATAATGTTAAATCTGCGTAACCAGGCTGTCTCATCTCCGACAACCAAGAACTTGTGTCCCTTCAACTGTCCGTCGAATCCTTCCACCCGTAGTGCTTCTTGTGGCTGAACAGAAAACATCCTTTTACTTATCCCAAGTATCTTCACATCATGAATTAGACGCAGAGATGGAGTTTCTGATTGCGCTATTTCTCATTCCTCTGGTTGATGCCCCGTGGTTGTATCTGACCTCTCCTTATGTCATTCCGATTTACGAGAAAATCCAAGGCGGTCCTTTGAGCGTGACTCCTTTGGCGGCCATTGTCGTCTATATTGCCCTCGCCTGGCTTCTTATCCAACAGACCAGTGTAACAGGTGCCTTCTTGAATGGTGCGGCAGTCTACGCCGTATATGATTTCACGGTTCTCACGGTTTTCAAGAATTTCAAACTTAGCTTAGCGATCGCTGATACTCTGTGGGGAGGATCCTTGTTCGCTATCTGCTACTGGATAATGAACCATTTCTCTCTCATTAAGTAGAATGAACGGAAATAACAATAATAACCTTAAGGTGCCTAAGGTAGTCAGGAAGAATCTGGTCTTTAATAATTCTAATAGTTCTAATGGTTCTGGAACTCCATCAACCTTAAATAGAAATAGTAATTTATCAAGCATTAATGGAAGTCTACCTAATATTCATCTGAATGAGAATAATGGAAATAGCACTATATCAATGAATGAGGAGAATGAACATAATGTGTATGAGAACAATAGTAATAGCAATTTATCAAGCATTAATGGAAGTGTACCTAATATTCATCTGAATGAGAACAACGTAATAAATGCCCGCCCAATCAGTATAAATAACTGGCCTGGTCTGGGTAGTCAGCGTTTTGAGAATGGTAGTCAGAGAAAGTCCAGAAAACAATATGGAGGATCCAGGAAGAATAAAAAGAACAAGAAGACTCGTAAGAGTCGCAAGAGTCGCAAAAGTCGCAAAAGCCGTAAATAACGTAATCTAAAGTAATTGTGCGATAAATACCTAATGTATCCCACGCAGATCACCACGCTCCTTTTCGCAACCAACGTATTCCACTCGTATTTCAAGCAGAACACTCCCCTTTTTTTGGCGGGTTTTCCTCTTTACACAACGAGTCTCATCTATCATTTCACTAAGCATTCTTACCCTCTAAATGTGAGAACCACCATTCCTCTCTGTCAGATGGACTATTTTCTAGCGTGGGTTTTCTATATGGCAGCTATCTATGACTATGTCACAAGAGGAAGGCGTATCATCAAATCTCCTTATTCCTATTTCTGCGTAACTATGCATCTAGTCATGCCTGTCTTCTTTGTTGCTTCTAAACCTTATAAGGCCCTCATGTGGACTGACGATCTCGTTGTCTCAGAACGGTGGCATGCCGTCTTTCATCTCTTGATCAATCTGGATACACATGTGTATTTGTATAATAGCTATACCTAAACAATCATAAAACTACGCTATAGAATGGCCTCTATTGCCGAAGCCATTATTTGCGAAATGTCTAAGGATCTTCCTGAAGCAGATCTGTTAAGATCCTTGAGGACGAACATTGAACCCTATATTTACAATCATTTGAGCCAGAAATACTATGCAAAGCTTCAGGCTCACTGGGAAACCTATATGCCACCTCTTCATTCAACATACGCCTATGTGATTATTGAACGCCGATGCCATCACAATTTTGATTTCATTCTTAAGAACATGGCCTGGGCGAATCCGAATATGGCGATTTATATCTTCTGCTCTGATTATAACGAAAAATTCATCTATTCTCTCCTGGGCGATAAAGTCAAGAATGTGAATATCGTCCAGGCATTTACTGGAGAAGGAGGGAAGGAAGGGTGGCCAGAGTGTAGTAAGCTATTATGTTCAAAGGAGATGTATGAAGTGTTCCACCCTGATACGGAATACATTCTAACGATCCAAATGGACGTCTTTATTCGTCGTAAAATCACGGAAGAACTTTTCGTGGGAGATTTCTGGGGCGCTCCTTGGGCATGGAATGAGGAAGCAGCAGGTGGAGGTGGGGCGACTGTGCGTAAAGTGGCGACCATGCTAGAAATCTGTACTAAACACAAGTATCACGGCGATCCTGCTAAAGAAGGCGAGGATATTTGGTTTTGTAATAGGATCGCTGAGGGTGGTTACACTTTTCCAGATTTAGAATTCAGGGCGACCCATATCATGGAGTCTCTGGGTGTTGATGATCCAGTGCTTGTCCACCAATTCTGGACCTTCCTTGTAAACGAAGATAAAACCTTTGATGAGTTAGTGGCATATATTGAACGGATTTTGACGCTGGATATGTAAGATAATCAGCAAAAAGTGATACCATTAGACTCTATTTTACACAGTCTAATGGACTCAGCCTACTCAAATACATCCCCCATTGTGCTATCAGAAGGAAATATCGTGATTCCAGCGTGTCAACAACGCACCATGGCCGACCGTAAATTCTTCAGTTACAAAGATGGGACCCTAAATCGCCTGGATGTCAGTCAGACGATTGCCGACAACCCTCGTGTGGTCATAGAGCCGTTGGCAAAGATTCTCGGTATGACCCGTATCAAATCCGTAAAAAAGCCAGAATTGGCTGAGTTCGTCCAACTGCGGATTGTGTTTGAGTCTGTGTAAAAATTATTTCATGGAATCCATTTAATAATTTAATCTAACTTATTTAAATTCTCTTATATAATTATAAATGAGCGCCATAAAGATCTACCACGCAGTAGTTGATACATGCTATAAGCACCAAGCGGATAACAGAGACCTTGGTAAATTTTTACGTACAGATTCGCGCGTTCGTAATAGTGGCGCAGGAGCGCTCGGCCAAACAAGAGCCCCGATCTACGTATTTGAAAAAGAAACAATTCAGGATAACTTTCCCGCTGATATGATTATACCTGTTACATGCCCCAGTATAGGCGGCCGCCGTAAATCAGTGCGTAGAAAGAAGAACCGCCGTTCTAAATACTCAAGGCGCACCAGAAAATAAGTCAATTATTGGAGTCTGTGTAAAAGGTGGGAAATGCTACGCATTTCCACTATATTTTAATACTCATCACTGATGAGTGTTAAAATATGATTCCAAACAATCCATTTAACACCAGTCCCCATGACCACGCTCCATACACTCAATGACGGCTCCAAGGTGCGTGTTATACAAGCCAAAGAGTTGATTCAGATTCCCATTTGGAATGGTCAACGTCTTAAGAGCGACGAACACGTTAAAAACATTAAAGACAGTATTAGCGATATAAAAAACCTTGATTTCGGCTTTCGCATTGTTTCCATGAGAATAGAGAACGCTGATGGAAAGGCGTCAATAGATAAATTCGTCGTTGATGGGCAACATAGGCACCAAGTCCTGTCAGACTATTTCAAGGAGAATCTGTGTAGTCCAGACTTTCCTATCGTGATTGTGGAAAAGGAGATGGGTGATGAAACAGATATCATCACCTACTTTCACACAATCAACAGACAGAAGGCTATTCCTTTCAAAACAGATCCGAAGATGATTGCCAATAAATATATTGAGGCGCTCTCAGAAGTGTTCAATACAAAGAAGGAGAAACTCATTCGTGATAAGACGACGAAGCGGCCTTATTTGTCCGTTGAGAAACTGCGTGATGAATTGGTCAAACGGGTTGGCCTAGCGAAGGGAACCGTCAAGGACTTTATGATGCGTGTATGTGAATACAACAAGAAAGAACTTAATTCTGCTGGATTAAATAGTGTATTTGAAAAGAAGGATGATGATATCCGTGAGCGGGCGGTGAAACTCAAGTTCATGCTGGCGATTGATACGAAGTTATCGTGGATTTCTGAGTGTGTGTAAAAGGTGAGTCCAATAAAGACTATTTAGCTGCGCCGCTTCAGCTCCTCCAGACACTCCATAAATTCTGCCGATGCTTCCTTTGACCACGTATCCAAATCGTAGATTTCCCAAGCTCCTGTTAAAGGGTTGATTAGGGAAGCCCAGCGAGTGCTCAGAGCAATTTCTCCATGTCTTCCTAACGCTACGTAGGTCAAGACCTGTAGTAAATTCTTACAATTTCCTGAATCACGCAAATCACTTGGAGTAGTCGCCGTCCCACACTTGACTTCCATAATCATATTCTTTGACACAAGGTCAATCTCTCCAATAATGAGACTTTTTGATTCTAGAGGGACATCTCCTTTCAAATCATCATACTCACCTCCAACTGCGGCGAAACACTCCCTGACATTCTTACAGACCCCTTTCATGTTTTCTTTCATGAATAAATCAAAGCCGAAGGGAAGTCCCTGATACGAATCCTCAGGGGCCATGGCAGCCTGGATTTCTGATGTAATAGAATTCTTATAGAAGTTCAGGGTTTGTGCCAGAATATATTCTTCCCTCAGTGTCCTAACAGGTTTGGCATAGACTTTCCTCAAGAGACTTTGAGTGCGCATATAGACGACCTTTAGATTTTCCACCATCTGCCATGTCCTGCCGAGTGAAAGGGCAAGATATCTGGATCCACTCACATAATTACTTAGTTCATTCAAGGGCTCCTTATCAGAATTTAAGAAATGGATGTAGAGCTTGGCAAGGCGCATTGACAAGTCCTCATATGCTTCTATCCTATGAAGCCATGTTGTGCCATCTCCTACAATCTCCAAGATACATTCTTGAACTGTGTTAGATGAGCCCTTACACATTATGTTTTTGATTTTCCAATCAATAAACGTGCCAAACGACAACTCACGATTCCTCTTTTTCATTTCAGTATAGACATCTTCCAAGTAAATTGGAGAACCATCCTTTGACACAGTCTTAATATTTTCTGTAAGGACCTTGATCCTATCATACAAATCCTTGTGCTGAGGGAGTTTTCGGATTAACTCTTTTACACCAATCGGCTTCGCCCTTCCCTGCTCGTAATCTTTCTGCTCTGTTCCCCATAGATGAATATCAACAACATCCTTGAGTGAATCGTCAAGGCGAGCAAAGAGACGATTGCGCCCTCCAGTATTTGCGTCAGCAAAGATATAGAGTTCCTCAGCGGCACGAGTAAGACCAACATACAAGAGATTCGTCTTTTCAGCAATGAACGCCTCAGAATCTTCCTCACCATCTCTCAGGCTATACATGGAATCGGTGATGTTAATGATGGCGACAATATCCCACTCTAACCCCTTAGAAGAGTGAATGGTGGATTTCTGAACGGGTGCCATTTCGCTAGAAGAATCATAGGTGAATTCAATGGTGGCACAAGTCTCATCCTCTTTAGTAATTTGGTGGAAATCTGGCGTGAAACCGAGACTCTTACTTCGCTCAAAGAGAAGGGCAGTGATATACTGATAGGAAACACACTTTAACATAGGAAAGATGAGTGCAACAGATTTGGACGTCTCCTTCGCTTTTACAATGAGAGGAATGATCGTAGTAACCACCAAGTCCTCAAATTCTCCAAGACCCTTCCCAGGATTCTTAGCATATTCGTAATATTGTGGCTTGGGTCCATAGGCTTTAGTCTTTGGAGCCGACATGGGGAGAATATGACCGTCCTTGATCTCTGTGTTAAAGAGTGTATTCACGAAGTTGAGAATGGCTGGTGTGCTTCTGAAATTTGTGGTGAGTTGGAAGGTGGACAACTCTGGGTCAACCTCATATAACTTCGTCCTGAGGAATTCGTTAGACGTTCCACGAAACCTGTAGATATTCTGGGCGAGGTCACCGATTGCGATGACACGCAGAGCGGGCTGAATCTGCTTGAAGAGTTGGACGAATTCAAATTGAGACTCGTCCAAATCTTGAAACTCATCCACGATCAGAATCTTGAACCGCTTGAGAATCTGTGTTAGATGAGTATTCCTTTGCCTCATATGGGTGAGGAAACGCTTCACTCCCTCCTCCATACATGAATCATAGAGTCCCTTTTCTTTGTGGGCGATAACACCTGCTTGGATGCCGAGCTTAAACATCGTGGCATGGAAGGTGCCGTATAAGAGCTGAGCACGACGACCAAGAATCTTGGCGACCTTGTCACGAATCTGCTTTGCGGCGAATCTGGTAAAGGTGATGAAGCAGATCTCTTGTTCTTGAACCTTGTTATCCATCTCTTTTTTCACAAACAAGGCCATCGTTGTGGTTTTTCCAGAGCCGGCGGCAGCTAACACACGAAAACTTCCTTGTCGGCAAGAAAGAATTTGTTGCTGCTCTTCGGTTGGTTCCATCTTTAATACTTGCCTGTGGACTTTATGCTTCGGTTTGTGTGGGGTTCAATTTTTACGGGTCGTAAAAAGTGAGTCCAATAAACACCATTTAACACAAGTCCCAAAATGTTCCTCATCCTTCTCCTCGCATCCGCATCCGCCCTAACCCAAATTCAAACTTATCCTCGCACGTATCTCCGTGGCCTTGAACACGATGAACATATTAATAAGGAAGAAACCTTTATTTCTCAAATGGTTGATATCATTGTTAATGATGTCCTTCGTTCAGCAAGCAAAGGTCTTACAAGCTATAGTCTCCCCTTTGAGGGGTGTGAGGAGTATGTGAAGCGAAACCAATACACAAGCGAAGTTTCTGTATCACGGTGTAAGAGGGTTACTACTAAAATTTATAACAGGGTATCTGCTCATTTCCCTGATAGTCAAATATTTGATAATGGTAGTGGTTATACTCTGATTTGGGATTAACTTGTCTTATGGGCGTAAAAGATGATTTCATGGAAACCTTTTTAACACCAGTCCCCCATGACCACCAATGTCTACGTCCTTCGCCTCGAAGGCGGAAATTACTACGTTGGAAAGAGCGATAATGTGATGAGCCGATACCAACAGCATTTGAACGGATCAGGATCCGCCTGGACAAGAAAACATAAGCCATTGGCGCTTCAAAAAACATATGAAAACGTATCGCCTTTTCAAGAGGATGCCATCACTAAAATGATGATGTCAAACCACGGGATTGATAAGGTGCGTGGGGGTTCGTATTGTGAGATTGAACTCAGCAAGGTTCAGATAGATAATATTAATAAGGAAATCTGGGGAGCGAAGGATTACTGTTCTCAGTGTGGAAGGAAGGGTCATTGGTTCAAGGATTGTTACGCCAAGAAAGATGCTTCTGGAAATACGATTTGGTATGGGGAAGAGCATAAGGATGATGAGGAAGAATATGATTCAGACTAAGTGTTAAAATTGACCTCCAAACAATCCATTTAACACCAGTCCCAACATGTTCCTGCTCGCACTCACCTTCCTAAGCCTAGCAATCACAAGTGCTAACGCAAGCCAACCTTATTACACTCGCATCAATCTTCGTAATAATAAGCATGCCGAGATGATGAGAGTGGAAGACAAATTCGTATCCCAAGCAGTCGCCTACATTGAGGATGGCGTTATGGAAGCATCCAAGAAGGGTCTGACGAGCTATACAGTTCCTTTTGTGGGATGTGACGATTATGTAAAGAATACCAGGGAATACAGAAATGATCTGACCGTTACGCAGTGTAAGAAGGTCATCGCCAGGATTTATACGACAATTCGTAATGATTTTCCAGACAGCTATATCTTTCATGAAAAGGGAGAATATACTCTGAGTTGGGGTTAGCGTAATGAACAAAAAAATTGGGAGAAACAGAGTTTCTCCAACCTATTTTATTGTTCATTAAGAATGAACAATAAAATTGAAACCCCCAACACCCTTTTTTACACAGTCCCCCAAATCCCAAAATGTCCCAGCTAGAACCAATGAGTCGTGAGCAGATGCGTAAGCTGAGGGCAGAGACTGAAGAGAAGGTTCGCATGACGAGAGTGAATGAGATTATTAAGAATACCTACGGGCATGCTACATACCAAGCGAGGTCAGGACTATCCACATCCTATCATGAGAACGTAACAGGTAGGGACGAAGAGAAGTTTATTGGTTCAAACATGACAGATATCCTCAAAGGTCTCCAGGAGCTCTTTCCTGGCTGCCTCGTCATGAAACAACGCCTTGTGAGGGGTCAGGATGGAAAAATGTATGATATGGCGTTCATGGATGAGAAGGTTCTTCCCTTCGTTAATCAAAGCCATAGCAGAGATTATATTGTTATTGATTGGACTTAGGTCTTTCCACGAAGTTATCGGCGTGAAAGTCCTTCATCATCCTCTGAATATCCTTTGCTACCACGAGAAGCTCTTTTAGAGTCTCGTGATAACCATCTGGAGTTTCTGGCTTTTTGAATACCATAGAATCCTCAATATGAGTTTGTGTTTTTGCCTTGGGTGCTTGTGTTAAAACTCTACCTTCCTTCTTTTTCTCCGCAAGCCCATTCTTATACTCACGCCTGGAGATAGCATCAGCAATAACTTCTGGAGATAACCCAGTATATTTCTCAATATCTTTCATGGGCAGCTCATCGTTGAAATAATAGTCGGCAGCAATCTCCCTGAGCCTTGCTTCAATGCCTCTAACAGTTCGCCCATGGATATCAGCCATTTCCTCATGTGTTTTCTTTTTCTGAACGTTTGCCAAAAGCTTAACGATATCATCATCACCCCAAGGCTTCCCAGCATTAAGATACTTTCCTGGATTGTTCTCTTTTAGCTTTTGTAGTTGGCTGAACATAATGGGACTTGTGTAATATAGTATTCACCCTTCACTTTTTATTTTGACATAGATAACCTCCAACCAGTATAGATGTCTTCCCCAGGAGGCGGTTCTATAGAAGAAAATCTTGAAAACACAAACAGATACGCACGCAATTTAAGGAAATATGCCAGGAATCGTGGCTTGACCAGAGCAGCCCAGAACAGTATTTTTAAAGAAACAAGGCGTCTTGGTCAACAGGCGAGGAACATTCGTCGTAAGCATAAGAGGGCGCCACAACCAAAGCCATTAACTCAAGGGCAGATAAGTGCCTGGGGAAGTTTTAAAGAATATATACACTCCCTCCCTCTTTATTATATTTCTTGTCATGGAGGAACATGTGCCAGCTATGCTCAATGTGGCGCACCAGAACTTGATACCACACCCCCAACCTACCCTTTTCTTAGTTTACCTGAACATACATTTATGATTAATATTGTAAATGGAGAAATATGCCAGATGAACAATTTTACTGAGCGCCTTCTTATGAACAACGAACCACACTTTAAAAATGCCCTTTTGGTGGATTCGCCGAACGACTCTACACGCTGGTATGATCCGAGCTTTGAATATCCTATTTTATCAGGCATACATCGTTCTAGCCCCCGATCATTATATCCTAATTATATATGTATTTTTGATAAAGCAACAAAACCAGTCAGAATGGGAGTATTTAACTTGTCTGTTCGTGATCAATATGACAGGGCAACTCTTGTATATTTTCCTACAGATGAAGAACAAAAGAATCCTATTTTTATTGGAGATGTTATACGAAATGTTATCGCCTTATCAGGTCCTGGTATTTTTATTTTAGGGGCATGTTCAAGTATGTATGAATCTAATTTAAGTTCTATACCATCAAGCGAGTATGCCACAGGCTTAGTCAGAACTAATGAATTGGAATACACAACCATACACCCAACGTTAAGCATATCTCAAATCACATCCTTTGATCCCACTTTTTATATCAGGGATCCTGGCAGCCTATTACCAGTTGGTTTGCCAGATCCAGCCCTCATGGCGAATTTAGCTGGCGCCGTTGGAGAAGTGCCATCAACTATTTTTCCACCAGGCGAAAGAGAACAGAATCTTGTTGATGAATCAGAGAATTTATTTAAAGAATTCAAGAAGGACCCTACATTTAGGAGAACCAAGCATCCAAAGTCAAAGAATAAAACACGCAGGAAGGGTCATAGAAGTCGCAAACTCACTTGAACCGTGCCTTCATCATAATACGATTTAGCTCCACGAACTCAACAATATCTTTTTCACTGTCAGCGATCATCGCCTTGTATTCCTTCATAGAGGGGAGCTTGGACACAAACAGCTCAATCATCTTCAGAGCGAAGGGGTTCTTCTTCCTAATATACTCATCAAAGAGGCAGTTGATGAATTTACCACCCCTCATACAGCCACCCTCAGAGAGTCCAGAGGATCCAGTAGTCCCAATACACCAAATATTGTCACCACGTTCAGAATTCATATCTGCCCCAGCCTTACACAAGAGCCTGACGAGTTCCAGGGAGGTCTCATTAATTCCCTTGAAGATGGCCCAGAAGAGTGGAGGTTCATTGCTCATGGGTGTCAGAGGACAAGCACCATAGCGAAGGAGAATGGCCACCAAAGGGACATCGCCCTTCCGTATGGCCCACATCAAATCATGCTCAGGAATTGGTGTGAACTTCACCAAGAACTTGATGGCTTCCTCAGATTTGTTCTCAATCGCCTTCTCCATAGCGGCCACCATAATTCCTTGATCTGGAATCTCAGCCCCATAGTGGAGCAAGAGGTTGGCATATTTGAAATAGCCCTCTTCAATACATATCATAATGGGTGTATCTCCAAAACGGTCGACGGCATTCGGATCAGCGCCGGCCTTCAACAGAATCTCAATTGTCTTTGTATATTCTCCCTTAGAATCATGATGCATTATAGCCGAGCGTAATACACTACAACCGTCAATGATAAGATTTGGGTCAGCGCCGGCATCCAGAAGAAGCTGGGTTTTCTGGGGAGAGTAACTTGATGCGGCCAAGCTCAGAGGACACCAGTTATCACAAGAGTGATTCACATTGACCTTCTTAGAGAGAAGAAGATTAAACATCTCCATACTTTTGTCGCTACGACACACATACATCAATGCTGTCCATTCCACACTGTTGGGAATATCAGGGTTGGCGCCGAGGGCGAGAAGATGCTTCACACGCTGAAGAAAGTATGGGCCTTTCTTCATATTCAAATGATGGTAGTCTTCATATGATGATGCGAGAGATGTATATATACTAATCAATGTTCCATTGCAAAATGTCATGTTCATGACTTTTGGCAAGAGAATACGGTCGTCGGTCCAAGTCTCCTTAGAGGCCATGCTGCCAACGTAGGCCTCTTTTCCGTAGCCGTTCCAGGCCAGGAGATGGAGAGTATCTTGGAACGTTGCGTTCATTGGGGGACTTTGTTTATATGACGGCGAAGGTTTTCAATTTTTATAGTTTGGCAAAATGCCAGAGTATAAAAATAGCTTTGTGTAAAAAGGTCTAATCCTTCATCCGCCTCACCCAAACAGTCACGAAGCATTCAGTAGAGATATCCTTAATATCCCTATAACACACAAACCGACGATGGGCATAATCTCCAACATTCAACTCGATTAACTGCTTGTTCATCTTGAAAGGAGGATCTTGAATAAACCTTAGAATTTCATCTAAAGAATGAACCTTCTCAGTTCGAGCAGTACAGATCTTGAAATCGTCCTTATCCACAGACCACTTTATACCCAGTGTGGCTCCAACTCCTCTTGCGAAGGACTCATTCTCTTCGTGGCTATTAAAAACACTATGACCGTATTCAAAGGTATCTTCAGATGCCTCAGACGACATATTGATTCTTATCACTCTTATCCTTCATTATTTAGACCGATAGATCCAAGAATCTAATCATCAATCATCAAACGCCCACGCCCAATGAAGAAGCGCCTGTCGTTGTCTAGGCCTACAGGTCAAATCTCCATGACAGTTCTTTTTCACAGCCCCGTAATGTCTAGCGAAATTTTTCCATCTCTGAATCTGAACGGCGTCCAACTCAGGAATCCGCCGCCCCATCCAATATCGGCAATACCATTGAAACCATCCACGCACATCGGGATTTCTGAGCGACAAGACTTCTCTTTTCCCTCCCAACACCTTTCCACCAGGAACCCATCCATACTCTTTCCATTCAGATAGCGGAAGACGAGAATCTATCTTGAAATGATTCACGGAAATATCTTCCCCTCCTGGACAAAGTTTCCCAAGATGGCCGGCGTTCAGAAACCATTCGGCAGGGAATTCCAGGAGACAATCGTTCAGATATTTACCGCCGAAGGCACCGAGACACAAGATTTCTTCAGGCGTCAAATACGGCTCAAACCCCTCGGCAAACCCTTGACCAGGTGACTCCGTTAAAACATACGATCCTTTTTCCATCTTATTCCACACCTTGATCGTATCGCCTTTTTTAAAGGAGGCCAGAGGTCGCCCTTTCGTTTTCAGAATGGCGAACATGTCTTCTACCGTTTTTATCTTGAGGACCCGTTTGTCCATCTACACATCCCAACAAAGTAAAAATGGGAATCTACGAGATTCCCATTTTTATCTGCCCACCCTGTGGCTGATAAAAGTTGCGCCCGCTAAACACCATTTAACACAGTCCAACAACATAAATGGATTCCAAAACAGCAGATCTTCTTAAGCAATGGCGTGCCAGTCTGAGCGAGAAGGAGAAGCAGCTTCATGAGCTGGCGGCAGTAAAGCTAAAGAAGGAGATGGTTGTCAACGGGGGGAAAGATGGTGATAGTGGATCCTATTTCCCTGAGAGATGCCATTCCTTCCTCAAGTGGAGGAAGCAAAATGGAGTGTGACTCCATTTTGCTAGACCTCCTTTATCAAGGAGGAAGGCAAACGGAGTTTGACGTATCAAAAATATCATATACTATTATAATGATGTATATTCCATCACTATATGCCCATACATTTAGTGGTGGAGTATTGATGATTGCCATTCTTTATTTAGTATTCTGTAGTTCAAAGATTTTTTCTAAAGATCCTTATCAAATTGTACTGCTTATGTTGTTACTTTCCATAGCTGTTGGCATACATGGATTATCCCATGTGGCGTTAGAATCGGTGTATAACTATAATCTCCTTTCTCTCATTACAGGAAAACAGACGGAAGCGTTTCATCCTGCCGACTGCCCCTATAGAAAGAATTGCCCCTATAGAAAAAACCAATAAACCCCAATCAAACAACCTCTAACACAATCCCCGCCCGCATGGCCGCCAATTCAGAAAAGGAACTTCCTCGTGATGCCACAATCTTTGAACATTTCTGTAGAAGAAGCCAATCAATGACTCCGTGCTGCTGTTGCTCCTTGGTGAACCGCCCTAAAGTCTGTATGGGCGTGATGAGGGAAGTGGTATAGAGCTCCTTGAACCTATTTTTCACCTGGATCTCATCCGTCGCCAAGAAGAACTTCTCATCAGGATTCTTTTCAACAAGTTCTCCAATCTTCGCCTCAAAGGCGGGAAGAGGAGAGGCCTTGATACAATTGAGATGATCGGTGCGGCGAATATGAATTCCAATCGCATTTGTAAACGTCATTTGAGCGTTTGCCACAGCTTCCAGATAAGGGAGAACCTTGATTGCCTGGAGGACGGCGAGACCACGGGTCTTAAACTCATCATGGAAGATGCTGTAACTTTGAATATTTGGTCCTCCAGGGAGTTGTAAGACAGTTCGCATATCATCGGCATTCAGGACTTGATGAGCGTGGCTGAGATACTTGTTATAAGTGTTTCTGAGCCGAGGAATGGTGGAAATATCCAGAAGTTCAGAGATGCCGCACGCCATATGACCCACCTCCTCGGGCCAGTAAATATCCAGCTCTAGACCGAGATCTTCTGCCCACAAGGAGGCACAAACAATGGCACGAAGACGATTACAGAAACCGCCTTGGGTTCGTATCGACAACATTAAATAGTAAGAGCGGATTATTTTTAGCCCTTCCCTTCCGTAAACCTCCCCGAAAAAATTGAACAAGACATGACCCCTTCCGTAAGTCCTCCTATCTAAACTTATTTTGTGAGTAGTAATTACTTCTACACTGGAAAAACTACGCCGTCTTGTTTCCCACGCCCCCGCTGGTAGTTTCTATGCCATTTCTCGTGCCCGTCTGAACTCTCAAATTAGTCTGTGGAATCACCATCTGCCGAAGGTGAAGCCCTATTACGCCGTCAAATGTAATCCAGAGCCGATCTTGATCCGATGGTTGGCAGATGCTGGATATGGGTTTGACTGTGCTTCGGCGAGGGAAATTGATATTGTGTTAGATTCGGTAAGTAAAGGTTATTCAGGCGGGAAATTCCCCACCGGCTATTTCCAAGATGCCAATCAGCCCCCTGATATCATTTTCGCAAACCCGTGTAAAAAGAGAGAAGACATACAATACGCAAAGGAGGTAGGGATTAAGACAACGGTGGTGGATTCTGTAGAAGAAGTTTATAAATTGGAGAAATGTGGGTGGAACGGCGACTCCCTCATTCGTATCATGGTGGAAGATTCTGGGAGTAAGATGCCCTTTAGTTCCAAGTTTGGAATCCCTCTTACACAAGTTGAGGAGGTCTATTCAGCGGCAGAGAGAGTAGGTCAGAAGATTTCTGGCATAAGTTTCCATGTAGGCTCAGGATGCGAGGATCCACGCCAATACTATAAGGCGATTATGGACGCACATTCTGTTGCCAAGACAACCTCCTCAAAAATATCAAGCATCCCATATACGATTGACATTGGTGGCGGCTTCAGCACAGGATTTGAGGAGGCCGCCTTACAAATTAAAAAGACCCGTGGCAACATTCCGTCTAAGATCCGAATGATCGCTGAACCAGGGCGGTTCTTCGCATCCACCTGCCAAGATCTGTTCGTCAAAGTGATTGGAAAGAAGGCGACTCATGATAGGAAAGGATATAGATATACGTTGGACGAGAGCCTGTATGGACAGTTCTCCTGTATTCCCTTTGACCAGGCGACACCAAAATGGATTCGGGTGAGTCATGAAGGCGAGCAAAAAAGGGCCAATTGTCCAGCCGTCCTATACGGCCGCACGTGTGATAGTGTGGATATGATCGCAAAGTCCGAATCCACTGAGGAGTTGATGGAGGGAGATTGGCTCTGGTTTCCCAATATGGGCGCTTATACTACAGTGACAAGTACAGAGTTCAATGGTTTCCCACGACCTCCGTTAATCACTCTGGATAAGGAACCGTTGCCTGATTTGAATGAGTTCCCTACTTCGGCATGGCCTTCTGGGATCACCTACGCACGTCATGTGAGCGTATAATGGGCCTTTGCTTATTCAACCGTCTTTACCGATTCATCTGAAGGCCAGCTTTCAAGTTCTATCCTGATCGGTCTGAACTCGAAAGCTCCCACGGTTGAGTCAGCTTGTGAGTCAGGATAAGACAGGCTATGTGACTCGCCTGCTGACTCACCAGACACAGAAGCAGAAGCAGATTCCAAATCGATCTTCATCTCTTTTACGGTAATAGATCTCACCTGTATGAAACGATCTATCCATTCATAAATCTTCATACTTAGAGGCAGTGTGTTAAATGAGAATGTGTTGATGAACTTCATCCATTCGGCATCTGTTTCCTTACGATCAAGGGCTGCCATCATATAGGTCCGAAACATCATGCGATGAATGTGTGCATCGCCGGATTCAACATAAAGGAAAAGTTTCTCCTCCAGCTCTCTGTTCGCCTGGCGGAGTTGCTTGTTTTCTTGGCGGAGAAGTTCGTTCTCTTTTACTTCCATGGGGACTTACCGAAAAAAAAGGATAGGATATCATTTTTTTTAGGTGTTAGACGCAACACTTTATAGATAATAGCCATCGCCATAACGAGTTACATGTCCGTATGGCTTTGTGGTTGAATACTGTTTAAACTTATTTCCGGAAGCATCGGACACAGAAGTAATTGTGACATTGCCTGTGGCATAGTAAATAGAATATACTAACACGGCGATTAACACGATAAGAAGACCAATTTTCCACGCTTCCATTCTACTGTAAGATGGAATTAATATTGGACACTGGTTCAGCCCCAGGATAAGAACCTGGCAAAAAGTGATAGTTCGCCCTCCCTCATTCAAACAGTCCAAAATGCCAGCCGTTCTAGGAGGATTTGTAGAGCTTCTTGACACATTCGGTGACGACCTAACGGTAGTGAATGCGGCAAGAGTATCATTCCATAAAGAGGTAACGACCATGAGTCCAGGAGATGAGAAGCTCGTGAAGTATCTGGCGGATCATCATCACGTCACTCCTTTCTTCCATCCTCAAGCACGATTCAGGATAAAGATGCCAATCTTTGTAGCCAGAGAGTGGTATCGTCATCAAATTGGATTCGCCCGTAATGAGGTGAGCCGCCGATATGTGGATTCTGAGCCAGAGATGTATTTGCCGACCTGTGTAAGAGAGCGTGATGTGAAGCTGAAGCAGGGCAGTAAGGCGACGGAGGTTGCCGATCATGAGACGGCCCTGAAGCTCATCAATGAGACAAACGAGTTGGCCAAGGCCGCTTATACACGGCTCCTCGCCCTGGGAACTGCCCCAGAGGTCGCTCGCACCGTCTTGCCTCAGGGGATGTATACGGAATTTATCGAGACAGGTTCCCTCGCCGCCTACTCACGACTCTGTGCGCTACGCCTTGATCCTTCGGCACAGTGGGAGATACGTCAATATGCCGACGCAGTCTCTTCCTTAATGGAGAAGGCATTTCCTGTTTCGTGGAAGGCGCTGGGCTTTCATCCGCAGCCGCAGCCACAGCCTTCGCCCGAGCAGCACCCTTGCCCTGAAACAGTTCAAGGAGCTGTGAATGGCTGCTAGTATGTCTAGAACAAGTATCAGAAAGGGCAGACCCACAAACAACCCTTTTACACAAGTCATGAGAACATAGATAAACCCAACTCTCACCCTTTCTCTTTTTATTGGCACGCCAGGCAGCTGAACTGGCATCAAACCATTCTGGGGTAAATTCCATTAGTTTATAGTCGTTGAAAGGCTCTAAATGGTTAAAACCCTCTATATTCTAGAACCATGGATTTTATTCATATGGTCATATAAATTAATTGTATGAATACCTTTATCAATAAAGTATATTCCAAAGTTTCTTTCATAAAAGCAAGAACCTGATTTATTGATAGGCGGGATGGTTAAATGCCGAAATATATCTTTTATAGTTGTATTCTTTACAATGAATGAACTGTGTTGTGCCAAATTGAATTTTGTATCAATGATGGACTGATAATTCAACCCACTTTCTTTCAAATTTTCGATACCTTCACCCTTTATACTAGGATGTAAAGTATATCCACTTAGATTATGAAAAGCATATACTGTTGTATCATTTACACGAGATAAGTCTATATACTTGAAAATTATATTTGAATCTTGAATACAAAAGTATATGTCGAAATTTGGATATGTGTCAACTATATATTTCCAAGCACCGTATTCGTAATTTTTATTCTTAATCATATGTATTACCACATTAGGATAATCTTTCTGTATTTTTTCATAATATATATTACTCGTGCTATCGCTATCTACCACATGGATGGTATAGGTATCCTGTGATTCTTGTGATTCTTGTTGTTTATTATTAATTTGTTTCGTATATAATTCTTCTATACAATTATACAGTGTTGGATTCGGATATTTAGAAGATATACATATAAGTATATTCATTATACAGTTTCTTTGTAAAATTTCTTGATGAAACATCCGTAGTCCCAAATTTCGTTCTCTTAGATCTTAGACTAGTATTCTGATTCCAACGGAAACACAATACTAAACTCCCTCGAGCTGATCGTTACCGATCAAGAGTTCAAGATCATCCCCAATTGTAACAGGCCTATGGATGATCCAGTAAATACTTGTAATCACAGTAAAATTAATCTTATTCAACACTTGGTTGGAGTGTTAAATTGGGTTGAATGTCCCCCATGTCCATCACACTAGTTTCAACTCTCGTCTTGGCTTTTTCGGCTTTTCTGTACTAATATACAACACGAGAGTTCACACACATACTATTGCCAGTAACCACCCTGGCTGCACGATGAAGGGGTGGCACATCACGCCAGGTGTCAGAAAGAGTCATCGCCCTGTGATACGGCTCGTCTTCTTCCACCTCTTATCCTTTAGAAAAAGATTAGAGGTGTTCTGTCATCTGAGATTTATGTTAAGATATGAATTTTTACTAACAATAACATGCTACTAAAAAAGTGCGAATACTCCAGCTAAAGCTGGAGTATAGGTCTTTTTATTGGTATTAACATACCAATAAAAAGCCGACCAGAGTGGGAGTTGAACCCACGACTTCACGGTGATAGCTTATACCTCAAAAAGAAATATAATACAGGCATCTATGACCTGCCCCGCTGGTAAAGCATTTATGCTAAACCAAGTCATATAATAACAGCCGTGTGCTCTAACCAACTGAGCTATCCAGTCATTGCGCTTATACACCTCAACAGAAATCTGACAGGATTCCAAGGGCATCGGAGGGGGTCGCGAGTCCCCTCCTACCCTTGAAACGGAGGATTAGTTTAGGCCGTTGAACGCAGCTAGAGTTCAATAAAGCTACGAAGCTAGAGTTCTAAGAATCCCCCATCTCGGTAATAGCCAATGTGATCGCCTGGCTCACCCTTGGCGTCAACATCAAAGACAAGGTCATCCACAATCAACACAGTAATGTCACCAATAACCATTTTACACAAATCAATAGAATCTGTTTCCATCTTCACCACAGGCTTATCCACCTCTTTGAATCGCACCTCAACTGGCTTGAATATCTCTTTTAGATTCTGTCCTTGCGCCTGCCCCTGCGAAGGTTTTGGTATAGATTTAGCCTTCGCTTTTGCTTTGGAAACAGCCGCCTTCCGCATCTCCCTCTCCACCTCCTTATCTGATGGCCTTTGAACCTTCCACGCACCGAGCTTTTCTGCCTCCGCTTGAGCTGCCTCAGCCGCTTGAATCCACTCTTTTGCCTCTCCTGATATACGGTCGCCAGACTCCTCCAACTTCTTCATCTTCTGCCAGAACATAGGACTTCCGTAGAGGGCAGAAACAGCTGGAATCGGTTCTGTGATCAAGCCATGAAGCATACGGGTCTGATATTTCCCGTCCCTTGGCCTCTCTAAACACTTCTGACACAGATCGCCATCCGCCTTACGACCACATTGATATGCTAAACTCACGGTAAAACACGAAGCTATTCTAAAGTTCGTCTTATCCCAATTTGTTAGCCGACCCAGACATTTGCCTTCGGCTGTCATTTGCTGACTTGTTCATTAGGCACCGGCAAAAATCAAGTTTTACCCTATGGTGCCAGACTCAGAGTCCTGGCGCTTGGATCAGAAGTCTCAGGCGACCACCGAGGCATCCAGAAAGGCCAGTAATCACCAGTCTTCTTATACCTATCTTCATACAAACTTCTGTAATAAAAAGCCTCTGGAGTCTTTGGACGAGGCTCAAACTTCTCAGCCAGCGCCTCCCACCCTTCTGGGACTAACCCTTGGCCAAGAATACGCTCCTGGATTTCCTGAAACCAAGATTTCTCCTGAGTGCTGACTCCGTCAGAAAACGCCTCCTTCTTTCTCCAGAGAACGGCATCGGGTAAAAGACCTGTGTTAAAGGCATCCCTTAACAACTTCTTTTCTGGTCTGCCACGGCCAGCCGAAGGACGACGAAACTCCGTAGGGATACTCAGCGCCACTGCCACGAATTGCTTATCTAGAAACGGTGTCCGAGCCTCCAAGCCATGGGAACTGATGGACCTATCAGAGCGCAACACATCATAACGGTGAATCTCGGCAAGAAGTCTCTGGCTATCCGCCTCAAAGGCAAAATCGTTCGGCGCCTTATAAAAATACAGATACGACCCCCACTCCTCATCCGACCCGTCACCATTAAACACCACCTTACACTCGCTGCGTCGCCGCACTTCACGAGCAATAAGCCAATTCCCCACAGATGCCCGAACCGTCGTAATGTCATAGGACTCAATGTCACGAATCACCTCAGGAATACTGGCGAACATCTCATCGGCCGTAACCACAACCTCATGATGCTCGGACCCGATCCACTCCGCCACTAAACGAGCATGCGCCAAATCGCTACTGCCCACCATGCCAATACTGAAGGTCTTGAGCGCCGGCTTCCCCATCTCCTTGAGCCGCTTCTGGACGAGGGCGGCAATCAAGGAAGAATCCAGACCGCCGCTCAACAAGGCGGCCACAGGCCGCTCGGTCAAGAGACGCTTCTCCACTGCCGAAACCAGCGAATCATGAACGGTGGCCTTGGCCACCTCCTCGGTCATGTGCGAAGCCTTGAGCCATGGAACGCTGTGATAGATATCCTTTTTTACACAAATCCCGCCCTTTATCGTCCACACTTCACCCGGTGGAAACTCCAGCACCTTTGCGTATGGTTCAATAATCTCCTCTAACACCTTCCTCTCGCTGGCAAAGGATAGACCGAAGAACTTATCATCGGACCAATACAAGGGGCGAATACCATAGGGGTCTCTGGCGACGATATAGGAATCGGAATCAGGATCATATAACACAATACAAAAGACTCCGTCCAAGGCACGGCAGAATGCCACAGGGTCTTTGATGGTAGAATACAGAAACCCGAGGACTTCACAATCGGAACCCTTACTGGTATAATCAAGGGTCTTCTCAAGCGCCTTGGCATTGTAGATTTCCCCGTTACATATCCAGGTGGCATAGGATTTCTCAAAGGGCTGCATTCCACCCTCGTGAAGGCCGTTAATAGCGAGACGGGTGAAGGCGAAGGTCGCCTCGTCAAAATGCTTTATGGACGTTCCCTCGGGCCCACGGGCAACCAGATGAGACACGGCCTTCTTGAGCTTGGGTTCAGTATACCGATTTACAGATGAATATAAGACGGCAAGGATTCCACACATTCTTCTTAGGTGCCGAAGTTTATTAAGCCTGCTTTTCCGCAAGGGCAAAGGAAGCAAAGGACGCAAGGGCAAAGGGTCACGCTGCGTAAAAAACCAGAAGGCGTGAATAGAATGGACGCATCAGACCGCATTCGTAGAAATCAACAGTCACGCATTGCCGCACCTGCCTTTCCTAGTTTCACGGCTACATGGTCTTCTGGTGCCACGACGATGACGAGTGTAACAGGAACTCCTGTCATAGGTTCATATGCCAACGCAACAGGAATCCCTTCTAACACCATCATCACGAATGTTTCAGGAACCACTGTCACACTCAGCGCCGCAACAACTGCCGCCCAAGCCACGGCAACAGCAGTGGTCATGACACCAACTGGCGCATCTTTAACATCTTTTAGAACCTATGAGGCGAAATACAACGTTGAAGGTGGTGTTTCGTATCTATCGTATGATACTGGCATTCCTGTCTATGCGTCCACTATTGGTTCTTTCGGCTGCGAAGGAAGCAACTAAAGCCCCTTCCCAGGAAAGCTTCCTGCGGAAGCGTAAGGCACGAACTAACCCTTCACTTCTCGCAGCTGATACTTTGGATACGTCCCATACATCCACCAGACATTGTATCCAGCCACACCTCCAGCAAATCTTCCATACACATTCTCATCTAGATCAGCCAAAGGCCTTGTGTCAAAGGTATATCCTTCACCAGCGAAATCATGTGACACGATAGGGTAGAATTTAACCCATTTCTTATCACTTTCACGGAAAATCTCCAAAGGCATCTTTCAGTGAATAGTAGGAAACCCTAAAGCCCCTTCCCATTAACTGGTAGAATGTTAAAGACCATGAAGGAGAAGCTGGATGAGATTATTCCTCTTCTCAAGAAGCTACAAGAAATTGGTATAATTCCAAACGATCCTGGCTACACAATGACGAAGGCCTTGATGGATGTTTGGCTAAAATCTGAAATTGATATTCACGAAGAAATCCAATTTGTCCGTTACGGCCGAGTGGGTATTCTCGATCTCTATTCAAAGCGAGGGAAGCGACCAAGTTTCGTCTTGAAGGCGACCGAGGAGTTGAAGGAGTATATTGATCGTCAAGCCGAGGAGGAGAAGGCTGATTCTGAGGCTGAAACTTCGGCCAAGGCCGAAGAAGCCTAAACTTTCTACACATAGAAAACACAATGGATCTTCTGAAGCTGTCCGTTGTGAAGAGTGTGGTATCAGCCCTAATCTCCTATTCCGCTCACTACGCCACCGCCAAGCTCTATTCAGCAGCCTGTGTTCCTGATGGATTCTACGGCTTTCTCCAAGGGCTGGTGACATCAGGAAGTCCGGTGTGCCAAGTGGGTATTCAGGTTCTTTCGGCAACCCAAGTATCCTATTCATCCATCATCATGATGGGAATGTCACGGCTTATCTTGGATGCTGTTGCTCCTACCCTTCCTACAGAACCTAAGTCTGAAACCCCTTTGTAAAATAGAGTTACAAAGAAAAGATGAGTGCCACCGCCGAAGGTTCATTATATGAACTCGTCGCCAGAGGCAACAAGGACGTCTATTTATACGGTGACGATTCCAAATCCAGATTCCTATTTGACAATTCTTATGAAGCCCAGGCCCCTATTTTGGCCGAACGACGAATCGTCCCACCAGTCTCTACGGCAGAATTCGGCCGATCTGTAGAATTCCTCTTTGACCTCGTCGGTGATCTGATGAGAGACCCTTGTATCCTTATCAACCTCCCCACCTGGCTTCCTGTTACACAAGCCAAACTGAATCATAAATCCATTGTCCAAGATTTGAGCGGTGTCTCTTTCGGCTATACCCAAGCAGTGGGCTACTTCCTCTTTGAGAATATCCAGTTTTTCCAAGATAATATCCTCCTCCAAGAATTCAGCGGCGATACGTTATGGGCCTTGTCCAAGAATTCTGGCACCTATTCCAGCACCTTTATCGAGATGGAAGAAACGGGCGACCACGATGGAACACCGATCTCTATTCAACATAACGCCACTCCTCCGCAACTACGGCTGGAGCTGCCTTTGATAGGATGTCAGGAGGGTGAAGGAGGTCAAGGATTCCCGCAACGAGGCGCCACGAGACACACCTATCGCCTGAGGTGTAAGCTGAGAAAATTGGAAGATCTCGTGGAAGCATCTGACCGAAGGCAGAAGCCCACACCATGGAAAAGGCAAATGACCCAACAAACGGCGACAGGAACGACCACCTTTACGACCTTGAAACGAGAAGAGATCGCCCCCATTAAACTCCAATTGGAAACGAACCAGGTCTATGTGGACAATGAGACCCAGCAAGCCTTAGAGAAGATCCCCACGAAAGTCCGGTTCAAGAGGCACTTTGAGAACATTTTTACACAAAGCGCTCTGGAATACACATCCGTCGTGGCTGGAGGAATTTCCCAAGTGAAACGACGCATCGATGGACGGCATCCGACCAGCCGTCTCATTTGGTATTTCCGATCCACCGCCGATATCTTGGCCAATCGCCTCTACAGTGTCGCCACAAGTGCCAATCAACCCTATTTTAACACCATCACCCTGGCCATTGCTGGAACACAGAGGGAAGCGCCACAGAGTGCACAAGTCTGGAGAGATTTGACGAATTATGCCAAAGAGGATACTGATTCTGGCTTAGAGATTTATACAATGAATTGGACCTTGGGCAATACGCCAAGGGAGCGACCCGAGCTTCTGACCACCACAGGGGCCGTGAACTTTTCCAGTGCTGATAAACCGACATTCTTTATTGATTTGGCGAATCCCGGCACTGCCAATCCAGCGACAGCAACGACCCAGATAAACATCATCCAAGAAGGCTGGGCGCAGTATCAGACCGATGGAAAGGGGGGCGCCGAATTATTTTCGTTTAACTAAGGACTCCAGTGCTGTAATCTATCGATACAGCATTTCCGAAAAATCAAAATTAAAGAATTTTAGATTCTTTAATTTTAATTTTGACGGTAGATGGCAACTCTCACCGATTTATCGGCGAATTATCTAGATAATTTTGAACGAGAATTATTTGTCGGTTATGAACGAGCAGGAGGAGACATCGTCACGTTACTGGACTTGACGCCGAGAGATTTTCAAGATAACGAATATTTTCCTTTGGCCGCCGAGAAAACATGGTGGTTACCGAAAAACCAGAAACTGAATCCTTTTAGCATATCCGTTCAAGAATTTCCTTTCCGTGGTCCAACCGCCTTTGGGCAGCGATTCACCTTTGATCTTAAATCCGTGGGATGTGGGGATCTCTTGATGAACACGATCCTTCAGATTGAATTGGGTCATTGGTTGGACGATACGACCCTCTTACGTCTAGAATCAGGGAAATACACGATCACCTCAGAATTCTGGGCCTATGCCAGATCTCTTGGATCGGTCATGGTGGAAAAGGCCGAGCTGGAAATCGGTGATTCTACGATTGAGACCATTGATGGAGATTTCTTGAACGTGGTCTATAGCTTAAGCGATGTGAACGCCCAATTTGGAATTGGAATTGATGGGTTGGGTAAGCACCAGCCTACACAGTCACGACCCTTTCCCACGCAGGACAGAACCTTGTACATTCCGCTTCCCTTCTTTTTTTCCAGGATCAAACTCAAGGAGGCACTTCCCCTTCTGGCTTGTAGGGAGGGGTCGGTGAGAATCCATATTACGCTCCGTCCCTTTCACGAATGTATCCAGAATATTACGAACCCTCGTACGTGTATTACAGACACCCCGCTCTCGTCAGAAACAACTATCACGAGCTATCTGAATACCGTTCAACAGGTCACGACGGTGAAGGCGCTGGCGACGATTCCGCAATTCAAGACGATTAAGCTCGTGACTCAGGCGGCGAATACGGATGGAGAGATGCGCCAGAAAATCTTAAGGACCCCGTTTGAGATTCTGAGGCGAGATGTCTCCACTTTCTATTTTGAAGAACCGCTCAAATATGCCACCAATAAGACATCCTCTGACACAATCACGATCCAACTTCCTCTAGAACTCAATCATCCGATGGAAGAATTCGCCTGGTTTATCCGACGAAAGGGGGCGGCCTTGAACTCTGAATGGACGAACTATTCGGCTGTTCTGGCATCTGAAGAAAGTCTGTATAATCCGTCCACCCCCCTACTCAAATCGGCCAGTATCCAATTTAACGGTGTGGAGATGGTGAATGCCAATGAACAATTCTTCAGGAGTCATTTGGCCAAGAGATATGATTCCAGTGTGGCTTATAAACGATATATGTATGGATATTCGTTCGCATCAGCCGTGGGACATCAGCCGTCAGGAACCTTGAACGCCTCTCGCCTTCAGACAATTCGTCTAAATCTGGAAGTCTCGGCGGTCGTGGGTGATACATGGGAAGTCAAGGTCTTCGTGACGACGCTTCAATGGCTGCGCTTCCAGAATGGAATGGCGAACCCGATGTTCCAGAACTAATGGCATAAGGTGGATACAAAATGGGAATCTCGTAAAAATTGAACCCGCAAACCATCCATTTTACACAGTCCCCAAAAGTCCCAAAATGACTTACAAAGAAGCAACCTTTTGTACACTCTGTGTCTTAGTCACCGCCCCCTGTTCCATCCCCCTCTTGTGCGTTGAACACTGTATTCAATGCGAGAAAGCCAGGAACGGCGTCGTTCCTCAGTATCCACAACCCATACGTTCATGTTGTAAGAATGGCAACAGCAATTATACTTGTTGTTGCCCTCCTGTTACGCCCATTAATGAGAAGCCCATTTGGCTTCCTGCTTTCCTCAGATGTGAGACACAAATCCCTTTTACACAGCCTATACAAAAGGTCATGGACCAACAAGGGTCACAACAAGCAGACCCAAAAGAGGAAATCCATATGGAAATGCCGACTATTGAAATTCCTATAGTTCCAAGAACTCCTACCAAGAGGATGAACAGCGATATTTACCGAAGTCTTTAGATTTCGGTATTTACCGAAGTCTCTAGATTTTAGTATTTACTAAAATCTTTAGATTTTAGGAAGAATCATATACGGATTGAACTCTATGCTATAGAGGGCAAGAACTTCTGGCAAATCGTTATAGAATGCGTCAAAAATCAAGAGAGTTCCAGCAAATCCAATGATCAATTTATCCCAATAATCAATGGTTGGTGTTTTATTTATCATAAAAAAGATAATAATGAATATTCCAAGAGAAAATTTAAACATGATATTACTTGATAAGAACACAACATCTTTATGATCTTGTAGTCTTAAGGTAACAAGAATAAATTGTATAACCAACACAATTTTTAAGAATATCAGATACATTCCAAAGAAGGTCATTCTACCAGGACTAAAGAAATAAGTCAGGACACAAACAGATGGCCTCATCAAGCCTGTTAAAACTTTTGGTCTCAGGACTCCAAGATGAGCGCCTGTTACCGCCAAAGGGGCAGCCAATTCTTTTTCAAAAAGCCTATGTGAAAGCGGGGCGATTTACTACGGAAACCTATCGTGTAGATTTCGATAATCAACCGGCATTCGGGACAACAGCTCGTATCACTTTACCACGACGAGGTCATCTTATTACACGAGTATCGCTGGTTACCGTCATGCCAGATATAGCCTTGACACAGGCTACGGCGAGGGCATGGGCTCAAGCGAATAATCTTCCCTTTGCCGGTCCCACCTTTGGCTGGACGAATTCTGTTGGTCACGCCCTTCTCACATCGGCCTCGTTAACGATTGGAGGAGCGCCCATTGACGCCTTGAATGGAACATTGATGGAAGTACTGGACGAATTCACCACACCTCTGGAAAAGACCACGACGGTGAATCGTATGATAGGGCGTTGGGATCATGGATTCACGCCGAAATCTAATGGGTTTAGTGGACAACAGACTCTGATTACGCCACTGCCGTTCTGGTTCGCACGAGGAGATCCATCAGTCGCCCTTCCCATTGACGCTATCGGTATAGATCCTGTCCAAATCAATATCGGATTTAACACAGTCGATAACCTCTATACGACCACGAGCAGGATGAAAACTCCTGATGCCTATGGCTCTCAGAATCAGGTCACACAAGGTGATATCGTTGAGAAAGTCCCCACGAGCGGCACGAATATCTCAGGCAAGTGTAAAATAGTATTTACGGAATATACTACCTCACTTATCTCTCAACCCCCCGCACCTGGCCGAGGTAATTTGGCCTTGCCGCCGATGGCCGCCAGTCCGTTCTATGTGCTGGATCCGAGTGGCGTAGAAGTCTATGGCCTCAATGGAAACCCTGAGAAATCGGTGAGAGTTCGTCAGATTCCTGGAATCAAGATGGCTGACAGTTTTCAAATCGCCGAATCTTATCTTTTGGTGGAATATGTCTATATTGACAAGCCAGAGGCGAATAGGATTCGTCTTTCTGATCTAAGTTATCCGATCCTCCAGCATTATTCCTATACACAGGACACGAACCAAGGGTCAACCACCCGCATTAACATGCGAGTGCCCAACATGTGCCGGCAACTCTTTTTTACCTGTCATCGCAATGATGCTGATCTGCTCAATGCCCCTTTCCTCATGACGAGAGATCTGAGCGGCGCCTTTATTGCCGACGCCAGTGGCGTGGGGCCGATCGCACCGTGGTGGCCAGATGCGCAGGGACTGAATGTGACGAAATACTCGCCTCTCATTCCTGCCTATTCGGCCATAGATTCTGAACCGATCACCAGTCTCAGCCTCAATTACGACGGCCGAATCGTGAGATACGCCACGCAGTCGCCGGCCTTTTATAGGAGTATTCTGCCGAGCCTAGAACAACGGAAAAGTCCGTGGCATAACAAGTATATGTATAATCTACCTTTTGGCACCAGTCTAGAAGAATACGGAGTCAGTATCTCCACAGGTCACGCAAATTTGGACAAGGTTCAGAAGATTGAACTCGCTCTCGCCTTCAAGCCTTTTCGTGGATCTATCTGCGTAACGGATGTTCCTAACTATACTGTCACAGTATGGGCAGAAACATATAATATCTTGAAAGTCTATGGTGGTCGTGCTGGATTATTGTTTAGTTATTAAGGGGTAGTCTTGATAATGATAGAAGAAGTTGCCACCATCGTTCCTGCGCCAGAGTATGTAGAAGTCACAGACACTTGGTACACTGTTGAAGGTGTTAGGCCAGTGAAGGTGGCAGAGTTGCTGGTCACAGAAGAAGGTGTGGTAGAAACATCATTGAGGGTGTATGCGTATGTTATAGAAGTATCTCTACCAGACCATGACACGACAAAGCTATCGCTGGTAATGGAAGAAGATGTGAAGGAATTTGGGTCGGTATTTTGTGTAATCGTTTTAATATTTGCCGTCTGTGATGTTAAGAGTGAGCCATTACCAGAGCATATAGATAGCATTCTTATTCCATACAATGCGTCAGTCCATGTAATTCCATCAGATGAATATATTGTACATCCACCGCCACCATATCTCACTCCACTGGCAACCCATACTGACCCATTCCATGCCACAGAATCACATTGCGAGTGTAACAATGAATTGCCAGAAGTAGAGGATATCCAGTTAATTCCATCTGTTGAATAGATTAATTGATAGTTATTACCATTCGCTCCGCCAGCTACCCAAATAGAGCCATTTGTTGCTAGGCAGTAAGCAGGGTTTAGAATACTATTTGCGGCGGCAGCCCACTGTATGCCATCATAGGAATATGCCATGAAAGTTCCTGCCGCAACCCACATAGATGAAGTGGCAGACCATGCCACAGATGATACTATTCCCTGAGTATTAAAACCAGCATTGGGGTATAGAGCATTTCCAGAGGGAGAGGCGGTCCATGTTATTCCGTCGTAGGAATAGGCTAGGATGGTGGCAAGCTTTCCTGCTGCTACCCACATGCTGCCATTCCATGCCACCGTTTTACAGAAGGTTGTAAATAGGGCATTTCCTGAGGCAGAAGGTGTCCAGTTGATTCCATCATAGGAGTAGGCCATACGATTCGCTCCTTTGCCACCTGCTACCCACAGAACACCGTTCCATGCCGCACAAGAGCACTCTTGTGTAAAAACAGCAGAGCCAGAGCTTGATACATTCCAATTAAACCCATTTAGAGAATAGATTATCTTGTTTGTGCCATTAGTTCCAGCAATCCATACTGCTCCGTTATATGCCACAGTTACAGCGGAACAACTCTGAGGAACTAAGGCAGAGCCAGATGTTATAGTAGACCATGTTACACCATTATAGGAATATTGTAGTGCGATAGGTGCGGCTGTAGTGCCAATAAACATAGGTGTAGAAACTGGGCTAATTCCTATTAGAGTGAAGGGGTGTGTCGTTGTGGAGTTCAACCCTGTAATTAAGGCGGTATTTGTAGAAGCGTCGACTGTTGCTTGTGCTCCAGAGCCAACATTATATGTATACTCTGTATTTGCCGCACCACCAATCCAGGTTGCCGTTGCCGTCGTATTTGTCGTATTATTAAAGGATAGTTTGGTGATTGGTCCATTATATTGAACTGTAGGTCTTGCGGAAGTTGTTACGGTCCCTGAGCCAGAGGTTGAACCGATGGAGTTTGTGGCAGTTACAACCAGTCTGTAAGAGGTTAATGGGGTTAGACCAGTAAACACAGCATTTTTCTCTGAGACTCCATTATTTGTGGAAGGGGTCACTGAATTACCATTTAACACATAGCTATAAGATGTCGCTCCGCTTCCACCTGTCCATGAGGCCGTGATTGAGTTAGATGTAGTAGAGAAAGAAATGAGTGGCACAGTAGGGGCTTTTGGTAATTCGAGAGTTGCTGGCGTTATACTAGATGGTACAGAAGAACCTCCTGAATTTACTGCTCGTATAGAGAAGGTATATGTGGTTTCAGGTGTTAGGCTGGCATAGGTTAGAGTGTTACTTAAACTAGTGTCTGAGGATGGGCTAAATGTATTACCAGAGCTATCTGTTAAACTGAAGATATACGATGTTACTGTAGAGTTATTACTCCAAGTAATCGTGAATCCTGTTGTAGCTGCCGAGTAAGTAATATTATAAGAAGGGTATGCGCCAGGGTTACTTGCTCCAAAGAGTGTATAGTTAGAATTATCTTGAGAAGGGTCTATGCCATTGGAGCCGATAGTGTTGATAGATACATATATATTATTGTCTAGAGGACTGATGGTAATATTTCCAGCTGTAATATTGCTAGAAGGTGACCAAATACCCATATAGGTATTTGTGCTAGCGGACCAGTTTGAAGGAGTAAATGTTATATCGGTATTGGCGTTCGTACATGTATAGATTGTGTTATCTGTCCCTAATATACAGTCTAACACATTATACTGAACTCCACTGGTCCATAGACCTCTAAATAGGGGTGTGGGAGCCTCAGTGCTTACATTAAAAGGAGTTGATGAGAAAACGCCAGCATATCCTAACGAGATAATGTGAATGCTGTAAGAGGTGGAAGGAGTTAGACCTGTGAATACTGCGTTCTTGGCAGAAACTCCATTATCAGTGTCAGGAATCTTGGCGACACCGTTGAAGTAGTATAAATATGAAGTGGCGTTATTAGCCCCACTCCATATGAGAGTGAGACCTGTAGAAGTGACGGCGGTGGCATCAGAATTTGTTGGCATGTCGGCAGAATCGGCACTGCTGGTTGTGGTTACAGAGATGGACTCTACAGAGATGCCATTTGGATTCGTTGCCGTCATAGTGAGCATGTATTCTGTGTTAGGAGTTAGCCCATTAAAGTGAATAAACCGTTCTTCAAGGTTTGTAGATAGACTATTATCTATGAAAGGAGGGTGTGTCTCAGAAGGGCCTGTCAAAACAGCGGTATAGGCCGTCACGGTTGATTCTTGAGACCAAAAAAAGGTCAATTGAGTTGAGCCACCTAACTTAGCAATGTTATAAGGAGGGTAGGTGCCAGTTCCTGCCGAACCAACGAGAGTGTAGTAGGATGTAGTTCCAGATCCAGGATCAGTGCCATTTGAAGGATCTTGTTGAATACAGATATAGAGTTGATTATTGTATCCACTCACATATATAGTTCCTACAGGTTTGGTTTCATCTGGACCCCATACACCCCCATAAGGATTTGAATTTGCCGACCAATTGGCTGAATTAAACGTCTGCTCATTCGTGGCTGTCAAGGCGATATAGACCACATTTTCATACACAACCACATCATTCAGGTCATAGCTCCTTCCAGGTGTCCAATTGCCTTGAAAGGGAGGTGGGAGAGTCGTGAAGGATGCCGTGGCCGTGACGCTACCATAAGGGTTGGTGGCGGTTACGGTGACTGTGTAAGAAGTGGATAGGGTCAATCCTGTGTAGGTGATGGTTTTACTCGCCAGTCCATTGTCTGTGGTTGGTGCCATATTCCCTGACAGATCGCCCCCTGTCAAAGCGTAAGAGTAGATGGTTACTCCGCCGCCGCCGGTCCAAGTGACGGTGCCCGTATATACCGTGACAGTGGTGCTTAGAACCAAGGGACTAGGAGCATTTCCTACGACGGTCACGACAACTGACCCATTGGAAGAACCATGGCTATTTACTGCCGTGACTAGGACGGTATAGGTTTCTACTGGAAGTCCCGTGAAGCTGGCATTATTATCTAGACCGTCATCTTCAAGTGTATAGGTAACAACATTGTCAGAAGAGTCAGTTACCTTATAAGAATAACTTACCGCATCAGAGCCGCCATACCATTCAACAGTGAGTACATTATCTGTGGTTGAACTACTTAGACTATAAATAGGGAATGGTTGAGAACCTGCCAGGGCAAAGGGAGACCACTCTGCCTGTTGAGAAGGATCTGGCAACATTCCTCCCAAAACATCTTTAACGCACACATAGAGTTTATTATCCTCTGGATTCACCACAATGTGATTTAGAGAATAGTTCTGGATAGGCTCCCATGCGCCTAAAAAGCCAGAGTAAGCCAGCCAGTTGGAGAGGGAAAACGGGCCAGACGTGGCGACTGTACATCCATAGAGTCCTCCATTAGAAACCAAATCGGTCACGGAATAGGAGAGTCCAGAAGTCCATTGGCCTTTGAAGGTAGGGAGAACTCCTGAGGTTAGCACTTGGAATGTGGCAGGGAACTGGTTTCCAGAGGCATCACGGGCAACCACTTGGACGGTATAGAGTGTGGATGGGGTTAAGCCAGTAAAGCCGGCAGTCTGACGAGACAGGCCATAATCAGTATAAGGAGTCACTGAAACACCATTTAACACAAACTCATAGGAAGCAGGAGCAGGTACAGCAACAGCTTCAGTCCAGCGAATGACAAAGGCGGTCGCCGTCACGGCTGTGGCAGTCAAACCAGAGACTGTTAAATTATCGGTTGCCGAAGTCGTTGTGGCGATGAGATGTTCAGAACCGTATTGATTTCCTGCCCCGTCAATACCCACCACTTCAAAGGAATAGCTCGTGGAAGGAGTTAGACCAGTAAAGGTGGCGGAGCTGGAGGCGAGTCCATTATCCACTGAAGGAGTGACCTGATTGCCGTCAATGGCGTATAGATATTCGGCCACACCGGCCACCCCTGTCCAAGACAAGACAACAGATGTTTTAAATGCTGCCGCAGACAAGTTCGTGGGTGTCACATTGATGGCCTGGGCGGGGGTCGTGACTGTAATGATGGCATTGGCAGATCCGCCGCTATTCTCAGCAACCACCGTCACCGTATATTCGGTGCTGGGCTGTAGGCCGAAATATTTCACAGATTTATCACTTACACCATTATCTTGGATACCGCCATAAGTATTTAACGGCACACTTGGATTCGTGATATTATTTAAGAAATAGAAATAGTTCGTAGCAACATCACCACCAGTCCATCTTACACTCAGACTGTAGGGACTCACATCAAACGAAGATAAGGCCATAGCACTTGGAGGGAGGGCAGGAGTTGTAATGATGAGAGGAGCAGAGGCCGTGGATCCGTAGGAATTCACGGCCGTTACCATCACGGTATAGACGGTGTTTGGTGTTAGAGAGGCGAATACGATGAACTGGGACATGAGGCCATTATCCACGGCAGGAGTGGCCGCCGCTCCGTTCAGGGAATAGGTGTAGGAAGTTGCACCAGATCCGCCAGGAGAAGACCAATTCACTTGAAAGGTAGTGCTGTTAAGGGTCGTCGTGGTGAGCACAGGCTGAGGTGGTGCCGTGCCCAGAGTCGTCACTGTAATAGTTGCCGAGGTAGACCCAACAGAATTCGTGGCGGTCACCACCACTGTATAGGCGGTTGCTGGAGCTAAGCCAGTGAAGGTGGCCGATTGGAGCGTGGCGGCAGGGGTGGCAGCAGCTCCGTTGAGGGTGAAACTAACAGAAGAGGCGCCGACAGGGGCCCAAGTGAGAGTGAATTCAGAAGAAGTGATACCACTGCTTGTAAGCAGCGGTTGAGAAGGAGGAGGAGGGCTGGATTGACTGTATTGAGCAATGGCTGCATAGATATAGGAAGGCATGGTGTAATTGAGAGCGGCGACAGTGGCTGTAGAGTATCTCGTTCTTGCCGCATTCACGGCACCGACCGCTAAGGCGAGCTTCAAGGAATTGGATTGGAAGGAAGAAATAGTGGTGGACACAGGATTGGCCGTCATCGTTGATCCAGCAGCCGAAGTAATAGAAGAGAGCGTAGAAAAGGCGGCAATGGAAGAGATGAGGTGAACTTGGGTATCATAGGCAACAGAGGCGAGATTCACGACTTGTCTGGAGGCGATGGCCGATGTTTGCGTTGACACAGATACCACGAGTTTGGCGATTCCCTCAAACAGTCCTGTGATGGCCTGGGGAAGAGGCTGGGCACCTTGAGTGAGGGTGGAATAAGCCTGGGTGCTGGTTGAGAAATTAGTCTGGACCTGTGTAAGAGTGGATAAGCTGTTATTGTAGGCCATCGTGACCTTGGCAAGAGAGGCGCCGGCATCAATGAGAGCGGTCTGAGCGGCCTGGATTTGTGCGATGCCGAGACCCTTAGAGATTTCTGAATCAAGTTTCGCCATGGCGAGGTCATAGACGTTCTGACCTAACTGCATCGCCACGAGAGTAGAGGCAGTGGCTCCCTCGGCCACGATCAAGGCATTGGCATAGGTAGTCACAGAGTTCGTCATGGCCGAGGAGTTGGCATTCACCAGCGTGGCGTTCATGATACCTAGGGCCAGAGGATTGACCGCCGCCGCCTGCTCCTCATTCACAAGAGCGGTACCGAGTTGGATGCTGGCTTGGGTGGTCTTGGCATAGATATAACTGGCATCATTCACGGCCGCCTGAAGTCCCGTAATCTGGGGCAGAGTGCCACCACCCGCAACGGCAGAAACAAGGGCGGCGACAGAGGTGCTATAATTGATTTGGGCGACGAAGGTGGAATGGGCCGCTGCCGTTCCCTCCTCATACAAGGCCGTGACTTGTTTGACTAAACTGTTGGCCAGAGCACCCTGGGTGGTGCTGTATCCGATCATGGCGGCAGATTCCAGAATAGAGACCGTGCTAGGATTGGCCGTCACTCCGCTCTGGGCTGTGGACACTGCGGCAACGGCTGCGGCGGCGGCGATGGCGGCTTTGGAATAAGCGGCCTTGGCGGAATCCACGGCACGGTTCAAGACCTGAATCTCAGAAATCCCCTTGCCGGCCGTGATAGCGCTATTCAGAGCACCCATGGCCAGGGTATACGCCACTGAAGCATCATTTAACACAGTCGTTGTAGAATTCTCGGTTTGGATGGCAGAATATAGATGATTGGCAAGTTGGTTATTGAGGGCAGTAGATATATTTTGTGTCATAGTGGATGCCGCCAGATTCAGAATAGCGAGGGCATTTGGATCTTCTGTTGCGGCAACCGTGGCCGATGTATAGAGGCCAGAGGCGGTTCTGAGGGCGGCTTCGGCGGATGCTAACTTGGCATCGGCGGCAGAAACGTTCGCCTGAAGCAGGGCGATTTTTTGCGGGTTCTCTTGATTTGCTAGGGCGGTATCGAGGAGACGACGAGCCACGGTCAGAGCGTTCTGGGCGAGTTGTTGATTCTCTAGCATTGTGTTATAGGTGAGATGAGCGGAATTGATGCGCTGGGCCGATTGGATGGTGGAAGGATTGTTGAGGACGAATTGTTCGTAATCTAATTTGGCGGCCATGGTGGTGCTGAAGGTGGATAAGGCGGCGTCGGTGATGGCGGCCACTGTAGAAAGATTAGAGGTGGTGACGGCCAGATTGGAATTGGCGGAAGCCAAGAGGACTTGTGCGGCGGATGAAGAGCCGTTGGCGAGGGTGAGGGCGGAAGCGGTGGATAAGGAGAGGCTGGTATAGCTCAGGAGAGTGGAGACGAGACTTGGATCTGAACTCACTCTGGCAGTAGCCTGGGTGGTAGAAAGAAGCTGTTGGACGATGGTGTTAGAAGCTGTGATTCTGGATATCGTGTCAATGGCCGTGGAGACATTAGAGGAAGCCGTCAAATACACATCGGTGGCGATGAGATTAGAGAGATTGGCGGCGGTATTGGAATTGGTTAATAAGGTCGTATAGGCAGAATATTCTGTGGCGGCGGATCTGATCAAGGCGATATTGGTAGAAAGAAGTGTGGCCTTTGTCTTTGCTTCAATGGCGGTATAGGCATTGACATTGGCCATCATAATTTGAATGCCAGACATGTTTCCGAGAATAATCGCCATATTCATGACCTGTTGAGCGTTCGTCAGTTGAGAAAGGGAGGTCTCCTGATTTGCCTGGGCGTTCAAGGCGTTGCTCCAGGCGCCGAGGGTGGCATTGGAAGCGTTGGTGAAGGCGAGTTGATTACTGAGAATGATCTGTGGATAGTTGGCGAGTTCTTCTTGGATAGCTGATGTTCTACAAGGCACGGCGGCAGCGGCAGCAGAAGCAGCGGCAGCTTGGGCAGCGGCGAGAGCGGCGGCGGCAGTGATGGAATTCGCAGTGGCACTGGTTAAGAG
>Ga0247722_10000233_pt1 | contig 36095 bp, 29 predicted proteins | sample MSEWelMarce3H_FC_FD_189094 | JGI IMG/M metagenome (GOLD analysis project Ga0247722, IMG submission 189094) | Subsurface sediment microbial communities from gas well in West Virginia, United States - MSEEL Well Study Marcellus 3H_FC | ecosystem: Environmental > Terrestrial > Deep subsurface >... | reverse complement strand
GTAAACCATCCGAAGATTTGTACAAGGACCGTACATTTATGCAAAAGTACGCGCAACATTTCGATGTCGTATTTTTTAGCCCTCCTTATTACGAGTTGGAATTATATAAGAGTACTAATCAAAGTACGGACCGGTATAAGACGTACGAATCATGGTTAGCCGGATATTGGGAAGAAACAATCAAATTATGTCACGCTGTATTAGAAAAGAACGGAAAGATGTGTTATATTTTATCTGGGTATGGTTCTCAAAATAGCAATAACAATTTCGATTTGTTGAATGATATGAATAATATAGCAAAGAAATATTTTCGATTGACGAGTACACAACCCATGTATAATAAAAATGTTCATGTAACTACCCACCGTGAAACTGGAGAACAAATCATGATATTTACTAAGAAAGAGATCGCTGCAATTCTGTAATCACGTTATTCAATACACGAATGATTATATAGGGCGAATATCTATATTTCATAGCAGATATACTGTTCTTTAATGCGTTCATGATATTGTACTTACTGTATAATTCTGCATCTGGTATAGTCAATATATGATTATAGATATCAGTAAGGCTGTTTGAAATAATATACCGCGGATATTGCTGTTGTATTTGATTGATACTGCCGTATAATTTTTCTATAATTGACCTTTTTAATAATTTATAATCGGGTAACGGTATAGGCATTGGCTCAGGTAACGGTATAGGCATTGGCTCGGGCAACGGTATAGGCATTGGCTCAGGTAACGGTATAGGCATTGGCTCGGGCAACGGTATAGGCATTGGCTCCGGTAACGGAACTGGTACTGGTATAGGTTCAGGCAACGGAATTGGATTTGGCAACGGTGTTGGCACTGGTACGGGGATCGGGGTCGGTTCGGGCACACCACTATTTTTCAACGGCAATACATTCTCTTTGAATTGTCCAATAATATTACCCGGCGGTGACGTATTCATCGAAATAACCACTTCTTTCGTAGTAGTATTATACGAATACCCAAACCCGTGTAAACGACTGGCTTTCCATACGAGACACGTGAAATGTCCGGTACCACTAGTGTATTGCGATGCGTTAAAATCATACATACGTATCTCATCATACCATAAGTCAATACTCTTTTTAATAAGCTCTAGTGGCGTTGCATTGTATCCTTGGAAGTAGGCAAGGTTCTCCCCGTATAATTTATTATTGCTATGATAAAACCCATTATTTTTTAATAAGTACGAACTCCAGTTGTCTGCAAAACTAGCAATCTGGTCGTCCCATGTAAGCGGCGGAGAATCGTGCAATGCACGATATTGGTTAATATAATCAGTTATTAATTGTTTGTCGGCAGCCCCTAACGCAATTTGTACAATAGGCATCGTTTTATTATATATTGTTTTCATATAATAAACTAAATATACACAATTCACTGCATAACATGCTGACCCCGTGTTATAACGCATATGCGTGTAATCACAAATCTAGTATTCTATATTTTAGATCACTGCATTACTTTTACTGGCAAAATATATTGTTATTTTACACATTTGAACATATTCGATTCAATCGTATTTATGATATGTTGAGGGTAATCCATGTCTTTCAATACACGTACACCGCCCTTTAAATTAGATATCCCCTTTTTGATTTTATATGTGTATTTGAATGTTCCGTCTGCGTTCACATTGACAACCATCTTATAGTTTTGCACGTTTGACGCCCCCTTAAACTTCTTGCATATAGATAAGTAATGTGTGGTCAATATAAAATTCACATTCGAATACTGTTGTAAGTATTCTAAGAATGCATACCCAGCCTTAGATGCCTCGGTCGGGTTTGTGCCAGAATATAATTCATCGAACATGCAAAAATGACGGTATTTAACATCGCTGCACTGTTTCACACTGTCAATAATTTCTTTGCATCGGCGCGATTCCGCCTGGAATAAACTGTCGCGTCCCGATGTATCCGGTATATTCAAATACGAATGTAGATGAGTGTAAGGCGTAATCCTAGCAGATTTGTAAAACCCACATCCAACCTGCTGTGAAAAAATAATATTCAGCGCGGTCGATTTTAGAATCGTCGTTTTTCCCGATTTATTTGGCGAAGATATAATCATGTTTTTAGTAAAATCGCAGTCGTTTTTTACGGGTTCATCCCCGATCAACCCCGGATAATATTGCTGTTTAAATTTGCAGGCATTAGAGTCATCGAATGTCGCATATGAAATAATGCCGGATTGTAGGTTAGATGAAACGCCCATTAGATTATCAATGTATCCATGGTACCCAACTGAATATCGAATACAATGTTCGTAATCAGCATTCGAATGCAGTTTATAATAACACTTCAACATGTATCCAACTTCATTGAACTTTCGCATGTTGTTTTCAAATGGATAAACTAATAATAAATCTTGTTGCATGAGTCGCAATACTTCCAACTGCTCATTCGTTGTTCGTTGGAATTCGCTATACGATTTACACTGGCTAGAAATATCAGCAAATGATTCCATGGAAGAAATAGTATAATCAACGTAGTTGCGCAATTCGATTAGTTCGCGGTTCACATTAATAATGTTTGCATAAAACCGTCTGCATAACATAATATTTTGGTATATTTGAAACACATACATTCCAAACATGAACAAAATATATACCACTTTATCCCAACTTAAATCCTGAATACTACTAATCGCCTTTCCAATAAAATGGCTCTTTGCAACGTTTTTTAGGGTTTCAATATATACGTTCACTGTTATTGGTATTCCCTGGAATTTTAACAATATAAATGGAAAGATGAGAAATAACACAGGCATTGCAAAACTAATTATGGGCGATAATACATGTACAACGGATAACGACTGCAGGAACGACTGCGATTCATTAAACGGTTTCAACATTTCCCAGTCCAAGTAATTGTATTTTTCTAAGAAATAATCATCCAGCTTTATTGATTTCCAAATGCTTTTTATCGCGTCACAGTTCAACACATAGTCGCATTGTTTCATATTGCGCTGATAAGCATCGAGATTGCTGATCAAATGTTTCGTGTCGTTTAAATATAGCACATCGGTAGTGTATTGTTGGTGCCACATGGGTATCATATTTTTAGCAAATGCATGACTTGGGTTAAATAAGTAATCGTACATCGTGTGTTTACTTTCATGATTCGAATGTACCTTTAGTTCTAAATCATACGATATGATGTCATTCAACTCAAACAATTTGTCCTTTTCTAAATACTGAATCGGCAATTTAAACGTAGTATCAATATCAAACAATAGCACCGAATTTTCTACGGGCGGTTGATCAATGACCGGTTTATTTGTATTCGGTAGTATATTTGTTATAATTGCAAACATTTCTATTACTATACATAGTATAGTAATAAAAAGACACACTGTTAAACGCATAGCAAACCAACTCACGCCATACTAGGAAACTCTTTAATTGTGATGCTATAGTGACTTTCGATGTGCTTCATCAAATGGATGTCCCCCTCGGTAACAAAATTAATTGCGAGTCCCTTTCGACCCCAGCGTCCACTTCGCCCAATTCGATGCAAATATGTATGAACACATTTGGGGATATCAAAATTAATAACAGTGCCGACTTGTTGAATATCAATGCCGCGCGCAGTAACATTCGACGAAATTAACACACGGTATTTGCCTGCACGGAATTCGTCGAGCGCTGCACTGCGTTCATTTTTCTCCATTGAACTGTGAATACAACAAACCGGGAATCCATCTCGTTTCATTGCTTCGTATAGATCGCTCACACGTTTCACATTATTTGTGTAAATGATAGTCTGGGAGATCGTAAGTTGTTCGAACATCTTTTTCAGCATTTCGAACTTTTCATTGTCGGTATACATGGCCAAATAGTACTGTTCGATGCCATCGAGTGATAATTCTTCGCGCTTCATGGTAATATGAAGGGGGGACTGCATAAATTTATCAGTAAGTTGCATGACTTCGCGCGGCAGAGTTGCACTAAAAATCGCGACATGAACCTTCTGGTTCAAATACTGAAAGATATTGTATATTTGGTCTTTAAATCCCTGTGACAACATTTCGTCGGCTTCGTCCAAAATAAACAATCGAACCGTGCTTAAATTTAAATGTCGTCGCTTAATCATATCGAAAATGCGGCCGGAGCAGCCAACAACAACGTGTGGAGGTGCGTTGCGGAGCTTGTCGATATCTCCTTGCACCGATGTACCACCTACAAGTAATTGTGTACGCAAACCATCCATAAACGAACCTAACTTATTAACAACATTATGGATTTGACGAGCGAGTTCTTGCGTGGGGGCAATGATCAATGATTGTAATTCATCGATGGATACGTCAGTAATTTGCAATGCGCTGATTGTAAACGCGCCCGTTTTACCCGTACCGGATTGCGCCTGTGCAATTACGTCGTTTTTATTGATAATCGGCAAAATCGCTTTTTTTTGAATTTCGCTCGGGTTTTCGAACCCGTTTGCGTAGATGCCTCTAAGTAAACCGTTCTTTAGGTTTAATTCGTCCCATGTTTTTATTTCATCTATATGTTCAGGTTTCGTGTTAGAAACTTCCATATTTACTATCGTAATTATCAGTTTATGTTTAAGTGTATTCGTTATATATATTAAATGGTCAACAAATATAGAAATTATATGTCTAATATACTAGATACGCAGTTATGTATACATTAGCGTTTTATGAAACAATGTGCGTCCAGCCGAGTACGTATACTCTGCCACAGCTAAATCTAGATAATATTAATGCATTGCATCTGCATATGGGTGTTCATAATATACCGGCTAAGACAAAACCCGTGGATAATCCATTACGACGACAAAAACAGGAGAATATGGAGAATTGGAAGAAACGCGAAGAGTTTAAGGCAACTGTTATTGCAAAGAAAGAAGGATACGACAACCTATTTGGCGAATTAAAGAAATTTTTGAATAAATTAACTACAGCTAATTATGATACGCAGGCAGAGTGTGTGATTGAAACTGTAAAATCAATTATTGCACTTGGCGATGATGATGATGCCGATAAAATTAAATTGGCATTAACGCAAACCACAGAAGTTATTATGCAGGTTGCGTGCAGCAATAAATATTATTCGGCACTATACGCAAAGTTGTACATGCGACTAGTTGATATTCATGCGCAGTTTTTAGAAGAAAAGGGCCGGATATGTGATAAATTTTTAAATGCATTGCAGGAAATCGAGATTGTAGACCCGAACGTGGATTACGACCGGTTTTGCATCGTGAATAAAAAGAATGATGAGCGCCGATCAATGATGTTGTTTATAATCAATTTATACAAAACTGGCGGGTGCACTATGGCCGAGCTGAGTAGCATCGTTATTAAAATCGACGAAATGATTCACAGTCACGTAAGTGCATCCAGTTTCATTGAATATACGAATGAGCTGACTGAAATAATGAATATATTCGTTACAAATATGGTAACGGAAATCAAAAATAACAAAGAATGGTCCTTTGTAAAGGATCGAATTGTAGATTATTCCAAGTATAAGACGAAGGACTATCCTGGTATGTCAAGCCGGACCATTTTTAAGTACATGGATATGGTGGATTTGTTCAAGTAGCGAAGATTTATAAAAGGGTTTAGAATACAATATTGTAACTCAAATATTATTTTTATTGCAAGCGAGATAAAAATAATACTATTATGTATACATAATTATGATACACTCTATATTAGAACCTAAAAATATACATTATAAATCCGGATATGGTATCGATGAAGATGATATTGAGTATAATACCAGCATATATGATTATGAATGGAACGGCATAGAACTCGAAATTGCACTCGGTAAAATTAAATACACATATTCCAAATACGGCGTTTTATTTTGTTCCATTTATCTTATTGTAAACGATTCTCCTGCATCACGCATTGGAGTTTTTGAGATTAAAGAAAGTGAAATACTTAATAGCATGGATGATGATGGTCTAGATATGGAAAAAGGCAATATTTTAATATTCGCATCCACAAAATACATCAACCGCATGTTACAAAAAACAACAAAGAAACCGTCTATAAATATAGACAAAACGGCTGATTTGGAAAAAACGGCGTTAAATGCGATTGAAGTCGATGATGTCATGAAATTAGAAATCGCAGATACGCAAATATCCACAGGTTCGGTTGCAGCGGCCGACATTATCGGCGATAATATTTTTACGAGTGACGCAACTGTTATTTCCCCTCCATTATTACCCGATGAGAATCAACTCGACAGTGATGAAATAACAGCAGAATATAAAGAATCCCCCAAGAACAATTGGATAGAAACGTTCTCACGTAACAACAAATATTCGATTATTGAGAACGAGGGAAAGGGTGATTGTTTTTTCGCTGTAGTTCGCGATGCATTTCGACAAATCGGCAAACAAACCACTGTTAAAAAGATAAGGGCAGTATTAGCAAAAGAAGTTACGAATGAACTGTTGGTGCAATACAAAACGCTATATACGAATTTTTTAACAGAATACCAAACTTTAAGTGCAGAAATGAATGCAATCGAGAAAATGAACAAAGAAATGAAACGCCGTATATTAAATGTCACGGATAAAACGGAGCATAGCCAGATTTTAAAGGATGCGGCCGAGTTAACGGACAGATACAAACGGCTGAAGGAAAATAGAACGGTTACAAAGTTGCTATTGAACGAATTTTTATACATGCAGGAAATTAACTCGATTGAACAATTACAAGCATTTGTTATGACACCTCAATACTGGGCCGATGAATGGGCGATTTCTACATTGGAGCGCGTCTTAAATATTAAGATGATAATGTTGGATGAGAAGGCATACGAGAACGGCGACAATGATAGTGTGTTATTGTGTGGACCGACGCATGATACTACTAAAATCGGTGATTTTTCGCCGGATTATTATATTATGACGAGTTATGATAAGAACCATTATCGATTGGTTTCGTACAAATCTAAATACATCTTCAAATTCCGCGAAATACCACACAATATAAAAACAATGGTCATTAATAAGTGTCTCGAGCGTAATTCGGGTATTTATTATTTAATCAACGATTTTCGAAATTATAAAACAAAATTGGGTGTAGATGCCAATTATGGAGAACCGGTAAAAGACGAAGACGATATATTAAATAAGGATATGTATGACAGCGATACTGTTTTTATGTTTCACTCAAAATCGAATCATATTCCACATGCAGGTAAGGGAATTGGAGAACATATACCATTAACTAAAATGACTCAATATAATGAATTAAACGGCAAAAAGAAAACAGATATTACATATGATTGGCGCAAAAAGTTAGATGACGCATGGGCATCGCCGTTTACATTGGACGGGCATAGATGGAATACCGTAACGCATTATATGTCGGGCGCACAATATAAAAAAGGATTTCCCGATTTTTACATGTTATTTTCATTGGATAGTGAAAGTGAAATCTCAAAAAGCGTAGATATGGCGGTCGCCGCGACCAGCAAGTCGGGCAAATACAACGATATATTGCTACGTCCTGACAATGTTACTGTTGATGCGGATTTTTATGGTGCAGAACGATCGCCGAGAAATGTGGAAGAGCGGTACCGAGCAATTGAAGCGAAGTTCTCACAGAATTTGGATTTGAAACGCATATTAATGGATACAAAACGTGCAAAGTTGGTCAAATTTGTTCGAAGAAACGACCCAGAACCAGATATGTTGTTAATGAAATTACGAAAAGAACTCGCATAATATACCGTCTTAGGGTTCCCTTTTTACAAAATACGCGCTATTTTGTAAAAAATTGATTTGGTTTGCATACATTAATCAATGGTATCTTCCTGAAGTTTACTTCTACAATTTAAATATGAGCATTACTGAAAACCAACACGAGACCAGCGAGTTTGTTGTCGAAACTCCCACAGAGTTTGCCAGAATGGAACTGGCGGCCGGAGAATGGAACAGTATTTACATTCCCTATTTGTCAAACCAATTGGTGTTAATGAACCACTATGATGTGGTGCACCCGTTCTTGCCAAAGTATTTGCGCGACTTTTTGGAAAAGGTAGTTCGCATTGGAAAGGTTCGCCGAATCGACTTTGTCGACCGCGATGTTCCCAGCTCGACCGTGCCAGTTAAAGCCGCCTTCGTGCATTTTGAGTATTGGTATGATACACAGACCGCGCGAAATCTCCGCGAAAAGCTTAATACGTATGGCCAATATAGACAAAAGGGCTATATTTACAAGGGTAAGAAATGCAACTTTTATCAGTCCATGACAACATACCAAGACGGTACGGTTCGTCCTGGATATTTCGACATTCGTATTAATCACAAGCCGATTGAGGAGACTGATTGCGACAGAAATATTCATCAGCTGTATGCCGAAAATCTGTTGCTCGAAAGCGAGTTGGCTGAACGAAATGCGCGCATCGAGGAATTGCAGCGCGAGCTTCAACAACTTCGCTCGTCGAAGACTATTGGCGCGAATACCCAAATTGATTATGCGACCGATGATGACGCGCAAGTCAATGCGGATGACGATGCGGGTGAAATGGACAAGACAGTATCTCCAGATACCAAGGGACCAATGACCATGGCGGAATTAAGTGAAACTGGCAAGACACCCGATGCCAAGGCACCAATGTCTATGGCGGAATGGGAAGGGAACCGAACAATTGCGCAACTATCGTAAACCGAACAATTGCGCAACTATCGTAAACCGAACAAATACCAATAAAAAATATTATACATCAAAATAAGCCAAAACACATAAATTATAAAAAGTGCATGATGGGGCATGTACTTTTTTTATTTGAGTTCGTATGCAGACATGCGCAATGTGTTTTGTATTTGTTTTGGTAATTGTTTGAACGCGGACCGTGACACGAAGGTTGTCATGTTGGTTAATTCTATTATAAACGCGGTATTATCGTGCATTATTTCTATAAGTTTACAGTAGTCTTGCATGTTCTCATTTACTCGAGATTTATCTTTGTTAAAGTTGATAGAATATCCATTCATACGCACACACTCTTCTATAAACTCGTTCACATTATACAGCAACATTGTTTTGATAATATAATAAGAAAGCACATGTGTTCTGTCGCGGTATTTGTCTGCATTCTGGCCGGGTTTGCTATTTGCATGGAGAATATCCTTATATTGTATTTGAAAATATGAAAGTATTTTTGCGCATTGAAAAACAGAGAACATTTGTTCATTGTAAACGAGAACCTCGAACTTACGAATACATGTTTGCATCCATTTGTCTTGGTTCTCATTCCATCGCGTAGAATAGAATACAACAAACATATCATTTAATAATTCTGCCCAGATTTCACAATATGACTCAAACACTCGTACATCGGCGGCCACATTGAATATTTTGAGTATTTGGTGGCTGGTTGCCTCGTCGTTATATTGAGAAAAATCTAAACCAAAACTATGAAATGATTCGTGAATGAGAACCTTGAACCATTCTTCTTTACGGAATATATGGATTTCATTGTCTTTTTTGCATGGATAGGTGAATGCAGTGTTTACATGTTCTCGGTCTATGTAATCCATTTCAGCGGTTGGCAATAGTTTATTATGTATACTCATTGACAAATATATTGTTAATGATTGAGAACATTTCTTATTAGAAAAAAAAGAGGCAATCGTTAACCATGTATAAACACGTTTCACAATGATCTCGATGTCACGTTTTCCAATCTTTGTGGTATTTCCAATATACAAAATAATGTTACGTTCTCCAATTTGAAAAATTATTTGTTCATATGAATGAATATTTTTGTTTATCATATCTTTTATTTCATCAGGATAATAAGATGTATCTAATTCAAGCGACACATTGTGTGTAGTTCGAATCGACCCATTATTTTGTTTCCACATTTCATTGGCATATGCAATCCGGTTAAATAACATGGAGAACATCTTAGATGTATTCGGCCGGAATTTTGTTACAGGATTATGAAATATGCCGTGTAAAACATTTTCTGTTATATTAATAATTTTGGTCGAAGTTTCCGTTAACATTTAATATAGTGTTAGAAATTTCCGGTTAAGAAAATTGATTTTATTAAACAGTCAAATAAGTTGCAACATAAACAAAAAACAATCGTATGGGCATTAAGAACTTAAATCGGTTTTTGAAAGAAAACTGTACAAAAAAATCTATTAGAAAGATACAATTAACACAGCTGGAATGTAAAACAATCGTTATTGATACTAGTATTTATATGTATCGATATAGTGCGGAAAATGCACTCATGGAAAATATGTATATGCTAGTATCTTTATTATTGGCGAATAATATTACACCATTGTTTGTGTTTGACGGGAAGCCGCCGCCGGAAAAGCGCGAATTGCTTCGACTACGCAGACTTGAAAAAAAGAAGGCAGAACATAAATATATGGAACTCATGGACGAGTATAACAGTAAAGACGGGCAAATATCGTCCGCCGAAAAGGAAAATATGTTGCAGGAATTGAGTGTTCTAAAGCAGCAGTTTATTCGAGTAACAGATGATGATATACAGAAAGTAAAAGGGTTACTCACTGCATACGGTGTAATGTATTATGAATCGGCCAATGAAGCAGATGAAGTATGCGCCTATATGGTAAAATCAGGTAAAGCGTGGGCATGTTTAAGTGATGATATGGACATGTTTGTGTATGGATGTACACGTGTACTTCGTAATGTTAGCCTGTTAAATAAAACGGTTATTCTATATGAGACACCGAATATATTGGAAGAATTGTCTATGACGGAAGACGTGTTTAAACAAATCATGGTATTATCTGGCACCGATTATAACACTCATACCGATGCTAATTTGGATATGACAATCCAATGGTATACAAAATACTTGGAAGAGATCGCGTCGACGCGCATATCAGGCGATACTACTTTTTATCAATGGCTACATGGAGCCAGTAATTATATTACGAATTTGGATGAACTAACCCACATATGTGATTTATTTACAATAAATAACATAACGGAAACGGGAATGGAATCGATGCAAATTAGCTTAAGACCTCGAAATGATAATATGATTCATGATATAATGTCAAAATCCGGATTTGTATTTACATAACCAATGAGGACATGTAACAGCCAGCAAAGTCGTGAATTCCGGTGTGGGTCAGGTTTATTGTGACATCAATCCACAATTCACCGCCAATGGTAGACCAACGATTGCAAAACATCCAATCTTCAGATAAATAATGATCATCTACTACGCCACAGTCGAATAGAGCGTATGCAAATTTATTTTCTTCTGATATTAAAAAGCTAACGTCATCAGTGTATTTGGTTGATGCATATGCAGTTGACATTTTTTCAATGACGCCGCGCTGTATCATCATAAACCCAGTAGCAATGTGTTTTACTTGTGTAAGATTTTTTTCAATCTTGACTTTGTTGGAAATATAGTTTACATTGTATTTTAACAGATTCATCTGTATAGTATCAACATCGTTTATTTTACTCAATTGGGATGCGTTTTTGCTGTCAATCATGCGTTGAACTGGGTTCGGGTTTTGCTCGGTTGGTATAATGCGGTTAAAATTATACGATTTTAGTGGGTAAATTCCGCCAACGATTGGTTTATTTGCAATCAACAACTTAATAATATCAAACGCGTCCCACGTTATATCGTTATCGATGAAAATCATGTGCGTCATGTGCGGGTGATTCATTGCTTTTGCTACCAAATTATTTCGGGCACGGGAAATCAAACTATCACTTTTGCAAAATAATACGTGCAATTTGATGCCAAAATGTTGGAATAGTTCCTTAGTTTGCATTAAGCAGCTTACATAATTGACAAAACATACGCTACCATAACATGGTGTTAGTATATAGACAACCGGATTGTATTTTTCGATATACTCATCAATAATGGATTTCAAATCAATTTCCGCGGTTTCTATCTGTTTGTTTGTATCAGTGGAACTCATTTAACAAAGTATTCTAATATAATGTATATGAATTAACAACTTTATATCGTTTGTGCGGCAAAAATAAATAAATTTTTGTAATTTATTTATTTGGATATCTAGTATCGTAGGCAGGGTGGTTTACTTTTTCTGTTTCTCTGGTTTTTACTTTTTCTATTTCTCTGGTTTTTATTTTTTCTATTTCTCTGGTTTTTACTTTTTCTGTTTGAGTTATTTATTTTTATAAGCGCGTTACCATTTAGGCAGCGACCGCCTTCTGGAAGTGGTGCTTCATGTAACGCTGGAGGTTGAAGTAGGTGAGCTCATCACCCTTGGCAACCTTAAGGAGCTTGGTGAGCTTGGCATCGGGGTGGATGATGCGGCCATTTGCCTTGTCCTGCAAATTGTGAGAGCGGATGTAGGTGTTGATGTCCTTGCTCACCTCGGTGCGGGCCATCTCGGTACCAATCTCCTTACCGAGGAACTGGGCGAGCTCGTCACTGATCACGGTGGGCTTCACGAATCCGGAGGGCTTTCTGTCACCAGAGCTGCGACGCTTCTTGCTGGAAGCCTTTGCCGCCAACTTCATCTCACGGGACATGACCTTCTCGAGGGTCTTGAAATCACTCTTCACGGTGGAGAAGAGACCAATAAGCTGCTGGAGCTTGGCGCTGAACTCGGTCATCTTCAATGCAACGGAAGAAGCCTCAGTCGCGACAGCAGCGGCGGGGGTAGCGGCAACCGCAGCAGGGGCGGGAGCAGGAGTAAGGGTAACCTCGTTAACGGGGGCAGCAGCCTCGGCGACGACCTTCTTGGAAGTCTTGGCCTTGGCGGGGGCGGCAGTAGTAGCGGGGGCGGCAGTAGTAGTAGTCTTAGATGCTCTAACCATTCTGGCTTGTATATACTACATAAGTGTCATTTATTTAAGTAAGTTTCCAGCTATATATATAAATTGTCCTTTCGATAATTAATTGCATACCATGTGTCGTTTCAAATAAATCGAGTTCGTTAAATTATGCAAATAATATTTAGTAATAATAGTCGAGTATAGAATTTTTGGAAAATCTGCTCGACAATCGTCTATACCAGCGAAGATTTAAAATGGTACGCTCCGTAGGAGCGTCATTTCAAAACGTTACTGATATCTGGCCATTGAATATTTAAAATGGGACATTTTAATTCTTCAATCGTCTAAAAATCCATAGATTCAAATAGCCATGGCAATGCTTGTCGAGCAGAACTAGATACAATGGTTAATGCAGTCAATGAATGCATAACGCCAATTTGCCGAATTTCATTGCTTATGCCACTGTAAATCATATTTTCAAATGCAATCAAACATACAGATTTTAGATCATCGATAGATAAATCTAGATGTCGCACTGAAACCGGAAATATTCCTTCAAATGGTCCATGAAACGGACATATTTGCATTTTTAATTCTTGTGATAGTTGTCCTCTATAATTCCAAATATCATATAGCGCGCGATATAGACGCGCATATTGTAAATGAGTCAAATTCGTAAACCATGAGCTCTGTGTATAGTTACCTAGTCGATCGATCTCAGTGAATATCTGGTCAATCCGTGTTTGAATTGGCTGCTGACGGGTTAATACTATTTGTCGATACTGTGCAATCTGTATAGGGTTCGACATTAGACGCAAATTGCATTGCGGATGATAATTATTATATGAGCTGGGTTCTGGACTATAGTCAAATAACATAACTTCAATTGGGGTCAGTAGGTTGGTGGCATGCGTTCGTATTTGTGGTCGACTATACGTGTTGTTAGTCAACAAATAATACATCTTGTAATCTTTAAATGACGGGTTTATGAGAATTGACATATTATATACCGAAATAATGTTATTTTGCTGTTTTTTAGTAATCTGCATCCGGTTATACGGATTGGATATTTTGAGATTATTGCGCATTAGTTCGATTAACGATGTAATGTTAAACCCATATGTAAATTTGTCTGTGTCAGTATAACAATATAAGTGATCGGGTGGAATTTCGCAGAGCGGATCGAGTGTAGAAAAGTCGGTATCATTTACACACTGACCTCGCAATTTCTCGTTCATTTTATAGGTGGACATCACAATATTTACTAAGTATCTGCGCGTATATTTTTGCAATACAATTGAATTACGTATTTTATTGAAATGAGTAGTAATTCGATCGATAACTTCTTGTTTTCGTCCGGATATACATAATTTGTAAGTTTTACATACTTCTTTTAATATTGGCAGTGTGTATGAATCCATCAAAACGGTGCTTGTTATATATTCGTTGTATGTAAATGCAGATTGGGTTCTCTTGTTGTAGGTTCGCTTGGGTTTTGTTATGGTATTCCCGTCGTCGGCAACTTTGTCATTGTGAATAAAGATGTTCTCGAGCATTATACCAATTATATATTATAAATGATATTATCTATATATTTATTATTGCATTAGTAATTAGTGAGAACTAGATTTACACACATGTTCGCAAATATATGAAAAATATTTTACAATTGCACCAATTATGCGCTATTTTTGCATACATTGCTTACATGTTTGAAATACTTTATGCAGTGTATATGTAAAAAATTGATTTAAAGGCGTAGCAGTATAGTAATGTATAATTGTTAGGATATCGTTATAAGTAAAATGTCAAAGTCAGCGCCTATTGTTCTAAATGTCAACGAGTGGGATACATCTGCAGTTCGTTACATGCAGCCCAAGATTAACGACCGCGGAGCCAAGTCGATTAATATTATTAGCACTCAATCGAATCGTTCGCTTCACATTTCTACCCCGCTCATGATGACGTGGGGCATTAGTGATTTTGTGGATGAGAAGACGGGTGAGTCTGATGGCAAGTATAGCATGTCATTGGTTTTCCCCAGCGAGGATTACAAGACTGCAGCGTCGTCTACATTCTTAGATAGACTAAAGGCGTTTGAGAATCAAATTTTGGATGATGCAGTGAAGTACAGTGACGCATGGTTCGGGGAGGAGCTGTCAAGAGAGGTCGTCAAGCACAATTTCTTCCCATTCGTCAAGTATACCAAGGATAAGGTCACGAAGAAGATTGACCCTACGAAGTCTCCGTCTATTCGAGCACGTATTCCCAACTATAACAACAAGTGGGGCATTGAAGTATATGACACGACTTCTAAGTTGTTGTTTCCATGCGACAATGAGAATATGACTCCAATGGATTTTGTGCCAAAGAAGAGCCAGGTAGCGACTGTATTGCAGTGCGGTGGTCTTTGGTTTGGCGGAAAGGGATGGGGTGTTACATGGAAGGTGAATCAGTGCGTAGTTAAGCCTCAGGAAGTAATCAGCGTGTATGGTAGATGCCATATTCAATTGTCTACCGACGAGATTAACTCCATGGATAAGCGTGTTCCATTGGCAGGTGGTGGTGACGAGGATGACGAAGCAGAAGCGCTACCCGCATCAAAGCCGGTTGTTAATACTACTGTCGAAGACAGCGATGAAGAGGAGGAAGAGCCAGAGCCAGCACCTGTACCTGTGCCCGCGCCTGCACAAGATGTAAAGAAGAAGGTGATTAAGAAGGCCCCTGAGCCTGAGCCTGAGCCAGTGGCAGAGGTCAAGAAGAAGGTGGTGAAGAAGAAGGTTGTATAAATATCAAACTAAAAAATATAAAAAGCAAATCATAAAAAGCAAATCATAAAAAGCAAATCATAAAAAGCAAATCATAAAAAGCAACTTACAAACAAAGCAAATCATAAAAAGCCAAAAATAAAAAAAGCAAACGACAAGCAAATAAATTAGTATATGCTGTATATTTTTTTATGTAATGACCGCAATCGGTATAAATAATATGATCTATAATATCATATTATGTTTGACAAGATAGACTTAATAAAGCAGAACGGATATACGCCTACACACATATTTGACATTGGTGCATATCATGGACATTGGACATGGAGTGCACTTTCTATTTTTCCAGATGCGAAATATGTAATGATTGAGGCGAATGACCATCCCGAGTTAAATAGTCTTAAAGGATATACAAATGTCCATGTATTAAATGAAATACTTAACGATAAAAAAACAGACGTTGTTTGGCACCAAATGGGAGCTACGGGCGATTCGTTGTTTAAAGAACAAACTGGACTATCTAATCAATTTGCCGCTATTTCGCGAACATCTATTACATTGAATGAGTGCATCAGTAAATATGCATTAGATTTATCGACCATGACAAATATTTTTATAAAAATCGACTGCCAGGGAGCAGAAATTTCTATTTTAAAGGGAGCCGCAGATGTACTTGCAAAAACTGATTTTATTTTATTAGAAATACCATTGTTTGGCCAATATAATGCTGGCGTGTCTACATTTTTAGAACATATACAGTATATGGATTCAATTGGATTTCAACCATATGATATTGTTGATAACCATTATATTAATAATTTTAATATGCAGGTTGATATGATATTTATAAACAAAACACATTCGTTTATAAAAGATGTACAAGAACGGCTCGCAATGTTGGGCAATAAGTAAGTATGTTAATATTTGATAAATTATTATACAAACGCTGGATTACATAATTGATTATAATAATTCACAACATGTTCCACCGACGGGCCGAGATAATTATTATTTATGTAATGAATCTTCATTTCACCTCTCCAGTAAAATGACAGATCAGAACAACCATTGCTAACGTTGGCAACCGCATCAAACGTATTTACACTATCAATGTAGTTTATTTTTGGAAACCCAATACATTGATTGTCATGTATTGTGAATATCCATCGATGATGAATATAGCCTCGATAACAACTGTATTCAAATCTCGATAATTCTCGTTGCTTACTTGGCACTGCAATGTAACCAGCATGAGATATTTTACTCATTTGTTCACAAACAAATCCAGGATTCATAATATCTTCCAGAGTATGTGTGCAAATGCAAAAATCGAATTTTCCATTGGCGTTTACATCGTCTAATATTTTTTTCCACGAATCAGGGTGTGTGATATCGCATTGATAATGTGTTATGTGGTTTGGCAAATTTTCAGGCACATTAAAATCAACCAGGGCATCTATATACGGAGTACTCCAGCCATTCACTGATCCCCCAATATCCACAACAGTGAATTTTCCCTTCTGTTTTTGTGCATTTATGTAATTTATTACACCATCGCGCGAACCATCACTAATAAGAACGTCTGTTATCATTATAGTATAGTAATTCTATAATGGTTTAAATAGTTAGCATGCATAATAATATATTGTTATGTTAATTCCGCATATTTTTGTACAAACATCTCGAGAAAAACCGCAACAATATGTAGTCGATATGATTCATCGTAATATTCCAGGATGGACATACGAACACTACAATGATGCCGAAATTATTCGATTTTTTCAACAAAACCCTATCCCAGAACTGCCAAACGTAATTGAAAAGTTTTATTCATTGCAATATGGAGAACATCGCGCCGATTTATTTCGATATTATTTCTTATATTTGAACGGCGGAGTCTACATGGACTGTGATGCCATTTTGTTAGTAAATATAAACGATGTTGTGCAGGATTACTCCTTTTTTTCAATTAATTCTTCTTACTACGTGGGGACTATTTTTCAGGGGATCATTGGATGCACTCCCCGCCACCCAATTGTTCAAAAAGCACTGCTGGATATTTATAATACACCCATCATGGATACGATGCGTGAATTTCACTTATTTTGTAAAAATTTATATACTTTTTATAATGAAGACCCATCGACAACGAAGCGCCTATATGAAGAAATAAAAAATAACGACCTCTATGCGCCGGTATATGACACCATAACTGGAGTGGAAATCGCTCGACATTATTATGCTAACAAAATAATTCCAGCGGATTTATTGTAAGATGAGGTGCACAGTGACATATACATCGCCTCTGTTTGATACATCATATATATTTTTCGCGTTTATTTTGGAGAGCCCTTGCTTTGCAAAAATGACGTTTTGCTTATTGGTTAATTTCAATGTGTTCACTTGTATTGGATAACACATTGTATCACATTGTACCTGTATGTATTCGTGTTCCCATATATCGCGTATATTATACTTCACATCTATGTGTATGTTGTTGTTCTCGTCGATACTTATGTGATCTGGTAAATCCGGTAAACAATTTACATATATATCGTGACCTAGATTGTCATACACCAATTCATGATGCCACAACGGAATAATATATGTTTCCCCGTTCACCGATAATCTGTATAAATTGTTGTTGTACATGTCTTTTAGTGTCGGGTTTAATATGATACATTCATCGTTCTCGTTTCGCGTTTGTATTAGACCTGTTATTTTTTCGATTATGTTGTCTGTAATATGAAATGCATCTTTATATTTCGTTAAAATAATGCATGTCTTTATTAGCGTTGGTTTGTCGAGACGTTCTAATAGTTCAAATGCCTTTGACTCACACATGGTCGTAATGCGCTGTATAATGTTATAGAATACAGATTGTCCGGTGTCATTTTCTAATATTTTCTTTAAAAACATCATAAATAAATTTCGGTAAGATTCGTCGTTAGAATCGGGATTCGCATCATCGTCGTGGTTTGCATACTCCTCCGCCCTTAATAAATATTCATATGCATTGTGGATTTCCTGAAATTTACTTACCGCATTCGGCGACTTGTTTTTATCAGGGTGGTAAATAAGTGCTTTTAATCTATATTGTCGCTTTATCATATCCACATCGATATCCGGATCGTTTATATCCAAATCTAAATATTTGTATGCGGCTGCTTTATTCATCCAGATTGTGAATCTTATTTATTATATAAAATAGAATACTCTCTAAATGGTATATGGGGCGATAGTTATTGTTGTAATATTTTAAAAACTTAAACATGCGGTCCAATATTTGCGACATGTCGTCATCGGTTAATTCGCCCGACATTACAAAGTGCGACAATATGTACCACATACATTCAGTTGCATCCAGATTATATGTCAAAATGTTGTATAAACTTTCGCGCAATTCCATAAAACTCGAATTGTCTATCGCATACATATCCGCAATTATTTTGTCGCACACAATGTTGAAAATGTCTTCAGGTAGGGCGCTGCTATATCCATCATGTAAATCAAACTGTCGTGTTTCCTTGATGTTTAATATATTCGATGGACTGATTTGGTCGAGTTGATTTATTGCTGCGTTCGGTGGGGAATCGTATTTATTTTTATTGTGAGTGATTCGTTCGATGAAATTTTCGGGTTTCATTTCACTTACATGATTCGATCGTGCATAATGAATGTGTTTATAATGTTGCGCATTTGGGCGCGGTATTTTTATTAGATGACAGACGTTTAATATGGACGTCGGCATAAAACTAACATGTTCGGTTATTATGACGAATTTTACGATAATATTTGTATGACTATGATTGTATTGTTGCATGTAACTATAAAATATGTCCAATAATTCAGAGTGTATTTGATGGAAATTTTTACATACAATGATGCCGATTTTGTCTTGTTTTACAGATATGATGTCAACTATTTGAAAGAATATTTCATGCCATAGGGTTTTCGAGTTGCATCCTAATAGTGCCATGTCGATTTCATAGTGGATGTCGCTGATTCTATATATGTATTCCTGTTTGTCGGTGGCGACGGTTATTTTTTTGTCGTATTTCATGTGAGACGGGCTATATTTTTTTAGTGCCAACAGCATTTGCGTGTATTTCCCAACACCGGATGGTCCATATAGTATGGTATTTTCCAGTTGGTATACATTTTGAGGGAACTTTGTAAACGTTTCGTTTAATTCGGGATGTATATTATACTTTTCTGCAGATTGGATATACTCATCGAAAGTGGTTTCATAATATTTCATGGATAATATTATGAATATATGTTATTATTTTTTTATACGCATTCCGTAAGTTTTATATTACCAGGCTGCGATATATATGAATGAATTTGGTAGAGTTGTTTATTGCAGTTAATGAGCCGATTGCATATGCAATAGTCGCCGCCGCATTTGCTGCATGTATCCCACGTAATTTCCATGAACTGGTTGGATCCCAGAATTTATCAAATCCGGTCATAGATTTATCCGTAGATATATGTGTTTGTGTAAGTGTGGCGATTATACCACTTATTACAACCAATATCATACTATTTTTATAGTAATCATAGTACTCCTTATATAATCCAGTTAATTCTGGAGCGGTTCCTGTCTTTTCTTCATATTTTGATGCATATCTATTATATGATACACACATAATAATGGATGAAACTACCATGAATAGAGTTGCGATTAATAAAATATATGGCCCGACTCCAATATCGGCTCCGCTCTGGAATAGTGCATAGAACGTAATTCCGCAACTAAGTGTGAAAAACAGATTGAAAAGCATACACGAAAATATACCGACCGTCGGTATATAAGTCAACATAAATATCAATATGGTTGTCCATGCAACGATTACAGCTAGATTTCTTACATATTTTAATACACCTTTTATACTATCAAATGATGCCTCCCCAAAATTTGCGTTTATCCATGATAATATTCTATATATGAAAAATATATCCATGTTAAATGTTCTTAATATAATAAGAGTAGATTTTATGGTGGTGGGGGTAAATTATATGTTGTGCATAACCATTCTACCAATGTTTCTACCGAACAGTTTAAAAAACCGTGCGGACACTTCTTAATATTTAAAAATTGCGGCTTATTCATATCAGGTCGCTTATAATAAACATATGCACCGTATTGCCCTCGTCGAATATCCATTTGTGAATTCAGTTCTCGTAATACGGATTTTTCTTTGGGGGTTTCTACTAGTTTTTCTACATCGTCGGTTGTAATAGAGTCGAATGTTAAGTCGGGCGATTTGATACTAATGCGTTTGTCACCATATTCTACATACAATCCATATCGACCAGTTTTGACATATACGTCTTGGTTCTCTATTTTACCTAGATTTCGCTCTGTTATTTCAATTAAATCGTCTAGTGTATATTCATTCGCCTTTAGTTTTTCTAAATCTACGTCTTTTCGCGCGGCAATATATTCAACGGTCCCGTCTTCTAATGTGTGCCTTATAGATGGGCCGTATTTTTCGAATATAAATTCATACCCATCCTGAATAATATACGCCTGTTTCGTAATTTGACTAATAGGCATGGATTGTCGTTTAATTTCGGCTACACAATCTCTGCAAATGGCCGCCCAGTCGGCGAGTTCTCCACACGATACTTTATCCAGCTCATATTCCATGTTTTTTGTATACTCATATGAGAACATGTCTTGATAATACTGTAACAAAAATTCGATTGTTAATGTTCCTACGGGTTGGATAACCAATTTTTGCTTTTCGGCGCCGAATACTTTTTCTACTTTGGTCGTAGTGATCGTTTGGCCAGTTAATTGGTATTCTTCGCATGTCTTTGCAACGCCGTCTATGTCGGTTCTCACTACATATCCCCGTTCTTGAATTGTATCTACAATGGATGCGAATGTTGATGGACGACCAATGCCGAGAGTTTCTAATGTATTAATTAAACTGGCTTCCGTATAATGCTGATGTTTATTTGTTACATGTAACTCACATGATATGCTGTTATATGTTGCCGGGGTTTTTGTTGACTCTAAATTCAATAAATACATGCGTAATGATGTGAGAACATTTTCGTTTTCGGCAGGTTCTCCTTTTTCGTCGATTTTTTTCCAACCAAGAAAAGACGGGACTTCAATTGTATATGTGTAATGCGTATCCATCGGTGCAGTTATTTTGATATGAGATACATTATATGTTGCAGCGGACATGCAGCTTTCCACCGAATTCTTCCAGATTAATTTATACATTGTGTTCATTCGGGTATCGTCGCAATTACCGATTGCGCGCACATCAATTTGAGTGACTCGAATAGCTTCATGCGGATTATTTGTATCCGTGTTCTCCAATTGGTCCAAATTACCTATGTATTTTTTGTTATGATATAGTTGTTCAATATAACTTCCTGCCTTTTCTAAGAAGGATTTGGAGTACTTGATACTTTCAGTACGCATATAGGTAATAAACCCGCCTTGATATAATTTTTGACAAATAATCATAGTATCTTTTGGTGACATATGGAGAACATTGCTTGCCACTTGTAATAATCTGGATGTATGGAACGGTTTTGGCGGCTCTCGCGTCGACTTTTTATATTCACCTACAGACAATTTGTGTTCATAGTTCTTAGATAATTCGAGAAATTCGAGAACCTCGACCTTAGAAACAATGTCTTTGTTCAGGTGAAATACTAGGTTTTTTGCAAAAAAAGTTGCACTTATTTTATATTTTTCGTCCATAACATCAGTTCGTGATTTGTGGTTCTCATATACGAGCCGCAATGCGGGAGTTTGACACCTTCCTGCGGACAATGAATTCGATTTGTTATTATATAAATACTTCCATAAATACGGGGAAATCTTGTAACCGACCAATATATCGAGAACCTGTCTGGCATGCTGTGCGTGAACCAAGTTCATGTTAACGATTGTGGGGGTTTTCACACACGATTGTATCGCGTCTTTGGTTACTTCATGGAATAGAACGCGTTTTGTCGTCTCGATTGGAAGATCGAACTGCATACATATGTGCCATGCAATCGCTTCGCCTTCTCTATCATCATCTGTTGCTAAAAATATATTGGAAGAAGAGAACCTGGATATGACTTTTTTCATTTGCGCTACATGGTCCTTCTTTTCGTCGATTATTGAGAACGTAGGCTCGAATGTATTTTTTGTGTCTATGGATTTTAACCCGCCAATCGCTCTAAAATGCCCCATTGACGCAATACAACTGTATTCTTCACCTAGGAAGTGTTCTATTTTTGCACATTTCGATGGAGATTCTACGATAAACAAATATTTGGCATGTGTGTTTATCGCGACTGTCGATGCAGACGAAGACTTCTTTGTATATTTCTTATAAACTTTTGGAGGCATATGGAGAACCTGGACTATTTATAAATTATAAGATCATAGTTTTATTAGGGTTTTCATGATAGTTTATTATGATTGAGAACATAATCATGTCATGTTCTCAAACACACGCTTTTATTTACGAACTAATATATCAGTTATTCCAGTACCGTTCGATTGTTATTGTTAAAATACCTTGCAATAGGGCAAATACCAACATTACCATTGCTAATTTTGACCAGTCCAATGGAGATGGGTTTGAAAATTCGATTTGATACCCGGATTCCTTGTTTCTGCCTATATTGTAATGAATGTAGTTCTCGATCATGTTTATACAGACATACACTAAAAACGAAATAATGAATATGTGACATTCTTTACCGCGATAATAATTTCGTAATTTTCGAAATAAATAATACATGACAAAACGACGCGGGTGTATACATATTATACATAAAAAAATAAATACAGAAGATAACGCGGGTTGTCGTAAAAATACGTGCACCTAAAAATATAGACTGTAATGCATATAAAACTACTATGATAATTTACTATATATACAAAATGCAGTTCGTTGATACTGATCGAATCGAATATATAATTAGCCCCGAATGCAAGAAATCGTTTATTGAGACTGCTCATTATACCAAGGTCATTTCTACACAAAAAATGGTAACTATACTCTATACAACTGTTTGGCGGAATGGTTCTGCGACGATTTGGTTAAATCCCGTCGAGAAAAGTGACATATTAGAAACGGAAGGCATATGTTTGACAGAATATCAACACGAATTTCGCGAGTCGACTGACAGTTGTGATGTGTATGTGGATTTGCAAGATGAGCATGATTATACTGAAGACGAAGTCAAAGAAATATTAGAATCTGCGTGCGAACCAGTTGACGATGCCGACACAGACGCGGATGAAGATGGTCCGGCCGAATTGACCATAATGGATTGTGACCCGTACATTATGGAGAACGAAGGGGGGTGGATATTGGATGAAACTCATTATTACATTGAAGGGAAATGTACATTAAGACCGATAAATAAATTAGACGGCATAAGTGTTGTTGATGAGGACATTGCATCATAAATAGTTTACAAAATGATATGAAACCAATCCGTTATATTATATGTATAAACCAACCAAATGAATCTCTATCGCGTCGTTATTGTGGACCGCAATTATTCAAACCACCTGTTTTATAATGTAGAAGACCGAAAAGAAATAGACCCAAATATAGTTCCAGAGTTGAATCAAATAATACCACTCGAGCATAAGATGTTCATGGACGATATTTTTGAATTTCGACCCGATTTACCTAACAAAATCAATGTGGTTCGGTCATTGGTTCGCAGCAGTAATCAATTGGCCGGGGTCCTTATGTTAGAAGACAACAAAACATTTGGACGAACGGAAAACAAAAAGCGACTGTTGTATAGATGTATACCAGACGACATACATCTACCTGTATTTTTAGTGCCATATGACATAAAAGTGGGTTTCTCCAAAGTCCAAAAAAACAAATTCGTGACATTTAAGTTTGACAACTGGGATCATCAACACCCCTACGGAATGTTAACGGAAACGATTGGAGATGTGGATAATTTGGATTGTTTTTTCGAATATCAACTATATTGCAAGAGTCTACATGTATCTCTCACGGATTTCACCAAGAAAGCGACCGATGTTCTACGACAGAAAACACAAGACGAATATATTGCGGCCATTTATAAGAATTCGAATTTTCAAATAGAAGACCATCGCGAACGTTATGTGTTTACGATTGACCCCGAAAATAGCACGGATTTCGACGATGGATTCCATATTGAACATGAACTCATCGACAATGTCCAATGTGGTTGGAAAGTCACCGTATATATTGCCAATGTATTTGTATGGTTAGAAACATTGGGCCTGTGGAACACATTCAGTAAGCGGGTTTCTACTATTTATTTGCCGGACCATCGGCGGCCCATGTTGCCAACCATTTTAACAGATACACTATGTAGTTTACAGGAGAAACAAGACAGATTTGCATTGTCAATGGAGTTTTGTGTTGCTATGGATGGTACGATTGACAGAGACCGCATTCAATACAAGAACACACTGATTCGTGTGAAGAAAAATTATAGATACGAAGAACCGAAGTTGGTTAGCGGAACCAATACTCGATATAACGAGCTGTTTCAACTTTCCAAATTAATGGATAAAACAGTAAAAGACAGTCATGATGTGGTTGCTCATTGGATGGTGCAAATGAATTCGTACACTGGACTGAATTTACTCGACAGAAAGGTTGGAATATTTAGGTCGGTTGTGTTTGCAGATGCGTACAAAGATATTGATGCGCTATATGCTGTCGATGTCAGCGAGGACGCAGGTAGAATTATTAAATCGTGGAATAATACTACTGGAAAATACGTGGTGTATAATGAAAATGAAACGCTGGTGCACGATTTAATCGGGGTAAAGTCATTTAGACAAACTACACACACTAAGGGATCGGCACAACCATATATTCATATTACCAGCCCGATCCGCCGTTTAATTGACTTATTAAATCAAATGTGTCTGTTTCGAGAATATGGACTGGTTAAAACCATAAGCAAATCCGCCAATGATTTCTTTGATAACTGGATAAATGATATGGAATACGTAAATGCGACCATGCGGTCTATACGTAAAGTGCAAACCGACTGCAATGTGCTGTATCAATGTGTGAATAATCCTGGGTATCTGGATACAGTACACAAAGGTATCGTGTTTGATAAAATGGTAAAGACGAATGGTCTCTACACATACATGGTTTATTTGGATACACCAAAGTTATTATCGAGGATAACCTGCCAGCGCGATTTGTCGAATTACACTTATTATGATTTTAAGATGTTTCTATTTGAAGATGAACATTCATACAAGAAGAAAATCAGGCTGCAGTTATGCGATGTGTGATAAGTGTAAGTGCTACTGTAATGCAGTGATAATGAATATAATTTATCAAAACAACTTAATGATTATTTTGTTTTGATATATATATAATCGAAATGTTCAAGATTATTTTGGTTTGCCTAATGATGACCGGGGCGTTTGCTGCTAATTTGCGCCCCGTTTTTAGTGAGCGGTTTGAGCAGTGGTTGGATGAGTTTCGTGTAGAGATTCGTGACCACGAACACAAGCTCCATGTGTTCCGTAACTGGATCGAGAATGATAAGGTTATCGAGACAACTAACTCTCGCAATTTGACATACACCCTAGGTCATAACCATTTTTCAGGTATGGATTCCAACGAATTTAGCCAATTTATGGGATTCGAGAACAACGCTAAGCAAATATTCGGCCGCGTTAATTCTGGAAAGATTGAGGAGGTGAAATGCTTGACAGGTTGCGTTGAGGCGTTTGATAGCGAGTCGAAGTTGTCCACCGTTAAGTGCGTAAAGAACTGTTTGCGCGACAATGTTGAGGCTACCCTTACTAGCAGTCCTGCTTCCGTGAACTGGGTTACTGCGGGTGGCGTTACCCCCGTCAAGGACCAGGGACAGTGCGGTTCGTGCTGGTCTTTCTCCACTACCGGTTCGCTTGAGGGTGCATTCTTCGTGAAGTATGGTAAACTTCATTCCTTCTCTGAGCAACAGTTGGTCGACTGTGACAACCACAAGAATGGTGGTAAGGACATGGGGTGCAATGGTGGTTTGATGGATAATGCATTTGAGTGGATTGATAAGAACAACGGTCTTTGCACTGAGGCTGATTACCCATACACGTCCGGCGTCTCCAAGACTGCTGGTACATGCCGCACAACATGCACATTGGTTGATGACAGCAAGGTCACCACTTATACCGATGTGACTGCCAGCTCTGATTCTGCGATGATGGCGGCTTTGGCGAAGCAACCCGTTTCCATTGCCATCGAGGCCGACCAGAAAGAGTTTCAGTTGTACAAGTCCGGCGTGTTTACTGCGGCATGCGGCACCAATCTGGACCATGGTGTGTTGGTTGTGGGGTATGGCTCATTGAGCGGACAAGACTACTATTTGGTAAAGAACTCCTGGGGAACCAGCTGGGGGGCAGGTGGATACATTATGTTGGGCAGAGGAAGCCAATACAACAGTGGCAACGGACAATGTGGCATGTTGATGCAAGGAAGTTACCCGACTGTATAAACCATAGAAGAATTAAAAAACAAACAAAAATAAAAATGTAACACAATAGTGTTCTGCACATATACGTCTTTTTTACATTTCAAACACCGATTTTTGTGCAACAATCTTGCATAAAAACCATCTGTAAATATTTGCGCGTACATTTTGTATATGATTATTTTGGAGAGAACCGAACATATCTATTATTTCCATCTGTTAGAGGATATTCCATTTCTATTGTGATATTTTTATTATCAATAAATTCATATACAGTAATAAAATTCCACGCTAGGAACCCGTGTGATACATATGGGTTTAATACATGACTAGTATATTGTTGTTGTAATTCCAATGATATCTCACTAAACGCATAATTGCTAATAAGAAAGCTGTTATCTTTTAAATTTTTCATATTATCTAGTGTTACATAGTTTATATTGTGAATATTTAGATTTTCTAGATACTTTTGTTGCAATGCCAATGGCATTTGTAAGTCAAAAATGCTATATGTATTTATTGTAATATCGAATAGATGTGCTAATTTATAAATAAAAAAACACAACCCGCCATAGCCACCGCCGATTTCTATAACATCGATATTAGTTAATTTGCATTCCTTCATGTAGGTTAGTATTAAAAAACTATGGAGTACATATCTTAAATTTGTCGGGGAGCACTCAGTAAAATTTGTAAAATTATATTTTTTTGGTTTACCACATGAATCATTCAGTCTACACAATTCGACTAAATATTCAGTGTTTGTGCTATATAGCATATAGAATCTTTGTTGTAATTCATTAATATACATTTCTCCTTGTCTTGAGTTAACGTGCTCTAAAATAGCAGAATACTCATCATTTGATTTAAATGTCCAATCATTAATATTAGTATTAACAAACGACGATATGCAATTTATATAATCGTTATACATCGTTATACATGTTTGAAATATTTAAAATGTCGCAAATAAACGCAACAATTAGATAAAATAATTTATAATTTCATACTCGACATGAATCTGCCCGTTTTCTGTAATATAATTTTTTGCGATTCCCTACAAAATAATTAATCTCCTTTTTAAGATCGTTAGGTAATGGTAATGTGTATATACTATACACACTAGCCAACTCAGCTGGGCTCGGTTTCAGTATTTCATAAAATTTATTTACAGAGCTAATGTTGTGATTTGCGCCGTCAATGTTAAATACCATTTCAAATCGCGATCTCGACAACAGCAATTGGAGTCCACTATCAAATGACCGCGTACGCCCTCGCACATATACATAATCTACGAAAGTACCGGTCAATATGGTAGTATTGATCATCCGTAGATTATTTGTTAAATTCCACTGTAACTCGATTAAATACTTTTTACCTGTTTTCAAATTGTCTGCATGTATTCGTTGGGAAAGTGGCATTATGTTATACAATAAGAAAATAACGGCGATTTGACGACGAATCATGTGCACTCAAACATTGCTTATGTAAACAGTGTATAATACAATGTTTATTTGTTTATACTAATTATTCAGTTCTTTTCCATACTTGAAAAAGCAATTTGACATGCTCGATAATTTCAGGCATATCTAGTTTTTCGTAGTATTTAAAAAAATTTGTCAATAATGATTAATGAGTCGAGTAGAGTAATTGATTACACCTGATATAGTTGATTATGTCTACATAACATGCAGTAACATAGTAAAGAACGGTTCGCAGTAAAATATGTTGTTGCAAGTTATATAAATAGAATTATTGAATATAATTTATATAAATATGCATTATACATCATTAATATCTGGGAAGGCTTTCTCAGAATCATTTGGATTTCCAAATGGGGTAGTGGTTGATATAGGGGGGCGAAATGTAAACGGTTCATTGAGGTCTTTTTTTGAAACAAAATGCATGAAATTTGTATGCGTTGATATGGAAGCAGACCAGTCCGTTGATATAGTTACTCCTCCTGGTGAAAGATTACCATTTGAAGACAGTTCTGTAGATTTAATCGTGTCTACATCTTGTTTTGAACATGACCCCTGTTTTTGGTTAACATTTAAAGAAATGACTAGAATTATAAAACCATCCGGTTATATTTATATAAATGCGCCTACATCAGGACCGTATCATACTTATCCAGGAGATAATTGGCGATTTTACTCAGATGCAGGGCAAGCATTAGCATATTGGTCAGGTAAACAAATGTCAAATGAAAACATTTATCCGGTTAAAGTCGTAGAAACATTTAATGTATTAGGTGAATGCTGGAATGATTTTGTGTGCGTTTGGAAAAGGGTAAATATTGAAAATATTGAAAAAAATATAACCGTTCCAGATGAAATCATAAATAATATTGGCATTTTAGAACAGACAATAAATAATTACGGATTAAATACAAGAAAAAAATGTTGAATGTATTGGTGTATACCGGCGAACATGTAAATAATTACCGATATCGCGATAAATGCCGTTATTTTCATGCGAAAAATTGATTATATATGCGCGTCTTATGTATATATAAATAACATATACCAACACAATGAATACTTTTAAGGACTTATTTGCTTTTTACCAGGATTCCTGCACCAACTTTCTCGAATGGTTGGAAGATCCGTGGGAAGGTAAGGATAAACAGGAGTCCGCATTAAGACTGTTTGCTGGATTGCGGCTGATTGATAAGCTGAAGAATTTTGTCAAATGTACCGGCAACTATAATGAAAAAACAATTCAGCCGATGAACACGCTCAAAGAGTTATTTTACGACGAAAATAATTCGTTGATTAACCTGAAAGACAAGGGCGACGCATCCGATTTAACATGTGTCCATGTGGATGACGCCAAACACATTTTGGTTACTACATCGAAGAATCTAAATAAAATAAATGTCGGCAAATTAGATATTGATAAAATACTTACCAACTTTGCTCAATATGAAAAAGCCGGCTATAAAATGACACTGTGTATTTGCGTGCGAAATCGCGACGAGTATGATCAAATGAAAAAGCGTATGGAATCATCAAATGTAATTCTTAAAAAATTACTGGATCAGGAGAATGTAATCATTATCGATTGGGAAGACCTGAACCAAGCATTCAATGCGTTTAAAATATTTGCCCAAACCGCGAATTTTGACACGATCATAAACAGCAATACACCTATATTGTGCCTTAAATTTCACCAACAACTAGGTGTTGTGAAAACATTAAGACTGAAGCAGTTGGGCATGAAAAACGCGCTTTGGGGGCATATTCAGCGCAGCGGGAAGAGCTATATTATTGGCGGCTGCATCATCGCCGACAGTAAAGACAAAGAATCGTGCAATTACTTAGTGTTGACCACTGCTCCCAATGAAACCATCGCCCAACAGATTAAAGTGTTTCTATGTCAGCAGTTGGAGGGTTTTAACGTTGTTTCATTAAATGGCAAAAATAAAGAACCCGTACTTACAGCTAAGAATATTATTGTATGTTCTAAGCAATTTCTCCAGTGTAAGATTGAATCCAATAATGATGAGCAGTCAAATGACATTGTGAAGACCAATGTGGTTGGTTGGTTGAAACAAATCGAATTTGATATGCGATTCGTGGATGAAAGCCATAACGGTGGAACGACTGAACTTGCGCAAAAAACTCTGGATTGCTACGGGAAGAATGCGTTTACAGTTCAAATCACCGCCACTTATTCTAAACCCATCAACGACTACAATATTCCCAAAAAATGTTGGATATTATGGGATATGGAGGATATCAAACTATGTAAAAATATAAAAACCCCCGGTAACCTGGATCGACTGGCGGAAAAACATGGTGCTGATATTCGCGACATCTTAGCAAACTATTCGTTGGATAATATCATTGCCGAATATTCCAAATACCCAGAACTTTGGATATTAACCGATGAATTAAAACCAGACGTTAAGCGCGAAATTATACGCGATACTCAGGAGAATAATTATGGATGGTCTCCAGAAGCCGCGTTTATGCTGAAACAATGTTTGCGAAAAGACAGCGTCTCTGGCAAATCGGTATTGATGTTTAAAGATGAGTTCCAGAATGAAGACGCAAATCTTAACATTTGGTATAGGATTTTCGGTAAGCGAAATAAGTACGGCATTCCAGATAAGGCATTTCATGATGACACTGTATTTATGAAGAGAATCGAAAAAATATGCAAAAGTCCTGCTATCGGGTCTCGATTTATAGGGGACAGCGAAGATCCCATGATTATTATGGCATTCTTACCTCAAAACAATATTGATAAAATATCAAACGCAACCATTCATCTATTACGTAAACATGATGTGGTTCCGGAGTACGACATAATCAGTATAAATAGTAAGACTACCAATAATCCCAAACAGGCAATCGAAGACGCCCGTACATCTGCAAAGAATACCGGTAAAAAGGGGGTCATCGTATTAAGCGGCAAACAGTGCAGTTTGGGGGTATCAATCGACAATTGCGACATTGTTCTATTGCTGAACAATAATATGGGGTTTGATATGATTTACCAGATGATGTTTCGATGCATGACCGAAGGTCCGGGAAAAAAATGCGGATTCGTTGTGGATTTGAATATTCACCGAGTGATTCAAACATCTATTATCGAATACTCGTCTATAATTAAACCCGACTGCCATCCTCGAGAAGCCATTCAGTATATTCTACAGGAACGCCTTATTAATTTAAACGGCGATCACTGGATGCCCAGCTTTGGCAACGATGTTGCTAAAATTGCTACACTAAGTGATGATGTTTATAACATTTATGCATCCAATACGGAAACGGCATTAGCACATTTACTCGATCGGCTGATGTTCAAAGAATTGTTACTTACTCACGATGATCAAACGCAAATCAATGTGATGTTTAGTAACACTTCACGTAGTAAATTGCACCATGATCATGATGCAACTGATGATGCGGATGAAAATATAAAAACGGGGATTGAGAAAAAAATGGTCGAAAATCAGCAGACGAAAGATTTGTCTGTTGGCGCAGAGCCCGATGATAAAGAGGAAAAACGAATCAATTATATGGATATTTTGAAACACATTATTCCACTGATTTGTTTGCTGACTATTCACAGCGAAGAAACGGCGTTCGTATCCATGTTTAAGGTAATTGAAAACGACACATACATTTACAACATATTACTAGATCAAACAAAAAGTTGGTGGGGAGATAAAATTGATACTGGGTTAATACGGTGTATTATTAATGTATATATCATCTATATGAAAGACGATAAAGAAACTAATCAAATCATTCGAACCGTAAAAGAACTTTTCATAAAAAATGTTCGAAACCGCAAAGAACTTTCCATGGTTATTGACAAGTACCTAATTCCTCAGGAATTGGAGAAGCGAAGCAATGCGGAAGTATCTACGCCGTTTCATATACGCGGGGACATGTTGGATACAATGCCGGTTACGTTTTGGGAAACCCCGAAACGCGTATTTGAACCATGTGCGGGAAAGGGTGGTTTTATCATAGACATCATTGATCGATTCATGATTGGACTACAATGCGCTATTCCCGATGAAGAGCTGCGATACAAGACGATTGTGGAAGAATGTTTGTATTTTAGTGATATCAACCCGACTAATATATTTATTTGTAAATTGTTAGTTGACCCGTATAACAAATATGCGTTGAACTACAATGAGGGTGATACAATCAAACTCGACATCGTGAATAAATGGAATATTACGGAGTTCGATGCAGTGATCGGCAATCCTCCTTATAATGAGGATCCTGATAATACTGACGATCCGCATATGAAACCAATTTACCAAGATTGGATTTATAAATTTACTAAGTTATCGCCGATATTATTGTTTATTACCCCCTCCAAATGGTTCTCGTCGCAGGACACCTTATTGGTAGAACTGCGAAATTACATAAAGACGTGTAAGGTCGAATTCATAACGCATTTCCCCAATGACGATGTGTTTAAGAATGTGAAAATTAAGGGAGGAGTTTCATATTATATCATTAATCGGTTCTACGAAGGAGTGACCAAATTCAACGGCGTAGAAATCGACATCAACAAATATGATATTATTTTAGAGCCGCAATTCTATAAACTCATTGAGAATTTAGATACGAATGGCCACTTTGAGCACACTCTGGATTCGGTATATTGTTCGCAGGGCACATTCCTGAATAGCAAAACCGAGAAGGAAGTGACTACAGTGAGTACAAACGGCATTCCATGTCTAGTTTCTAAAAGCAAAGGGTTAAAGCGGTATATACCCACCGACAAAATTACGAAGGACTATAATTATTGGAAAGTTGCGACACCCGCTGCTGCATACAAAGGAATCAGCGGTTTCGCGGATATTTATATACTAACCGATGGCGAGGTTCATAGCCGCTCTTATATTTCATTTAAGGTGGATAGTAAACCCGAAGCAGACAGTTTATACAGTTACATGAAATGTAAGCTACCACATGTATTACTTTCAACTAGAAAGATTACACACAACTTATGTAATTCGTCTGTGTTTAAATGGATTCCACTGGTGCCCCTCGATCGACAATGGAATGATGCGATGCTGTTTGAATATTTTAAATTTGATAATGATATTATAAATATGATAAGTGAAATGGATGTGGAAGGATCTTATACTCGCGCATAAAAAAAACGGAGAAATTGTAATGTAAGCCGTTGTATTTTTTGTTTTTACATGGAATGGTTGCTGTTTATTTTTCGGGTTCGGTTGCAATGTATTCGGCTTGAATTGAACTTCTATCACGATGAATAAGGTCGACTTCATTAAACGCGGTTTGGATTAATTCTTCCATACGTTCGATGTAATGTATGTGATAATCATGCCGGCGATTTGGGCGATATTCGATTGTTCGACTATTATAACGGCCACTGTAATAAATTAGGACGTCTAGCATAGATACATGGCTATCTTCGAGCATTTTTGCCACATCATCTATGCAACCAACTGAGTCTGGGTCGTACCATTCATCACAGTCATCTTCCTGTGTTTGTTCTATATCTGTTTCGGTTTCTGTCGTTGTTTGCAATGGGGCAGCACATTCAGGGCAGTCATAACTTGTTTCTGTATAATAAGTTATGAGACATGACAAACAATATTTATGTCCACATTTCGTTGTACATATATTTGTTTGTCCTAGCTCGGCATCGCATAACATGCATACATTGGCTGCGGAAGTAACTATAGCTGACATTGTTTCGGGAATGATTTGCAACATATAATCTATATTTAAGCCCGTCAATTTTCTACAAAATAATATAATAGTATTATAAGAATGCTATTTAAACCATTGGTTCTGGATTTTTTAAGTGAGAACATATGGACATTTATCGCATATATATTAATTATTTTGGCATTTTTCCCAATTAAAAGTGTTATTTTGCCTAACATATATGGAATGATGTTTGACCAAATTAAAACCATTTCAAAATTCACGGATATTTATAATTTTCGCGAAAACTTTACAAAAATGAATTTCCCGGGTGCAGTAGTTGCGCTAATCGGGTTATGGATAGTCGTCATTTTGTCATCTAGTTTAAAATCTTACATTGAGTCATTGTTAATCCCTGGTTATTTTACGTATCTTCGTCAATTATTGTTCGCAAAAACGGTTAATTCATATCAAGCCGAATATAGAGATGTAAAAACCGGCGAATATTTGACGCGCGCTCTTGAACTGACACGCCACATAAGGGATTTATTTCAATATTTATTGAGTCAATTCTTGCCCGACCTCATTATTTCAATAATGATCGTTGGATATATGTTTGTACAGCATGCAACTTTAGGGTGGATATTATTGGCAGGATGTATAGTTTGTGCCATTATCCAGTATTTTGGAAATGCTGAACTATTTAAATTAATTATTGATAGAGAGACCTTTTTTAACACAACCGTTAGCGAGAACATCCGCGATAGCTTAGATAATTTGATGAATGTATTTTTAAATAATACCATTGACCATGAAATCGAGAAGAACGCGTCTCTCGAAAACAAATCTCGTGAAAAACTTCAACGCATTATGTCTTTGCAGGGCATGATTACGTTTATGACTGATTTTACGATAGTTGCAACGTTTGCTTTGTGTTTGATCTTTTTGTACTATTTAATTTCCATAAAAGATGTCAAAGTTACACATGGCATTGTTTTGGTAATGATTCTCGGCCAGTTTTTAAACTATTTTGTATACGTGAATAACGGGTATATTTATAATATTGCATATCGAGTCGGGATAATATCTAGTTCCAAAGATTATTTGGAGAACATTTTTGGAAGTAAGGGCGGGCGAACATTAAGCTCTGGTATTAGCGCCGGCAATATTCAATTCAAAAACGTGAAATTTAGATATGATAAAACACAGGATAATTACATATATGATGACTTAAATGTAGAATTCCATGCGGGTAAACGATATGCGATAGTGGGTCAATCCGGTTCCGGTAAAACTACCATGATGAAATTGTTGGTTGGGCTATATACCCCTGAAAGCGGTGCAATTTATATTGATTCGGTTGATACAAGTCACTTAAAATTGGATTATTTGCGTAACAATGTGAATTATATTAATCAGCGTACAACATTATTCAATGAAACCGTTATGTATAATATGTTGTATGGAAATCCGGACATAAGTGAACAAACCGTTATCGCAAAATTAAAAAAATATGATTTGATGAAAATATTTGATGAAATTCCGGAAGGAGTATATGCAAATGCGGGGGTAAATGGCGGAAATTTATCAGGTGGTATGCAACGTATCGTTATATTAATGCGTGGCATTTTGAAACCGGGAATTATTGTTCTTATGGATGAGCCGACCACTGGATTGGATGCAAATACAATTGGCAATGTAAAAAATATGATTTTTGATGAAACAGTTGGAAAAACATTAATAGTAGTGACGCATGAAAAGTTAATGAGGTCAGGTTTAGAGGAGAAGGAGGTGTAGTTTAGGTGTAGTTTAAATATCGTCGAGGTCGTAGGAAGGGTCGTAGGAAGGGTTGTTAGGTATGAAGAGGTTGG
>Ga0247722_10000232_pt1 | contig 36175 bp, 22 predicted proteins | sample MSEWelMarce3H_FC_FD_189094 | JGI IMG/M metagenome (GOLD analysis project Ga0247722, IMG submission 189094) | Subsurface sediment microbial communities from gas well in West Virginia, United States - MSEEL Well Study Marcellus 3H_FC | ecosystem: Environmental > Terrestrial > Deep subsurface >... | reverse complement strand
CGTGTAATTCCTGGCGTGGCAGCGGATGCTGGTGAGCAGGTTTTGCTGCTCAGGCAAAAAGACGGCAGCGCTGGGGCGGTGCTATGTGCGATTCCCTTTATCCGCGCGCGCGATGTGCAGCAAAGCGTGGCGGGACAAAGTAGCGATGAAAAGCAGCTTAGCTTGCAAGACGGTATTTTTCAGCACTACCAAGCACTCTACCAGCGGGCATTGGAGATGCGAAATGAGCTTGGGTTGCCAATGTTGCCCATCATCGCAACCGGCCATCTCACCACGGTTGGCGCAAGCGCCAGTGAATCGGTGCGTGAGATTTATGTTGGCGCGCTGGAAGCCTTCCCCACCAGTGCTTTTCCACCTGCTGACTATATTGCGCTGGGGCATATTCATCGCCCGCAAAAAGTCGGTGGCTTTGAGCATATCCGCTACTGCGGCTCGCCCATTCCACTGAGCTTTGATGAGGCGAAGCAAAGCAAAGAAGTGCTGCTAGTCCGCTTCAATCATGAGGGCCTGCAAGCGGTAGAAGCACTCGCCGTGCCGCGCTCTCAAGCGCTTATCTCCTTAAGCGGCAATCTAGCCGAGCTGGAATTAGCCATCGGCGCCCTCGCAAAAAACGAATCCATCTGGCTAGAAGTGCTGGTAAGCAGCGATGATTACCTTAGCGACTTACAAAGCCGTATAGAAGAGCTGACTAAAGACACGCAGATAGAAGTGCTGCGCATCCGCAGAGAACGCGGCAATGCGGCCAGCACTTGGCAAGCGGACAGCAAGGAAACGCTAGCTGAGCTAAGCCCCGCCGATGTATTTGCCCAGCGCATCGCCAGCGAAGAAATCGAAGCGCCACTCTTGATCGAGCTGGAAAAACGCTATGCACAAACCGTCACCTTATTGCAGGAGGGCAAGGCATGAAGCTGCTTAGCCTGCGTTTAAAAAATCTGAATTCTTTAAAAGGCGAGTGGAAAATCGACTTCACCGCCGCGCCCTTTAAAGATAACGGCCTATTTGCCATTACCGGCCCCACCGGCGCGGGTAAAACCACCTTGCTGGATGCCATCTGCCTAGCGCTTTATCACCAAACCCCGCGCATGAGCAGTATTTCGGCCAGCAGTAATGAGCTGATGACCCGCCACACCAGCGATTGCCTTGCAGAAGTAGAGTTTGAAGTGAAAGGCAGCCGCTACCGCGCTTTCTGGAGCCAACGCCGTGCGCGTAATCTGGCAAGCGGCGCATTGCAAGCACCAAGAGTGGAGCTGGCGGATGCCACTGGCCTGATCTTGAGCGATAAGATTAATGAAAAGCTCAAACTCACCGAGGTTCTGACCGGCCTTGATTTTGGCCGCTTTACCAAATCCATGTTGCTAGCTCAGGGTGGTTTTGCGGCCTTTTTAAATGCTGCAGCCAACGAGCGTGCCGAGCTTTTAGAAGAGCTAACCGGCACCAATATTTACGGGCAGATTTCGCAATCGGTATTCGAGCAAACCCGCAGCAGCAAGCAAGCGCTCGACCAGCTGCGCGCCAAGGCTTCCGGTGTCGAGCTACTTAGCGAAGAGCAGCGCAGTGACTTACATACGCAAACGATTGACTTAGCCCAGACCGAACAAACGCTGCAAAGCCAATTAAGCCAGGTGCAAATTAATCGCCAATGGCGCGAAGCACTGAGTAAAGCCAATAGCCAACACGCTGACGCTCAATCTCGCCAGCAAACAGCCCTTGCCGCACTTGCTAGCGCCCAGCCGCAGCTGAATCAGCTAGCCCGAAGCGAGCCTGCGGCCAAGCTGCAATTACCATACAGCACATTAATTCAAGCCACAGAGGCACTCGCCCATACCGAGCAAGCGCTGCTACAGCTAACAGCAGAGCAAGGCCGCGCACTTGAGATGCACCGAGCCAAGCTCTGGCAAGCGCAGCAACTGGCTACGCAACTCAGCCAGCAGAGCCGCACCCAGCTTGGCCAAACCCAGGCAGCGCAGAGTAAATTAATCAGCACCCAGCGCCCTGAGCACGCAAAACTGGGCGAGCAACTGGTAGGCTGGCGAGCACAGTTTAAAGACCTAAATACGCAAGCAAGCGAAATCAGCAGGCTAACAACAGAGATTAAACAGCAAGATATTCAATCGTTAAATGAGCAGGAAGCGGTACTCAGCTTAAGCGTTACTGGCAATCATCGAGAGAGCCAAGCGGCTGCGCAGGCAGAAAACACCGCGCAAGTGGCATGGCTGGCCCTGCTCTCTGGCAAAGACGAGGCTGCTTTTTGGGAGCAAAAACAAAGCTTACTTGCGCGAGGCGTAGATATCGCTAAGCTGGCCGAGTTGGAAATCGGCAGACAAAAAACACAGCAACAGTCAGGCGATCTGGCGGTGGCAATCAACGAAAAACAAGCATTATTAGGTCAAAAAGAACTGGCACTGGCAACGCTCAGGCTGACGTTTAGCGATTTAAAACAGCAGGTCAGCGATAAGAAAAAACTACTAGAGCAAGAACAACGCATTCAAGGCTTGGAAGAATATCGCAAGCAATTGCAAGCCCATGAAGCCTGCCCGCTCTGCGGGTCTCTTGAGCATCCGGCCATTCATGATTACCAAGCACTGAATGTTTCTGCCACTGCCGCCGCACTAGATGCCAAACAGGCGGAGCTGGAAAAGCTTACCGAAGAGGGACAGGCGCTCAAGCTTGATCTCACCAAGTTAGAAGCAGAAATCAGCGCGCTGGAATCTCAGCAGCAAAGACATTTAGCCCTAGTCGCAGAGCAGCTTGAGCAGTGGAATCTGCTCTGCAACAAGCTATCGACTGCGGCCCCTGATTTAGCCGCATTGAGCCAGCAGCACAGCGCCGCCTTGCAAGCTGCAGAAGCCGCCTTAAACCAGCTAGCGCAGAATAAGGCGCAGCTTGAGCAAGCACAAATAGTAAGATTAGCCGCGGATAAAGCACTAAGCGATAGCCAGCAAGCTTTGCAATTACTGACTCAAAAGCTGGAAAACGCCCAAGCCAATCTGCAAGACTTAAGCCAAAGACAGGGCAAACTGGCAGAGGAAATTGCCACCCAAAGCGAGCTGCTGCGGCTCTCATTGCCCGATCAAGAGCTTCCTGCTGACAGCCAGGCTTGGCTGCATGCGCAAGAATCGCTATGGCAAAGCTGGCAGGCCGCGCAGCAACAGTTGCAGCAGCTAGCACAAGATTTAATTATTCAGCAGCAAGCCGTCAATGCCGCTAAACAGGTAGAAAACACCTGGCAACAATGCTGGCAGGAAACGGGTGCAGCCCCGCAAGCGGCACTGGCTGACTCTACCCAACCAGAAGCCGATTTAGCCGCATGCACCGCACAGATCAGCAGCCTGCAAGAGCAAATAAGCCAGCAAAAGGGGCGAGAAATCACCCTACAAAAACGCAGGCAAGAGCATGAGGAGCAGCAGCAAAGCGCCAGCAGTGCATGGCAGAGCGCGCTGGCTGCCAGCCCTTTTGCAGATGAAGCCGCATATATAGCCGCACGCTTGGAAGACGATCAGCGCAATGCCTTAAGCGCGCTCAAACAGCAGCTCGATAATTCGCTGATCAGCGCCAACACCCTGCTCAGCAGCGCGGAACAAATTTTAGCGCCGCTGCAGGCAGAGGCCAAAACAGCACTTGAAATCCCTGAGCTGAATGAGCAACTGGCCAGCCTCAGCGCAGAAATCACCCAGCTGGCCCAGCGCCAGGGCGAAATTCGCGGGGTATTGCAGGGGGACGATACAAGGCGCAGTGGCCAAGCGACACTGTTTGCTGAGATTGCAGCCATGAGCGTGGATTACGACTACTGGCAGCACCTCAACAGCCTGATTGGCTCAGCCGATGGTGCAAAATATCGCAAGTTTGCACAGGGCTTAACACTAGATCATCTGATTCATCTGGCAAACCGTCAGTTGGAGCGCCTACATGGCCGCTATCAACTGATGCGAAAAAGTACAGGTGAGCTGGAACTGGGAATTATCGATACCTGGCAAGGCGATGTGGCGCGAGACACCAAAACATTATCTGGCGGCGAAAGTTTTCTAGTCAGCCTAGCGCTAGCCTTAGCGCTGTCTGACTTGGTCAGCCACAAGACATCGATTGATTCGCTATTTTTAGACGAAGGCTTTGGCACGCTAGACGGCGAAACCCTAGAAATTGCGCTAGACGCGCTCGATCAGCTTAATGCCAGCGGCAAAATGATAGGCATCATCAGCCATGTAGAAGCCCTAAAAGAGCGTATTCCCGTGCAATTAAAAATCTATAAATCATCAGGATTAGGCATAAGCACATTAGATAAGCAATATGCCTGTGCTGGTGAAACGTTGAAATAATCTAGGATGGGCATGGGAATGTCATTTAAACCACTAAACGCGGCAGTAATTTAGCCTAAAAAGGCGGCTAGCTAATTCACCCCAATCAGTGAAATTTTATTCTTTGATACAATACTTAAATAATATAAGTCAGGCATGCTAATAAAAAAATTCATTAATATTTTGACTGATTTTTGATTATTAAATGCCAGCATAGGCGCAACTTAATGTCTATATGTATTTGTTCATTAACCGCCCTTCCAAACCCAATTTACTTACAATAAACAGTACTTATGGACGTGTTATAATTTATGCACAGTAAACTTAGGAAGCTTAATAAATGAAATCTCGCTTATTCTGTATTGCCTTAGGCCTTGCAAGCTTGAATGGCTTCGCACACGCAGCCCCAGCAGCGGCGCTTGCTACTGCCCCAAGCAAACTTGAGCAAATCGATGTAAAAGTAGGTAACGGCAAAGAAGCTGTTGCGGGCAGCACGGTTACAGTGCATTACAGCGGCTGGCTTTTTGACGCTAAGGCAGAGAAACAACACGGCACAATGTTTGATAGCTCGGTTGGCAAAAGCCCCTTTAGCTTTCCACTGGGTGCAAAACGCGTTATCAAAGGCTGGGATGCGGGTGTGGCAGGAATGAAAATTGGCGGCAAACGAACGCTGATCATCCCTGCGGATCTGGCTTATGGTCCACGCGGTGCTGGCGATGTCATTCCGCCAAATACCCCGCTGGTGTTTGATGTTGAATTGCTTGATGTCAAATAAAGAGCTTAGCTCATTTTATTTTCACACCACGAAATACACCCAAACGCTTTTGTTTGTGTGTATTTCGTGATTAACATAAATCAATCATTTATGATTTATTTGGGAAACGTTTAGCAAAGCGCTCTTCCTGCGGATAAGGAAAAAAATCTTCAATAAAGCCCTGCTTGATCCGATCTTTTGCATGCTGCCAAAAGCGCACCGTAAGTAGGTCTGCGTGATGCTTCATAAATGCTTTTTTGACATCATCCCTGCCTAATAGAAAAATGCCAAATTCTTCGGGATACACTTCATTGGGATTACCGCTAAACCAAGTATCGCTGCTCATTTCAAACTCTGGAGCAGGTGGTGGTGGAATACGGCGGAAATCACAATCGGTCATATATTCAATTTCATCGTAATCATAAAATACCACTCGCCCTTCTCGAGTTACCCCAAAATTTTTAAAGAGCATATCGCCAGGAAAAATATTGGCAATGGCCAATTCACGCAAGGCATTACCATAATCTTCAATTACTGCATTGATTTCATCATCACGGCGTTTTTCTATAAAGATATTCAGTGGGATCATGCGCCTTTCAATATATAAATGTCGCAAAATTACTTTATCATCCGTTTCTTCTAAAATAGACGGGGCCAGCTTTCTAATTTCTACCAATAATTCTTCATTAAAGCGCTCTTTAGGCAGCGCCACATCAGAGAACTCTAGCGAATCGGCCATACGCCCAACCCGATCATGCTGTTTAACTAATAAATATTTGGCTTTAACAATACTGCGATCCACTTCTTTTGGCGGGGCAATAATATCTTTAATAATTTTAAAAACAAAGGGAAACGATGGCAGAGTAAATACAATCATCACCATGCCTTTGGTACCCGGTGCAAACACAAATGAATCGGTGGAGTGGCGCAAATGATGAACCAACTCACGGTAAAACATGGTTTTACCTTGCTTACCTAAGCCCAGCATGGTGTAAAGCTCGGCCCGTGATTTATCTGGCATCAGTTTTTGTAAATAACGCACATAGGCAGATGGCACTTCCATATCCACTAAGAAATAAGCTCGGGATAAGGAAAACAAATGGCTGATTTGCCAAGGCTCAAATAAAGCTGCATCTAAAAATAATTGCCCTTCTGCATCACGGCAAAGCGGTAAAGCAAAAGGGATTTCTAAATCTTCATGTATCGCTTTACCAATAATATAAACCGCCTTATTACGATAAAATGGCGAAGCTAAAACTTGAATTTGAGTATTTAAAGCAAATTCTGGCCAACGACCTAAGAATTTATGCAAAGAAGAGAGTAAACGATGTACATCTCTGGTTAAATTAACAAAAGGCAACTCTAAATTAAAATCCGTAAACATTTTTGCCAAAGTTGCATTTAGCCCCGTTTGGATTGGGTAATAACTGCGATAAATAGGCGGCTCTGATTCGATATATTCAGTTGATACTGCGGGACGATAAAATATAAAATCATTGTGAAAATAAGTGCGATGTAAAATACGGCAACATACTGAATTAAAAAATGTTTCTGCCAGCTCTGGCTGCTGATGATTAATCAACAAGCCAATAAAATAAAGTTTAACTTTTGACCAAATAGCATCAGGCAAGCTATCAGCATTAAAATCCAACTTAAGACGCTCTGCGGTTTCAATCACCCGTAAATCATAAAATGCGATCCGGTCACGCACTTCTGCACGCTGTGCGTGAAAATCGCCATTTTTAAAATGTGTTCTAGCCTTGCGGCTTGATTCTCTAAATAAGCGATAGTGCCAATCAAAGCCTTCTTGCAAAGCCAAGGCAATTGCGGCAACTTCCCAGTGATCTGGATTTGGGAAATCCAAGCTAGACTCTAATTTAACACTGGTCATCATTTTTTCCTTTAAAAACAAACAGAAACAAGACATTAACGCTTGTCATCAGCTGCTTATTTATAGACAAAATACGGCCCTACTTTGCAAATTAGAATAAATTAAATTTGTTTAATACTAAACGCTTAAGCAAGATACAGCGCCCTGCTGATTGCCCCTATGGGAAATTATAAAAATCCTCGGCAAAAAAAAGCCCTCGATCTGAGGGCTTTGCTTAAGGATTTAATTGCCGAGCATTAACGCTCTACGGCTAAAGCCACCCCCATACCGCCACCAATACATAGTGTAGCTAAACCTTTTTTAGAATCACGACGTTGCATTTCATGCAATAGCGTTACCAAAATACGGCAGCCTGAGGCACCAATTGGATGGCCCAAAGCAATTGCACCACCATTAACGTTTACTTTATTAGTATCCCACTTTAATTCACGCGCTACGCCTAAAGCCTGCGCCGCAAAAGCTTCATTGGCTTCAATTAAGTCGAAATCATCAATGCTCCAGCCCAAACGTGCTAATACGCGCTGAGTGGCTGGCACTGGGCCCATACCCATAATGGTTGGGTCTACACCCGCGGAAGCGGCAGCACGAATCGTTGCCAGTGGCGTAAGGCCTAGCTCTTTAGCCTTAGCAGCGCTCATTAACATTACCGCAGCAGCGCCATCGTTAATGCCCGATGCATTACCTGCAGTTACCGTGCCTTCTTTATCGAAGGCAGCGCGTAATTTGGCTAAAGATTCGGTGGTTGTAGCGGGTTTGATAAATTCATCTTGATCAAACACGATAGGATCGCCTTTCTTTTGAGGGATCAGCACTGGGAAAATTTCATCAGCAAAACGGCCAGATTCTTGTGCTGCTGCTGCTTTCATTTGTGAAGACAGTGCTAATGCATCTTGTTCTTCACGTGTAATGCCGTATTTTTTAGCGATGTTTTCTGCCGTAACACCCATATGGTAGTTATTGTAAGCATCGGTTAAACCGTCATACACCATGGTATCGACAAGTGCGGCATTACCCATGCGAAAACCATCACGGCTGCCTGGTAAAATATGGGCCGATGCCGACATATTTTCTTGCCCGCCCGCAATAACAATCTCGCTCTCACCCGATAAAATAGCTTGCATACCTAGTGCTACGGCTTTAAGGCCAGAACCACACACTTGGTTAATGGTTAATGCAGGAATGGAATCGGGTAAACCCGCACGGCGCAGCGCCTGGCGAGCAGGATTTTGACCTAGGCCTGCGGTCAGCACATTACCTAAAATTACTTCGCTGATTTGATCTGCTGCAACGCCGGTTTTTGCAAGCAAACCACGAATTACGGTCGCACCTAACTCTGCAGCCGGCACTTTGGCTAGGCCTCCGCCAAAATTTCCTAAAGCAGTACGGCCAGCAGCAACAATCACGATCTCAGTCATGCGGTAGTTCCCTTAAAAAGGCTGTATCAAGAGTCGGCTTAAATACCCTCGGCACGATGGCGGTAGAGGGTATTTAAGCCTGTCAGTGGCAAGATGCCGATCAACATACAAATTAAAGCGTGTAAAACCTAACAAGATATCTAATAAGTTCTGACTAAATAATAAATGAGCAATCGCTTACTCTAAACGCTCTTTCACATAACGACCAGGCGCAGGTTCAATCGGTTTAAATGCCGCATTGCCATGTGTTTTAGGCGCTGCAACTTGCTCCCCTGAAAAGGGAATCAGCCATTGGCTCCAATCTTGCCACCAGCTACCAGGGCGAGATTCTGCCCCATTCAGCCAAGCCTCTGAATCCCCCGATAAATCTTCATTTACCCAGTAATTACGCTTATTGGCTTTTACCGGATTAATCGCGCCTGCGATATGGCCTGAAGCCCCAAGTACATAGCGTAGTGGACCTTTGAAAATACGGGTGCTTAAATAGGCAGATTGCCAAGGCACAATATGATCTTCGCGCGCAGCAAAGATATAAGTAGGTGCAGTAATCGTGGTTAAATCAATAGGCACCCCACAAAGGCTGAATGAATTAGGCTTTGTAAGATTGTTTTCTAAATACATATTGCGTAGGAAAAAAGTGTGCATCGGCAAAGCCAAATTCGCCGAATCATTATTCCAATAGAGTAAATCAAACGGTGCTGGTGTTTTACCCTTTAGATAATTATTAACCACGTAGTTCCAAATTAAATCATTTGAACGCAAGGCCGAAAAGGTGCGAGATAGCTCTTTGCCACCAATCACACCACCTTCGCTTAACAGTGCTTCACGTTTGCGAATCAGATTCCAATCAATAAAGTGCTTGATATCGCCAGGCTCAGTGTGATCGATCATCACGGTCATTAAAGTAACCGATTCGATCCAATCTAAACCACGCGATTGCATCACAGGCATAGCGGTAGACACTAATTCGCCACCAATACAGAAAGACAGCACATTGATTTTTTCGGACTTGCCAATCTTGCGCACCACATCACAAGCGCTAATTACCCCATTTTCAACGTAATCATCCCACTCTAAGTGCCCCATCTCTGGCGTCACTGATTTCCAAGAAACCAAGAAGGTTTTAAAACCTTGGCTCACGGCGTAGGCCACTAAGGAATTATCAGGCTGCAAATCCATAATATAGAACTTGTTTACACAAGGAGGAACAATCAACAAAGGGCGAGAATAAACTTGAGAAGTAGCGGGGGTGTATTGCAATAATTGGAACAATTCGTTTTCAAAAACGACTTGCCCTGGGCTGATACCAAGATTTTTGCCGACCTCAAATTGAGATTCGTCAGTCATGGTGATTGTGCCTTTTTGCATATCCGCCATTAACTTTTTCATACCTTCCTGCAGACTTTCACCTTTACTTTCTAAAGCCAGTTTCATGACCTCTGGATTGGTAAAAGCAAAGTTTGCTGGGCTCATCGCATCGACATATTGACGAGTAAAGAAACTCATTTTTTCGCGTGCGGCGTCGTCAGTATTGGCTTGGTCTACTAGCTGTAATAACCAGCGCGAGGTAACCAAATAATTTTGTTTAATGTAATCAAATAGTGGCTGTTCCCACTCTGGCGCATTAAAGCGCCGATCACCTTTATCAGGAACTGCAACGGACGCCTTTTCTTTGGCACCAATTAAGCCCAGCCATAAATCGAGCTGCTGCTGATAGAAATCACCATTCTGAGCTAAAAAAGGATTGCTTTGCGTTAATCCAGACATCATCTGATGCATTGGAGCTAGCTCGGCGGCAGATTCGCCTGGTTGAGCCAGATTTACCCAGCTTTGCAACAGTTTCTGGTTGGTGTCAGTAAGCTGCTTGAAAAATTCATCCATCGGTTTGTTATTAAACATCGGTTTTCTCCGAAAGCAACTCGAAAGGAACACCATTCTAGCAAGTTATTGCTGCGGTGCAACAACAAACTTGCCGCAAAAAGACAAAATCACTTAAAAATACTCTAATCCGATTTCTATTAAATCCTACCGTACTATTTGATTTAACATGACATTTTTAAATTCATTGCGTAAAATAAAACTACAATTATGAAGGATGGTAGTGTGATGTTTTGCTGTCCTTAGCCTTCGGAGTCTTATCTCATGCTGTACCGCATATTCTCTTGCTGCACCCTCGTTGCAGCGCTTGGCCTGATCGTGCCGGCCACTGCGGCGGCAAATACGGGTCATAAATCGGCTACAAAATCGTCGATCTCTAAAACCTCAAATCACAGCGCTAAAGCTAAACCTTCAGCGAAAAATAAGTCAGCCAAGGCAACTAAAACGTCTAAACCGGCGGCTAAAACATCAAAAACAGCCAAATCAAGCAATAAGCAGATCACCAACCGCGCCATTGCCAACGCGCGCAAAGATGTCACTATTTCTCGTACTTTAGCCATGTCCACCACACTTGATAACCCTGGCGTGCAATCCACGGGCGTATTGGTGCTTAATGAGCAAAGTGGCGAAATTATGTTTGAGAAAAATGCTGATGCGGTCACGCCTATCGCATCCATTACAAAACTAATGACAGCAATGGTAACTCTGGATGCGCAATTGCCATTAAATGAATTACTGACGATTAGCCAAGCGGATGTTGATACGCTAAAAAACACCACTTCGCGTCTAACGGTGGGCACCACCCTAACCCGTGGCGAATTACTGCTTTTAGCACTCATGGCTTCTGAAAATCGCGCGGCCGCGGCTTTAGCACGCACTTTCCCATCGGGCCAAGCTACTTTTATTCGTAAAATGAATGAAAAAGCCCAATCGCTTGGCATGCGTACTAGCCGTTTTTATGATTCAACCGGCCTAACGCCAAGCAATGTCTCAACCCCGCGCGAATTAGCTTTAATGGTCAAAGCCGCACATCACTATCCAGAAATTCACGACTTCACCACTAGCAGTGAATACAGCTTTATTTCTAGCCAAACCGGCAGAAACTTGGCATTTCACAACACCAATCCACTGGTCAAAGCAGAAGACTGGACTATCGGCGTGTCCAAAACTGGGTTTATTAATGAGGCTGGCCGTTGCTTGGTGATGCAAGCCACCATTGATGGCACACCTGTGGTCATTGTTTTACTCGATTCAAATGGTAAATACACCCGTATTGGTGATGCACAGCGTGTACGTAAATGGATTGAAACCACCTCAGCGAGCAAATTACGCGCTGGTTAATACTTGATATTCTGCCCATAAAAAAGCCCGACATGGTCAGTCGGGCTTTTCTATATCTGAAGAGTAATTAAGTGTTTTTCTGAATCACAATCTTTGGAAACTTGCTGGAGAAGTCTTGTGACTTAGCGCCAATTTTTACCGCTACTTTGCGTGCAATAGATTTATATAGCCCAGCAATTTTGCCATTTGGATCAGCCACTACCGATGGCTTACCAGCATCGGCATTTAGGCGAATCGACAAATCCAACGGCAACTGGCCTAACAATTCAATTCCGTAGTCAGCACCCATTTTTGCCCCACCGCCCTCACCAAAAATAGGTTCGGCATGACCACATTGGCTACAAATATGCATGCTCATGTTTTCAACTAAGCCTAAAATCGGCACGCCTACTTTCTCAAACATTTTAATGCCCTTACGTGCATCCAGCAGGGCAATATCTTGTGGTGTGGTTACAATCACCGCGCCAGTTACGGGTACTTTCTGGCTTAGAGTCAGCTGAATATCACCCGTGCCAGGTGGCAAATCAATCACCAAATAATCTAGCTCGCCCCACATGGTTTCATTCAAAAGCTGGGTCAAAGCTTGAGTGACCATTGGACCGCGCCACACCATAGGCTGCTCGGTATCAATTAAAAATCCAATCGACATCGTTTTAATGCCGTGATTTTCAATCGGTAAAATATATTTATTCTCTACAGCTTCAGGTTTTTGATCAGCAACGCCCATCATGGTTGGCTGCGATGGGCCATAGATATCTGCATCTAATAGCCCCACGCTCGCGCCTTCTGCCGCCAGCGCCAAGGCCAAATTAACCGCCGTGGTTGATTTGCCCACCCCCCCCTTGCCACTAGCCACCGCAATAATATTTTTAATGCCTTTTTGCAATGGCAAACCACGCTGTGCAGCATGAGCCACGATATGACTCGATACAGAGGCCTGGGCCGATTTCACCCCATCTACCGCCAATAAAGCTTGCTCTACTTGGCTTTTAATTGCCGAAAATTGGCTAGCCGCTGGATAAGCAAGCTCAATATTAAGGCTTACCGCACCCTGATCAGACTTTAAATTCTTAATACACTTAGCCGAAACATAATCGCGGCCCGTATTTGGGTCTATTTGAATAGCAAGTGCGGCAAGGAGGAGCTCGGTAGCGGGCATGGCAGATATTCCAGTGGTCTTGCTAAATAGGCGATTAAGAAATGTCATATTGGGTAGGGTACGATAAATAATAAGGATGCTTCCCCCAATAGATTGGGATGATAAGGGCAAATTCAAGTTACCTAAAGCCAGACTTTATTTAAGCACCTTCTTTGTAAAAAGAAGCAGATAAGCTGCATCGCTCTACTAACCATATTCAGCTACAGCACGGCCGATCCTATCACTAGCAGATTAAAGCTGCCCACGTACCCAAATAGCGAAAGGGACAGTCTGAGCAGGCCCATTCGCTATTTATGCCACACAGTCTTTAAGAAGAGAAATAGCTATTCAATAGTTTAAGTGAAATTTCTTTTACAATTGCCCCCCCCATTTGCTTATCAGTAGCACTTGGGAGCGCTGTATCTGTAAGATTACTCACAAATATATATTGTTTACCTGCGTTTTCCACTAAGCCGATATACCAACCATCACGCATTTTATTTTGATTATTGCCATTGTCATCTCTGTTTTTCCAACCACTACCGGTTTTACCGTAATAATCAGCGCCATGGTTTAATTTTCCCACATAAATTATTTTTTTAGTTTCAGCCATGGCTTGATGGCTAAGCCCTAAGCTGCCATTTGCAAAACGCTGCAAAAAAGCCATTTGCTCTTTAGCCGACATTTTTAAGCTACTGCTCAGCCATGCATTGCTTAAACCATTATTTTTACCTAGGTCACCTGAAAAATCCTGATTGCCATAATCAAAATCAGCTAGATATTGTTTTATTTTATCTAAGCCCAGCTGCGGCGTGATTTGTTGAGACACCCAAACCACGGAGTATTTCTCCCAGCTAGCGGTAGTTTGATCACCACTCCAACCGGGAAGCTCATATCGATTACCATTCCACTTAAATACGGTGTTTTTATTAATCACTTTAGCATCAAAAGCCATTAGCGCTAAAGGAATTTTAAATGTCGAATTTACGGGAATTCGTTGTGAGCAACGATTATTTGGATTATATTTACTTACCATTTTTTTACTGCTGTTATCGTAAAGCATAAAACAGCCATCATAGCCCTTAAATATATTTTCATAATCAGGTTGAAATGCATGTGCAGAATGAACCATTGCAATCAACAAGCCTATTACTAGTGTAGATTTATTTAATAACATCTTTCATTACCTATCTATTAATGGGTCACTTAATCGAGAGGCACATAGTAATAAAAGCCATGCCATTTGGTAAATATGCTATTTTGTAACATCTGTAACCTAGTCATAGCTTTTAAATTTAAATAATTAAATAAATAATTAATTCAATATGATAGTGTGTTGCAGCTACAACATTTAATTACGCCTATTGCATAATTGCTATTTACGTTGTTTACTTCACAGCAAGGTAAACACGGTTTTATTTGAATTTAAAGTACCCATGACTAAACCACACCTCCCTATCGTGATTGAATTATCTCCGCCGTATCAAGCAGGAGATGAGCCTATACGCTACCAATCCTTGTGGCTGTTACTGCGTATAGTTTACGCTCAGCAAGTCGAAAAACGCTGCTTAACCGCCGCCGCCATCCGTGCCCATTTCCCACGGGCACAAGCCATTCGGATGCTCATTTCGCGTGCATTTGCAGAATACTCTCGCCTACAAATCACCGTGGGCTGGGGACATGATCAACAGCTAGATGTATCGATGTTAAATCCGGCACAACGCAGCCGAGGCCCATTTTGGCTCGCCAAGCAAAGCCTAGGTCGCCTCACATTTACCCAGCAAGGCGCAAGCCTAGCCCCTAGTGATCTGGCCTCTTTCTTAGGAATACAAACCTCTACCCACCCCCAAATGAGCATAACAGCTGAGCGTAAGGGCGTGGATTATGTAATGCAGGATATGAGTTTTTGGAAGCATCTCACTCAAGGAATGCGTGAAGGTCACGATGGCTTTGTCCGTCCAGCCGCTCTACGTATGAGTGATCCATTTTTGCTTGCTCAAGAGTGCGCACACGATGATTTCCAGCAGGCTCTCGCCCTAATGAAAGCCAGTTTAGCGTGGCGTCGCAGCGATTTACTACCAGAGAGCAAACAAGCCTTAAAACGCTTTGAACATATTATCGCGGTGGGGCAATTAGCGAGTGCTCAGCCCACATTTGCGGCAATGGCACAAATCGTACACGCATGGGACCGCTACACTCATGGCGATATTGAAACATCACGCATGCTGCTGCTTCAGCTGGAAGCCTCCCCCTCCCTTGGACCTGTGGTGCGTTACAACCCTCGGGTACGCTTTGAATACCTTAATTTAAGTGCCTTATTGTACAAATATGACGCCATGGCCGAAGGCTGCACACTACGGCACGAATCCGCTGATGCCGCATTACAAGCGCTAAGCTATGCCTTAGAAGCCGCATGCGAGGCCGATTCTATCGATGCAGTCCAACATGTGGCGGCTAATATTGGCTGGTGTTTATGGCTATTTAGCCAGCTCAAATTATTAAAGCTCACCCAAGCCAGCGTGCAAGTTCAGGCGATGCGCTGGCTGGGCTTATCAGAATGGATCTGTGATCGGTTTGGAGTAGGGAGTGCCTCGGCATGGAATACCATTTTTATTCTGCGTATTGCACGGGGTAATTGCTTAGCTGAGGGCGCGGCTTCCTTAGAGGGATTTCGCCTACAGCAGCCTTTGTCATTAACAGCAGCTGCCACAGCATTACAGCCTTTCCCTGCCCCCTTTTCACCTAGCAAAGGCTTTAGCAGTTGGTTTTCTTGGGCGCAATTTACACTAGAAGAATACGATAGTGGCCATGTTAGCTTCCCCTCCTTACAACTCGCTAATCTCTTACTGGAAGCAGCATGGTTTTGTGTATATGAGCAAGGGGCAAGCCTGACCGCCTATCAAATCATAGAGCGATTGCGCGCCCTGCTATTTGAATTACTCCCAAGCGAGCGGCTCTTTTTTCGTGATGCTTTGGCGTGTATCCCCCTACCCTAGCAGCCTGTCGGACTTAAGACTGATCTACTACGGAAAAGCCGGATTTTGCCATATTTCACGCATTTTCTCGTTGAATAGCCAGCTATTCGCCTCGAAAACCCACGAAATCTGTCTCAAACCGGTCTTTCCCTCGCTACGATCGCTTAAGTCCGACAAGCTGCTAGCAGCCATACGCTATACGGGGAGCGTGAAAAGGGTCAGAGCCGAAACTACAGTAGCGCAACTTAATATCGGCCAGACTCTGCATCTGGCCGATATTAAGACTTATTTTTTCAGGCAAGTACTCATAAAGGCTTTACGCTCATCACCTTTCTTACCCGTTGCATCTTTATTGCATTGCTTCATTTTATCTTGCTGAGTCATGGGTGCTGAAGCAGGAGCGGCCTTTAAACAACTACTCATAAATACTTTTCGTGCATCACCTTTTAAAGATTGTGTTGCCGCATCTTTATTACACGTTGCCATTTTTTCTTGCTGTAGGCCCGCATTAGCAGTGCCAACACACAATGCCAACAAGCTAGCTACTAGACTTAATTTCAACATTGCCATCCCCCTTTAAAAAGCAAATTAAAACTGGTTTCCCAGCATCAAGTAATAACGCAGCTTTTTATTATCACCATAAGCAGCACCTAAATAGAAAGGCCCAAGGTAAGTGTCTGCAGCCCAAAACCCAGTTACAGAGTTATGCCAACCTTCTTTGTCAATATCCGAAGAATTAAACGCCCGCCCCATTTCAAATGCTGCCCCTAAATAGCTCCCCCCTACGCTCAAACCTAATAGAGTAACCGGCGAATAAATCTGCGCCTTAGCATAAAGAGTATGCTTCCCAAGCAATTCATTTTGGCGATAACTCGATAAATTTAAAAAACCACCTAAAGATTGAGAGTCTGGCATAAATGGCCCTTGCTTATGCGAGTAATGGCCGCGTACAGAGAAATTACCTTTTACCTCCCCCACAGAAAACGCGTGTTCCGCATCCATGACTACTCGACCATATGGATTAAAATCACCCTGCCCTTTTAAAGCATAATAAGAAGATAAATGAAATAAATTACCCTTACCAGGGAAATTAAGATTATCTAATTGATCATAATACATGCTCATACTAACGCCATAATCCCCCAAAACATCATAGGGCCCAAAGTTTTCTCCGATTTGCTTTGCGGCATCATAGTGCTGATACGCCACGCCTAACCGCACCTCACCAAAACGCGTCAAGCTTGATCCTAAATCTAAACCAATCCGCGATTGTTTATAGCTATATTGAGCTACATTTTCACCATTAAACCAAAAAGATACGGGGCTAGATTTAAACTGTATTGAGGGCGCAATAAAAGCATAGCCATCTAATTGTAATGGCTGGTAAAACTCTGACTGAAACGCCATCGTGTCCCCAACCCTAAGCGAGGTCTTCCACTCCGCCCCTAAAGAATTAATCCAGGTACGGCGGTACATGGCCGTTAAACTATAAGGATTATTGCCTTCAAAATCAGTACCCATCCCCAAGCCAAAAGATAAGTAATTTGGCCCCCAATCTTTTTCTATGGGGATTAAAGTCAGCCGCTGCGCGCCACCGTGCTCTGTAAGCTCATAATCTAACTGAGAAAAATCACCTCGGGCGTAAACTTCAGACAAACGCTTGTGAAAAATATCTGACTCTAATGGGATGCCAATTCGCACATCAACCGCTTCTTTCAAAACGTCTGGATTAATGTTGCGCATAGGGGTTACTTCAACCATTTGCACTGGTTGAGGTGACATTTTTTTAGCTAATCTTTGCTGTTGCCAAGCTTTATACTCCGCCTCAGGTAATGCATATTTACTCAGTTGATATAAGCTGAGCGTTGCTGCCTCTTCACCCTTGCGAATCAAATCTTTACCGCGTTTAAAATCAGAAGAACTTAAATTAGCTAAATTAGGCGTAATCAAAATATCACGCGGAGTAAGGCTATCTAATTGCGGCTTAACATTTTGAGCCACCATCAAGCGAGTATATTGATCAGCAGTACTTAAAATACTATTAATATCTTCTCTATTTAAGGGCTGAGCACCTACATCCACGGCAATAATCACATCAGCGCAAAGTGAGCGGGCCACATCCACCGGTACATTTCTGGCCAATCCCCCATCCACTAATAAACGTGAGCCATGAGAAACGGCTGGAAATAAGCCTGGTACGGCCATACTTGCCCGCATGGCGGTAACAATGTCCCCATCTTTTAACACCACCATTTCACCGTTTTCAATATCAGTTGCCACGGCCCGATAAGGAATGGCTAGCGCATCAAAAGATGAAACCGTACCGCCCAAAGTCATTTCACGTAAAAATAATTCAATTTTTTGTGTACTAATTGCAGCAGAAGGCAGAGCTACTTCGCCAGAATCTTTCAGCCCCAACTCAATACCCACTAAATTGAGCTGATCATCTTGTTTTTTACGAATAGCACTTAATTGCCTTGGCAAGTTAGAGCTTAATAAGTCATCCCAATTGGCTTCCGTAGCCCTTTCTTCCATTTCAGCCGGTGTGCGGCCCGCCGCATAAGCTCCAGCCACTAAGGACCCAATGCTGGTTCCCACTACGCAATCAATAGGGATTCGAGCTTCTTCAAGTACCTTTAATATACCGATGTGAGCCAAGCCACGAGCGCCGCCCCCGCCTAACACCAAACCAATACGAGGACGCTCAGACGCAGATACAAGTGGTGATAAGCCCATTACTGCTAATAAAAAAATAATGCCGGATTTCTTCAGAAAACCTCTAGCATGAAACATGCACCGCATCCTATTATTGAAAGATTGAATTTTTCCAAAAGTGTAACCCATTCTATGTTGCAACTAGCACATCGCGGTTTACACCGTACAGCACCTGAAAATACACTTGCCGCCTTTGCATTAAGCCTAACTGCAGGTTTTAAAGGAATAGAGACGGATGTTAGGTTGGCAGCCGATGGCGAAGCCATTTTATACCATGATAGAAATGCCCCCAATGGCATCGCAGTATCGGCATTAAGCCGCAATGAATTATCTCATTTAACGGGTTATTTAGTCCCAACTTTAGCCGAAGCGCTCGATGCGTTTCCAGATGCTTATTGGAATATAGAAATAAAAACACCATCTGTATTGCCTAGCTGCATTAATATACTAAAAAATTATATCGATCATTGCCAACTACTTGTCACCTCTTTTCGGCATGAAATCATCATTGATGTTGCTAAAGACTTAAAAATTGATTGCGGCTTGCTGATTGCTCATCGCCCCGCGCAAATCCATGAGCTTCTGCTCTGCGCCCTGCCATACCCACGTTTACGAGCCATAGTTTGGGATTATGAAGCTCTAGATAATGAGTTAATCCAACAAAGCCATGCACAAGGGTTTAATAACTTTGTCTATGGTGCACACACAGAAGCTGAGCACCTTATTTGCCAAGCATTTCCCTTGCAAGGCATTATTACTGATTATCCAGAGTTTATTGGCTTAATGCCTCCTCCCGCACGGCAATAAATACTCGATTAGCATAAGTGTTTAGTTTCGGATAATCATGTCCCTGTGCGTAGCTGCCCCTTGTGTCTAGCGAGGTACATCATGCATGATCTGATTAACCAAATAACTCACCTCTACTAATCATGTGCCTTAGAAGTAGCCCATAAAGGAATATTTGGTGGTAGCTTTGGCTGGGCTATCTCTGCAGATCGGCAGCTAGATTTTCTTTATACCGATCCAGTTATTACTACCAATATGGTTTTTTTAGTAAGTAAAAAAATCAATGGGATAAATTAAGTGATTTAAAAAATGCCCGTATTCGCATTACTACCAGGGCCTGTTGACGTTTCCCGGCTCAGCGTAATTGCGAATGAAACGTCAACAGATCCTAAGCAATTTTTATTCTGAATAATTTGCTCTACTGCAAAAACAGCGAATATTGGTAACTGATACCGGTGCAGATGATATCACTGGCTTTCGCAAGCTGCTGGCAGCGCATATAGATTTGTTTCCTATCGAGATAGAAGTAGGCCAGTATTTATTGCAGAAAAATTTCCCTGCGGATAAACGCGCGCAAATCAGCTGGAAAAAGCAAGTATTTTGAATCACGCCAATGCATGTAGTGGTTTGGAATAAGCATCCCCGAGCCAAAGAGCTTATTTCCCGCTTTAATCGAGGCCTTAAAACAATAAAAGGCAGCGGTGATTTTTAAAAAATGATTAATGAACCTCGCAGTAAAATGAATCAATCAAAGAAAGAAGAGGCTCTCAACTCCCCTTTTTACTCTGTGCTTTTTGTAGCTACAAAATTGTTCTACATAACTTCCGCAAAAAAAGCCGTAAAATGCAACGCTTCATGTACTTATTAGAATCTGCCTTATGCTGCCTTCCATTCACCAACGTATTGCCAGCGAAATCGCCTGCCGCCCCGCCCAAGTTGAAGCGGCAGTTCAGCTTTTAGACGATGGAGCCACCGTCCCCTTTATCTCCCGCTACCGTAAGGAGGTAACCGGAGGGCTGGATGATACCCAGCTGCGTAATCTGGAAGTGCGGCTTAGCTATCTGCGTGAATTAGAAGAGCGCCGTGGCGCCATCATTAGCAATATCACCGAGCAGGGTAAACTTAGCCCAGCGCTAAATATTCAACTGCTTAGTGCAGATAATAAACAACGGCTAGAAGACCTCTACCTACCATTCAAACAAAAACGCCGCAGCAAAGCACTGATCGCCAGAGAAGCCGGCTTGGCCCCGCTGGCCGAACAGCTCCTTGCCAACCCGAATCTCACCCCAGAACACGCCGCCAATGCTTTCCTGAATGCGGATATCACAGATGCCAAAGCGGCACTAGATGGTGCGCGCGCCATCCTGATTGAAAGCTTTAGCGAAGACGCAGAGCTGATTGCTAAGCTTCGCAGCCATTTGCATAGCCAGGCCAGCAGCAAAACGAGCGTGATTGAAGGCAAGCAAGAAGAAGGCGCTAAATTCACCGATTATTTTGATTACCATGAAAAAATATCGGCCATGCCATCGCACCGTATTCTGGCGATTTTGCGCGGTAGAAACGAAGGCATTTTGCAATTATCGGTGCTGCTACCCGAAGAATTAGAGGCAACTAGCCTGCGTAATGCGCCCCCAAATAGCTGTGAGATGCGCATTGCCGAGCGCTTTGGCGTGCAAAACTTAGGCCGCCCTGCTGACAAATGGCTCAATGACACCGTACGCCAGAGCTGGCGCACCAAAATCTTTACTAGCCTTGAGGCGGAGCTGCTCAGCCAGCTGCGCGAACAAGCCGATATTGAGGCAATTAAAGTCTTTGCCAGCAACATGAAAGATCTACTACTGGCCGCACCTGCTGGCCCCAAAGTCACCATCGGCCTAGACCCTGGCCTGCGTACTGGTGTAAAAGTGGCCGTAGTAGACCGCACCGGCAAGCTGCTCGATATCGCCACGATTTATCCGCACGAGCCGCGCAAAGCTTGGAACGAATCAATCGCTACCCTTGCTGCGCTAGCCAAAAAACACCGCGTAGAACTGATCTCTATCGGCAATGGCACGGCCAGCCGTGAAACCGACAAACTAGCCATTGAGCTGATCAAGCTGCTGCCTGAGCTGGCGATGCAAAAGCTGGTGGTATCTGAAGCGGGGGCCTCAGTTTACTCCGCGTCCGAGCTGGCTGCTAAAGAATTCCCAGAACTGGATGTCAGCATCCGTGGCGCGGTATCCATTGCTCGGCGCTTGCAAGATCCGCTGGCAGAACTGGTAAAGATCGATCCTAAGGCCATTGGCGTGGGCCAGTATCAGCACGATGTAAACCAAAATGAGCTAGCTAAAATGCTCGATACCGTGATTGAAGATTGCGTAAATGCGGTGGGAGTGGATGTGAACTCTGCATCAGTGCCGCTGCTAAGCCGCGTCTCTGGGCTAACGGCCACTATGGCGGCCAATATTGTGAGCTATCGCGATCAACACGGCGCTTTTGCAGAACGTAAAGCACTACTAAAAGTACCGCGTATTGGCGATAAAAGCTTTGAGCTGGCGGCAGGATTTTTACGCGTAATGGCGGGCAGTAACCCTCTAGATGCTTCAGCGGTTCACCCAGAAGCCTATCCGCTGGTGGAAAAAATCATCGCTAAGGTTGGCAAAAATATCGGCCAAATTATTGGCGACAGCACGCTACTCAAAAGCCTAAACCCAAGCGAGCTGGCCGATGTGCAATTTGGCGTACCCACCATCAAAGATATTCTGAGCGAGTTGGAAAAACCCGGCCGCGACCCACGCCCAGAGTTTAAAACCGCCAGCTTTGCCGAAGGCGTAGAAAAAATTTCTGACCTAAAGCTAGAAATGGTGTTGGAAGGCGTAGTGACCAATGTGACCAACTTTGGAGCGTTCGTCGATATTGGCGTACATCAAGATGGCCTTGTACATATCTCGGCACTGGCCAACCGCTTTATTAAAGACCCGCGTGAAGTAGTTAAAACCGGCGATGTTGTCAAAGTGAAAGTACTGGAAATCGACGTACCACGTAAACGCATTGCACTGACCATGCGCCTGACTGATAACGCAACGCCAAGCGCAGATATAGCCAAGCAAAGCATGACACCAAAAGACAAGAAAATAGTGGAACGCCAGCCAGAAGCCCAAGGTGCAATGGCTGCAGCGTTGGCGGCTTTAAAAACGAAGCGATAAAAAGATGAAATATAACTTGGGCTTACCAAGCCCAAGTTATATCTTTATCGTCGCCTTCAAAATCAATTTAACCCAACCTAAGCGCTGGTTGCCAAGCCTGCTTCAGACTCGGCCTCCCCAATGGAGGCGATAGCCTGATACTTTGCCAGCGCATTTTCAATCCGCTGCGCTTGCCGAGGATGAAAAGGTGTTTCCTGCCTAGTACTTGCTTGCTGAGCCGCATAGATGGCGGGAGCCATCCAGATCTGCGATTGCATGAGTTGATTCTCTACCGATTTGCTATCGGCGATATTTCTTGCTGGCCCATCAGAGAGAGCAGCACTCACGATCTGATGAGCACTGTGATTAACTTGCTGCGCCTTAATCTCGGCCTCGGCTCGCGCAGCCAACACTTGCAAGCGAAACTGCTGTTTTTGGTTCGCAACATCAAGTTGATTGTGCGAGCTCCTAGCCGGAGCTGAGATTTGCATTTGGGCGTCCATAGCCCCTATCATCTGCGATTTTTCTAAGATACGGCCAGTGAGCATTACCCAGAGTTAAAGGTAATATTCTTTATATTACAATAGGATACGTGCCAAAGCGAAGCCAGAACCCACAGAAACCACGGAGCAGACTAGCCCTGGCAACATAAAGCTATGATTTAGTAAATACTTGCCAATTCGTGTTGTTCCAGTGCGATCAAAGTTAATCGCCGCAATCACGGTTGGATAATTAGGAATAAAAAAGTAACCATTAACGCTCGGAAACATAGCAATAAGAGCTGGGGCAGGTATGCCTAAGGCAATCCCCAAAGGTAGCAAAGCGCGAATCGTTGCAGCTTGCGAATAAAGCATAATTGACATACCAAACAAGGCAATCGAGAACAACCAGGGTTGTGCCGTTACAATCTCTTTTACTGATCCAGAAAACAGCGTCATATTGGCGTGAATAAACGTATCCCCCATCCAAGCCACACCAAAAATCCCAATCACAGCAGCAGAGCCAGCACGGAATACCGATCCCTTCACCACTTCATCTGGCTTTACTTTGCAGAACAATAAAATTAGCGCCGAAGCAGACAACATCACAATTTCAATCGCCTGAGACATCTCGAGCTGCACGCTTTTACCTGCCACATCCCAAGTAGGGCGCAAGGCTGGGAAAGTACCGAGCATCACCACCGCAATCACCGCAAGCAAAAAAACCCATACCGAACGACTTGCCTCTTTAGGAAGTAGTTCTTGTTCTGCTTTTTGCAGCGCTTGAATTTCACCCCGCTCTAATTTCTCGCGATAAACTGGATCAAGCTGTAATTCACAGCCTTGTCGACTTGCTGCAAATGCCCCTGCCAAGGTTCCCAATAGTGTTGCTGGGATAGCAATCTGTAAAATATCCCCCAAATGAATCCCCGCAGGGGAAAGCAAAGATAACAATGCTACCGTTGCCGCAGAAATAGGGCTCGCTGTAATCGCGGCTTGTGACGCAATCACCGCAATGGATAAAGGCCGTTCAGGCCGTACCCCAGACTCATGAGCAACTTCGGCAATGACTGGCAATACGGCATAAGCAACGTGGCCAGTGCCTGCAAAAAGAGTAAAGCAGTAAGTCACTAAGGGCGCATACAAAGTGATGCGCTTAGGGTCTTTGCGCAGTAATTTTTCAGCAATACGCACCAAAAACTCCATCCCACCTGCAGCCTGCAAACACCCTGCCGTGGTGATCACGGCAAGAATCATCAGCATTACATCGATTGGGGCCGTTGTGGGTCGCAAACCAAAGATAAATACCAAGATTGCCAAGCCTAAACCGCCCATCACTCCAAGGCCAACTCCAGAAAGCCTAGCCCCAAGCAAGATGGCAGCAATGACCACCAAAAACTGTAACGCAATCACAATAAATATCCTTATAAAATTCTATTAAACATACTGCCATGACCTTAATGAAACGCTAATGAGGTAACGCAAACCTAATCCAGATTTAGATATAGTGACCACAGGTCTGTGTTATGGCGCGCGATGATTGAAGCTGTTCAGCAAGCGGAGTATGGTTAAGGAGTACTTCTGTTGGAGAGCAAATCATGGCTATCGGAATCACTACTAATCTGCCCTCGCTTAATGCGCAAAATAGTTTAAGCGGCACACAAAAAGCACTCGGCAATACGCTCAGTGAGCTTTCTTCTGGCCAGCGCAGCTCAACAACAAACCCTGCTAGCACCATCCTGATAGAACAATTTGCGGCGCAAATTGCTGGCAGCAATCAGGCTAGATCAAATCTTAATGATGGTATTTCACTCACCCAAGTTGCCGATGGCGCACTTGAAAGCCTGCAAGATAATACCCAGCGTATCCGTGAGCTATCTGTCGCGGCGGGCAACGATACGCTTAGCAGCCAAGATCGATCTGCTATTCAAGAAGAAGCCAATCAACTGGCTTTATCTAATAGCGATATCGTAAAAAACAGTAGTTTTAATGGGCAGCCTTTGCTGCAAGGCCAAGGGAATTTGAATTTTCAGGCAGGGGCTAATGCGGGGGATCAGCTATCTATTTCAAGACCAGACCTTACTCAACTTAATAGCAGCTCAGGGCAAATCAATTTATCCAGTGCAGCATCTGCTGGTCAGGCGCTATCTAGGTTGGATAGTGATTTAGCCTCGGTTTCTAGTGCAAGATCTGATTATGGCGCAGTTAGTAATCGGCTAACGGCAAGCGCCGCCAATTTGCAAAACCGGGCAGAAAACCTTTCGGCAGCAAAAAGCCGGATTGCCGACACAGATTACGCAGCCAGCACTGCAAACCTCGCGCAACAACAAATCCGCGCACAGGCAAATACCGCAGCGCAGGCTCAAGCAAACGCCTCTCCACAGCAAGTATTGTCTTTGCTTAAATCGACCTAAACTGGTTCATCAATCCCATATTGGCCGTGCCTAGCAGCCTGTCGGACTTAAGCGATCGTAGCGAGGGAAAGACCGGTTTGAGACTGATTTCGCGGGTTTTTGAGGCGAATAGCTGGCTATTCAACGACAACAAGAAGAATAGGCTGATGAATCAAGACAAGCTCCACAGCATTAAACGACTTCAAACTTGTTCAGAAATCTTTAGAGCGCGATATCTGCGCTTATAAACTTAAATTATTTAGCCAAAATCACTTTTAATATCAAAGGATTGCAATGCGTTTCTTGCCGTTTGAAAATCCAACTGATCTAAAGCTTGTGCCATCATCAGCGCCTTACTTTTATTGAGTTTACGCAAGCTAGTTTGTAGCTCTAAAAAGCACTTACGAGCTCGCAAACTTCTGAGCCTAAGCAGCTCATCTAGCTCATTTACCCGCTGCAAGGTAATCTCTTCAGCGCAGTTCGGCTCTTCAAGCAGTGGCTCTGCCGAACCTTTCACGCCCAGCCAAGTATCAATACTTGCCACCACCACGGCTAAGGCTGCGTGTAACTCTGCCAGCAAGATCTCTAGTTCTGTACGCCCAAGGTGTAACTGGTCTTCTAACTTCTGGGCAATCTGATAAATGACAACAGCTTCTAATGTGCCAGCCACCCCTTTAAGGGAGTGAGCCAAGCGCTCTGCCTCAAATAGCTCCCCATTCGTAATCAAAGCTTGAATTCTAGGGGCCGCATCGGCGTATTGATCTCGCAGTCTAGGTAACATACGCTTTAATAAAGCCAAGCTACCTAAACGCTCCAAAGCCTTATCCAACCCCAAACCTGCCAACTCGGGCAGTCTCTCGGGGGCATTATCAGTAACAAATAACACGCTTGAAGCGCTCACATTACTTCCTATCCAACGCAATAATACTTTCAACAAATGCTGAGGGTTAATGGGTTTTGCCAAATGATCATTCATCCCCACTTCTAAGCAGCGACGACGTTCTGCATCCATTGCATGCGCGGTTAAGGCAATAATGGGTAAATCGCTGGCACTTAATTTCATCCGAATAATACGCGTTGCCTCCATGCCGTCCATTTCCGGCATTTGCACATCCATTAAAATGGCATCGTATTTTTTATGTTGCTGCAAAATAAGATCAACCACCTCACGCCCATTTTCAACCGTATCTACTACTGCGCCTAAGGAAGTTAATAAAGCCGAGCTCATTTCACTTAATAAGAGGGTGTCTTCTGCTAATAAAATACGCATGCCTCGTAATGGCTCGGCTTTAGGGGGAAATAACATATTTGAAATTGCAGTGTTATTTAATTTCAAGCTAGAATCTATTGTTGCATATAGTGAATGCGCAATAATAGGTTTACTTAAAGAATAAACACGAGATTGTGGCCCCCAGCGGCTCATTATTTCATCATGGCTTAATACCGAGGTAAGAAAGACAGCGGCAATTTTTGAGCGGATATCCCATATTTTTTGCACAGCCTCTACATTTGTATCCTCTAATATATAAGCGTCAATAATCAATACATCATAGGGTTGCTGCTGTGCCCTTTCTAGTTCCTGCACTACTTCAACGGCAGTACAAACCGTCTTAACTTGCAGCCCCATTTTCTCTAAATACAAGCACAACTGAATTCGTGTTGCCGTGTGCGCTTCAGCCAATAAAACTCGACGGCCTATATACTGCGGTATTTGCATTGCTGCTTGATGACTTTGTTTTAAACAAAGTGAAAAATTAAAACAAGACCCTCTTCCAAGGCTACTCTCAACACTAATCTCCCCGCCCATAATATGCGCCAACTGCTGACTAATCGCTAAGCCTAGGCCAGAGCCGCCGAAACGCCGAGTGGTAGAGGAATCTGCCTGAGTAAAAGGTTGAAACAAACGGTTTAATGCCTCAGAGCTAATTCCAATCCCCGTATCATGAATACTAAAGTTAAACTCAAATTGCTGATCACCTTTATTGTAACAAGACACCGCCAACTCAACTTCTCCCGATTCAGTAAATTTAATTGCATTATTAATTAAATTTAGTAAAATCTGCCCAAGGCGTAAAGAATCACCAATCAACCATTGTGGGGAATTAACATCCACGCTATAAATCAGAGCTAATTTCTTTTTTTCGGCTTGAATAGCACCAATTCCCGGCAAGTTTTCCAACAAAATAAACAAATCAAAGGGCGACTCTTCTAACTCCAACTTGCCCGCTTCAATTTTTGAAATATCTAAAATATCATTAATTACCCCAAGCAATAAATTAGCCGAGGATTGCACCTTGACCAAATAATCGCGTTGCTTATTTGCTAAGGGTGTATCAAAAAGCAAATGGGTATAGCCCAAAATTGCCGTTAAAGGCGTTCTTATTTCATGGCTCATATTAGCCAAAAAATCACCTTTAACTTGTAAAGCCTCCTGAGCCTGATCTCTAGACACGACTAACTCTGCTGATTGTTCTCTTAATAAGGCACTTGCATTCCTGAACACCAATAAGCTTTGTGCCATAACTGAAATTTCATCTTGGCCACTGGTATTGATTTCTACATCCAAATGTCCATCAGCAATGTGATGCATATTACTTGATAAATCAACAAGCCTAGAGCTAATTCTTTTTCTTATATAAATTGAGCTAATCCCCATCGACATAAACAAACTAAATAATGCAAGCCCAGTCAATAGCCATGTACTTTTATTTAGCCGCTGTGAAAGCGTAGACATCTCTCCATCAAGCTCATTCTTTAGCCTGTATTCAGTGGTTAATGCTTGATTTATAAGTAATTGAGTCGCAGTTTTATTTTTTAAAACAAGCTGTTGCAATTCACTATCTAATTTAATTTTTTTCAAACTAATCGAGAAAACACCATCCTCTCCATTGGCCAAAAAAATCAAGCTATACAGCTCTCGTTGTAGCTTCTTTAGCTCACCACTATACTTAATTTCAATTAAAGTTTGTTTCGCTTTAGTGGTGGCTTGCGCGAATGTTCTTTTTATTTCTTCTAATTGAATCACACTTTGTGCATTTGCGGCTTGGGCAATTAAACTAGCCAATAGCACCACATCCCCGCGAAAATGCTGCACAGCACTTAAAGACGCCACCTGCTCAGCCACCAAAACCACCACTGCATTGGTAGAATCCAGCGTTATTTGATCACTGCGGGAAATCATTTTTAGCGTTGTTTGACTAATTAATGGTACTAAAATGGCATCAAAGTTCGCCACCGATCGCGCAACTTCCCGCCTTACATCCTGCAAAGGGTGATGCAAACTGGCCGCTAAGTCTTTTCCAGCCGCTTGAGCGTAAGGGTCAGCGTGTAGTAAATGGGCTTGGATGCCCGCTAGTAAGCTGATACCCCGTTTTGAAAAGCCCGTCTCCCCCTGCTCCCCCACTAGTGCTGCCAATCGGAAGGCGTCAGCCCTAGCCTGCTGCAAGGAATGTAACTCTGAAAACTCAGTATCAATTAAAGAGTGAACAGATGCACCTGCAGCAATTGATGCTCGCCTAGTGGCAGAGAGCAGATCTGCATTTTTAGCCAATAAGATAGGATCAATCGCCTGCAAAAACCGCTGCTGAGCATCCCCCGTGTTTTGCAAAATAATGTTTTTACGCTCGCTAAGCAGCAGCTGTTGAATCACTAGCTCATCTGTTGGAGCTACGTTTTTTGATAGCTGTTGCAACAAAACGGTCAGCGCTTCAGTATCTTTTGTGCGGCTTAAAGCCAACGCATTAATTTGCTTAGGTAGCTCTGATAGCGCTAAGTGCACACGGGATAAGGCGCTATCGCGCGCGGGTACATTTTGGGCATTTGCAAGACTGGCAAGCGCAGATGAAAACTCCAAACTACTCGCCTCTAAACGTGCAGATGCAATCGCAGCAGGAAAGCTTTGCTGAGAAACGACCGAGTATGTATTGTCAACGGAATGAAAAGCCCATAGAGCAGCGCCCGATGCAAGTAGTGTCGTGGCAGCAACCACACCAAAAGCTAAGCGAAGGCGCAGCGCAATCGACTGCATAAATAAACGTTTTAGTGTGGGCATTCGCCCCATCTCCAGCAAAACAGCCTTAGGGCTAGGGTTTATTTCACGTGTTTGAATATTAAGCTACCGAATAGAAACATTCTTTAAAATTTCCAATACCTTACACTTAAATACGATATATGATTTTAAAATCAACTTTTTCATGAAATTATAACGTCATTTATGTGTAACCGTTATCTGGAGCCCATCATGCAAAACGCATCGCTTATGTTCGCAAACGTTCCCAGCAAACAACCATCATTACGTGCAGCTTATGAAGCTTGGCTTAAAGCCCGCTCTGCGCTGCCTAAAATTGAAAAACAAAACAACGCTAGTCAATTAAAAGTGGGTATTGTTGGTGCAGGCATGGCGGGGCTTTATGCGGCTTTATTGCTTAAGAGTAGGGGGATAGATTGTCATTTATATGAAGCTCATCCCACACGATTAGGCGGGCGCGTGTACACCCATCGCTTTAATGATGAACCCAATCAATATTTTGAAGCGGGCGCAATGCGCCTACCAGAAACGCCTGAGCAACAACCAGTATTTGATTTGATTAGCTTTTTAAATGAACAAATCGCTCCTGAATCGAATATCGAACTCATTCCTTATAATTTATATGATCCGAATGGCAACTTAGTGTATGTCAACGGCAAGCGTGCTTTTAGTGGTGCCACAATGACTTTGGAATACGCAAATCAGCACCCAGAAGCGCTTGGTTTTAAGCTACCACCCGATGAGTGCAACAAAACGGCCTCGCAGCTATTAGATGAAGTGTTGCAGCCCTTTTTTGACTTACTAGAAGTCGATTTCGACTTAGGCTTTGCCAAAATTGTGCAGTACGATAATTACTCGCTCTATACCTATCTGACAGAAATTGCAGGCTGGAGTATGGAGAAGGTTAATTATGTAGAGGTTATGACCTCGGCCACCAATCAGTTTCACAGCAGCTTTACCGAGCTGGTCATTGAAAGCATGGATTTTTCTGGCGCTAAATGGCGCACCATTGCCAATGGCATGGATAGATTACCCAATGCTTGCGCCCAGTTAATTGGTGAAGACGCGATTTCAATGAATACGCCTGTTCGGCAAATTGAGAATCTGGCAGATGGCCGAGTGGCCGTGCATTACGGTGATATGGGCGAATTCGCAATTTATGACCGTGTAATTATGGCGATTCCGCCTGCGGCACTGCGCATGATAGACACCCCACAATGGTCGCCCACCAAGATGCAAGCGATTCGCGCCATGCATTACGAGCCGCTATATAAAATTGGCCTGCGCTTTAAAACACGTTTCTGGGAGCAAGTTCCGCAGCCTGCTATGGGCGGGCAGTCTGCCACTGATTTACCAATGCGCTGGTGCGTTTATCCCTCCTATGGCCTTGGCGATTCGGGTGCGGGGGTGTTGTTGCTGTATTCATGGATGAGCGATGCTTATAACTGGCTGCCACAAAGCCAAGAAGAACGCGTACGTTTGGCCCTCAGGGATTTACAAAATCTCTATCAAGATACGGTAAATATAGAGGCCGAGTTTATCGAATCCTATGATGTGGCTTGGCCTTCAGAATGGGCCACTGGGGATGCGATGTTTTTCCCTGGGCAATTTAGGCAGTTATTTAATAACGCCCGCCAGCCAGAACAGCACATTTACTTTGCAGGTGAGCATTTAAGCGTGCATCACACTTGGATTGTTGGCGCATTAGACTCTGCACTGCTCGCCTGCCAACAGCTACTTGGCGATGACTCACTTAGTCCATTGCGCGCCAGCGCTATGCCCGCCTTGAGCCCACATCAGCATGACTACAGCAAATGTGCTGCCGCCCCCTTGTTGCAGCGCTAAGGGCGCCCCCATGTGGATGAGTAAACTCGCTATCGCCATTGCACTACTCTTTAGCCACAGCCTATACGCTGAAGACAATGCCGCCACCGAGCCACTGAAAGCCATAGGCTCTTGGAGCATGCTGAGCCAGTTTAAAGATTATGAAAAACCCTTCTGGACTGAGCTGCTCCCCAAGCAAAGCCAAGGCAGAATCCAAGTAAGCCTCAACGCTTTTAATGATGTGGGCTTAAAAGGCAGCGAAGTATTACGTTTGATGAAGTTAGGGATGACCGACTTTGGCACCACTATCTTGTCGTATATCTCGGAGCAAGATCCACGGGCAGAAGCGGTGGATCTTGCTGGGCTGACCATCAATGCCGAAATGGAGCGCAATGTAGTTAACAGCTACCGCCCCGTGCTAGAGCAGTATTTTGAGCACAAGCATGGTATTAAAGTACTGGCCATGTGGCCCTATTCTGCTCAGCTTTTAATGTGCAATGGGCCTGTTAAAAACCTAGAAGGGCTAAAGGGTAAAAAAGTACGCGTTAGCATGCGTACTACCAGCGATCTAATCGAGGCCTACGGCGCAATCACGCTGAGTATTCCTTTTGATCAGGTTTATAACAAAATGAAAGATAAGCAGCTCGATTGCCTGATTACTTCGGCGTTAGCCGCCCACACGGCGCACTTTTATCAAGTTGCAACACATATCTACAATCTGCCGCTAGGCTGGAGCGTAGTGATGCTTGGGGTAAACCAAGCCTCATGGGCAAAGATAGAAGCCCGCGATCAAAAAACCATTGAAGTAGGCATTAATAAGCTCGCTGATGATCTATGGAAAGCCGCTGATACACAAACAGCCTTAGGAATCGCATGCAACACAGGAAAAAACTGCAGCCTTGCCGAGCAGGGATCAATGACGCTGATTACCCCAAGTGCAAATGATGAAGTGAGATTAGCCAAGACAGTCAAACAAGTTGTACTTAAACGCTGGGCTGAGCGCTGTGGCAAAGAGTGTGTTAATGAATGGAATAAAAGTGTTGGAAAATTGCTAAATATAAGCTTGGTAGAATAATAGCCAGTTTATAAGCAGCGCCCTTGGCTACCTAGCAGCCTGTCGGACTTAGCATCAGTCAGCTGCACAATCACCTGATCGGCCTATATTTCACCAGATTTTTGACCAATAACTCGTTATCGGCGCTGCAAATCCGGCAAAATCTTATCTCGACCATGCGATTTTTCGCTTCGACCGTCTAAGTCCGACAGGCTGCTAGCCTGAATTAAACAGGGTAGGCCACACTTATTTCCAGCCCTTTAGCACCGTTTGTTTACAAAAAAATGACCGTCAAGCAGCAGTGCACAAAAAATAATCAATGCTATTTACCATCAAATAAACAACAACTTAAACACAGAATCAACAGCTTATCCACAGCACAGCACTTGGTTTTAGGGGATAAAACCCAAGATACCCACAAGACGCTCAAGTAAGCTGCAGTGCAGCACTTATTATCCTTTGGACACCATGCTTATTCCTCTAAAACGCTGCGCTTGGTGCAGCGACGATCCACTCTACCAAAACTATCACGACCATGAATGGGGCGTACCACTCCATGATGATCAAGGGCTATTTGAGTTGTTATGCCTAGAAGGCGCGCAGGCGGGGCTATCGTGGATCACCATTTTAAAAAAACGCGCTCACTATCGCGCCGTATTTGATGGCTTTGAAGCACAAAAAATGACCAATTACAACGCAGAGAAAGTCGCCAGCCTGCTCGCAGATGCGGGCATTATTCGCAACCGCGCCAAGGTAGCGGGCTTTATTAGTAATGCCGCAGCTTATTTAAAAATCCAAGCAGAGGGAGAGCACTTTGCAGATTTTATTTGGCAGTTTGTAAACCACCAAACCATAGTTAACCACTGGGCCACAGCCCAAGACACACCTGCATCTACACCAGAATCAGAAGCCATGAGCAAAGCGCTCAAAAAACGCGGCTTTAAGTTTGTTGGCCCCACCATTTGCTACGCTTTTATGCAGGCCAGCGGCATGGTAGATGACCACAGCCCCGATTGCTGGCGGCGTAGCGGTAGCGAATAAATATTGACCAACATGATCAAAAAGTACGGAGCACACTATGCGCACAAAAAACACGAATACAGGCTCAAACACTCATTGACCCTGCTCGTGTTTTTTAGTGTTTATGCTTGGCGAACAACCCGTCACAGCCCTTTTTAAGTCGCCGCCATTTCATCCGCAGTAAATAAGCGTGAAATCAAAGATTTTTCAAAGCCCTCTTCCATAGGAATAGAGATTTTCACACCATTACCAGCGGCGATATCGCATGGGTTACCACTTTTATCGCGCATTGCTGCCAAGGTGATAATCCGATTGCCACTTGGGTGGATAATTTCTAGCTGATCGCCAACGGCAAAGCGATTTTTTACTTCGATTTTGGCCCAGCCTTCTTTAATACTGATGACTTCACCGACAAACTGGCTTTGCTTGGCTTTAGAATGCCCATCTAGGTAGTTTTGCGCTTCATGGGTGTAATGGCGCTGATAAAAACCATCGGTGTAACCACGATTAGCCAAGCCATCTAGATCAGCCAAGAGCGCCGGATTAAATGGACGCCCCGCTACCGCATCATCAATCGCTTGGCGATAAACCTGAGCGGTACGCGCCACGTAGTAGAGTGATTTAGTCCGACCTTCAATCTTGAGCGAATCCACGCCGATCTTAGTTAGGCGATCGATATGCTGCACCGCACGCAAATCTTTGGAATTCATAATGTATGTGCCGTGCTCGTCTTCCAGAATCGGCATCAGCTCATCCGGGCGGCTTTGCTCAGCAATTAAATAAGTTTTATCCGCAGATGGATGGCGCTCAGCACCACCACAGGCGGCAAAGCTTTGATTGGCTTCTTCCATGGCTTTATTAAAATCAAACTGAATCACCTGCGGCTTCACATCCCCCGCATCGTCTTCCACCGTATCATTCATTTTGTAATCCCAACGACAGGCATTGGTACAAGTGCCTTGATTAGGATCACGGTGGTTAAAGTAACCCGATAAGAGGCAGCGGCCAGAATAGGCAATGCATAGTGCGCCATGCACAAACACTTCTAATTCCATATCTGGGCAGAGCTGGCGAATTTCTTCGACTTCATCAAGGCTCATTTCACGCGATAAAATGACGCGCTCTAACCCCATCGATTTCCAGAATTTCACCCCAGCGTAATTGACGGTATTGGCTTGCACCGAAAGGTGAACCACCTGCTCTGGCCATTTCTCCCGCACCATCATAATCAGGCCAGGATCGGCCATAATCAGTGCATCGGGCTTCATGGCGATTACCGGCTCCATGTCTGCCAGATAAGTTTTTACTTTGGCGTTATGCGGCAAAATATTGCTAGCTACAAAGAACTTCTTGCCCCGCTGATGCGCCTCAATAATCCCTTGGCCAATTTGCTCAAGCTTAAATTCATTATTACGCGCACGCAGTGAATAACGCGGCTGACCGGCGTAAACCGCATCCGCGCCAAAATCAAAAGCAGCGCGCATTTTGTCCAAAGTGCCAGCGGGGAGGAGAAGTTCAGGGGCTTTCATGGTTTAGTGTCTCGTGCGGCCTGAATTATGCAATTCAAGCGAGGAAAAACCGCGATTATAGCACGGCCTTTTTGCCTATTTTTTAATCAGACACAAAAACACTTCTGAAAACAGCAGCTTAATTGGCTTATCCACAAGCCATCCACGGACTTGCTGGATCAATTCTTGGATAAACGGCCAATACTGCTTAAAAAATATGCAGTACAAAAAAAACCTGCCAGAGCAATGACTTGGCTAACTTGTCCACAGGACGTACACAGCCTTGTGCGCACGAGGCGGGGATAAGCTGAGCCAAGAGCTCACATTTCATAAAATGCTGTTTTACAACTTTAAATCCAGCTAATAAACCTTGGCATTGCCAAGCCAGGCGACGTGTAGGTGGTGAATTAATCATCAGCCATTCTGCACTCACAGCACCAGAAAGGGGTTAGCTTAACGAAAGCTCATTTACCCGTGGTAAGTAGTTAGATATAAGTTATCACGCATTTTACAAAGAAAAAAATATGTGCTTTTCATAGGGTATGCAAGTGCCTTTCTTGCGCTCCAGCTCTTGGTGCGCAATGAATTCGTCGTTATCACTCCCTACGAAAAAAATATGATTGATAAATATTGGTTAATTTATGCCAAAGTACTAAAAACCATTGATGCAAACAATTAAAAATTTCACGTCATCTTACAAAAAATAAATTTTAAAAAAAGATTGGTGTAATTATTCACAAATTATAGATTTCCCCAGTATTACTTTATAGATAAAAAATATTTAATACAGTTTTTCCAATCCGCAAAAGCATTTATAAAAAATGAATAAATACTTAGGCATAAATTAAGCAGCACTTGCCGTTCAGCCTGAGCTTGTCGAGGGGCACTTTAATTAAATTAACGGGTTCAACAGACTCACCCCGAATCGCTGATGTTGGTTTAATTATGCAGAACTTCTTACAAAATAAACCCGCGCTAAATACAAAAAAAGAGTTGTTACTTTATGTTTAAATTCACTGAAACACCTGTAATTACTAGCAAGAAAACATCCGTATTAAACATATTAACTTTTGATATGCAGCAAGCTTTGCAACTTGAAAACGCATCTATAGAATTAGCGAAAATGGGTGGAATACAAGTTGTTGGTGTTCAATTAAAAGCCAAACAATATGCAATTGAAATTTTCGCAACATTAAATAATCAACAAGCAGAAATAGCAAAAAAATTTTCCAATGGGGACATTCCATCATTGGTATTTGAAGGGATGATAGATAGAGAAAAAGGAAAAATTCCTGCATCTCTACCAGATATTGAAGAGCTTCAAATAGATTTCCACTGCCATAGATTATCTTCACGAAGCCAAATTCTTCTACACCTTGTTGGGCATCGAGCTTTTGCTTACTAGGCTTTTAGAAAGTAATGTCAAGTGACTGAATATTCGCAGTCCGGATGCCGAAAAAATGAGGCGACCAAATCGGGTGTCGACTTTAATCGATTGAGCGCATTATTAATTCGCATCTC
>Ga0247722_10000231_pt1 | contig 36251 bp, 34 predicted proteins | sample MSEWelMarce3H_FC_FD_189094 | JGI IMG/M metagenome (GOLD analysis project Ga0247722, IMG submission 189094) | Subsurface sediment microbial communities from gas well in West Virginia, United States - MSEEL Well Study Marcellus 3H_FC | ecosystem: Environmental > Terrestrial > Deep subsurface >... | reverse complement strand
ACCACCACCACCAGTACAAACGGCAGCGGCGTCAATAAACGAATATGTTCTTCTTTGCGTTTTTTTCGAAATACATGATTTTTTTGGTTTATCACCTTTACCTCCCACAGAGGATGCGACAGCGGCAGCGGCAGGTCTTGTAGAAAATACATTCGATGGCGAACAGTCATCGTTGTGAACGGAACTATTTTCGTCACTATCAGAATCATCCACATTATCACAGTTTTGCTGTCGCGAAATACGAGACATAAACTTCATCCATTCAGTATCAAGTCCATGTGTGGCTTCAATTTGTTGTGACATTATAGTGTTCGAATGGATACAATCAATCAATAGCAACATTTTATTTCAATTTATACTGAAATCATGTATGTTGAATACTTTGTTTCTTTTTGATTTTGATAATTCGTTTTTTTACCGGAGGAGGAGGAGGAAGCACGCTGCTTTTTTGAAAATAAGAGCGAAACTTCAATATAAAATAATGAATGACATATTCTGTTCGTATATGATGTAAATGAATAATATGTTCGATACTATTTAATATGTCGGTAGTTACAAATTCAGACGCCCGATGTCTTACGATATAATACAAAAATTGCTTGATGATGGTTCTTGGGTCAATACAGTACTTAGAACTAATCTCTCGAAAGTATGTTGTTATAAGCGATACATGGTCCGGCGTGGTAGATTCGCTGAATAATTCAACCATTTTATCCCAAACCCGATTCGTTATAACATGGAGGTCCTGTAAATCGTCCTGATTTGTTTGTATATAATTAATCATGCTTCTTATATCGGAATTAAATTGACGTTGTATTGAAATTAGATTATCATCGGATAAATTGAGATGTTCGTTGTCGCGTATTTTACATAGAAATGTGAATATATCGGTTTCGGGTAATTGATTAAAACGCATGCGTACAAATTCAGTTTGAAGAGATTCATCAATACGCGACACATAATTGCAGATAAGACAAAAACGGACATTATTGTCTGTATAGCTTGTAAGAAGATATCGTAGGGCGATTTGTGCGTTTGTAGTCATATAATCTACCTCGTCTAATATTACGAATTTGATTCCATTACCGAACATGGATTTGGTGCTTACGAAATTGTTGATTTGATTGCGAATAATATCAATTCCGCGTTCATCAGATGCATTTAAATGGATCATCAGGCCTCTATTTTGCATATTTAGTTTCGACTGATACGCATTTACGAGGTTGATAATGGTGGTTGTTTTTCCTGTTCCAGGCGGACCATAGAATAACAGGTTTGGAAAATAGTTTGTTTTTAGGATATTAGATAATATTGTACGATTCATAGGGTCCAGCACGATGTCCTCAAAACAAGATGGACGGTATTTTTCAACCCATGGCATAGCGTTATTTATAGAATATACCGTAGTAGCGGTACTGGCAACGTTCGTGTTCTTTTCTGTATCCATCGACTATAATGAATAGCATGAAATACATTTATGTAATGTAATGGAAACATTAAATATAGAATATGGAATATGGAATATAGAATATGGAATATGGAATATGGAATATAGAATATGGAATATGGAATATGGAATACAAATTATGAAAATAATTGAATCATCATTTGCGTAATTATAAATATATACTAGTCTCAATCTAATTCATAATCAAACAATACATTCCGATGACATCTACGCCTACTACGTCAAAACCGAATCACGGTTATCTTGAATTAATTCTCGGTTCTATGTTTTCGGGAAAAACGTCATATTTACTGGATGTATACAAGAAATGCGTATTCTGTAATATTCCAGTTGCAGTTATTAATTATACGGCAGACAGTCGTTATACTACAGAACCGATGCTATCAACACACGATAAACAAATGATACCGTGTATTCTTGCAACAACGATAGAAGAGGCAATCCGGAATAATTCAGAAACAATCAACCATGCGGAAACTATTCTCATCAACGAAGGTCAGTTCTTTCCGGATATCGAGGAGAAGGTAAAGGAACTCGTCGAAGGGTCGAATAAGCGGGTATATATATGCGGTCTAGACGGTGATTTCGAGAGAAAGCCGCTGGGAAATTTACTTCAGCTAGTCCCGTTTAGTGACCATATCATCAAGTTGAAATCGCTTTGTAGTTTATGTCGCGATGGAACACCAGGTGTGTTCAGTTTCCGGATTACGAATGAAAAAAGCCAGGTCGTTATAGGTTCATCGAATTATATACCCCTTTGCCGCGAATGCTATCAGAGAGAGGCGCGGAAGAGGATTGGCGAATAACAAACGCGTTGCGTCATAAAACCACATATTTTATTCTTTAAGTTATTTTTGTTTGATAGGTTTCGAACAAAAGGGTATAAACATAAATTTATGATAAATGTATATATTTCTTTTGTCATAAGTAACTGCGCGCAGATGCCGACGTTTTCATTTCCAGCAGGGAACTCAATTAGTTATGACTTGGAAGGTAAAAATACGGTAGTTCCGGTAGAAGATAACACTAAGAAAAAAACAAGAGAGAAGAAGAAAGTATTAACCGATGAAAAGACACCGAAGCATACTACAAATACAGCCAACGTCGCTGCTGCCGCTCATCACGACGATGAACCTCTGGAAACCATCGAAGAAGTTAACGAACCTACATTTCCAGATATTGTGATATTAAAGCAAACCGACCGGAATTATATCGTGAAACATAATCATTATCTTTTGTGTAGTAATGAAAACAAAACGAACGGCGATATGTCGAATAGTACCACCCCCAACTCTGCCTCTACTGCTGCTCTAATAATGCAAACATCTGACCTAGTGTCGCCAAATCAAATTTACAAGGGACAAATAAATAAAAAACGCGGTCGTAAGCCTAAAGCCGGGTTTATTTTGAATTCTAACTCAGGAATTTATGACGCGTCCGAAGTTCCAAATATTATATTACACTTGAAGTGTCATATCTCTGATTTGAAAACAAACGATTCCATATCGAATTATGACTATACACCATCTATCAGTGAAGTTGAGTCATACAATCTATCGACGAATATACTTCAGTCAAGCGATATATGTCAATCATATCAACCAGAAGACGACGAAACACCGATATCCGATATTGTGGAACCTACACCACACACTTCTAACACACATCAAACAGACCCTTCGCCTGCACATTGTCAATCAAAGTCACAACCGCCCGCTATACAAATTCAATTCATACCACCCACGACCTGTAAACCTGCTGCGACTGAATCGCCGATTCATGTATTGAACGAACGACATCAAAAAGAAATAATGAAGAAAATCAATCGTTTGAAATATTCATTTCATAATGGAGAAACGATACAAATGAAAATTAATCATAAATGTGCATGTTTTTGGGACACATGCGATTTTGATGGTCCGATTTATTATTTACCGATTATGATAGTAAATGGAGTATTTCATGTTAGTGGATGTTTTTGTTCTCCCGAATGCGCTCTTGCAGCCCTGCTAAAAGAGCAACTTGATACATCCACTAAATTTGAGCGAATCCATCTTCTTCATTTATTATACGGTAGTTCCAGTAATAGGGGATTCAAACCTGCACCAAACCCAAACTACCTTCTTGATAAATATTACGGTAATTTGACAATAGATGAATATCGGTCATTATTGAAAGGCCCTCAAATGATCCATATTGTAAATAAACCACTGACACATATTTTGCCAGAATTATATGAGGATAACAACGATTTTCTTGTGAATAGTAAAGTCATTCCTACGAATAATCTTAAACTGAAGAAACGGTATAAGACTATGATGGTTCAAGGTGGGGGTGCTGATTGAGTAATCAATTATCCGCGTAATATATTCTTTATGTAATATATTACGTAATGTCGAACAAATTAGACAAAAAAGAAGAAGCAAATAATATTGTACTGTATATCAAAAAAAACAAAAATGCAAGTTACTCCACCGAATACGGTTTAGAGTTCCAGTGCGTTGAACTGATACGTCGGTTTTTTTCTATTCATAAAGGTTTAACATTTCCGGATGTAGTCGATGCAAGCGATTTCTTTACACGAATTACCGATTTAACACCGACACAGACACCGACACCTAATACAGTTCAGCACGCTGTAACATTACAGACATGCTCATATCCATACACACATAAAGCCACATATTATTTACGTCCGGGGAGTATATTATTCTGGAAGTATAAAAAACCCGACTATCCATACGGTCATGTTGCTATAATTTGGAAAAATGACCCGAACACGAATGAAACACTTGTAGTACAACAAAACCTGAATCCACCAATCAAAAGATATAATACGACTGTATTGTTTTCTAAAATGAATTGTGCCAACAGTAAATTTGCAGGAGTAAAATTACTTCCAAGAGAATACTTAACTGGAATACAAAATTTAGAATGTATTGTTCATAGGTTATAATTTCGATGTAGAATCTGCCTGGTGTGACGTAGCCGCCTCCGCTGCTGCTTTCTTTTTCTCAAGAACCTGATTATATATCTTTGTCATTTCTTGGCGCCGATAATAATCTTCGGACGACTTATCCATGAAATTCCTGATTTCTGAAAATCGAAGCTGGTTTGTAGAACACGACGTAGAATTAGATGCAACCTTTGGTGTAACCGTATCACCTAGCATATATTCACGAATTACACGTTTCAAGTCGTAGTTGGTTCGCTCTAATGCCGCTTTGATTTCATCTTCGGTCATTTCAGTTTGTGACATAATGATACGTGTCATAGTGTCTAAAACGGCGGGCGAAGGAACCGGAGCGGACGCGGATGCTGATGCTAATGCTGACATTATCAATACAGTAATACTTATTAGAAACTTTATATGCTTTATATTTCTATAGAAAATTAGAATTTGAACCCGCTGAAAATTAGAATTTGAACCCGCTGAAAATTAGAATTTGAACCCGCTGAAAATTGAAATAAATACATTAGAATATAAAGAATACAGCACAGTCAAACATAATGGCCGAACCTGTTTCTTCATCGTCGTCTTCGTCGTCTTCTTCACCTGGAATGACGATTGATATTCGCCCGATGATCGAAGATGTTTCACAAGTCATGACGAAGCATATTACCAATATATTAACCGGTGTTATTGGAGAATATACAATTTATAAGGAGACACACGATACAATCATGGGATTACCGTGTGTTCGTAAGTTACAAGAACGAATTGATGATTTGGAGGGAGGAGGACGACATGCAGCCGCAGCAACCCCAGTATCAACCGCCGCCGCCACTAACTTGCGTGAAGATGAGATCGCGCAGTTACAATCTGCGATTGTCGAGCTTAACCGCTACATTATCGCGTTGGAAACAAAGGTTGATATGAAGTCGGTTTGTCCGTCTAAAGACATCGAAGTAGAAAAGGACGAAGAGTCGGTTCGATTGGAAATTCATGAAGACGACGATAATAATCCTGTTGATAATAATGAGATTGTAGATACATTTACTCTGTCGTCTAGACACAAGAATGTAATTATATCAAATATGGATACAACCGCAGAAGAGGTGGAAGATGATGTGGAAGAAGGTGGGGATGGCGCGGTAGAAGATTTTGAGGAAGAGGCATCAGAAGCAGAAGCAGAAGATGAGGACGCTGCTGAGGAAGAGGAGGAGGTCGCTGCCATCGAGGAAGAGGAAGCTGCTGAGGAAGAGGAGGAAGCAGTCGCTGAGAAAGAGGAAGAGGAAGAGGAAGAGGAAGAGGAAGAGGAAGAGGAAGAGGCGGAAGCTGCTGAGGAAGAGGAGGAAGCAGTCGCTGAGAAAGAGGAAGAGGAAGAGGAAGATGAAGAGGAAGAGGCGGAAGCAGTCGCTGTGAAAGAGGAAGAGGAAGAGGAAGAGGAAGAGGAAACCGCTGAGGAAGAGGAAGAGGAAGCCGCTCAGGAAGAGGAGGAGGAAGCAGAAGCTGCGGATGAAGCCGAGATTGAGGTTTCAGAAGTAAAAATCAAGGGAAAGACATACTTTACAACCGACCCTCAAAATGGGATCATCTATGCGTGCGTTGATGATGATGTTGGCGATGAAGTCGGCGTTTTCAAGAACGGTGTTGCGGTATTCAACAAGGGCAAAAAATAAACGGGTATTTGGTAAAATATAATATATTCTGGGTCTAATATATAATATTTTTATTCATTCCATATTCCATATATTCTATTATGCTCGAAAAAATATGCTCTCCGGCACTTCTTTATTTAGCCTTTTCGATGATACAAATCACAATCGATTTGTTTCAAGGCGACTTTGAAACATCGTTGTTGAAGTTCATTATTATGTTCATATTCACCGCTATCTTGAATATATTATGTCTTAATGGTTACACGAAACTCGTCTGGTTTATCGTGATTATTCCTATTATTTTACTTACATACGTCAGCAGCATCTTATTTTATGTGTTTGGAATCAATCCAGGTAAATCAAGCGTGCATGTTCAAAAGCCACAACATCAACAACCATCCACTCCTACTCAACAACAACCCGCGCCGGCGCATCCAAAATAACAACATAAAAAGATTTTGATGTGTTATATACATAGACACACCACTACTACTCGATGTCCTGCTTCTCTGACCAAATAAACAACAAATACATTTGTTCTACTGTAAATAAAAATCAAATGTATATGTCTTTCTCGCAAATCACGCCTAATATTATAAATAAGTACGCGCCGTCAAACGACAAACCCGTATCTGAAATGCAACTTTGTTTTGCATACTTCTCGCTCTACGTTCTTTTTCCTCTGCTATATATTATACTTGTTAGTGGAAACCAAACAGCAGTCATGATTCTATGGCGTTATATTAAATCCGGTATATTTGACGCAGCCTATCATATCAAAGAGTTTTTAACTGATTTCCTTTATGGTGTCCTGCGCACGTTTGGACATTACACATTTAGCACATACACAGTTGTAAAGAACGGTCGCGAGATTTATACAGCATCATCTATGTATTTTTACCGTAAAAGCGATGTCAATTCAGTATATCGAATTGACCGAGCCAAATATAATGTCTGCAAGTGGATCGACAAGCAATGTGCGCTTTACCGAAAGAATTATTACGACGAGGAGCCAGAACTTAATGAAACACATAATGACATTTACGACTTCATCCTTCATAAGATAGATAATCAACCTTATACACGTATTCATCGTGGCGATTTTACAGGACGGACCCATACTTTGATTACTGAACATTATCGTCTCTTCCCAAAATCATACCAAATTGCAGATAAGGCAGAACTTACTGTATATACCAATTCTACGACGGTCGAACCTGCGCTGCATTCATCTGATGCTAGCGCTAGCGCTGCCCCCCAGTCAGAAACCGAGTCATGCTTTAGGCCACAAACTTTTACAATCAATTTGAAAACGCCGAATCACTTCCTTCTGGAAAAGAATGAGATTTTAGACAGTAAGTTTTTACAGTGGAAGTTGTATAACGAGTTCGGTAGAAGTGACCTGGCGAATCGCCTTGTTTCGCCATTTTATAACTACAAAGTCACCCTTTATTATAATGAGTGTATGAAGAATTATTTCAAGGAAAATATTTCCTCGAAATTGGAGGAAGTTATTGAAGCACCTACTCGCTTCCCAGCATATAATTTGAATGAACAACAATCAGTTATCGTTGGACATACTTATATTATTAAGGTTGATTCAGTCTTGAGATGTCCGGTGCTTGAATCAAGCGAAAAACAGGTATTTGATATTGATGGCATACTTACGAATTATTATGATTGTTCAGACACCGAACGAAGCAGCGACAGTTCTTGTGTAAGCGATGTCGACGAGTCCGACGAGTCGGAGACTGATACCACCGCCGACGCCACCGACGCCGCAAATACCGAAATTGTAAATGACACGAATATCGACTGCGACGATCCTGAATTTGAAATCATCCAAGACCCGTCAAAATAAAGAGTATAAAAAAAAATTGATAGTATAATATACGGTGTGTATTATCCCATCCACATCATTTTACGGAAATTCTTGTTTCAACGATACGAAATGACAAGCGAGATTGAATCATCATCATCATCGACAACGACGACGACGACGACGACGTTTCATAAACTATCACAACGTTGGACACTATGGGCGCATCTTCCTCATGATACGAATTGGGCAGCATCAAGTTATAAGAAAATCTTCGAATTTGAAACCGCGGAAGAGGCGATTGCTATATTCGAAGTTCTGCCACCCAAGCTTGTTATGAACTGCATGTTGTTCCTTATGAGGTCGGGTATTGTACCTATGTGGGAAGACCCGCAAAATCGAAATGGTGGTTGCTTTTCATACAAAGTTGCAAATAAAGAAGTGAATAGCGCATGGAAGCAACTTTCATACGTAACAGTCGGCGAAACGATTTCTACCAATATGAATGTGGTTCCTATTGTTAATGGGATTACTATCTCACCGAAGAAGAATTTCTGTATTATTAAAATCTGGATGGCGAATTGTAATTTCCAAAATGCGGGGATTATCCGCGAACTGGAAGGAATTACAGCACACGGGTGTTTGTTTAAAAAACATACACCTGAATATTAGCTCCCCCACTTCATCGCTCCGTCGTGCTAGCACGACTCTGCGACTTCGTTCCGCCGCGGCTCCCGATACAGGAGTCAGATTATGGGGGGTGGTGGAGTGAGTTGGGTGAGTCATCGGAGTGTGTTGGGTGAGTGGGTGGTGGGCAGCATCAGCAGCGATGAATAATAACGCGATACACCACTCGCTTTATTATTTTTGTTTAGGATTTCATGACCAATCAATTTCAATATATGTATTTCTGGTTACAACAAACCCGTTCATTATTTCTTTTTCAACTATCGAGATTATGCTATCTGGAAATAATTGCTGTAAATGATAAATTACATCGACTAGTATTACTTCTTTAGAATGTATTTGTATTGCGGATTTGTATGTCGGACTTTGTTCATCTATTTTATAAGAATACTTTGTTTCTTCATAACACTGTATATTTCCTTTATCAATATCATCGCATACTATATCACGAATATGAAGTACGTAACGCATGATAAGTTGGGTATATTTGTAATTACCAAGAACCTCTTTGGTTAGCAAGAGTCGGTGCGCACATGACGACGAAGACATCCTACTACGTATAATCGTATATTATACATGTAGAACGCGCCGGATGTTTATATTATTTAATTATGTATCCATCCTCTGTCCCGAATATAGTTCGGGTCGCGACAATCCATTATATTTTTTCCATCACAATTTGAGATATAACATGTACTAATTCTAGACGGGTCGCGAATACACTCTTGAAACAAATATATAACTTCATGTTGGTCCTCCGGTAAATCAATACAAATATCAACAATAAATCCCTCGTTGTGACTATTATCGGCGACAGAAACATCACCCACCCGCTCTACAATCAAGCTGTGATGCTGTATCGTCATTTTATATTTATCCTGGTTTGCTAATACCCACTTATTTCGCGAAGTTGGACTTATAGATATAGTATGTTTTACATCCTCCGGAAAATAACCTATAGGAATAATATCGTCATCATGACTTGATATGTATATTGGAATACGGATTTTACGTAATTTGTAATGAGTATATGGTTTAATTGCACCAGGGATATCTTGTCCGGCATCCGCTGCCTCTGCACGTACATTATATAATAAAAAGTGATACATATCCGCTGTTGGACCGTTGTCTATATTCGTATATGGCTTATTTACGAAGAATGAAATTAGACACCCTAATAATAGAGGGCTTCGCGCGCGTGAATTATACATAAATGCCTGAAACACCGTGGGATTTCCCATACTTAGACAAGAGTAGAATGATGCAGGGGTGCTGCTGCCGTCGCTACTACCGACCATATTCTGAACGGGATGAAACGGTATTAAATCAATATCCGCATATACCCCACCGTTAATATACAATTTGCATAAACGCCACAAATCGGCCTTATACATTCCGCGTGTGATATAATTGAATAATCCAGCAATATTTTTATTGAAGTCCTTTTTAAGAAACGTAATACAATCGGCATCAGCGCTGAAATCAAAGGTGTATTCTGGATTCAGCTCTTTCCATCGTTTTATGACAACCGGTGGAAGTTGTGAATGATATGTCATATATACAGTTTTGTTCATCGTCATTTACAAGCCAATAATGAATGAATGAATGAATATAATAAATGGTGATTATTATGTTTATTATGTTTATTATGTTTATTATATTACGAACTCGGCAACGGCGACAAACATAACTTAATCGTCCCTAATGACGCGACGTAGTATTTAACGACCAAAGGCATATCATTATCTAGATACATCTCGATTTGGTTGCACAGGTTAGTGCATTTGATGAAATAACCAAGATTTTTTAGCGAAAACTCGCCTTGGATGATTTTCCCAGAGTCTTTCTTATGAAGAAATTCCATACTTCCATCCGACTCCACGCGCCTCACCTCCGCTGTCGCGAATTGCCCCGAGCACCGAAAAATCAACTCATTCCCCACCGATTTAATCTCAAGCTTCTCTGAGATACACGAGAGATCGCGAATAATCTTTTGGAAATCACACGATGGCAGGTTAATCACACTCGAAAATGCGACCTGGGGTTCTACGAGGTCTTCGGGGTCGGGCTCGATGAGTCGCAACTTTTGGGTCTTGCACTGCTTGATATCACCATTCTCAAATTTAAGACCCAAATACGAAACCACGCCGTCGTTGTAATCCTTCTTCTCAATATAGATGGTCAGCGTATCATCGTTGTCGATAGAGTTGATAAGCTTAAACAGGTGGAACATATTCACGCCGATGATGATTTTGTCAAGCGCACATTCATAGAGTTCAAAATTAACAGCTTCCAAAAACATATGCGCCAACATCGTGTGCGATTTATCCATATTGATGATACGAATTCCGTCCTTCTGAAATGTAATATTCGTCTCGATTAGGATTTCTTTCAAGGCGCACATAAGAGTACGAACCGGTGCGATTTGAACCGTCTTGATTACAAGTACATTATCTGAATTGGAATATGCGTCACTAACACCGCTGGTTAATGATGATGCTACCGCTGCTGCACCTCCGTTATGTGCGTTTGAATTCGAAAAACTCATGTTCTTTATACATAACATTTTAAAAATCTTTATATCTATTTGTGTGTAATATATAGTAGAATCGCAGGAATGTCGGTGAATGCGATGAAAACAAAAAAGCGAACACATCGAAATAAAGGTATAGGAAGAACCCGAAAACAACGGCATACGCGGGGCGAGAGTGGCGACGACGATGGATGGATGCGTATTACCATCAGAGGCGCACCTTATGAACGTGGCATTTCTCATGGAAAGCAAGTCATAGCTGCTGACCCTGAGAGATTTACATATATGTTCTCTGTGCTTGATTTCACATTCCGAGAGGGATACGGTCGTGATATCGAGTTTTTCTATGGATTATGTGACGATTTTTACAGGGGAAATATTAAGCGCCGCTTCCCAAAGATATTCCGAGAGATGGAGGGTATCGCTGCAGGTGCTGGAATCCGCGTATGTCAGGTGATCCTCATCAACGTGTATATGTCGCTTCCGTATTTCTACGCCCATCTTCTTCGTTATATCGACACACCCAAATACAGGAAGAAATACGCCGATGTTATTCGTGATGAATATGCTATTCGCGCCGACCCCGCCGCTCTCTCGGCCCGCGCTGCACGACTGGATGAATTCAAGGACCGGTGTTCACTCATCATGGCGGTCGGCCCTGGCTGGACCAAAGACGGTGGGATCGTATGCGGACATTCTTCCTTTAGCAACTTTCTTGATGCACAATTTTGTAATGTAATCCTGCGAATCGAACCGGAGGTGGGAGATGGATTCACAATGGTGATGCAGAGTATGCCAGGCGGCGTATGTAGTATGACCGACTTCTTTGTAACCAGCGCAGGGATTATCGGAAGCGAGACAACGATACGCGGATTTAACGCCTTCCGTCTACGCGACCCTATTTGCTGCCGCATCCGCGAATGTATGCAATATGGGAAAACTCTAGAAGATTATGCCGAGAGATTACAGAAACGGAACTCGGGGGATTATGCGTGTTCATGGATGTTTGGGGACACCCGTGGTGGAGGCGGACGAGGAGGCCCGCGCATTATGCGTGTTGAACTCGGGTTGAATTACGTGAATGTTGAAACTACACAAGACGGAGTGTTTCTCGGGTTTAATTCGACATACGATGAGAGAATCCGGAAGATAGAATGCTCGAGTGCGTTGTCTTCGAAATCGTCGAATGCCGAAGGAGATGCCGATTCTGACGGGTTTCATAATGTAATGTCAAGTATAGGCAATCGACGTGTCCAATTAGAGAAACTCGTGGAGAAGTATAGCGGGAGAATAGATACCGCCATCGCGAAACGCATCCTTGCTGACCATTTTGATAATCATTTAGGAAAAACGGTTGCGAATTCGCGGACGGTTTGTAAGCACGCGTATGCGGACGCAAGCGGAAGCGGCTCCATCTCCGATTCCGCTCCGTTTAAACCGGTGGGTGCATATGATACAAAAGTGGCTGATAGTGCATCCATTCGGCGGATGTCGTTTTTAGCCCATTGGGGTCCACCATGTGGGACGCCGTTTATAGTGAAGGAGCATATGAAAAAACATCCAGAGTGGAAAGACTGGTTGGATTATTTAGTGGATTTTCCGCGGAGGGGGTGGGTCACCGCGTGAATTTTAGAAAGAATTTCGAGGTTCACAATACAGCGTTGAAACCCGTGATTGAATTGATTCTCAATATTGGAGGAATATAATATTGAGAATATGTATAAGAGACAAGGATATAAAATGGAGGGAGACACACAAGCAGCAAAAGAACAATCAACCCAACAAATACTTGGTACTGTTAAACAATTAATGAAAACCCCTGAAATGCAAGACATTATTAACAATACCGTTGCTGCTGCCGGACACGCACCTACACCTCCTCTTGACGCTGCCGCCGCGACTGACGCACCCGCAGAATCCTCTGACGCACCCGCAGAATCCTCTGACGCTGCCGCCGCGACTGACGCACCCGCGGCATCCTCTGACACACCCGCAGAATCCTCTGACGCTGCTCCTGCCGCTGAGCCACCCGCTCTTGGCGAGGACCCTGACGCAGTGCGAATGGCGTTGGGTAATACATTGGAACAACAGGAAGCAGAATTAAAGGGACTTACCGACCAACCTGAACCTACAGATCCAGCTGAACTAGAAGCATTTAATAAAAAGAAAGAAGAACTAAAAACCGCGATTGCAGAATCAACCAAAAAACTCGCTGATATCAAAGGCGGTCGCCGTCGTACCAAGCACAAGAAGTTCCACAAGAAGGGCGGCAAGAAGAGCCATAAGAAGGGCAAGTCTTCCAAGAAGGTCGCGAAGCGTCGTAAGAGTCGTAAAACCGGCAGTCGTCGTTCTCGTAAGCAGAATAAGCATTAAGGTATTCATAATTCGGTTCATTATTTTCGCAATAGTTGCAAAAATAATGATGATGATGATGTTTTCAACGACGACGATACCGACGGGTAGTCGATTTTCGGGTACGGCGAACTGATTTTCGTGATGAGGTGCGAGATTTGACACCGCCTAGTTTCAGTTGAGCTCGAGTAGTCAATATTAAATCCAATAATTTACGCATGTATGGATTTTCACGATGAATTAATGATAATTTTCGGGTTTTATTTGTTGCTTCCGTCCTGAATAAAACACGACTTAACCAATCTACGTCATCATTAAAGTCTGAAGTATAACTGCTTACTTTTGTTTGCGGGCGTTTAATTCGTTCAATATATAGACTTACAATTCGGTTACACGCAAAGGTCGTAAGTTGTTTTTTTATACCTACTTCCTCTAATAAGCGCTGAATACTTATACACAACGATAATAGATGAGTTATTAATTTACAATTTTCAGATGTATCTTCGGTATAATATACCAATTGACGCGGAGTTGCAGTAGAAAATGCGTATCCATTATCAAACCCATCCAATCCTGAAACGATACTTTTAAATATATTTTCTTTTTCATCTTGTGATTTTTTACTACTATGTGTCGTTCTTATCTCTAGAATACAAAATAATGTAAATTCTAATACAACGTAACTAGAAATAAAATAAACAGACGTATCGCGTAATTTTACCGTAGGACGACGAAATAGATTTGATAATGTTTCGCAAATATCAGGAGATTGTCGCACAAATATTGCAGGTTTCAATAAAAAAAAGTCAAACATAGCTTTGTAACAACTCTTTTTTTCTTCATGAGTAGTTTCCTCATTAAATTCAACATAATCAGCGTTGGTATATGTATGCTGACTTAATAAATATCGTAATGTAGTAATTTCAGAGATGCTACTATCTTCTGCCATTTCACACCGAAACAATAATAAAACTATATATACTCATACTAATAAATGTCTGTCCCATATCCAACCCTCCCCGAGACCATCGCCATTCTCTCGGAGATATGGAATACCAACGCGGTCATCCCCGGCAACGAATATGTCCTCGAGCGGATCCACACATACGTAAAGACCCAACTTCCGCAATCGATTAAAAACTACCAGACTGCGCATACTGAACGCGAAACACGCAAACAATCACTGGCACTCATAGCAGATGAAATCACAGAGACGTTCCTAAACAAGACCAAATATTTCTATTCCCCACATTCAGAGCTTTACTTTACATATAATAATCAGGTTCGATATTCGCTGATAAACGAGGACGAAATCCATCATCGGATATTGGCCTTCACCTCGTCCGCACCCAGCGCCGTTGGCGCTTCCGCTTCTGCCTCGGCTGCACCCAGCGCCGTTGGCGCTTCCGCATCCTCCGCAGTTTGTCCTAATAAGAGCACAAATCAAAGCACAAATCAAAGCACAAATCAAAGCACAAATCAAAGCACAAATCAAAGCACAAATCAAAGCACGAATGGAGCAACCGCGAGTGCGGTTGGTTGTGCGAGTGCGAGCACGAGCGCAACCATTAGCACGAGCATTAGCACGATCATTAGCACGAGTATCAAATACAAAATCAAGAACCGGATTATCAAAAGTATCCAGTCTCGCGATATTCTCTCATCCATCCCCGAATCTCGTACCATCCAGAACGTAATTGGGCACATCTACCCTGCACTTTTCCGCACTCGCGACCATGCCAAATATTTCCTCACTATCCTCGGCGATGTTCTCCTTAAAAAAACCGCACCGCTCATTTATTTTGTCCCTCTCATCGCCAAAGAGTTCATCAAGGACCTCGGTGGTGAATGTTACGGTCTATTAGGTTCAACGGCCAACTCTTTCAATACTGCATTCAAGTTCAAATATTATGAGCATCAGTATAATGATTGCCGAGTCGTTGATATTCATGTGCCAATAGCGGCAGCTGCAGCGGCGGTGGCGAGCGACACACCTTCGACATTTTCACGAAACACCGGTCTGCGTCTCTCGCATATGCCCGAACTCAAATCGGCCGTCATCGACTTATTCTGTGTGAGCGCCCATTATTCGCACCGGTTCGGTAGTGCCGACGACTTCTTACGTCTCCATTGTAAAACATCTGAAGTCGCAACTCATGCATGGTTTTTGCGCGACCGTACAGAGCAACAAATTATTCTAGAATTCGTGAATTATGCAACAGAACCCGCTTCATCCAATCATGAAATATCCATGACAAATATGCTCTATCTCTGGAAGATGTATCTCTCGGAGTTTCGATTACCAAGTATGTTTTTTGCAGCTACGTTGCGCTCAAAATTGATTGAGTGTGTATGCGACACAGCTGGGGGGATGCCGGCGGCGGACGTATTCCCCAATCGAACCAGTAAATACCTACCGGTTGTCAGTCAATTTCGCCAGTTTTGGAGCGAGTACTGTTTCACAGACGACCGCGAAATCGAATTGGAAATCGACGAGCTTTCAACGCTATTTAATGAATACTCGACGGCAGCGGCGGCAACCGTAAGCGATGCGACTCTTATCGGCATGCTCCGCCATTTTTACCCTGACATTATCATCGAAGACGATAAATATATACTAAATGTTGGTTGTAAATTATGGGACAAGAATTCCGAAATAAATGACTACCTAGAAGAATTTAAACAGCAGTGTCTCGTGAACAACCATTCTTTTCCACAACCGCTATATAATGCATACGAGTATTATTGCGTGCGTTGTTATTCAACCGCTAAACGGCGTATTATAAGCAAGCGGTATTTTGAGAAGTATTTCATGGAGGAATACGCAAATTACCTTGATGAAAATGGAATGATTACGATTAAGTGGTGGATTGTGGATGAAGAAACAAATACACCTAAACATGATTATCACGCCGATGATTCCGACGACGACGATGAGCACACATTATCATAAAAATTATACAGGATATTGCGCGATTTATCTCCCAATTCTGGGTGAAACATCACCCCATATACGCGGTCTTTAACAAATTCAAACGCGCATGCATGCCGCCGACCATCGCGAAACTTCGTAATCCATGCAATCTCTCGAACACCCGTTTTCACACCCGATAAAAGAGGCGCCACCGGAAGTTCATGAAAGTAAAATTGCATCTTATCATGTGGTTCTTCTCCTTTGAATATCCTATCTCTCGAGAGATCCAATTCAACCTCTTTATTACCTGTCCATAAACTGTTATACGATTGCAGAGTGCCGCCATAATATAACATCAAGAACTGACATCCGTGACATATTCCTAGCACAGGTGTATTCGGAAAATGGTACAAGTAATATAACTCAAGTTCTAATTCAGGTTGGGGTTCGTATGACTTCACACGAAAACGAGAACCCGGTATAATCAATCCGCGTATATCTTTACGCTTGATGACTTCCGACTCACACTTCCGAGAGATTATATATGGTATCTCTCGCGCATCGAGAGATTTATACAATTCGCGCAGCTTGTTGCTATGATTGGGAGTTTCACATGTAATGATGAGTAACATGAAATGGAATAAACCCCACTTATAATATACATACACTTATAATATACATACACTAATAATATACATACACTAATAATTATATACTACTATTATTGTCACGTATAATAGTAATATTATCAATACATCAACGAATACTATACAAGACATTAACGTCTCTTGGGAGTATTCACAAGACGAGAACGCTTTCCAGTCTTCTTATTAATCTTAATCGCACCGAACTTTCCCTTACGAGCAGTGTAGCCATACTTGCGCAGACGGTTCTCCTTCTTAGCAGTTGCGTGCTTCTTAGCAGAGACAATACGGCCGTGCTTATTGAACACCAACTCACTCTTGGTAAGACCACCGGGGGTCTTGTAAGCGGTATCGTGCCAGACCTGAGCGCGAGACCCCTCCAACATTTCGTATTTCTTGCCATGCATGTGGTAAAAACCATCATCGCCGCGGTCGCATCGTTTCACCATTTTACTAAATCTTTAGTTATAACCTACCATTAGAAAAAATGCCGGGACCATCATCAGCGGTCGATATTAGAATGAATTTGTAACAGGTGCGCCAAAACCGCCAGGAGCCCCCGACCACCGTCCAAATCGATTAATATTATTTACTGCATATACCTTTTTAACGTTTTTGGTTTCGGTTGCAACACGAATACTTTGCGCGTAACGCATCTTTTGGGTCATATTCGTGTTATTCGTGGATGTCGCCATTCCGGCGGTAGGGTTTGATAAATTCGGGCATTTATAATACGGAACGCGAATATCGTTGGTTTGATTGTTGATTACGATTGGATTGCCGGATGCATCATATTGCACTAATGCGTCGTTGATGCGGTATATATCGGCACAGGTAAGACCCATCCCATATGTCGTACGATATCGTGGTGCAGCCATACTTATGGTTATTAGTGTCGCTAAAGATACATACACCATACAAAAATAAAATTGAACATGAGTTAAAAGAATCGTCGGAATATACTGTACGCATTTCATATCGTATCAACACATCGTTCATTCGTTATGCCACCTAAAGCTTCCGCTTCCGCTTCCGCCGCCGCCGCCGCTGCATCCGAAGACCTTAACAAATATCAAAAAATGACAGACCGAGAACATATCCTCAAAAAACCCGATACATATATTGGAACAATCGAACGATCCGAAACGACGGAGTATGTAATGGACGCCGCCACCCCCGACGCCACCGCCGATGCCGCTGCCTCCTCCCCCGCTACGCTCACCCGTCGCAGCATCACCTACATCCCCGGTCTCTACAAACTCTTCGATGAAGGTATGGTGAATATGCGCGACCACGTTGTCCGTCAGGCACAGGCCGTAGCCGATGGCAAATCCGACGCGCTTCCCGTTACAACACTTGAAGTGGAAATCGACTCCGCTGATGGAACGATTCATATGACAAATGACGGCAACGGTATCGATGTCGCCCAGCATCCCGAACATAAACTCTGGGTTCCCGAAATGATTTTCGGTCATCTTCGCACATCAACCAACTACGACGAAAACAAGAAGGAGAAAATCGTTGGCGGGAAGAACGGGTTCGGTTTCAAACTCGTCCTTATTTGGTCGGTTTGGGGGCGCGTGGAGACTGTCGACCACATCCGCGGCCTGAAATATATCCAAGAGTTCCGTAACAACTTATCGGAAATCGTGCCACCGGTCATCACCAAATCGAAAGTCAAGCCTTATACCCGCGTATCATTCCGCCCGGATTACGCACGTTTCGGACTCCCTGGCAATAACCTCACACCGGATATGATCGCACTCTTCATGAAGCGCACCTACGATATTGCGGCGGTCACAGACAAGACCGTGAAAGTCAAATACAACGGCGCACTCGTCCCTGTCCGCCATTTCCAGCAGTACGTCGACCTGTATATCGGTGCGAAGGGAGCGAGCGCTGCGAGCGAAGGTGGTGGCGGCGTCAAGCGTATCTACGAGAACCCCGATCCCCGCTGGGAGTACGCCGTATGCCTGACGACATCCGACGAGTTTGCACACATCAGTTTCGTGAATGGCATCTACACTCCTCGGGGCGGCAAGCACGTCGAATATATCACAAACCAAATCGTGCGTAAGTTGGCCGAACTTATCAAGAAGAAGAAGAAGGTCGATGTGAAGCCGAATACAATCAAGGAGCAACTGATGCTGTTCCTGCGCTGTGATATCGAGAACCCGTCGTTTTCCAGTCAGACAAAAGACGAGCTTGGTACCGCCGTTGCGAATTTCGGGTCGAGTTGCAAAGTCAGCGACGAATTCATCGAAAAACTCGCGAAGATGGGTGTAATGGACGCCGCGTGTGCGCTCACCGAAGTCAAGGACACGAAAGCCGCGAAGAAAACGGATGGCGCGAAAACGAAGACGATTCGCGGTATTCCTAAACTCGTCGATGCAAATTATGCGGGGTCGGCGGACAAGTCGGCACAGTGCACGATTATATTATGTGAAGGTGACTCAGCAAAGGCCGGTATTATCAGCGGTTTGAGTAAAGAGGACCGGAACTATATCGGGGTTTATCCTATGAAAGGTAAGCTCTTCAACGTGCATGGCGAGACGACGAAACGAATTTCGGAGAACCACGAGATTGCAGAAATCAAGCAGATTCTTGGCCTTGAAACTGGAAAGACATACACAGCCGCTGATGTTGCCGCGAAGTTGCGCTATGGTAAGGTGCTCTTCATGACCGACCAGGATTTGGATGGCGCGCATATCCAGGGTCTCGGGATTAACCTTTTCCAGACAGAGTGGCCGTCGTTGACGAAAATGCCTGGTTTCATCGGGTTTATGAATACACCGATTCTGAAAGCCCGCCGCGGCGCCCAAGAGGTCCTATTCTACAACGACGGTGAGTTTGAAGCATGGAAGAAGCAATTCCCCGATGCAGTCGTTCCAGTAAGTTGGAACACGAAATATTACAAAGGTTTAGGCACCAGTACTGGAAAAGAGTTCAAGGAATATTTCGAACACAAGAAGATGGTGGCGTTTATTCATACTGGCAAAGAAAGCGATGACCACCTAGACATGGCCTTCAACAAGAAACGTGCGGATGACCGGAAAGAATGGTTGTCGAATTATTCACGCGAGGCATACCTGGATACATCCAAACCCGAAATCCCTTATGAGGAGTTCGTCGATCGCGGCCTTATCCATTTCTCCATTTACGACAACGAGCGTTCCATTCCAAACCTGATGGATGGACTGAAGATTTCGCTACGTAAAATCCTGTATGCGGCATTCAAGAAGGGCGGCCTGAAGACGGAAATCAAGGTTGCACAATTCAGCGGGTATGTGTCCGAGCATTCGGCTTACCACCATGGTGAGGCGAGTTTGAACGCGGCGATTGTGGGGATGGCACAGAACTTCGTCGGCAGCAACAATATCAATCTGTTAGAACCGAATGGTCAGTTTGGGACTCGTGGGTCGGGCGGACAGGATTCTGCAAGCGAAAGATACATCTTCACACAGCTTAACCGTCTCACGCGACTTATCTACCGCCAAGAAGATGACGCGGTATTGACTTACATCGACGACGACGGACAAATGGTTGAGCCCGTATACTACGCACCGGCAATCCCGATGATTCTAGTGAATGGAAGCAAAGGAATCGGAACAGGATTCAGCACGGACATTATGCAGCACAACCCGCTTCAAATCATCGCATATATTCGTGCGATGCTCGCAACAACACCTTCCACCGACCGCCCCATCATCGAGCCCTACTTCAAGGGTTTCAAAGGAACGATACGGAATATTGGCACCGGCTCCGGTGCTCCGGCTGCTTTCACAGCCTCCGTGTCCGCGACCTCCGGTGCCGCCACGTCCCATCTGGCGGCGACCTCCGGTGCTCCTGCTGCTTTCGCAGCCTCCGCTAAGTACCTCATCAAGGGTGCCTACGAAATCATCGCCGACCGTAAAGTGCGTATTACCGAGTTGCCGATTGGAACATGGACAGATGATTATAAGCAGTTTCTGGAGAAGTTGATGGATGTACCTGCGGTATCGGAGAAGGACAAGGGTAAAGGCGGCGCATCCTCTGCTTCGTCGTCAGCTCCTGTCCTTAAAGAATACAGCGACATGTCGACAGATACCGTCGTAGATATCACCGTCACGTTTCATCCATCTTATCCGCATACGCCGAAAGACCTTCAGGCAGCCGTCGTGGATGCGGATGCAGGAACAAACAAACTTGAGAAACTCCTTGGGTTATTCACGACGCAAAGTACAACGAATATGAACCTCTTCGACGCACATGAGAAACTCCGGAAATACGCAACGATCTACGACATCATCGAGGATTATTACACCGAGCGACTGGCCCTTTATGCCAAACGCAAAGCGGCGATGCTCGCGCAACTGACGAACGAGTTGCGTGTCCTCACCAATCGTGCGAAGTATATTCAGGAAGTGCTTGATGACAAGTTGGAATTGCGCAGACAGACGAAGGAGGTGATTTTCGCGAAGATGACTGAACACGGTTATGAACACATCGACGGCGACGTTGAGTTCAAATACCTATTGAAGATGCCGATGGATAGTGTAACGGATGAGAATGTGAAGCATCTTCTTTCAGAGCGTGATTCCAAGCGTGCGCAACACAAGCAGCTTACAGATACATCGATTCAGGCGTTATGGACTCGGGATTTGGATGAACTGGAACAGGAGTATAAGAAATGGGCGGCTGCGGCAGAGGCGGCACCAACATCAGGCGCAGGCGGCGGTGCAGCAGCAAAGAAGAAGATGGTAATCAAGAAGGCATAGGTAAGTAATACGGGTAATACATATACACAAGTGTGTAATAATAAATGTAATTTTTTATATAATATTATATTCATTTACTGTATATAATGGTAATATCACCACATACTCACACCCGAAAACGTAATAAAACAATTACGACTAAAGTCAATCACAAGACTAAGACGTGTTCATACAAAAAAGCGAAAGGCTCAATTCATGTTTCAAATTTCTTGCGGTGCATCCAAAGCGATATCACACGAAAGCAGTTAGGTCGCCCAAAAAACATCTACGAAATCAATGATAATGCGGCGTATCCGTTCGTGGTATTTGATTATGGTGGTGGACGAGCCTCTATTTATAATAATCGTTTCAACGAGGTGACAAATCGGGGCGAGTTAAATGACAAACTGATTGATATTCAATATGAAAAAATCTTTCCAGGCGATAATGGACGAAATGACCCATATTGGATATTTAAACGCGGAGTTGAACGAGGTAACAACATTCTCATGCAAACGGGAAAGAACCAATACATCTTTGTGGGAAAAGGCATTCACTCGTTTTCGGTAATAAACGGCGATACAATTCGCAAGTTTTATTCACCGATGGGTGGAAATTATGATTCTTTTCCGTATGCGGTTGGTGATAAATACGTATATTTGTTAAATGATAAAAAATATGCACCCGTCAGTGAATTTGACAAAAAAATAGATACAATCCGTCAATATTATTGTTATGATACAACTGAATGTAAAAAATATAAAACATTTGCGTTGCCGCTGAAAACACTATATAAACCGTTCCACGGTTATTATTTATAATTTGTTCTCATGTAAATTATATTTTACATGAGAAAAGGTATAGCCGAATACGGTTCCAAATTGGCCAAGGCGAACTCGGGCGAAACGAGGCGACGCCGAGTGGATGCACGAGAGAGCAACGAGAGAGCAACTAGAACCACGGCTTCAACTCAAGCGTCTTGTGTTTATAATCAGAGAAATTCGGGTGCGCAATCGGAGTATACATACTGCTGACATCGCGCTTGTATTGAATATAACCTTCTGCCTCTCCATGAACACGAGGGACGCAATACTCGAACACTAACTCATTTAATTCTATAATTTGGTCACGGATCTCAACGGGGGCGTTCGTCGCATTTTGAAGATAAATTGTACGCATAATAATACGTAAGGTATCGCAATCTTGTTCACTGACCACATACTTTCCATGCGACCGCTGATAAACACCTGCACGAATTCCATTCTGGATAATTTGCATATTCTCTTTGCTAAAGAATGCATTAGATATGGGTGTGTTTTCCCAAATTCCATTTAAAGCATCACGGTACGTCACGCACTGATGAACGGGGTTTTTATCGTACAGTGCAAATTGGTCCTGTATAGGTGGGGTAAGAATATCAAGACGTCCATTTTTAGGCTGTCCGATAAATGTCTCTTCTGGAAAGGTGCGATAATCAAAACGGTTCATGTCAAGCCACTAAATAATGTTGTTGTATATTGTATATAAAATATATAGCAAGTATTTATATAGCTAGTATTTATATATATAGCTTCATATGGATTTTATTTCAAGTTCAAAAAATGCTGGTTCATCCGCGTTTGGAAGTTCCTCATCCAGTTCTAGTGGAAACGGTAGTGTAATTGGAGGTGTGTTTAGCAACTTTTTCAATCTTTCGATTCAGAAAATGGTCTTAATATTGGCAATTATTGCATTCATTATCTCCATCGGTACCGTCGCTGTTTTACTTTGGAAATCGAAGAGCACGCAAAAATGGCCACCTGAGATTGCCAAATGCCCCGACAGGATGGAATTTAATGGGACGGCTTGTGTGGATAATTATAGCTTAGGGATTGCAAATATTACACCAGACCAATCAGATAACTGTAAAAATTTTGAAACAATAAAAGCGAGTATGTACACAGGCACAGGACTAAACAATAATCCTGCCGGTTATGTCCCATGGGAAGGTATCGTTGATGGACAAAAATCACGCGCAAGTTCTTTAAAAAATTGTCTCTCATAGTTAATTCATGATAGATTACATAATATAACAATCATTATATTATGTCGTAATACGAAGTTCATTCGCCAATTTATTTGCTTACATGCTATAGGCACCTGGTGCAGCACCAGACGCCTGCTTTGCCACTGCTGGAAGAGAATCCGATGGCGAACCCATACCGTAGGTGCCAGACTTCATGTTGCTAGTCACACACATCGAGTAGAATAGACGTGTCTGGAAGTACATGAGAGCATACACCAAAATCATCAAAAACGAATACAGCCCTGTCATTATCGTGATTTTTCCCCTAAATAGAAGGACCAGCGATGAAACAAAGCCCAAACCGGCGACCGCCAAGAAAATAAAATTCACGACAGTAAGCCAATAAAACAGTAAGCAATAATCCTTATCAAGAGGAGCGAAGAAATCTTGAATTGCGTTCATTTTCTCAATATACTCGTTTATAATATATAAAAACAAAAAAAGCTATTCACATAGTCTATAAAATGGAGAACTATACCACATTTCTCGGTCGTGAAACCATCTATAACAATATACGCGACTTCCTAGCATCATTCCAGAAAAACAAGTCCGACCTCACATTCAAACGTGGTATATATATCTATGGTGCACCAGGCTCTGGAAAAACAGAATTCGTGGTCCGGTTATTAAAAGAATTAAATTATGATATGGTAAAATATGATGCAGGCGATATTCGCAATAAGTCCATAATCGAGTCCATAACTCAGCACAATATCTCCGATAAAAACATTATGTCAATATTCCAGCGTAAAGTCCAGAAAATAGTCGTAGTTATGGACGAGCTTGACGGAATGAATAATGGAGATAAAGGCGGGATAACATCTCTCATCAAACTCATTCGTCCTAAAAAGACGAAGAAACAGAAACAGGAGGAAATCACGATGAACCCCATCATTTGTATTGGGAATTATCACATCGACAAGAAAATCAAGGAGCTTATGAAAGTCTGCTATGTTTATGAATTGAAAACGCCCACACCAATACAAATGATGCAAATTATTGACATTACGATGCCGGCTATCGATACAACCATGCGTAAGAATATCATAGTTTTTGTTCAGGGTAACCTGCGAAAGCTTAGTGCAGTCATGGATATGAATAAAAAATCAAACACGATACTCGCCAATAACATTCTTCATTCCATATTTCAGCCAAAAACATACAACGAAGATATCAAAAAAATCACCGAAAAATTACTGAATACAGAATATCCTATTTCCGACCATAATGTTCTTATAAACGAGACTGACCGGACTACAATTGGTTTGTTATGGCATGAAAATGTGATTGACGTACTTGAAAAAATGCCCGTCAGCGTTTCAGCACCATTTTATAAACTCGTACTCGACAATATATGTCAAGCAGACTACTTTGACAGAATTACATTCCAGAACCAAATTTGGCTTTTTAATGAGTTGTCATCTCTCATAAAGACATTTTATAACCACTATTTGTATCATAAATCGTTTCCAAAAAAAGCCAGGTTTCATCCAACGGAAGTTCGATTCACAAAGGTTCTTACAAAATATAGCACCGAATATAACAATCAGTTATTTATACAGAATTTATGTATTCAGCTTTCGATGGATCAAAATGATCTTTTTACATTTTTCTTGACTCTCAGGAAACAGTATTGTGAAGATGAAATTCCACGGATTTTAGAAATGTATGAAATTACGAAATTAGATGTAAATCGTATTTATAGATATTTAGACAAATACATGGAAAAAATGGAACCAGGATACGGTGACAGCGGTGCTTGTGGCATCGGGTTTGAAAATGAATATAATGGCGATACGGTTATACCTGAATAATATGCGCGTTTGGATAATCTCAAAAAGATATTATCAGTATTTAGAAACGAAATCACTATGGGTGCATCTATTTCATTTGATTCCAAATATAGATTGGTGTTAGATACTGAGGTTGAATGTATTTCGGTAAGTCCGCCAGATACATCTGCTCCACATAAGAGTAAGAAGGATGACCGCCGAGACCGCGCCAGTGGCGGCGCGAATGGAAGTGACAACGAGAGCGCTAGTGGTAGTGACCGTGACCATGACAGCGCTAGCGGAAGTGACAGCGAGAGTGCTAGCGGAAGTGACAGCGACAACGAAAACAAGACCTATACTGTTAAAATCACACCTGAAATTGTAAGTTATATAAGGAGTTATCTTCGTAAGAATGAATTTTTGGATGAGTTTGACCTCATCACCGAAATCGAACTTGATAACTATAATCATGCTCCCGGTTCCGCACTCGTTTTCAATTCTGATTCGATTGTATTTATCACGAATAATCAGACCATCGAGGCTGTTGGAGAGTGGGAATATCTTCCGCCTGATAATGCTGATGTAGCAACGCTGAAGTCTAAGTCAAAATCGAAGACGAAGTCGAAATCAAAGAATCGTCATAACGAATACGACAATAATGATGATAATGATGATGATTCTGAAAAAGAGGCATCAAAGTATAAAACCAAGGATGACGAGTTGCCGGTGAGTGAGATTGAAAATATTCTAAAAGAGAAATTCGAACAATATAACACTGCGCGCGAATTCATTATTCATGAATCAAAGAATAGTTTTCTATGTTTAAAGATTAACTCTGTTGAGATTGTAAAAGCATGATGATAATAATAATAATAATAATAATAATTTCGTTTATGAATTCATAATAGTTTATGATTTCATACTCTTTTGTAGATAGTGTAAATGTATTACACATATATGATTTCAGGCCCAGTATGCGTAGTTGGTGCAACAGCTGATGTAGCATCCAAATTTACTGCCTTTTGTAATGTTTCGTATTTTTGTATCAGTTCGAAATAAGATTCTTTCAGTTTCGCAATTTCGTTATTTTTAGATTCTACCTCGGTCTGTAGGTTCTGAATAATCTGGACAATTTGTTGATTATTTAAAGTAACCGGTTCTTGTCCAGGTTGTTGGAAAATGATTTTTCCACCAGCACCCGCTGCTGCATCTTCTGCCATCTTCGCGCGTTCTTTCTCTAGCTGTAATGTTTGCGCGATAACATCCGGTTTCATTTCAGGCCTTCCTGGAGCATAATCCTCCAACAGTTTCTCCAAGTCAGCCAAATAAAAACGGCGAAGATTGTGGTCTTTAATGAAATCCATGACCTTCTTCGGTGAATCTCTCACAACTTCCGGATTCGCATTCACCAATAACTTGCGCTTATCAAACGTATTATGTTCATGCGAAAATACCAAAATCACCTTCATCGGGTCCAATTGAACAAATGGAACCGTATAATCCTTCAAGAATGCGCGCTCTTCCGCCAAACATGCATCCTCATTATACTTATGTTGCTTCAATAACTTGCGCTTAAATGCAAATGTTCCGGCCGTCGCGTGATTCGGGCCATAGGGGCCAAAACGTTTCATTTGTTTGATGTGTTTAAAATAAATATAAATCTCACTAGAACCCGCACATAATGCTTCTGGGTGTGAGACTAACATCTCAACCGCATGAGAGACACGTTTCGGCGGATAATAATCATCATCATCCATATACACCAGAATTTCACCGCGCGACTTCTCGTGCATCAGGTTGCGTTTCTTTCCAAGTGTCATTTTCGTATCATATTTAAAATACTTCACACGAGGGTGCGATGCGATGAGGTCTTCCACCGGATCAGTTCCATCATCAATAATAATCCACTCCATACGGTCCTGTGGATAATCTTGTTCGTTGAAACATGTAATCATCGCATTAATAAACGGGCGGCGATTGAACGTGGGAGTACACACGCTCACAAATGGGTATTTCTTAAAATACTCGGGAGTAGATTTCTCGTTAACATGTGCTACAGGTGGAGAGGACTTATTTTTTCCACCCATGACGCGTTGTATCGTATAAATGAATATAATACTTCTTATACGATATTATTTATGTCCTTTCTGACTTATCAAGAACCCCAACTTTTGAGGCTATTAAAAAAGTTCATAATTCCTTGCCAGTAATGTGTAAGATACAAAATCAGCAACATCAAAATGACAATCGCTGCGACATTTAAGTCCAAATACTCGAATGCATAAAACATAAGTGTCAAATTAAAGAAGAAGAATATAATCGGGACATAGTGAGAGTATAATTCCCGATATTGGTCCCAGTGAAGAAGAGGGTAAATAAAGAATGTACCTATAAACTGTAAGAGTTGGACAAAATATGAAACCATCGGAAATATACCAAGACCAAACCCTGTTAATAATGACCATAACGACCCACCAATAAATTCCTTACGATTGTCGGTTGGATTCAAAACCATACCGATAATAGTCGTGAAAAAAGGACCACCCATTAGCAAAAACCCGATAAATAGTAAAAACACAAATGGCATTAAGATAATAAGCAGAGGCGATACAACATCATATAATTCTGCTGGAATACTGTGTGATATTTTTGTTATTTGTTCGAATACAAACAACATCATCGCGCGGTCGGATGAAAATGAAAATATGAACGCGTTGTTAATCCATTGCTTGAAACGTGCCTTAATGAAATCCCAGTTCAGCAGATTTACTTTGGTAACACCTTCGTCGACGCTTTCTTTTACCATATTTACATCTTCTTTGGTAAGACAGAACCACTTGAACACATATGTATCCAGAAGAATAGCAGCTTTGAGATATATTTTTTTGCCGGTTTCGATTTTGGGTTCGTCAGCAATTCCACCGAATTTATCACTACAATCCGCGTCACATGATGTAAATTCGTTTGTATAACAATATGGCCATTTATCACGGTCAGTTGGAAACAGTTTATTTAGATTGAGATTATTATTACGTATACTGTCTGGTGCAGAGAAAAAGAGAATATTTACACAAATAACCGAGATAATAACGGTTTCAATAAAAAGAGCTAATACACTCAAACCGAATTCTTTAAGAGCAGCAAGATCAAACAAGGATTTCGGTTTCGCTTTCTCTTTCGGGGGGGAATCCTTTTTAGTTTCATCATTACTGTCATCGTTGCTCTCGTCTTTGCTTTCATCTTTGCTCTCGTCTTTATCAAACATTCCGCCGACTTTGCTAAAAGCGCTACTTTCTTCTTTGCCGCCGCCATCGTCTACATTTGTTTCTTCATCATCCGCCATCGTATATGTATTCTGGTTATATATACGATATAATAATTTTGGCGCGTTTCGCGTCGCTTCATAGCTTCACCTCGCGCGGAGCGCTCAGTTCCACTATTCTGCTCCGCGAATTGTTCGTAATTGGCACGGTAATTGGCACGGTAATTGGCACGGTAATTGGCACGGTAATTGGCACGGTAATTGGCACGGTAATTGGCACGGTAATTGGCACAGGCGCGGTGTGGAGTAGCAGAACTGAGCGCATCGCGCGAGGTGGAGCTACGGAATCACCGCGCGTACATCAATCCACAATTCCCCGATACAAAGGTCAATACATTATACCGCTCTTCCAATATATGCAAATCGTATGAATAAAGATAGATATTCACATTTGGCTTATTCATACCGATAATCTCTCGAGTGTTCGGATTACAAATGACTTTTACTTCGGCAGCAGTATCTAGCGGAGGATAAATCGTTGCCATTTCCAACTCTATCTGATTGAATTTACTCATATTGATAGCGCCGCTGGGTTGGAGGTCGAATGGGTCAGAATTCAGGCAGAAGTTGTAGCAATAAATTCCCGGTTTTGCACTTCCACGTGTGCGTGTGTATTTCTCCACGTAATTATAGACACCTGCGTCCAGTAAATTCTCTCGGTATTTCCCATTCAAGGAAATACCCAACATCTGCAAAATATCGCGCTCATTCTCTGATTGAAAATCACCTGTGATGTGAAGCCCTGTCAGGCGTTTATCGCGCGGGTTAATACCCGGTCCAATTCCGTTTTTTGGACCATTTTTATCTAAGAAATAGCGGTCGTTCTGATAATCGGGTCGTTCTCTCCATGCGGTTGTCTGAATATCACTTGCAGCGGTAACATTTTCACTAAACGCGGATGGGCGCCAATCATCATCGATAGGCGCGGGTATAATGTCATACGGTAAATAACCATATGGCCAATTCGTATAATTGCTCCATTCATTTCGCATATTTACATCGCTCCTCTGAAAAAACATAGCCCATGAAGCCACCATCCCCATCGAATTCTCTATTTTAATCTTCTTATTGCCAGTTACATCATTAAACACCCAATCATAATATGACTTAATCAAATATTTTTGTTGGTTGGCGGCAAATACCTTGGATTCTTCATCCGAGAGAAAACAGTATGTTGCCATCAAATGAACATCGGCGTTCCAGTCCGTGCGAATACTTGGATATGAATTCAGTGATAAATTGATACTCGGTGGTGGATATAAAAATCGCCACATCTGGTGAAGTTGGTTCGTGAAATCGGGTTGTACAACGGGCCAGAAGTTTCCCGGATCGCCTACATCACGAATCGTGAATAATTCCTTTACTGGGCGCAGCGTGACGTCAATTTGAAGTTGGTTATATTGGAGGCAGACGAGTGGAAATGCCATCTTGGACGAGAGTGTAAACCATGCGTTGATAGGAATGTATAACTTTCTCCCGCGAATAGACGGTTCTGCACCGGCGACATTACTTGTGTGATAAGCGTTGGGATATTGATTCAATCGCGCACCCGAACAGCCAGGATTGTATAACTCCGGCACATGTCCTGTCATCTCATTATACAAATCGCGCTTCGTATTATCGAGGTCACGCTCTACAATCGACATTAAATTATTACCTGTGAAACGCTGGAGTGTCATTCCACCGACCGAAATAACAATTTCCTTCACCATTTGTGTTCCCAGGTTCTCGATCCACCGAAACTCATAAGGGGCCCACATATCGTTGATATTTTCTGGCGGATGGATAGGACTCCAGATAGATGGCAACGTAACACATATGTACGTGTCCATCAATAGTTCAGCATAACGTGGGATATAAAATGTGAATTTGGATTCTTCTGTCATACGCAACTTCTTCTGACCATCAAAATCAACTCTAAACTTTTGAAGACCGAAATTCGTATATTTAAGATAGGTGCTTTTGAAAAATGACTTTTTTGGATTACCGTTTAGAATAACGTTTTGATTGCCTGTAGCAACAAGATTCAATAAACCACCAGTCATTTAGTATTTATCCGTTGGTTGTTATTTATCTTTGTTATAACTTTATATAAAAATCTACACGGTTATTATATTACTGGTATAAAATCTATATTATATACAACAGAATGAAAGAAAACCAAATAGAATTCGTATTCATCGGCGTGATTATAATCGTTTTTGCAATATGGAAAATTTCAGAGCTCATTAAGTCGAGGTGTTATCAATCAAAAATAGAAGGGTTTGAGGCGGCTTCAAGGGCAGCAGCGGCATCAGAATCAGCGGAAAAAGAATCAGCCCGAAAAAATAAGAAACCAGAACTAATGACCGAGTTAAATGAAATACTCAAAAAGAACGATGTTGAAACATTTATATCATCACGCCAACAACAAGCAGTTTTATCCACCGAGAATTTTACAGTAGAAACACCCGAACATGAAATGACGGTGAATCAGCGTAAAAAGGCGGCAACAGTACTTGATACATTTACAGGTGAATCTCCTTCGACCGCGACTGCTCCCGCGACTGCTCCCGCGACTGCTCCCGCGACTCCGCCAGCCAAAGAAGTAAAAGAAGGTTTGGAAAACCGAGATGAAAATACAAAACAATATATCGATAAAAATATTACTTCTATTAACATGGCAGATAGCCAAAGTAAATTCAAATTGCGCGATTATTACATCAAATCTGCATACAACGCATTCAATCCTGATAAGTTCAAGAACTCAAATGTAAGTATGGATGCACTTTTGTATGTTATCGCGCGCGGTTGCCGTTTTATCGATTTCGAAGTATTTTCGGTGGAAAACCAGCCAGTTATTGCATCATCTTCGGTTAATTCATTCAATTACAAGGAAACATTCAACCATATTCCTGTATCCGATGCATTTGAGGTATTGGGTAGTTACGCGTTTTCTGGTTCGAAATGCCCGAATCCAGGCGACCCATTTATTATTCATATGCGTATCATGTCTCGTAACGTAACTATGTATGATAATCTTGCGAAGGTCATCTCTCAAAGCAAAACTGTTGCAAGGAATTTGTTGGGGCCAAAGTATGGCCGCGAATACCAATCTAAGGATTTAGGGAATGAAGACTTATCGAAATTCAACGGTAAAATCATACTTATGGTGGATGGGACAAATCCTGTATATCGAAATACCAAACTGTTTGAATTAATGAATATGAGTTCAAACTCGCTTTTTCTTTCAAAATATACGTATTTTGGCGTGAAGAATGTCGGTGACCCACAGGCATTCACGGATGCAAATAAAAAGAATATGTGTCTTGTTGTTCCAGATAAAGGAGGACGTCCAGTCAATGATGGACATAACGGTCCATATATATGGGGCTGTCAAATCGCCGCGATGTGTTTTCAAGAAGAAGCGCGCGACGAGAAACTGAAAGCGTATGAAGATAAATTTTCATCAGTGGGGTATGCGTTTATTCTGAAACCAGAAGATTTGCGTTATGTTCCGATTACGATTGCCCCCCCTGCGCCCCCCAATCCGAAAGCTTCGATGGAGGCTCGCCCTGCAGAGGCGGCGGGTGGTGTCAAGATTACCCTGTAATTTGCTTTGCTCGTTTCGCCCTCACCCGCTGGGTTCGGACTCCACTCGCTCCGCAAATTACTCCAATAGAGTTTCGTTTCAGGGCGGATGCGGATGCGGAGAGGGGTGTTGGGGGCACGACTGAAAACGGCGCACTACAAAAATTATCTAATCATATGATAGTAGTATATCATATTATTGTAGGTTTGCATCACCATGTCAAACGAAGAACTCATGGAAGGCGGTAACAAACGCAATAACGCCGACACCAACAAAGTGAGCTTCGAAGATAAAGAACTCGAGATCTTGCGTGATGCAGTCGATTTAGTAGAAAAACGAAAGGGCGAAAAAGTGACCCAAGACCCCAAAGTCCAAGAGATTATATCCATCGTCGAAAAATTCATCTCGGACAAAAAACTTGTGTGTTACGGCGGAACCGCAATCAATAACATCCTTCCGGAAGATGCACAGTTTTACAATAAAGACATCGAACTTCCTGATTACGATTTTTATTCAGATAATGCACTCGCCCATTCAAAAGAACTCGCCGATATTTATTATAAAGCCGGTTACGAGGATGTAGAAGCCAAATCCGGTGTTCATCACGGAACTTATAAGGTCTTTGTAAATTTCACAGGTATTGCGGATATTACGAATATGGAACCGGCGCTATTCAACGCAATCTCTCGCGATGCAATCGTTAAAAAGGATATACGGTATGCACCGCCCGATTTTCTTCGTATGGCGATGTATCTCGAGCTCTCGCGTCCTGACGGCGATGTTTCGCGTTGGGAGAAAGTCCAGAAACGTCTTACCCTTCTGAACACACATTACCCCCTTAAAGGATATGACTGTGATAAAATCGAGTACCAGCGCGGGTTTGATGGAGCGACTGCGTCAAATACCGGGGAAGTTAGTATTTCAAAAACGCGGTCGAAGTCGCGGTCGAAGTCGCGGTCGAAGTCGCGGTCGAAGTCGCGGTCGAAGTCGGCGTCACGGTCCCGGACCGTGAAACGTGGAGGCGGTGACGGCAGCGTTAAAGCGCTCAAACGTAAAGCGGTAAGTCAAATCATACGGAAATATCATGGTTTGGGTACATATATGAAACATTTGTATCACGCGGTTTCATCTCATGAAGAGACCGTTGGTGATTTTAAATACTCTATCGAAGAAGATAAGCTAACACATAAGTATCGTTTGATTGCAACACACGAGAGATTATTTGGTAAAGATGATACATTTGTATTGTATTCTATGAAGGCGAACGTATTGGACACGGAATCGACGCCGGTCCCAAGCCCAAGCCCAAGCCCAAGCAAATCTCGTTCCAGGTCCAGGTCCAAGTCCAGGTCCAGGTCCAAGTCCAGGTCCAAGTCCAGGTCCAGGTCCAGGTCCAAGTCCAGGTCCAAGTCATCTGAAAATGAAAAGTATTCCGTCAATAAATCACATGTATCATATACTAGTAATCGTGAGAAGGAACTTGCCGAAACCGATATATATAATATCGTGCGTGATGTGTTTATAAAAAACCGCGCGGTTTTCTTCGGCGGGTATGCAAATATCCTGTACTCGCGTTATATGCCAAAACACCAGCGCCGCATCGTCCAAAAAATCCCCGATTTCGATATTCTCTCAGAAGACCCACGTGAATTATGTGAAGAAGTCATCCGCGAACTCACCGCGCATAAATACACCGATGTCAAATATACGAAACACGCAGGAGTTGGCGAGGTCATCTCTGAGCATTATGACATTCGTGTAGGCGATGAGGTTATCGCGTTTTTGTATAAGCCACTTGCATGCCACAGTTATAATACAATACGGATTGACGGTGGCGAACGGGGGAAATCCGGCAGCATGACAATACGTATTGCGACAATCGATACTATGTTGAGTTTTTATTTGGCGTTTATTTATGCCGACCGCGTATATTACGATATCAACCGTATCCTTTGTATGTCTCAGTTTCTCTTCGATGTGCAACAACATAACCGCCTGAAGCAGACTGGTTTATTACGACGTTTCAGTATCAATTGTTATGGAAAACAACCCACGCTGGAATCGATGCGATTTGAAAAGACGAAGAAATATGAAGAATTGAAGGGGAAGCGCGATTCGCGAGAATTCGAGGAATGGTTCTTACGATATATTCCGTATGAGAATACTGGAAAGAATAAATTAACGCGGAAGGTCATAGAGGCAGCGGCGGATGGTGATAAAAGCACAAAAGGAACAAGACGAAAAAAACACACGAATGAATAAATTGCTATCATCTTACCTCAGCCCTTCTCCCAGTTTGTTAAATATCTTCATAATCACAAAAAATGTGCCTGCAAACATCGCGCTAGTGGCGGTGAGACCAATCATTTTGAAGTTCCCGTCTTCGCCAAATAATGACGGCAGAAAGTGGAGCAGTTGTGCGCGGAAGACCGGCATCTGGAATATGAAATAGAGAACACCGATAAGAATCGGCATTTGAAGGTCGTAATAAATTGCCTCGATAGTATCGAGTTGGTTCGATTGACGTGCGTTGGCGCGGATGATACTTTCCATAGAAGTATGGTCCTTAATGTAATCGCCGCTGCCGCCTCCGGTTCCGTCATGATACTGCGACGCCGATGGTGGTTGTGGAACATAATTGGGGCGGGCTTGGTCGTCATGCGTAAATGCATTCGGGTTCATCGGAATATCTCTCGTTGGTATCATCGTCATACCGTTGGCGCTGGCTCGTTGAACACCTTGCATGACTTCATTCATTATATTCCCCGGGACTTGTGTTGGTCCATGAGACGACATCGGTTCGCCGCCGCCTACATTTGGAGAATAGATTAGCGCGGCACCGCCACCACCATAGGCAGAACCGGGGGTTTGGCTGCTTAAAGGCAAGTCATCGATACTTGTTGTGTCACTCATTAAAAATACTAAATATATGTATATCAGAAATGATGATATACATATGACAAGAACGAAGACCTGTATTCTGGACGCATATCGCGGTCTCGCGTCTGTGCGCTCGTTTCACCTCCGCGCTGCTTCGGCTCCACTCGCATCGCTCACTGTATCTAAATATTTCATAATGATTGATGTGAATCTTTACGAAATCCAGCGCACGGACGCGAGACCCCGAGCGGAGTGGAGCAAATGGAGCCGAAGCGTCAGCGAAGGCGAAATGCGCGAAGCGACGCGAGACCCCGAGCGGAGTGGAGCAAATGGAGCCGAAGCGTCAGCGAAGGCGAAATGCGCGAAGCGACGCGAGATAGACTAATGCAACTTCACATCCTTCTTTCCCGCTTGACACTTCACCGACTTTGTCTTATATTCATAACATTTGTCATCCAATTTATATGTGTCTTTCTCTAAATCTTTGAGAGGCGGTGCGCGAAACGCAATACATGTTCGGTCCTTACACACCTTGCGAAAAAGTGATGCTATGCCTAGACCAAGCACAATCGAAATAATAATACGCCCGGTCTCAGTATGAAGCAGTCTTTGAAAACCCATCTTTACTTTATATATACGTATTCGTATATGCTTATTGTCAGACTAAGTATTCTAATATATACGGATATAATTCCATTACTGAACAGGTATCTTCTTCACTTGTCCTTTCGCTTTGTCGCACGAGACCTCCTTTGCGTCGAATGAAAAACAATTGTCGGCATGGTCTTTAAATTGAAAATTACGGATATTATCGGGGGTCGGGTAGACATAAATAATCTTCGGGTTGGGTACCGAGATATAGACGTAGAATAAGCCAATCGAGAGA
>Ga0247722_10000230_pt1 | contig 36349 bp, 59 predicted proteins | sample MSEWelMarce3H_FC_FD_189094 | JGI IMG/M metagenome (GOLD analysis project Ga0247722, IMG submission 189094) | Subsurface sediment microbial communities from gas well in West Virginia, United States - MSEEL Well Study Marcellus 3H_FC | ecosystem: Environmental > Terrestrial > Deep subsurface >... | reverse complement strand
TTGAGATAGAGGTTCAAAATGCTGAAAACCGTAAAAAGCTGGATGACATACAAGTTGACAATCTTAGGCTTGCTAGTGAGTATTCAGGGCTGTATGACCGTTACGCCGCCTCAAGTGATTGCTCCGTGTCCCCCAATCCCATCGCCTCCTCCAAGCCTATTGCTGCCGCCTCCGGTGCCAGACTTTCAGACCCGCTTGCAAAACTACTTCTTTCCGAATCACGCAGGGCAGACGAGGCAGCAGCTTACGCCACTACCTGTTACCAATGGATCAAGTCGTTAAGGGAACAAGAGTCTGCTCGATAGGTTCACCCAAAGCACGCCCTGCAAAACTTTGATAACGCTGCCACTTTGAAATAATTGCAGCATCTTCTGAGGCTGGAATCCATCCAAGCTCTCTCCATCGTTTTGTAATGCACGTTCCTGCTGGGGTGTATACATATTCATCATTCATTTGATTCTCCGAGTTTGTTGGATAGTCGGCGGTGTGCCTCATCCAGATTGTTTTGGAACTTCCTTGGTGACATACGACTAAAGTGCGCTACATGGTTAATGTTGTGATACGGGAAACTTACATAACGCGCTTTTACTGCTACTCTTAATTCTTCTCTCAAGCTACATACAGCAGCCTCTACTATGTCTGCGTCTAGGTAGTCTGGCAATATCTCGTCTGTTTCGTCATCATCCCACACAGCACCAGTTTCAGGTAAATAATTACGCTCGGCTGATCTGCAATGGGTATCTGGCATAGGACCTGTCTCACCTTGTATGGCTAAAGCCCAATTAAACAGACGATCTTTCAGCATACTTTTAACTTCCCTGATTGAAATAACCAAGCTAATGTTCCATTGTGTGCATTTTGCCACATTTCAGCACGTTCGTATTTAGTCATGTCTCTGCCCTGATCTAATTCCATGTGACACCTAAAGCACAAAGCCGCGATCATGTAGTCGTGTGCCTTAATCCCCATCCCCTTCCCCGCTGCCGCAGAGTTAGAGTGTGCAGCGCATACCGTACCATCCTCCGTCCCGCAATTCTGGCAGGGTGACTCTCGGACAACTTCCAGTAGTTTCTTATTTCTGTAGTTTCCACGCATGATATACGGCACCCTCCAGTTTGTCTGCTGCTACGTCCCCGCGATGTTTACGCACATTGCCTAAATACCCGGCTCTTTCTTTCTTGGATGGTAGACGGATAATATACGCTACCTCGCACTCATGTCTGTATTGCTCTGAGTTATTGGGTTCAGTAGCCACGCTGCTGCCTCATCTGGTCTGGGTGTAAATTTTGCATGAACTTTCAATTTCTTTTCATGCCGCATGATTGTTTGTATCTTGATTGGTGGCTTAGGAGCATCTAGTTTATTGCCAGCGGAAAGTACCATTGTTGCTACATTTCGTTTGTTTTGTATCCATTCGGATACATAAATTAGATTCTCCATACGCAAGATGCGTATATGATAGCTTACGGTTTTTATTGGAAAACCTGTAAATTTTGCAATGTCTGACGTAGATACAATTGGATGCCTACAAATGCAATCCAAGATATGTTGAGAAGTGTTACTTAGCATGATTGCCTTAGATACAAGTTGTCATACATCCGGTTGCGCTACAGCATGTTGTGCAAATTGTCATTCTACCTCCGGCACTAATTGTGTTGGTTGTGCAAGTCATGGCGATAGCTGCTGTGGTAGACATGGCTAGGATAAGTGCAATAACTGTTTTCATGTTGTTTCCTTGTTTGAATGATAAAACTGCATAACTTGCTCTATAAAATCACTAAACTCTTGTTTGGTTAAATCTGTGGTGCTTGGCTCTGACTCCGCCAGATGCCCGTATGGGAGTTCTACAACACCATAAGGCAAGAATCTTTGCTTGAAATACTTGTGCCAAACCATAACCGTATATTTCTGTCCGTCTACCGTTATCTCCTCGGCAATATTGTGTACTGTTGTCCAATACAAAGCATTTTGCTCTAGTGTGCGGCTGCGAGGCTTGACCTCTACTGTCCATCCGTCTGGGCAAGTGTCTATGATATGATGGACTATGGATCGATCCTTTCCAAGGGATAGCTTTACACGTTCCATTTGGCTTTGCCTACAAGTTCTCCATCTTGCCGGATAAAATACGCCAAAGGTTTAGCGCATCTTTTTTTAACAATCATCTTTGCTTGGTACTCTGGCAAGCAGTCTGTGCAGATGTGTGATTGTCCGGGACTGCTTTGCCTAGCAGCTTGTCTCCACAAGATATATTGCTCTTGGCTATCAAAGCACTTTGGATACTTACTCATCTTCTACACCAAACATATCAGACATGACCTCGTAAGCCGTTTGTAGGCATACAGCAACCATAGCCACAGGCAAAGCAATAATCATGAGTGGAATCCAACACACCACAACTATAAGCATGGCGTAATAGTCAAAACACTTTCCAATAAAGTCTTTCATCTTGTTAATCCTTTCTGACATCTATTGTTAAATTCACAGGATGGTGGACTGACGCAAAGGTTGCAGATTGTGTCACTTTGTGTCGCGTTAACTTCTATTAGTTTGTCTAGGTAATGCCGAGCTTTTTCAAGATCACGCATACCGTTCTTTTCTTTGTACCTAGTAACATATTTGATAATATTTCCCTCTAGGTACCCCAAGCGATTCATAGTTATGTAATCCCACGGTTGGATTGGTTTTTGATAGTGCTCTCCGTCTACTTGCTTGTCGTTTGCGCTCATGATGCTAGTTTCCATAGTCCAATCTGGCTAAACGCATAACCAGCCCATACCATGCCTGTAGGCATATTGCCTTTATAAAATTGCTCAATACTCACACATAGATATGCTATTCCGGTTGCAGCGATTAGCCAGCCACTCATTTTGGTTTCCTTGCGTAGGGTGATTGATTACGTAGCTCTTTGCAGATGGTGCATCGCCAGCGTTTAATCTTGTTTCTGACGATGTACTCACCCTCTGTAGGCTTGCGGTACTGGTTGCAATTACTACAGAATTTATCCATCAAAACGGTGCCGACTCCATGTCAGCCATGCTGGGAGCTTGCTTGCGTGGCGCTTGGGCAAAATCATCTTTTGGCTTTGGCTCAAACAGGCTAAACCAGCCATCCCCCCCAACAGGCATAGTTTCTAGCTTTAGCGCTAACCCGCCAGTTTTGGTGGACATAACAACACCACACTTAACCCAGCGTTTCTTTTCCTGACCGTTCTTGTCTGTGTACGATCCGGTACTAGCCATGACTTCGTATTGGATACTCATTTCGTTCTTTCCTTTAAGCCGCTAACGGCGCTATTTACTTCGTTTAAAAACTCCTGCACTACACTTTCCATCTTGCTGATGTATTTATTATCCCGATCTAGCCGGACAATAAATAACTGTAGACCATCCGGCAGCCGTGGGTCAAAACTTACAAAGTCGCACCATTTGCGTCCGGTAACTGCCATCTGGCATTGCATCTGGTTGACATATTTAGCGGGTGCTTTGTCCTGCCGGATATAGTCTATGTGTGTAGATGTGTTGGGACACTTGATCTCAATTAGCCCATCCTCACCTACATAACCGTCTGGTGAGCATCCAAACATTTGTATCGTAGGATGGTCAACGAAAGCTATTTGCTCCACTAATGAGCCAGTTTTGACCTCGTACTCTATTCTTGCTTGCGCCTCATGGTCTACACCCCATTGCATCGCAGCATTGGTAAAAGACTCCGTTTTTACGCTGGTTAACCGTTCTGCAATTAGGTCAGCCATGTAGTTTTGGTAAGCGGCTGTTGTGGTCTTAGCCATGACATCCGACACGCGGGAGGCTGTCACCTTCCCGGCGCGGAGTGCAAACCATTCTGGTGAGCCTTGTTCAATCATTTGTAGCCGCCATGAGTTCAGTTTTACGCGCCTCTTTAGCTACGTTTAGTTTGGCAAACGCCTCTTTGTCATCCTTAAACAGTTTGTATGCAGCGTTAAACTGAGTCTTTAAGGTTTCAATATCGCGTGACTCCTTGATACCTTTAAGTGCTACTTCTACGTCTGCACCAGAGGAGCTATCAATATCGTCATGCTCTACGATTTCAAGCGCTGTCACCCACAGGTAGCGGCGGATGTATGTTTGTACTGCCCCAAGGTTTTGCACAGCGTGGCAGCCCTTTAACGCAGCCTCAGACATAGGACTTGTGATCTCAATCTTGCTCAAGTCGCTCATGTCTACAATTGTGAGCGTAGCCAGATCATTTGTGTAGCTGATGGTGCCGCACAAGCCCAGACCGTTAAAGATGTTTTGGATTGCAGGGATAAAGTCACCTAGCTCAAAGTATTTGTACCCGGCAAACTTGTTGTGACCGGACTTTGACAGGGCTGTGTTTTGCAAGTCAATACGCGCTTGCATAAGTTTTTTGTAGACATTCATCACATATTCCTCGATGCTTTGTAAACGTGAGCCTCAATCTTGTCTAGCAATGTGCAGACAACTGGATCAGGGCTGTAATAGTTTTCGGAAACTGTTTTAAGCAAATCCATAATAAAATGCTTGTCAGTCATGTGATTTTCCCAAAACTCTTTGTCTGCTACAGGATACTCACCATCAACAAAGGCTTGGACAATACGGCTGTTGGTTTCGAGGTTCATAACAACTCCAATACTAAAATTGCGCCAGCGGCAAAAGAGGAAATTGCGTACAGTACCGCGTCATAGATTTCTATTGTTTTCATGTTGTGTCCTTGGTTACAGAGACTCTATTGTGCTTATTTGCACACATTATTTATATAGGTACTTTCCCTAATTGACTAAAACTCAAACTCCTTCATTTCGTAACGTCCTTTAGCGTTTTTAAACCATCCTTGTACAAGCACTCTCCATCCAGAACGCAGCATTTCGGGAAAAGCCTCGGATGCCTCAATCTTTTTAATCCTGCTGGACATGTTGGACTTACTGGTGACTTGTACCGCTACAGTCTCTCCGTTACCGATACACAACAAGTCTATACATCCGTATAGATCATGTCTGCGCTTGGTGAAGTAGTTGTAATGATCGCAATTAGCTACTTGATAGCCGAGAGATTTCATAAGAGTAATCGAGCGCTGGCTTGGTGTCATTTCGTTTTCCTATAAGAACTGGTTGCTCTTTGTACTGGATACCCGCCACGCTGTTTTGTTGGGCTGCTATGCCTGTTAACTGCGTAGGTGCGTCTACTGGCTGTCCTGTCGTTTTAATGCCTCTGTAGCGTGTTTGAAACTCTTTAGCCACAAAAGCCCATTCATCCTCTTTCTTGTTGCCAAGCGCTACCCAGCCGCCCATGTCATAAATAACCTTGTGAATAATCGGATCGGCAAATTGAACGCTGCGGTATGTGCCTACGGTTCTTACAGCATTGTCTACGGCTGACCATGCCTCCAAAGCAGTATCAATAGTGGTACCGCCAATAAGTTTTACTACGTCTGCTGGCTTAGGTAGAAACTGACCGTTATCAGGGTTAAGCAAATGTCTTGCAAGCGCATCTTTTACAGCTTTTAAGTCGTACTGGCGCAGAGACTCAAACCAAATGCGTAACAACATAGGGCTAACTTCCTTGTTGTATACGGCAAACATACCGCCCATAAATTGAGCAAATTCTTTTTTATCTTCGTCAACCATTTATAAATGCCTCCGCAGCTTGTCTATTGGATGCCTCAAGAGCTTGTTGCTTGCTTGCCTTATGTTGTACCCACTCAGCTTTAAAACTTGTCCAGCCTCTTGTACAAGTCTCTGCTAGTGCGTTCTCTAGTGTCCACATTGCTAGGTTTGCTTGGGTCTTAATGTTTTGCAGGGCTGACTCTGTTAATGGTGCCTTTTTGGATGCCCTAAGTTTACAAAAGTCATCCCACACTTGGTCTGATACCTCGTCTGGTTTTTGCACGCCAGAGGTACGCTTTACAACGGTTTTAGGCTTATCCATGCCTTGCTCGATGTAGTACAAGACTTGTGATCCAAGTGTGCGGTGGTTGGCTGCTGCGTGTGTGGCAATTAACTTACGCAATTCGGCAGGAAGTCGGATAGAAATTGTTGCGTCTTTAGTCATGTGCGGCTCTCATTTTTGATAATTGTCTACGGGTTAGTGTCTGGGTGAATACGCTACTGTTTCGTAAAGATACAAGTTTTTCGTATGAGCGCTTTGATCGCTCTGGCAAAGTAAAGGGTTTGATCTTGCACGATTTGTCTTGCTTGTCTCCCAGAGAATATATAGGACGAATATAAGTTCTGCCTGATATTGTGTGCCTTGTGTGTCCAGATATGTATATACGTTTGGATATACGCTTGCTAGAACGGTTAAGGCGAGACAGTACGCTGGCAACCCTGTCATGCGTCAAATTAAGTCTGCGACATATCTCTGCCTTAGTAAGCGGCTCCTGCTCAAGCAACAGCAGGATACGGTCTGTAGTGTTACCCCAAGCAATCATCCTACCTCCTTTATTAGTTTGCACATTTTGCTCCAAGCATCGTCCCATTCGTGCGCGTCATCTGCGTAACCAAGTTCTTTAGCTGCCGCCACTAGACGCTGATTAAGGTCTGTCAATCGCTTAATCTCATCAATCAACGGCTGCTGAGTTACATCAAACAAGTCTGGCTGTGTCATACCATTCTCCTTGTAGGTAGCACAACTATTAAGCGTCCGTAAACTACACGCAATGTGTGTCTGTACCAACTTGCTCCGTATCCGCTCATGTGTTTTTGCTCCTTAATTTTTCTATCACTCTATGAAAATCAGACAAGTAAACTTCATCAATCGGACTGCCAACAACTTGTGCTATTTCATCATCCGTCAGCCCGACCCATTCTTTGCGTGGTGTTGGTAACGAGTTTTTACCTCTTGGCTCTTGCGCTAACGCCCAGTCGAGCCATTGTTCTGCGGTCAAGTTATAGTAGTTATCACAACCAACGCTTGACAATTCCTCGCCAAGTCGAATAGCTGCACTACGCCACGCCACAGGCTCTTGCTTCTCCTGTGCGAGTGCTTGTTTCAACCCGACAATTGCATCAAATTGTTTTTTCTGTGGATACATTGAATCTTCCAACGCCTCCAAAGCCATCTCTGCTGCTTTGCGTAAGTCATCCATTGTTTCTCTCCTTAAGTTTAGCTTCGACATTACGAAAGTCAGACAAGTAAACTTCATCAATCGGACTGCCAACCGTTTGTGCTATCTCCTCATCCGTCAGCCCGATCCACTCACGTTCAAACTTTTCTTCCATAACTTGGCGTAAGACTTTCTCTATTATTTCACCCGTTTTAGCTAAGTTAGTCATGTGTTGCGCTCCTTTAGCTTGGCTTCGATAGCTTGAACGCATTGTTTAAAAGTTGATGTTTTGTTTGCAATTTTTGTTATTTCATCCTCCGTCAGACCGACCCAAGGCTTTTTGTATTCCTGTATATCATCATCAACCGTCAACCCACCAGACCTATGCGCCATGTCGGATGTGTCCCAAGGCTCATGTATAGATATGTCTGTTTTAGGTACACATTGTTCGGATATGTCTAAATTTTGTTGTTTCGTGTACATATCGCTCATATTGCCTCCGCTATCTGTTGCTCAATCTGGGTGCGGATAGAATCTGTCAGCTTACGCTCCAGCCATACAGCACGTTTGCCACGCATATCTAATATCTCGTAGTCAAACTCTACATAGCCGTGGTAATCCAAGTTTGATACTTCGTTTTGCATAAAGCTGCCAGACTGCCTGTAAACGTGGGTTACGCCTACCTTAGCGGGTATTCCTGCTATGCGTGTGGTGATGATCTCTTGATACATGGTTTCTCCTTGGTAGGGGCTTGCGCCCCAAGGTTTTATTTACGAGTCTCAATAACCAAAGTCGGGAGCAAACTTTGAGCATAAGCAACTGCATCTGATTTTTTGTAAAAGTTTGCAGATTCGTCATAAGGTGTGTTTTCTTCATTATAAGAAGTTACATACCAACATTTGTAAGACTTATCAAACCAAACTTCTATTTTTGCAATCATTTTTATCTCCTTGGTATGGCGTTAGTGCCATGTACTAAATTGTATACATTTCAGCACAAATAAACATAGGTGTTTTCCCTAATATGTGCAAATAATTTATTGTGTATAATTAACTTGTTGGTGTGGAAGCCGATTTAGACCGTTTAAGTCTGTGTCTTGCCCCTTTGGGGGTCTTCCACCAAGATGCAGATTTAAGCGGTTTTTGCATCTACCAACCGCCAAGTTGTCGGGTTAATAGACGGCAGGACTTGGGGATAGCCTCTACTGTGGGATAAGGTATGAGAAAGAGGCAAGGGTGGCGAAGCTAGCGCCCAATACCGAACGGCTGGCGGGTTCTGTGGCTCCGAAAAGCAAACAGATTAAGGCGCACCTAGGTAAGGCTAGGTTCGTCCACCAAAAAGCAAATGTAGTAACAATACATACTAATAAATATAAATAAGTATATAGACAATCCTGATCGGTAATAAACAGTACAACCGTATGGATAATTGTTAAAAACATACCGTTCGGTAAAGAATCTTTACAATCGTTAGGATTATTGTGTTACTGTTTACATGTGGGGCTGGGCTTTAGCAACCTAGTAGTATCGAGTGGTATACGCAGACCTAAGTTCCTTGGCAGGCACTTGCACTCTTTGCCACTCATGTTTAATTTTCTAATTGGAAAATCCTGCTTTATGGAAACCCACAACTTATTTGGAGACAAGATGTATAAAGGATTTAGCTTGCACAGCGTAGTGTCCAGACCTCACTCTATGTCTATTCTGGAAAAGCCTAGTTTGATTGGTGGACACCATATAGAGTCTATCTATGCAAAAAAACCACAACCTATTGTGGACAAGAAGAAAAAGTAGTAACATTTGCGTGGGGAAGTGTTCTCCGCACTTTCTTGGATGTCTCCTTGGTTCTTTGCCCGATTGATTTCGGGCTTTTTTTTGGTGATAACGTGATCCCGAAAAAACTCCACATAGTGTGGATTGGTGACGAGTCTAAGCGCCCAGATAACTGCATAAATACATGGATCAAGATGAATCCTGATTATGTGGTCAAGGTCTGGGGCAATGATGACCTATACAGCCATAGCTGGGTCAATGGTCGGCACATGTCCGAGTATTGGGACAGAGAGTTGTGTGGCGTAGCCGACATGATGCGCTGGGAAATCCTGTATGACGAGGGTGGTATTGCATTGGATGCTGATTGCATCTGCAAGCGCCCACTAGAGGATTGGTTGCTAGAGGCAAGCGTATTTGCTGGATGGGAGTCTGAACTGGATAGATTCGGTCTGATTGCCAACAGCACAGTAGGCGCAGAGCCGGGCAATCCGTTTATCGGTCAGATCATCCAAGACATTAAAGACGATAAGATAGATCAGCGTATGGCGTGGGAATTCTGCGGTCCTGTACGGATTACTCAGACATGGCTAAATAATCGCTACACAGGGCTTACAATCCATCCTAGCCACTACTTTTTGCCTAGGCACTTTGCTGGCACAACATATACCGGAAATGGGATAGTGTTTGCAGACCAGATGTGGGGCAGCACTCGTAGCATCTACAATCATCTACATGAGCAAGCGATAGAGGAGCGTGAATAATGCCTTCAGTCTCAAAAGCACAAGCGCAGTTTATGAAAGCTGCCGCACACTCACCTAAGTTTGCCAAGCAAGCTGGCATCCCAGTTAAGGTCGCTAAAGAATTTATGGCTGCTGACAAAAAGGCAGGAAAATACACAAAGGGTAAAAAATGAAGATGCAAGGGAAGGCACAAGGCAAGTGTACCGATAGCGGTATGCGCGTTAAGCAAGCACAAATGGCTGCTGCTGCCAAGAAAATGAAAAATGGCGATTACCCCAAGCAGCTAAAGAAAGAGGAACGGGGCTACGAATGAAATGCCCAGCCTCTACTCAAGACGTTAAACTCAATCTTAAAAATCGTGATTGGGCGTTTAAGAATGTAGGCTATGGTCCTGCTAATCCAGAGGAAGAATCACCTATATTTTGGGCTGATCGTGCTAAAGAATGGAATACCACAGAGGACGAGGCTAAGACAATGCGCTGCGGTAACTGCGCGGCTTTTATTGTCACGCCGGAAATGTTGGACTGTATCGTTGGTGGGCTTGGCTCTGGAACGGGTGGAGACGAGTACGAGGCGATTGTAGACGCTGCTGATCTTGGCTACTGTGAACTGTTTGAGTTCAAGTGTGCCGGAGAGCGTACCTGTTCTGCATGGCTGATGGGTGGTCCAATTAAAAAAATTCCTACTAAGCGCCAGAAAGAAATGCTGGCAATGGCTAAGATGGAATACGAGAAGGCAGAGGATCGCTACGAAAGTTTAGAGAAATCTATAGAGGGTGATGATGACTAAAGGACTGTACGCCAATATTAACGCCAAGCAAAAGCGCATTAAAGAAGGCTCAGGCGAGAAAATGAACAAGGTTGGTAGCAAGGCAGCACCTAGCGCCAAAGACTTTAAGACAGCCGCTAAAACGGCTAAGAAAAAATGATTAAGCGCGGAAAGGAAACTTTCTCAGGATTTAACAAGCCTAAGAAAACTCCTAGTCATCCTACTAAGTCACACGCTGTGTTGGCTAAGAGTGGGGATGAGACAAAACTTATCCGCTTTGGTCAACAGGGTGTAAAGGGTAGTCCAGAAGGCTCTGCCCGTAATGAATCATTTAAAGCCAGACACGCGCAGAACATTGCCAAGGGCAAGATGAGCGCAGCGTTCTGGGCTAACAAGGTAAAGTGGTAATGCGTTTGCATTACTTTTGCACACATTAGGTGGATTATGGCTAAAGGACTGCTGACAGATGAGGAGGAATTGCGGAGATTTAACGCAATAGAATCTCAAGCGCAGCCTTGGTATGCCAGAGCGTTACCTATGGAAGGCAGGGCTACATTCCTGCCGTTTCGGGATAGTATGCCCGGCTCTGTGTTTAACCAGAGAGAGTTAGCTGTGCCGGGGCTGATTGCCGAGGCTGCTAACGCTATTACTGCTCCCGCTAGATCATTGCTAGGTACAGACCCAGAGTTTGAAGCTGGCAAGGAAGGCGTAAACATGGCATTTAACGTCATGGGAGGCGGGTTGGGAACAAGTAAGGCTATGCGTAACCCTACAGGTCAGGGTGGTGTTGATCTAGCGATGAACGCCTATCACGGCTCTCCGTATGACATTAAAGGTGGTTTTGACATACAGCGCATTGGTACTGGCGAAGGCGCTCAGGTATATGGACACGGTATGTATTTTGCTGAGTCTAGACCTACAGCACAAAGTTTTGCTGATGCGTTAAAAAACAAAGGCTTTAATTTTAAAGCTGAAGAAGAAAGGCTTGGTTTTGAATTGCCAGCGTCAGCGCGTGGTCAATTTATGATGTTGGCGCAAGATATGCCTAAAGACCCAATCAAGGCTGCTGGGTGGATACAGTCTGGTAACATTGCCGCTAGGGATATACCTAAAGAAAAGATTGCAGACTTGTTTCGCGCTTATCAAGAAAAAACGCAAGGCAATTTATACAAGGTTGATATACCTGATGCATCATTACCTATGATGCTTGATTGGGATAAGCCTTTATCAAAACAGTCTCCAGAAGTCTTAAGCATTTTAAAAAATAATTCTGCTGTAATGGGTGATTTAAAAGGCGATAAAACTTTAAATAATTTAACTGGTAAAGACGCTTATTTGGCTATTGCATCTAGTTTTGATGTTGGTCAAAAAGATGCGTTTAAATTAGCGTCTGAATTTTTAAACCAACAAGGCATACCCGGAGTGAGATATGCGGATGATGGTAGGCGCGGAGCAAAACCCGGTGAAAGTAATTTTGTAGTTTTTGACCCATCTATAGTTAAAATGCTAGAAAAAAATGATATACCAGTAGATAAATTACTAGAAGAAGGTTTGTTAGGAACAAATAGTAATAAAAAAGTTAATTTTGGTGTTTCTAAATCAGACGCATCTGATATTTTCGGGAAAGGTTCTGAAAGAATTAAATATACAGACCCTAATAGCGGTGGCTATATTGACATTCTTGCTAGACCAGATGGGACTGCCTCTGTTTTATCGCTAGAAGTGCCAAAAGAATTTAGAGGTTCTGGCGTAGGCAAGAGCTTGCAAGACCAAGCGATGATTGATTTTCCTGTATTACAAGGTCAGGTATCGTCAAAAGCTGCTGCTACTAACGCTTATAAATTAGGCAGAAGACCAGTAGGTAAACCAAACGCTACACTAGATGAAGTGTTAAGAATGATAGATGAAGATTCATCTGTTAATTTGGTAACTGTTAAAATGCAAGGATTACTAGGGAACTAAGCTGTACTTAACCCGATGACCCGATAGGAGTCGGAAATGAATTTAATAGAGAATGAGAATTTAAGTAATAAAGGTAGGGGAAGACCTAAAGGCTCTCCTAACCGCACTACAGCCTCCGCAAAGGAAGCAATTGCTCAAGCCGCAGAAGGACTAGGCGGAACAAATAGATTGATCTCATGGGCGCAGGAAGACCCTGCAAACGAGAGAGCATTTTGGGCAACTATTTATCCTAAGCTATTACCGCTACAAGTAAGCGGAGAAGATGGTGGACCAATACAGGCGGTGATCCGGTGGCAGAGCGAGAAATCGTAATTCCTTATTCGCCCAGAGAGCCTCAGCTAGAGATACATCAGGCTTTAGCTGATAACCGCTTTGTGGTGGTGGTAGCACATCGTAGGATGGGTAAGACAGTATCAGCTATCAACCAGTTGGTTAAGTCTGCTATAGAGTGCAATAGAGAGCGTCCTAGATACGCTTACATTGCACCTACATACAGTCAAGCTAAACGGGTAGCGTTCGATTACCTTACGCATTACACCAGACCGCTGGGTGCAGAGGCAAACATCAGCGAATTGCGAGTTGACTTCTGGGATCGCAGGATACAGTTATACGGGTCTGAAAACCCAGACTCCTTGCGGGGACAGTATTTTGATGGCGTGATTCTGGATGAAATTGGGGATCAAAACCCTAAGATATGGAACGAGATCATCCGTCCGGCATTGGCTGACCGACAAGGTTGGGCTATGTTTATTGGCACACCCAAGGGTCAGAACCATTTTAAAGACTTGCGTGATAGGGCAACAAGTGAGCCGGGCTGGAAACTCTTAGAGTTCAAAGCCTCGCAGACTCAGATTGTTAATCAGGACGAGTTAAACGCTGCCAAGCGCGAGATGGGTGATGAGAAGTATGAGCAAGAATTCGAGTGCAGCTTTAGCGCAGCAGTCGAGGGTAGCTACTACGGCAAGCAAGTAAACGAGTTGGAGTCTAATGGTCAGGTTTGCAAAATAGAGCGCGATGACCTTTGCAAAACCTATGTAGCTTGGGACTTGGGTATGGGTGACAGTACCTCTATCTGGGTGGCTCAAGTGGTGGGACAAGAGGTCAGGCTGCTAGACTACATCGAGAATCACGGTCAGGGCTTAGATTGGTATGTGCGAGAGTTAACCAATAGAAGATGGAACAAGGCACCACAGTTGCTACCGCATGACGTACAGGTGCGAGAGCTAGGTACAGGACGCTCCAGACTAGAGGTACTACAAGATGCGGGATTGGATTGTACGGTTGTGCCGAGACTTGGCGTTGATGACGGTATTCAGGCGGTGCGTAGGTTGCTACCTCGCTGCTGGTTTAACGATAAAGACACCAAGCAGGGATTGGACTGTATCCGAAATTACAGACGCGAGTTTGACGAGAAACGCCAAGTTTTTTATGACAAGCCACTACACGACTGGTCAAGTCACGGCGCAGATGCGTTTAGATACTTGGCGGTAGGCATGGATACCCAGACATCTAATTGGGGCAAGCCTCTCAAGGTTAATACTGGATGGGTGGTGTAATGTTGGTAGAACGCCGAGGCAACCCTGTTACAAGGGCAGAATACGACAATTTAATGCAGCGGATTATCGCGCTTGAGGAAATGTATGGACGATGGGAAACTGAAGTCGATTCTGGAAAACGAAATCGACAACGCAATCGGGTATTTGGACAGCGAGACAACCCAAGCGAGAACGAAGGCGCTTGAGTTTTACCTACGTCAGCCCTATGGCAACGAGGTAGAGGGTCGCAGCCAGATCGTTACCGGAGAGGTAGCAGAGGCTATTGATGGCGCTTTGCCACAATTGATTCGCGTGTTTACTCAGTCAGACGATATTGTGCGCTTTGAGCCTAAGCATCCCGGCGATGAGGAAGGCGCTAAACAAGCTACAGATTATTGTAATTGGGTGTTCTACAGTCAGAATCCCGGCTTTACCATCCTGCATAACTGGTTTAAGGATGCGTTATTGCAAAAGAATGGTGTCGTAAAGTGCTATTGGGACATTAAACAAGATGTCACCAAAGAGGAGTACCGAGGTCTGACAGACGATGAGCTAGTCATGCTCTTGTCAGATGGTAAGTATGAAATCGTAGCGCAGGATACTACAGTCTTGGACGGTGGAGTTGGCGATGACGGCGCACCAATTGCCATGCAATCGCATGATGTAATTGTAGCGAAACGTACACAATCCGGCTCAGTCAAGGTAGAGAACGTGCCTCCAGAGGAGTTCCTTATAAGCAAGAGAGCGAGGGCTGTAGCCGATTCTCCCTTTGTTGCTCATAGGAAACTCTTGCCACGTTCAGACCTAATCGCAATGGGCTTTGACCCAGAGATTGTGGCTAACCTACCGTCCTTCAATGATCTGAGCTTTACAGATGAGCGCGTGGCGCGTTACAGCCGCGGTGAGCAGCCGGACGAGGATGCAAGCCTAGATGAATCTATGCAGGAAGTTGAGGTATACGAGGCTTATCTACGGACAGATTACGATGGCGATGGCGTGGCTGAATTGCGTCAAATCTTCTACGCTGGATCTGATATTCTAAGTAACGAGGAAACAGATTACTTACCGTTTCACTCGCTTTGCCCTATCCCCATCCCACATAAGTTTTACGGCGAGTCACTAGCTGACCGAGCAATGGACATCCAGTTGATTAAATCGACTGTGGTGCGTCAGATGCTTGACAACCTGTACCTGTCTAACAACTCAAGAGTGGGTGCCGTAGAGGGTCAGGTTAACCTAGATGACTTGTTGACTATGACACCCGGTGGGGTAGTTCGGATAAAAAACCCGAACGCAATCGTACCTCTTAACGTACCTAGCGTGATTGCCCAAGCGTTTCCAATGTTGCAATACTTGGATGACGCACAGAGCAAGCGTACAGGCGTTTCTGACATGCAGCAGGGTCTAAATCCAGATGTGTTGCAGAACGTGACTGCCGCGGCTGTAGCAGCGTCTACACAGGCTGCTGGCGGTAAGCTAGAGTTGGTTGCTCGTATCTTTGCAGAAACAGGTGTACGCACGCTGTTTCAGGGTATTTTGCAGCTACTTTGCAAGTATCAGGACAAGCCGACACTTATGCGGATGCGTGGTAAGTACATCCCGATTGATCCGCGTTCTTGGTCAAATGAGTACGATGTTGACATTTCTGTGGGTCTGGGTACTGGTAACAAAGCCGAGCAGATGACTATGCTCCAGATGGTGCTTGCTAAACAAGAGGCTATCTTGCAGCAGTTCGGTCCTGCTAACCCGCTTGTGTCTGTCGGTCAGTACCGCAACACTCTTGGTAGATTTATTGAGGCGGCAGGGTTTACGGATAGCGCTGAGTTCTTTAAGGAAGTCACGCCAGAGATTGAGCAGCAGCTTGCACAGCCCCAGCAGCCACAACCTGATCCTACTGTACAGGCATTGATTCAGCAGTCACAAGCTCAGATTCAGATTGCACAGCAGAAAGCTCAGGCAGACGTACAGGCAGCGCAGCAAAAGGCTATGGCTGATATTGAGCTACAGCGCGAGAAGGCTGCTGCTGAGATTCAGATTCAGCGAGAGAAGGCTCAAGCATCCCTCCAGTTAAAACAGGAGGAGTTGCAAGCTGAGATTCAGCTAAAGGCAGCACAGTTGGGCGCAGACATTACAAACAGCGTAAACATCAGGAGCGTTTGATATGGTTGATGAATACGGCAACTATTTTGAAGACCCAAGATACAGCGGCTCACAAGGTAGCTTTTTAACTACTAACGCTGACGCTGGTGGAGAGTTTGTGCCTCTTTCGGTTACGGCACCAATGGGTCAGTACGTTACAACCAATGCGGATGCTGGCGGTCAATATGTAGAAAATACCCCAGAGCAAAGAGCCGCAATCAACGCACAGCTACAGGCTGAGAGACAGGCTCAATTGCAAGGCGCGGCTGCTTATGTGGCTGCCAATCCATTGCGCGTGTCTGGAGACCAGATTGCGACACGGTACGGTGATGTTAATGCGGCTATGTTTAGACCCATTACACAGCCCGGTCAGTCTATTTCTGGATCAACACCTACACAGATGGTTGATCCTTCTAGCGGTATGCCTGTGTTCTTAAGTAATCCAAACGATCCTTATTCGTATACTTACAGCAATACTGGCACTCCTGCTATTGGTGGAACGCTAGAGCAGCAAGCGGCTTTGTACAGACCAATGCAAACCAATGGCGTGTTTGGTACGCTTGGTGGTGACTTACTGTCTGGTATTAAAGACCCGTATTTCCGTAACTTTGCCATTGCCGCGGCTACTATGGCGGCTGCTGCTGCGCTTGCTCCGGCTGCTGGTGCTGGTGGTGTAGGTTCTGCTAGCACAGGCGCTACGGCTTTCCCTGTGGACTTTGGTAGCAGTATTACTACAGGCGGTCTAGGTGGTGGTGGTGCAGTAGGTGGCTCAACGGCTGGCGGATTCTTAGGCGGATCAGGCGATATTTTGGCTGGCGCTGCTGGTTCAGGTGGAGGCTCTCTTGGTGGCTCTACTTTGGGTAGCGCTTTGGCTAAGGGTGGAGAATTGCTTACTGGTCCGTATGGCAGCCTTATCAAAGGTGGAATAAGTCTGGGTGGGTTAGCTGCCGCAAATGCGCTAAAGCCACAGGTAGATACGTCTACAGGACAGTCTGGACTTACCGCCGCGCAATTGCAAGCTATGGTTGCTGGTATGCCTAGCATGGTTGGTCAGTACACAGCCCAAGCACAGAACGGTATGGGGCAAAACTATACTGGCTATAATGCACCAGCCACTATTGCCGACTTATTTCCGGCATATAGTCTTGCAAGCGCACAAATGCCTACAGTAGGCTCTACTAACGCACCAGTCTACGGTGCAGGAAGATTTGCTCCGCTTATATGAATCAAGCAGAACGCGCCAATCATTTAGTATCTGATGATTTCTTTAAAGAACAGATTGCTGTTTTAAAGAAGTCTTGCATTGAGCAGATTGTAAATTCAAATTTTGAAGATATTGAAACGAGAGAGGCTGCTTACCATCTAATTAGAGGTATAGATGCAGTCGTTAATCACTTTACGTCTATTGCTGCACAACGGCAAATAGATGAAAAGAAATGGAAGATATTTTGAATATGCGCCATAAGGTGCAAAACCGTGTCGGACGGTATCCGGTGATTTTGGGGTTAGTAAGATGAGCGAAAACATGACACCCTCTGAGGGTAGTGGACCGCTATCGGTGGATCAAGCCGCCGGAGCATTTTTAGGTTTAATGGGTGGTGAGGACTCGCAAGAGCAACCAGATACCGCTACTGAGAATCAAGAGGTGGTTCAGGAAGCAGATGAGTCGCAAGAGGTAAGCGATTCTGATGACGTTGAGTACCAAGAGGAAGTAGACGAGCAGCCGCGCTACAAGGTGAAAGCCTCAGGCGAAGAAATAGAGGTGACGCTCGATGACTTAATCAAAGGTTATCAACGTGAGGCAGACTACACAAAGAAAACCCAAACACTCGCAGAGCAGCGCAAACAGGTCGAATCTGAACGCGCAGTAATCGAGCAAGCAAAACAAGAGAGAGATCAGTACCAGCAACGTCTTGCGGCAATTGAAGGCGCATTGCGCCAAGCGCCACAGGAAAATCTGGAAGCTCTTAAGGAAAACGATCCAATTGGTTATGCAGTTAAGGTAGCTGAACAAACTCAGCGTGAACGACAGTTACAGGCTATTGGTGCAGAACGCGCTCGCATTGCTGAACAGCAACAAGCAGAGCAAAGTCAGCATCTCAGCCAGTTCCTAGCCGTGGAAGCGCAGAAGTTATCAGAGGCTATCCCTGAATATGCAGACCAGCAAAAGTCAGTACAAGTCAAAAAAGACATACGAGACTATGCTAGAAAGATTGGATGGTCAGATGAAGAACTAGCCAGCGTGTACGACTCTCGGGCTGTTCTTACGTTATATCGTGCAATGCAATACGAAAAGCTAATGAGCAACAAGGCAGGGGTTACGAAAAAGGTAGCCGAAGCGCCAAAGATGCTTAAAGCCGGAGTAGCTCGCAATACCGATCCTAACTCAGAACATACCAAAAAGGCACAAGCACAGCTACGCAAGACCGGAAGGGTTGCGGATGCTGCTAACGTATTTGAACGATTCTTATAGGAAGTAACTTAAAATGGCAACATACAACGCTCACCAAGCTATTGGTCTCCGCGAAGACTTAACCGATGTTATCTATAACATCTCCCCTACAGACACTCCTTTGCTAAACACGCTTGCACGCACTAAGGCAACCGCTGTTTTCCATGAGTGGCAGACAGACACCCTTGCAGCCGCTACGACTGCTAACGCCGCTGTTGAAGGTGCAGACGCATCGTCAGGCAACCTTTCTTTGACAACCCGTCTTGGTAACTACACCCAGATCGTCCAGAAGACTATTCAAGTCTCCGGCACTCTTGAGTCAGTTAACAAAGCTGGTCGCAAGTCTGAGAAGGCATATCAACTTGCTCGCGCATCGTCCGAATTGAAGCGTGACATCGAGACAATCCTTTGTGCTAACCAAGGTCGCAGCGCTGGCAACAGCACTACAGCCCGTACATTGGGTGCTATGTTGTCATGGATTCAGACAAACACATCTAAAGGCACCAGCGGTACTGATCCTACTACCATTGGCGTTAGCGTCCGTTCGGATGGCGCATTGCGTACATTCACAGAGACATTGCTTAAGACTGTTGTTAAATCGGTGTACGATGCTGGCGGCACTCCTAAGGTGTTGTTGGTTGGTACTGGTGCCAAGCAGAAAGTGTCTGAGTTTGCTGGTATTGCAGCACAGCGCTACATGGCACCTGCTGATGGTCCTACAACAATTATCGGTGCTGCTGACGTTTATCTGTCAGACTTTGGCTCGATTTCTGTTGTCCCATCGCGCTTTATGCGTAGCCGTGATGCTTTCGTGCTTGATCCTGAGTACGCAGCAGTAGCATATCTCCGCCCATTCGCCACGAACGAATTGGCAAAAGCAGGTGACAGCGATAAAACACAAATTCTCGCTGAACTGACTTTGGAAATGCGTAACGAAGCTGCTCATGGTCTGGTGACAGACATTAACCCAGCGCTGTAATATAATCGGGGAGGGTTTCGGCTCTCCCCATTAAGGATATTATGAAAAAACTATTCTCTGTTGACGCTCAAAAGGGCAAACATACGATAGCGCACGATGACGGTGACGGTGGGATTATTCTGGAAACTAAGCAGGATATTTCGCAGATCATCGAGGTGAATAAACAAAAGTTTAATGACATTACGTCTTTAGACAGGTGGGGTGATTTAACCCACATTGCAACAATCCCAGATGCGGTGATTGACGATTTAAATAAAATGGGTATTATGCGTGGATACGCGGTTATGGATGAGCCAGCCTTTGCTGCTTTCCTTAACAATCCAGATAATCGTTACTTACGAGTAAGACCGGGAAGATTATGAAAATAGCCATTTGTGTACCATGCCGCGACAGCGTTATGTCTGGTTTTTGTTTTGACCTAGCTAAATTAGTTGGATACCACTCTCGCACAACAGACGATGAGCTTATCATCTTGCAGATGTCGGGTACCTTAATCTTTAATCAGCGTGAAAACCTAGCAGATCAGGCATTAGAAGCGGGTGCAGAGGCTATCTTGTGGATTGATTCTGATATGCGGTTTCCGGCAAACACGCTAGAAGTGATGTTAAGCCGGAACATGCCTATCCTTGGGGTCAATGCAACCACACGCAGAGAGCCTGTATTGCCTACAGCGATGCAGCTTAATATTAAAGAGGATTCGCATGAGTGGCAAAAGGTTGAATCCAGAGGCATGGAAGGTATACAGCAAGTAACGGCTGTAGGGTTTGGCGTAACGCTCACTAGAGCAGACGTATTCAAGACAATGCCTAAGCCTTGGTTCGACATCCTGTGGACTGCCGCGGGTGGAATTATTGGCGAAGATGTACACTTTTGTATCAAAGCGCAAGATTTTGGGATCGACACATATGTTGACCACGATCTGACCCCGTTAATTAAACATATCGGGATTAAAGAATACGGATGGGATGACATAACTTATGGCAATCACAAATTACGCAAGTCTACAGACAACGATAGCGAACTATCTAGCTAGGACTGACCTAACCGTTAGCATCCCAGACTTTATCCGTTTGGCAGAGGTTAGATTACGCAGAGACTTGCGTATCCGCCAGATGCTTAAGTCAGCTACCTCACCTACTGTTGGTGGCGATCCTACGGTATCACTTCCTTCAGACTTTTTGCAATTACGCACTTTATTTGTAGAAACTAACCCTATTCGCAGCTTAGAGTATGTTTCCCCAGCCATCTTTCATACAAATGGCAGGGTAACGGAAACAGGACTGCCTGTGTATTACACCATCCTAGCGTCTGAGTTTAAGTTTGCTCCTGCGCCAGATACGAATTACACATTGCAGATTTTGTACTACGCAGCACCGGAGTTTTTAGGCGATACAAACCCAAGCAATAACTTCCTATCAACCTGTCCAGATTTATTGCTCTACGGGGCTTTAATCGAGGCAGAGCCGTATTTAATGAATGATGCGCGTATTCAATTGTGGTCTGCCATGTATGACCGAGGATTGACTGCACTAAACGCTGCTGATGACTCATCCGAGTACAGCGGTGTCCCACTTAAAATGACTCTTTCAGCGAGGTAAATCATGGCAGCAATGTCGAATTATTTAGAGAACGCACTTGTTAACGCAACATTGCGTAATACGTCTTACACAACTCCGACTACTGTTTATGTCGGCTTGTACACAACAGACCCGACTGATGCCAATACAGGCACAGAAGTATCTGGTGGATCATACGCAAGGGTTGCGGCTACCTTTGCTGCACCAAGCAACGGCGCATCCGCTACAAACGCAGATGTTACTTTTGCTGTTGCTACTGCCTCATGGGGTACGGTCGCATACTTTGGTATATCAGATGCCCTGTCAGGCGGTAATCTTTTGTATCACGGCGCACTTACCGTTAGCAAAACGATTTCGACAGGCGATGTGCTTAAAATTACATCCGGTAATTTGTCAGTCACTCTTGCTTAATAGGGGGCGTTATGGCAATTACAGTTAAACACGCAAAAGTTAGCGCCGTACCTGATGAGGGAGATGCTAGTCTTATTCGTCCAAGCGATTGGAATAGTGACCACACTCTCTTAGGTCTAGGAACAGCAGCAGAAAAAGACAATGGTGTAGCTAACGGTGTTGCCTCTCTCGATTCAGGCGGAACGGTTCCTTTATCACAACTTCCCGCATCTATTAAGGGAGGATTGGTCTTTAAGGGTACATGGAACGCAAGCACCAACACGCCTACATTAGCCTCAGGTGTCGGTACAGCCAATGATTATTATGTTGTGTCTGTCGCTGGTTCGACAAACCTAAACGGCATAACAACTTGGGCAGTCAATGATCTTGCGATTTATAACGGAACGGCTTGGCAAAAAGTAAGCGCATCCAATCCTACGATCATTACCGCTAACTCTACCGATCCTGCATTACGAGTCACCCAGACAGGCACAGGCAATGCTTTTGTTGTCGAGGATAGTACGACTCCTGATACAACGGCTTTTGTAATTGATAACGCGGGTAATGTCGCTACTGGTGGCACTCTTACTGTTGCGGGAAAACTTGCTGTAGACCAATCTGATGTTGGCACAGCGCCCAACAAGATTCCGCTTAATCAATTTCTTGGCAGCATGGCGTTTTTGGATGCAGACAATATTTCATTTTCTGCTACGGGTGCAAATACTGCGGCTCAAAACCTTGCGGTCAATAAACTGACTACGGTAACGATTTCTGCTGATACAACCTTGACTACAACTGTGCCTAAACTTAATTCAACCGCTTATGTGATTGTGATTACATCTGGCACGACTAGCAGAACGGTGACGTTTGGTACGGGTTTCAAATCAACAGGCACGCTTGCAACGGGTACAAGTGCAGATAGGCGTTTTGTGTTTCAGTTTATCTCGGATGGCACAAACCTTGTTGAGGTTTCTCGCACAGCCGCTATTACCTATTAAGGACACATCATGTCAATCGCACAGAACTTCCCAGCCATTGCACCTTCTTTATCGCTTGACTTTGCAAACGTCCAAGCACTCGATCCCCGCATCACGTTTGCCAGAGCATCGACAGCCACATACTACGGCACTCGCACGGCGTTAGCAGAGCAGAATTTGTTGTTACAGAGCCAGACGTTTGATAATGCGTCTTGGACTAAAATTGGCAGTACGGCTACAGCTAATGCTGTTGTTGCTCCTGACGGTACAAGTACCGCAACACTTCTTACAAGCAACTTAGCAAGTACCGATTCATATTTACGTCAAGAGCCAACAATACCTACAGGCGGCACAGATGTTCTTACTGTATACGCAAAATATCTCAACTATAGATATGTAGTAGTAAACATTCGGACGGGAGCATCAGCCAGATATTGTTGGTTTGATGTGCTTAATGGAGTTGTGGCTACTAACAGTTCTGGTGGCACAGCTAGCATGCAAAGTGTTGGTAATGGTTGGTATCGTTTGATACTATCCCGTGCTAATGAAGGTAGCACTTTGCGGTGCAATTTCTATTTAGCTACAACAGATGCCGTTCTAACAATAGCTGGTGATGGTACATCTGGTAACTACTTTTGGGGGTCGCAGTTTGAAAAACGAGATCAAGCTACAGCCTACAACGTCACTACAACCCAACCTGTCAGTAATTACATCCCCGTCTTAGAAACAGCCGCATCAGGCGTGGCGAGGTTCGATCACAACCCCACGACTTTTGAGAGTTTGGGTTTCTTGGTTGAGCAACAGAGTACGAATTTACTGCTACAAAGCGAAGATTTGGATACCACATGGTCTGAAACAAGAGCTACTTTGTCTCTCAATAGTGTGGTTGCGCCAAACGGTACTTTGACCGCAGATGTGTTAATTGCTAACACCGATAACGACACCCACTTTACAACGCAAACATTTACAGGAACGGCAGTTAGCCATACCTTTAGTGCTTATGCCAAAGCAAATGGCTTAAATCATGTTGCCTTGCGTTTGTTTAATGGTTCAACGCAAGTTGGTCTTGCTTATTACAATTTATCGACTGGCGCAACTGGGACTGTTACAGCGGGTACAGCAGCTATTCAGTCTGTTGGTAATGGTTGGTATCGTTGCTCATTAACAGCTACGCTTGCTGCGTCTGCCTCTTGTACTGCGGATATTTTCCTCGCAAACGCTGACAATACAAATACTTTTGTTGGTAATGCGTTTAGCGGCGTAACGCTTTGGGGTTTTCAAATTGAAGCCTTGGCTTTATCAACAAGCTACATCCAAACAGTAGCCAGTCAAGTCACCCGTGCCGCTGACGCTGTTTCAATAACAGGGACAAACTTTAGCTCTTGTTATGCTCAAGGCGAAGGGACGCTATATGTTGAGAGCTTGGCGCAAGATACATCCGCAGCAAACAATAAAAATCTACGTTTGCACGATGGCACTACTAGCAATGAAATTTGGTTAGGAAGCGGCAGCCCCGGCACAGCCGCACGCTGTCAAATAGCTTTAGGCGGCGTTACTTATTTTGATTCAAATATGTCTAGCCAAACTACCGCAGGACAGTTTGGTAAATATGCTGTTGCGTTTGAAACAAACAATACGGTTTTGTGTTCTAACGGAACGCTTGGAACTCTTGATACGGCTGTTCCTATATCTTCGGCTATTAACCAACTTACAATAATTCCTCCTAGTCAAAGGGCAGGGTATTACAAGAAAATTGCTTACTACCCAATCCGCATTAGCAACACCAATCTTCAAGCATTGACAAGTTAAGGAGCAGACATGGATTTATATTTGAAATTCGCAGACGAAGCCGAATCTATTGATGTCCTCTACACAGTCACACCAAGCATTGAAATCGAAGGTGTGGTGACTGCGGATGCGGTGATTACGCCTAACTACGCTAACATCGATACAATCGGTATTATCTACGAGCCACAGCCTGATCCACTAGCAGAGCCATTACCTGATCCTGTGCCTTACGATGGTTGGTTCGTTAACGTCAGAGTAGTAGAAGGCGAGAACTCAGAGCCGCTAATGCCTTTTAGTATTGATCCACAGCCGTATCCTATGCGTATCTGGGGTTAACGCCAATATTGAGCGCAAATTGTACAAATGTGATGAATAAATGTTTTCTTTGTTAGAAATAAAATTCATCGAACATAAGAGAAAATAATGGCATCAGCATTTCAAATATATGCGTTTCAGGCTAATGCGTTTGAAATATTTAATGAGCTTGTATCTGCCTCTGGAAGCGTAACGGCAACGTCCACATCTTCCGCGGCTAGTACGGTAGTATTTTCCGCATCTGCATCTGCATCTGGATCGGCAACGGTATCAGCATTAGCCTATCGGACATTTACTAGCTCGGCAGCGGTATCTGCATCTGCATCCGTTTTCGCATTTGCGTATAGGGTGTTTAGTGGTGCCGCAAGTGTGTCGGCAAGTGCCTCTGCCTCCGCTAGTGGATTGCGTATGCGCTTGGCTGAAGCGGTCCTTTCGGCTCAGGCAACCGTATCCGCACTTTGTAATGTTACTTACTCAGGATTAGCATCCGCACTAGCTAATGCTGCCGTATTGTGCAATTCTGTCGCTACATATAGCGCTAGATCAAGTTTATCGACAAATGGATTGGTAAACTGTGTAAGTGAGATTATTGGCGAGAATTGGACTGAACTGCCTAAGGATAATGAGAATATATGGCTACGCAAAGGATAGTATTAGGTGAGTGGATGCCGGATCAGCCGGGACTGTCTGGTGCGCTTACAGAGGCTAAGAACGTCATCCCTATGGCAATTGGGTACGGACCATTTACCTCGGAGGTTAACCTATCGGCTAATGCGTCTCAGTCTCTCATTACGACATTCGCGGGTAAGTTTTCTGGCGCGACTGTTTTGTTTGCTGCTGGCGCTACTAAAATCTTTAGGTTCGACTCTGATGATGCGTCAATGGATGACGTATCCAAATTATCAGGCGGTAGCCCCGGCTCGTACATATCCAGCAGCCTGTGGAAGTTTACACAGTTTGGCAGAGTCGTAATAGCTGCAAACGGTCAGAATAAGCTACAGGCGTGGAGTACAGGAGCATCATCTAACTTTGCAGACTTAGCTGCTGCTGCGCCCACAGCGTCCTTTGTGACTGTTGTGCGAGACTTTGTGGTGGCTGCTAAGGATGCAACGTATCCTAACCGTGTGTATTGGTCAAATATTAACGATGAGACAAACTGGACTCCCAGCACAACATCTCAGTCTGATACACAGGACATTGCAGACGGTGGTGACATTCAGGGTATTACTGGTGGCGAGTTTGGTTTGATCTTTCTGGAACGAGCAATCGCCAGAATGACATATATCGGCTCTCCTTTGTTTTTCCAGTTTGACACCATCTCTCGCAATCTTGGATGCTACGAGCCTAGATCAATTGTGCAGTACGGTCAGATGTCTTACTTCCTGTCAGACGATGGGTTTTATGCGTGTGACGGACAGAATGTTATTCCTATTGGCAATGAGAAAATAGATAGATTCTTTTTCAATGACGCAAACCCAAACTTGTTTGACCAAATGAGTTCGGCAATTGACCCAATCAATAGTTTGGTTATATGGTCTTACAGTAACGTCTTTGGAGGCAAATCGCTCCTTATTTATAACTGGCAAATTAAACGCTGGTCTAGGGTGGTAAATTCTTCCGACTTTATCGCTACGGCAGCAAGCGCTGGCATTACGCTAGAGGGCTTGAACGCCTATGGCACAATGGACTCGCTTACAAGTAGCTTAGATTCTCGTTTATGGTCTGGCGGTAAAATCTTACTTGCTGGTACAAATGGGGCTAAAATTGTGACATTCACAGGCGCTCCAATGGAGGGCGATATTCAGACGGGAGATTTTGAGGCTGGTCCTCAATCAATGGTGCAAATAGCTAGACCCCAAGTTGATAACGGGTCGGCAAGCGTAGCCGCTTTTTCTCGATTTAGACTGGACTCTACGGTTCAGTTTGGTGCCACATTACCAGCAACTAGTGAGAACAGGGTTTCCCTACGTTCATTAGGCAGATACCACAGGCTAAAGATTGTGCCAACTGGCGATCAATGGCGGCATCTTGTGGCTGTTGATGTTGAGGTTACTCCGGTGGGTGCAAGATGATGTTTCGCTTGCTGCCTGTGTTTGGCACAGACCCTCGTACAACGGCAGAGATTGTTAACGGGATTATGAACGGCAAGACAAACAATACAGGTCTTGTCACGCTTAATACCGGAAATGCCACTACCACAACGATAGCAAACGAGCGTATCAGCCGAGATAGCCTGATTATCCTAGTGCCTGTTTCAGACGCAGCAGAAGCCGATACATCCCCGTATGGATCATTTCAAAGTCTGGTAGATCAAACGGCTGCTGCAATCAATACAGCATACGCAGTAACTTACAATACGACAGACTTCTCTAACGGTGTAAGTGTAGTCAGCAATTCTAGGTTAACGGTTCAAAACTACGGTATTTATAACTTTCAGACGAGTGTTCAGTTTACTAATACCGACTCACAAGAGCACGCCGTTTCTGTTTGGTTTAGAAAAAATGGAACAGATATTATAAACAGCAATACGCAATTAAGTATTATTGCTAGACACGGATCAATAGATGGAAGTGCTGTATTTGCTGTCAACTTTTATTTTGAACTACAAGCAAATGATTACGTTGAGATGATGTGGTCTACTACTAGCACTACTGTAATCCTTGATTATTTGCCTACACAAACGACACCAACAAGACCAGCTACTCCATCAGTAATTGCAACGATGCAATACATTGCACCATCAGCGACTTCAAATGTATACGTTTCAGCACAAACCAATGGTAGTGCCACACTTACACATTTTGCAAACAGTACGGCTAACAAAACTTACGGATATGTGGTGATCGGATGAGGTACGAATACCAAACTCCTGATATGGTTAGAGAACGATGGGACTTTATTAGGTTCGGGTTATCCCGTATCTTGCGTAAGTCTCCAGAGCCGTATATTCCGGAAGATGTTTATGTAAATCTCGGAATTGGTAAGGCGTTTTTATGGATGGCTCTTGCTGATAGCGGTAACGCAGAAGGGTTTTTTATCTTAGAAAAGAATGGCGATACTTGCCATATCTGGTGTGCTTGGGCTGTTGCTCCAAACTTACTAGAGGATGGCGTGGCGCACATTGAAACATTGGCGCGTGAATTTGGCGCAAACAAATTGACTTTTGACACCAATAGAGTTGGATGGGTCAAAGTTGCAGACAAATTAGGTTTTAAACCCCGCACATGGGTTAAGGAGTTGAAATGAGTGGATCGAGCCAACCATCTACACAGGTGGTAACGCAGAGTATTGACCCGGCAATGCAGCCATATATTGCCTATGGATTATCTGAGGCACAAAAGCTGTATCAGACTCCCGGCACCCCCGGATACTATCCCGGTCAGGGCTATGTGTCTCCGTCTCAAGCTACACAGCAAGCCCTACAGTATGGTGCTACTCGCGCCACGCAGGGCAATCCTTTGTTGCCTCAATCTCAGCAAACAGTAGGACAAATGCAGAACGCATTTAATCCCGCTACGGGGATGATGCAGCCTACCGCAAGCGGTGCATACCTGTCTGGCAACCCGTTCTTTTCTGGTGCGTTTAACTCTGCCGCTAATGCTGCAAGTCAAACATTCCAAGATCAAATGCAGCAAGTTAACTCCCAATCAAGTAGAGCAGGGCGCTATGGCTCTAACGCGATGGGTCAATTGCAAGACAGAGCTACGGGTACATTTGCTGGAGCGCTAACTGATACCGCTGGTAAATTAGCGTATCAGAATTATGGTGCAGAGCGTCAAATGCAAGAGGCTGCTCAACAAAATATTGGTAACTTGTTTGGTGCGGATTATGCGCGTCAATTACAAGCTGCCGCTATGGGTCCACAGATGGCTGCTGCTGACTATGGGGATATTGACCGACTGTATCAGACAGGTCAGGCTCAGGAAAGCTACCAGCAAGCGGCTCTTGCGGATGCTATGCAGCGCTATCAGTTCCAACAGAATCTACCCGCGGCTAAGTTGCAGAGCTTTCTATCGGCTGCATACGGCGCTCCAATGGGTCAACAAACTACGCAACCTATCTACCGAAATCAGGCAGCCAATATCTTTGGTGGTGCCGCATTGGGTGGTGCGCTTGGTGGTAAAGAATACGGATCACTTGGCTCTGCTTTGGGCGCTGGCGCTGGACTCTTTGGACTCTTGGGGTAAATTATGTCAGGATCATTATTTACGCCAGAAGGCACAATAGATACATCTAAGCTAGAGAATATGTCGCAAGACGAGCTTATGCAGATGATTGCCACTCAAAAAGCATCTGCATCTCAGGGTCAAAGAAACCCGTTTTCAATGATGCAACAGGCAATGCAAATGCAACAAAAGCCTATGCAAGGTCAGGCTCAAGCGCCTCAGATTCGTAGAGGTCAAGCCCCTAGCGTGATGTCTCCGTATGATGATCTGATGAAATTACAGCAGATGCAGAAAATGCGTCAGCGTCCACAATCTTTAATTTGAGGTAGATATGGCTGATTTTATGTCTGGACTGCTTGGCATGGGTGATGAAGACCCATTGCAACGAGCTAAAAACGCAGGACTGTTAGGCTTGGGAGCATCTTTGCTACAGGCTGGCGCACCTTCTCTTACCCCTCAATCGCTAGGCTCGGCACTTGGTCAAGGCATTATGTCTGGACAGCAGATGTCTGCTCAGGCAATGCAGCAAGCGCGTCAGCAGCAGATTCAGCAGCAGATGATGAGTACAATGTCTGGCGTATCTGGCGGCGGAGATGTTGGCGAGAAGATTGCACAACTGCAAAAGATGGCTCTGCTTGATCCTAAAAACCAAGCCGCATATCTAAAGATTGCCGAGCAATTGCAGGGTAAGACTCAGAGCTTTACTGGTGAAGTTGCTAACGCGGCGCTTAATCTGTTTGGTACAGCCGATGTATCTAAACTTACTCCAGAGCAACGTACACAAGCAAATGACTTTGCGATCAAGCAAAAGCTGTCGGTTGCCAATGCTGCTGCGCCTCGCATGACTGTGAACACTAGCGATCCTACGGCTGTATCTAGGGAATTGCGTCAAATTGTGAATGACTTTAATACACAAACAGCGGATGCACAAAAAATTCTTAAGACTTTTAAAACAATGGAAAACGCAGTACAAAACCCATCCGTAGCTGGTGACGTTTCTCTTGTGTTTAATTACTTTAAAACGATTGACCCACAATCTACTGTCCGTGAAGGCGAATACGACACAATTATTAACGCAACATCTGTTCCTGAGCGCATTAGAAATTATGCACAAAAGTTAAAAACTGGTCAGAAGTTAACAGAAGGTCAGCGTCAGGATTTGCTTAATACAGCAAAACAAAACGTCATGGCTATTGCACCCCAAGTACAAACTACCGTTGATAACTACCGAGGGTTTGTAAGCACATTAGGCAAAGACCCTGATAAGGTTATCCGTAACCCGTTTGAAGGGATAAATTTAGGTGGGTCAAATGTTCCTCCTCCAGCGGCACCAGCAGCACCTCCTGCGCCAACACGCAGACAACGATTTAATCTGGCAACTGGTCAACTAGAGGATGTGTAATGTCTATTATTGTTGAGATTCCAGATATAGGAGAAGTTGAGTTTCCGTCCACTATGTCGCAAGAGGAAATCCGTTCTGCGATTATGAAGATAGTAGGACGAGGCGCTACGCCACAGGCTGCGCCACAAGCTCCTGTACAAGCTGCTCCTGCTGCTCCTGCCGCTATGCCTATGGCTCCTGTTGCACCAGTAGCGCCACAAGCTGCTCCTGTCCCACAGCCTCCGGTAGCACCATTGCAACTATACGCGCCTCGTACAAAATTACAGCAAGATAAATTGCCGTATGAGGCTACTGCTGAAATGGGTGCTACACCTAGCGCAGCATTTCGTGCTGGTGTGCAGACGGACAAGAAAGCAGCAATTACAGAGTTTGCTAAAGCGCGTGGTATTCCAGAGAGCCGTTACCGCATTGTCGGAAACGATATTGTGTACGAGGCTGATGACGGGAAGTTTTACGCTGAAGTGCCGGGTATTCTTAAATCACCCAAAACGTCTTTGGCTTATGTCGCGCCAGATATTGCAGAGGCATTGCCTTCGCTTATAACTGGCGTTGCATCCGCGCCTATGATGCTTGGCGGTCCTGCTGGTGCAGCCGGAAGTGTGGCGCTTACTGGTGGTGCCGCGGCTCTTGCAAACGTAGGTCGGCAAAAGGTTGCAGGGCTAATCTCCGGTGAGGACAGACCGTTAGATGTTGGTCAGGTAGCCACAAGCGGGTTATTGGATGCTGCTACACAATTGATCCCCGGCGGTAAAGTTGCTGCATATAACGCACGCACAGCGGCAGATATTAGCAGACTTGATCCTGCTGCCGTGGCTGAGTTACAGCGCATGGCACAAGCCCGTGGTATTCAGTTAACTCCTGCCGAGTTGACCAATTTGCCATCCCTGAAGTCTCAGCAGAAAGTGCTAGGCAACATCCCTGAAAGTAGCGATGTGCTTGGTAGGTTCTATGAGAAACGACTGCAAGAGCAAGTGCAACCAGCCGTTGATGAGTTTCTTGGCTCAATCAGCCGAATAAGTGATCCAATGACCGCAGGGTTTAGGGGTCAGACTGCGCTCAACGATCAATTAACAGCACTTAAAAAGCAGCGTGAAACTTTAGTAGAGCCTTATTACAAAGCGGCTTTTGATGTTGCTACTCCCGTTGACGTTAAGCCTATTGTCTCTCGCATTGACAGTATGCTGGAAATCGCCAAGGGTGAGGAAAAGAGAGAGTTGCAGCGTATTAAAGACTTGATGTACCGCGAGGTGAAAGTTAAAGACGCTGAAGGTAAAGAGGTTACGCAAAAGATATTGGATGATCGACTTCCAGCATTGCAGCGTGCTAAGTTTGCAATTGACTCGTCTTTAGAATCAGATGCCGTTAAGTCTATGGACAAGGTTATTCAAGGCGAACTTACTGGTATTAAGAATGAACTGGTATCCGCTATGGGTGCCAATAATCCAAAGTACCTAGAGGCAAACGAGGCTTTTGCTACATTCTCTGAGCCTATTAACAGATTCATGTCGAAAAAGCCGGGTCTGTCACTTACAAACATTAGCCCAGACAACCTTGGTCAATTTGCAAACAGGGTATTTGATAACGCCTCACCCCAGACCGTTAGGTATGTACGGCAGCAAATAGAGGCTACCAATCCTGCCGCATGGCAAGATGTTAGCCGCGCATGGTTACAGCAAAAGTGGGAGAAAGCCTCTGGTGTGACTCCCGGCTCTAGGGAGATTCCTGTGGATGCCGGAGCAACATGGCGTAACCTTTTATTGGGTAACGAGAAGGACAAAAAGATTCTACAGGCTGCGTTAACCAAAGATCAATACTCAGCCCTGACAGACCTTACAACTGTCCTAGAGGCTGCTGGACGGGTTAAAAAGATAGGCTCTGATACTGCCTTTAACCAAAAGGTTCTAAAGGATATGGGCAATCAGGCTGGTGGATTATTGCAGACTATTGGCAAGGCTGCTGGCAATCTAAGATTAGACGCACCACTTAAGTTTGTTGCTGACTTTGCATCTGAGCGCCAGTTTGGTAAAAATGCCGAGTCTATCGCCAATATTATTACCAATCCAGATGGTATGTCTAAGTTGCGTCAATTGCGTAAGTTGTCTCCCACTAGCGTACAATTTTGGTCGGGATTATCGCAACTAACTACTGAGTTTGCTACGCCTCCGGTAGAGGAATTCTTTGCTGACTACGGCAACGTACCACAATAAATTTTAAGGATTAAATATGGCACGCACTAAAATATCAGAGTTCAGCGCAACAGCCGCAGACAATACCGACATTGATAATATTGACATTGCAGAAGGCTGTGCGCCATCTGGTATTAACAATGCAATCCGTGAGTTGATGTCTCAGCTAAAGGATATGCAGACAGGCGCATCCGGCGATACATTTACGCTAACTACGGTTAACTCTACTGCGGTTAACGCTACAACGGTAGACGCTACTAACCTAGAGGTTACTAACCTAAAAGCAAAGGATGGTACGGCAGCGGGTTCTATTGCCGACTCTACTGGCTTGGTTACTTTAACAAACCTAACTGGCACAACGGCAGACTATACCAATTTAGAAGTTACTGACTTAAAAGCTAAAGATGGTACCGCAAGCGCAAGCATTGCAGACTCTACTGGTGTGTTTACTCATTCCACAAATACTGTCTTTCCTGCTGGCGCTGTAGCAACTCCGTCCATTACTACGGCTGGAGACACCAACACAGGCATATATTTCCCAGCAGCCGATACGGTTGGGTTTGCAGCGGGTGGTGTACAAGGTTTTTCAGTAGGTACTACAGCCTCCGCGGTTAACTACTTGGAAGCCAGAGGAGCAGCTACAACAGCCGCACCAAGAATTGTCGCTCTAGGCACAGACACTAACGTACCGATTGCTTTTGTAGCAAAAGGCACAGGCGATATACGGTTTACTACAGACGCATCTGAGCGTGTAAGGATTGATGGTTCTGGTAATGTTGGAGTCGGTACAAGCTCTCCCGGTGCCGCGTTTCATGTTGCTGGCGCAATTACCGCATCACCGACTGGCGATGGAGTGTTATTAGGACTTGAAAGTAATTACGGCGCTATTCACCTAAACGGGTCGGCTGGTGGGTATATTGACTTTTCAACATCCGGTACAGATTACAAGGGACGGGTTACTTACGATAATGTAACTAATGCAATGGCTTTTGCTACAGATTCAGCAGAACGTATGCGTATTAGCTCAGGAGGTAACTTATATATAGGAACTACATCTCCTGTTGCTGGGACAAGGGTTGCTATAGATTGGAACGCATCTACGCAATATGGTCTTGTATTTAAAACAACAAGCGCAACATATAACGCAGGACCTATTTTATTTTTAAATAGCACAGGCGCAGGAGTCGGTAATATTTCTCAAAGTGAGTCAATAGTTTCGTACAATTCAGCCTCGGATTATCGACTAAAAGAAAACGTATTGCCCATGACGGGAGCGCTTGCTAAAGTAGCAGCCCTAAAGCCTGTTACCTACACATGGAAAGTGGACGGTAGCGCAGGACAAGGCTTTATTGCCCATGAGTTGCAAGAGGTTGTTCCTGATTGCGTAACAGGAGCAAAAGACGCTGTTGATAAAGACGGAAAACCTCAGCATCAAGGCGTAGATACATCATTCCTTGTGGCTACTTTAACGGCAGCAATCCAAGAGCAGCAATCAATCATATCCGCAATGGAAACTAGACTAGCGGCGTTAGAGGCGCAATAAATTTGCCTTTTAACACAATGGTTTAATCTATGTTATACAATACCCGCTGATGGCGGGTTTTCTTTTGCGAGACGGAAATGAATGACGTAACTCACCGCGAGATATACGATAGGTTGGTGGAAGTAGAGTCTAAAGTAGATAGTTTAGACAAAAAAACAACCGAGGTAGTCGTAGCTTTTAATGCCGCTAAGGGTGCTTTTCTTGTATTAGAGTGGATCGGTAAGATTGCCAAGCCTATTATTTGGGTTGTTGGGATCAGCGCAGTATTGATAACCGCATACGAAAAGTTTAAATCTAATCTCTGAGGTCAAACATGAAAAGCCCGAAGCTAGTGCTTGTGCGTTGGATTGATGCGTATCACCTAGATGGCTGGATGTTTGGAGATGTAGAGATTACCGCTGACCCTTGTTGGACTACGGGGTTTTTGGTGCAAAAGAATAAGAAAGGCGTACTAATTGCTCAGACATGGTTTCCGGGCGATATGGCTAATCTTATATTCATTCCAAAAGGGATGATTGAAGAGATGACCGAACTAGGTGATCTAAAAACTTGAGGTTTACAAATGCCAGCTAAACCGTTATCAGACAAAATTGTTGTCGATTCATGGAACGCTTTTTTAGACATAGGGACAAGAGTTGGTGCAGCCGCATCTTTAAACCTCCCTGTTCAAACCCTTAATCATCGAATCAGTATTTATAAACAACGGTTTGGGGATAAGATTGCACTCAAGCCTGAGTTTACGATTGCCGACATTCCTGATGACGATATAAACGTAGAGGAACTGGTTGAGCATAGGATTAAACAGTTTTCCAAAAAGAAAGAACACCAAGAGGCTACCAAGCTAATCCCTGTCAAGGTACATCTGGACGGAGTTATTGGAATCCTACACTTTGGTGATCCGCACGTTGATGATGACGGTACAGACCTAGAGGCAATACGCCGCCACGGTGATTTAACGCATCAGGAAGGCATCTGGGGTGCAAACGTAGGTGATACTACTAATAATTGGGTTGGACGCTTGGCAAGGCTCTACGCTAACCAAAGCACATCAGCAGATCAGGCATGGAAACTGGCAGAGTGGTTTATTACTCGCACCAGATGGCTGTATATGATCGGTGGCAACCATGACGCATGGTCAGGCTCTAGCGATCCTATCAAGTGGATTTCAAGACAGTCTAAGACTTTGTATCAATCTAGCGAGTGCAGAATTGCGCTGCGTTTTCCAAACAAGCGAGAAGTTATTGTAAATGCTCGGCACGACTTTGCCGGACACTCACAATGGAATCCCGCACATGGTCAGATGAAAGCTGCACAGATGGGGCAGCGTGACCATATTATGATTTCTGGACACAAGCACACATCTGGCTACGGTATTGTAAAAGACCCGTCTACAGGTAAAGTCTGCCATGCCATTCAGGTAGCGTCTTACAAACTATTTGACACTTACGCCAAAGAGCGTGGCTTTAGAGATCAATCTCTCTCCCCTGCTTGCATGACTGTTATTGACCCATCTTTGGCTACAGACCATCCAGACATGGTTAAAGTGTTCTGGACACCAGAGGAAGGTGCCGAGTTTGTCAAATGGAAAAGGAAACGCAAATGAGTTTCAACGTAGCGGTTGAGCGTGTCTTAGGACATGAGGGTGGTTACGTTAATCACCCTGCTGATCCCGGCGGAGAAACTAATTGGGGTGTCACAATTGGCACAGCCAGAGAAAACGGTTACATGGGGGATATGAAAACCATGAATCGTAACGAGGCTATCGTTATCTACAAACGAGCTTTCTGGGATAAAAACCTGTGCAATGAGATGCCATTTGCCGTAGCGTTCCAAGTGTTTGATGGCTGCGTGAATCATGGGGCTGGCAATGCCGCTAAATGGCTCCAGAAAGCCGTAGGAGCGCACGCTGATGGTTCTATAGGCAAGGAGACGGTTTATAAAACAAACGCCTCTGATCCCGTTAAAACGATTCTTAATATGTCAGCAGAGCGTATGCTGTTCTATACGGGTATTCCCCAATGGAATCATTTTGGGAAAGGTTGGATTAACAGGATGGCAGGAAATGCAAGATACGCCGCAATTGACCTTGCCGGAAGTTGATCGCTGGAAAAATCGGCGCAAGATGGCTTGGCTGTCGATGGCTGCTGGGTTACTGTTTCCCCTGCTAGTTTTAGGCACGAACGATCCTAATTTGGGAGCGATTGCTGCGCCGTTCTATGTGTTTGTAACGGGTGTTGTGGGCGCTTATATTGGCTTTGCAACGTATGACGATACACATAGGAAACCAAATGCCTAACTTTAAACTTATCCTAATCGCCGCACTTTCTGCGTTGATTGTTGGCGCAACCTCTACTTGGTGGATCACCACCTCGTATAAGGAAAACAAGTACAAGGCTATCATTTCTCAAATGCGGCTAGATGCCGCCAATGCTTTAGCCGATGCTACCAAAAGGTCTTTGGATATAGAGCGCGAGAATAATAGACTTGCCGTTGAGATAGAGGTTCAAAATGCTGAAAACCGTAAAAAGCTGGATGACATACAAGTTGACAATCTTAGGCTTGCTAGTGAGTATTCAGGGCTGTATGACCGTTACGCCGCCTCAAGTGATTGCTCCGT
>Ga0247722_10000229_pt1 | contig 36361 bp, 26 predicted proteins | sample MSEWelMarce3H_FC_FD_189094 | JGI IMG/M metagenome (GOLD analysis project Ga0247722, IMG submission 189094) | Subsurface sediment microbial communities from gas well in West Virginia, United States - MSEEL Well Study Marcellus 3H_FC | ecosystem: Environmental > Terrestrial > Deep subsurface >... | reverse complement strand
ACCAAAAAGATATAGCGGACAGCCCGACCTGAAAGGAACGCCCAAAAAGATATAACCAATGAAAAGCAGATTATTATTGATTAGAGTAGCTAACAATTTTTATAAATTCTTAAATAATTTTAACGCTAAAACCTCTAATTTACTACATATTACACAATATAAATGATTAGCTTCAAAAAAAAATATTAAAAAAAAATGATATTTTTGTTTTTTGTATGAAATAAATTTTTACATTTGCTGCATTGATTACGTTCTTTACATAAAAAAACATAAAGCATTGCTTTATTCTTGTCGATTGAAAACTGGTAATTTTCTAAAATTGAATACAAGAATAGACTTTGCCCATGCACTGCGTGGGCTTTGTTTATTTGTATTCAAGGTTCTACCAGTACCTCAACGACAGTAAATGAAGTACCACGCTTTTTTATTACTAACAACAAAAGAAAACAACATGAAAACAACAAAAAAACCACTTCAAAACGAATTTTTTATCCTTTCTCTAAGGCTTAAAAAGCAATCGTAATTCCTTTTTTTTATTTCGTAATTCCTTTTTTTTAGCTTTTATTTCAAAAATAAGAAAAAAAAGGTTTAATTGCTGTTAAAAATTAGGTTTATGCTAGTTCCATTTTGAGTAACTTTAATCCTTGTTTTAGTACTCTTAACATATTTTTAAATAAAAAACATATTGCTTTAAAAATTATTAATACATTCAACTATGAAACAACAATTTTCTTATTTGGTTGCCCTGCTGTTGGCAACTTCCTCGTTTCAAGCTCAGGAGGTACTCTGGGAACAAATTTCTGGTGGAGCACATGCCGAGTTTTTATACGATGCCATTCCCACTCCGGATTATGGCTTTTTGCTTGCAGGTAGTTCCATATCCGGAAAAAACGGAAACAAAGAAGCCGCAAATAAAGGTGATTTGGATTATTGGATCTGGAAAATGGACGAAAAAGGAACCGCTGAATGGCAAAAAAGCTTTGGTGGATCGGGTGTAGATTTGCTACAAAGTATTGCGATTACTAGCGAAGGAGGCTTCCTTTTGGGCGGTACTTCCACTTCAAACAAAGGCGACGATAAAAAAGACAACGCCATGGGCTTGGACGATTTATGGATTATAAAATTGGATGCCAAAGGTCATGAAATTTGGCAACGCACTATTGGCGGTAGCGGGCAAGAAAAACTAATTAGCATTGCCACGTGCCGAGATGGCGGGTATATTCTTGGTGGTACTTCTAGCAGCAGCAAAACCGAGAAAACGGCTTCAGGGCTATCAAATCCTTATGGAAAAACGGAGGATTCGTTTGGAAGTCTGGATTATTGGGTTGTCAAACTTTCTTCCAAAGGAGAGGTGCAATGGCAAAAGACTTTTGGAGGCAAGTATGCAGACGAGTTGAAAAGTATTATTACTACCAAAGACAACGGTTTTTTAGTTGGCGGTACTTCCAACTCGCCCATTTCAGGCAACAAAACGAGTCCGCATTTTGGAGGTGCTGATTATTGGGTGATAAAAATAGATGAAAACGGCAACGAACTTTGGCAAACCACTTATGGTGGCGACAAAGAGGAACAGTTATTTGCCCTTAGTACTACTTTAGAAGGGGGGTTTCTAATTGGGGGCAATTCCAATTCCGAGGCTAGCCACAACAAAGCCAAAAGTAACGAAAATGGCACCGATTTTTGGGTTTTGAAAACCGATGCAAAAGGCCTAATTGAATGGCAAGAAACCTATAATTTTGGATCAAAAGACGTGTTGGCCTCTGTTGTTGCCAATGCAGATGGCACTTTTTTGATAGGGGGTTATGCACAAACCGAACAGAAAAAAACAACCAATGCCACCAAAGCCGACAAAGAGGGGATTAATGATTTTATTGCCTTGAAAATCAGTGCAACGGGTACTGTTTTGTGGACCAAAACAGTGGGCAGTGCGGGCGACGAAGTGCTACGAAAATTATTTGAAACCCGCGATGGAGGCTATGTTTTGGCAGGCACTACCAAAGGACAAGTAACCCGCGACAAGCAAACCGCCGCAGACGATAGTGATTTTTGGATGGTAAAACTACTCGACAAAACCAAAAAAGTAAAGGAAAAGCAAGACCTAGAAGCCATGCCGAACCCAGCAGTTAGCTTTACCAATATTATTGTGAGCTACGCCTACACAAGCGGCACGGCAATGGTGTTTGACCTAAACGGCAGAACCCTACAAAGCCAAACCATAGACGGCGAAAAAACCATACCCATAGACCTAACTCCCTATCCCGATGGCATCTATCTGATAGAAGTTAAAACCGATGTACAAACAAATAGCGTTAAAGTTATAAAAAAATAAAGAGATGAAAAAAAGTAAAATAACAATACTATTATTTATTATACATTCAGTAGTTACTTTCGCTCAAAATATTGATACTAAAGTTCCTGTTCTTTCACCACAAACACCTACTACAGCTGACTTAGGAAAATATGGAGATGTTCAAGTTAACGAATCCTCGGGAAAGATAGCACCTTCAATACCATTATTTAGCTATAAAGTTGGTAATTTTGAAATTCCATTAGTATTAAATTATTCAGGGAACGGCGTAAGAGTAAATCAAGACCCTACATGGGCAGGAATTAATTGGAATATTAATCCTTCAGGTGTAATAACAAGAGTTGTAAATGATTTACCCGACGAACAAACTTTAACAGAAAATAGATGGTATTTTTCCAAAGAAGAACTAAATAATTTAAGTGGTGCATTTGCACACTTTAATGCAATAAACACACTTAATTGTACTATTTTTAACGACCCTTTTACAACTTGGTTTCAATCTTTAAAAAATATAGCAGAAGATCCAACAATAGACACGGAAGTAGATATTTTTAATTATAATTTTCTTGATTTTAGTGGAAGTTTTTACCTAGATAAAGAAAACAATGTTCACATAATAAAACAAAATAAAGAATTGAAAATTTTGTTTTGGTATAGTATTTATGACAATAAATCATCGTTTTTGATTGTAACAGCTGATGGAAATCAATACCATTTTGGAGGTCCAACCGCATCGGAATCATCAAGAACATTTGTAAATTATGGTGCTGGCTCAACAGTAAATATTCCTTATGTGCAAAATGCTTTTTACTTATACAATATTAAATTATATAATGATATATATATAAATTTCAATTATGAAAACTATGACGCTAATTGTTCTGTATTTAAAATAGGAGTTTCAGAACGTGCATCTTCTTCTACAGGAATACCAGATGTGATGCCTTGTAATAAAGTATCTAATATTATTTATAATGATATGGAAAATGCGGTTGTATTAAAAACCATAACAAATACAATAAATAATGAAAAAGTCGAATTTAAATCTACCAAAACAGGTAAATGTAATAGTTTGATAAAACTAAATGAAATAGAATTATCAAAAAATAACTCATTGATCAAGAGAGTAAAACTTAACTATTTAATAATTGAGAATGAGATAGAACTAGCTGAAAGAAAATTTTTTTTAGAAAATGTAGAATTTTATAATAGAGATATTGGTACTATTGATACCAAATATGAACTTTACTATAATAATCCTGGATTGTTTCCATCTAAAAGTTCATTTGCACAAGATCATTTTGGTTTTTACAATGGTGTAGATTCGAATACCACATTACTACCAATTACCAGTAATGATTATTTAAACAACAGATGTGCATTCGGTTTAGCTGATAGAGAAGCGAAATGGCAACCAGCTCAAATAGGTTCATTAAGGAAAATTATTTATCCAACAAAAGGCTATTCTGAATTTGAATATGAATTACCATACAAAGGCGAAGAAGACAACATGATTGACCATGCAATGACTGTCTATTATCGTGATCCTACAAGAAATTATAATACGCTATTGACAAATACTTTAATTCCTACTTTAGGCGTAGCAAATGATTTAGATATATTGCCTTCAGCTGAATACTCCATTAATTCAACTAAAAAATTTAAAGTAAAACTAAACATCAATACTATAGGTACGTTTACACATCAAAATCATGTAAGATTTGAAGTGTTTAAAAAAGGAGCAAACGGCATACTCACGAGTGTATTTTTCAATACGAAACAGATAACAAATACATCCAATAATAATACGTTTATTGAAGATTTTAAATTTACTTTAGAGCAAGGTAGTTATGTTTTTAAACTTTCCCTTAATTTACATAGTTCGGCCTTAAATAATTTGAATTCTGTTGTAGCTCAAGCAATATTGACATTGCCTCTTGGAACAAAATCGGTTTATCATCCTGGCTTAAGAATTAAAAAAATAAAAAATTATGACACCTTTGGTAATGAAGAAATAAAAAGATATTTTTATAATTACGGTACTGAAAACTTGGAAACATTCAACTATTTTCCTGTTTATATTAATAGAACTAAAAATGTAATTCCATCTGAAAATTGGATTACTACAATTTTAAATATAAGTACGTCTAATATCAAATCACCATTTGGATTTGCTGATGGGTCTGATTTTGTTTATCCAACTGTTACTATTAGTTTTGGTGGGGACAATTTTGAAAATGGTGGTAAAAAATCGACTTATTTTTCATTCAACGACCAATTACCCGAGATTTATAATGCCCGAATTCCAACAACTGAATTGACAAGATGCAATCCGAACGACCCAAATAATACTGATTTATGTTGTGTTTTTGGAGGTACTACTACAAAAGTGCAAGGTGACCCAGACCCCAACGAACATTTAAGCTATGCAAATGTTTTAACAAATGAATTAAGTTATCAAAATGGAACTTTATTAAAAGAAGAATATTTTAGAAATGATAAAAAAAATCTGAAAGTAACTACTTTTGATTATCAATCAATTGAAAAAGGTTTTATTAATAATATTAAGCCTTATAAATTCGTTTATAACCCAAGCCCGTTAAATCACCAAATTGAACATTATTATTTTCTCTATAAAAAGAAAACTTTTAATTATAGACTTCTTTCCACAACAACAAAAGAATATGTTGGTCCTTTTTTAACAGATGTGATTGAATCTACAACTAATTATGAATACAAACCAGATAAAGTTAGTTTGCCAAGCAAAATAGAAACAACAAATAGTAGTAATGAAATTCTAACTACTAAAATATTTTATCCTAGTGATGTAAATTTACTGTCTAATTTAACTGTTGAAGAAATTTCTAGTTTGAATGCATTACAACAAAGATATAAAGTTGGCTCTCTAGTTAGAACAGAAAATTATACGAATTCAATTTTAACAGGTTCGAAGCAAATATCTTTCGGGTCTTTTGGTTCTAAAATTTATCCGAAAAAAATTAGTACATTTAAAGGTGCTGGTGAAAACAATTTAGAAGATAAAATTCAATTTTTTAGTTACTTCTATGGAAATCCTTCTCTATTAGCCCAAAAAGATGGTCCTAAAATTAAATATGAATATAACAGCGACCACCAAGTAGTTTTAAAAATTGAAAATTATACACAAGGCATAATACAAATTGATGAAAACGATAGCTTGCCAATACAACCAGCAACAACTACCAGCTTCAACGCCGATCCTTGCTACTATCAAAACTTGTATCCCGAAAGTATGGTAACTAAATATGATTATGATCCAGTAACAAAAAATTTAATAAAAATCACAGATCCAAAATGTGATTTTCAAACCTATCACTATGATAATCAAAATAGATTGGAATTTGTAAAAGATAAAAACAAAAAAATTATCAGTGAAAACAAGTATAACTATAAAAACTAAAACAAAATGAAGAAAATAGTATTTCTATTATTGGTTTTTCCCGTTCTTGTTTTAGGACAAAGCAACGACCAAAACTGGATAAAAACCAAAACCTACAAAGTCGCTACTGGAACAGCATTAGATGCACCCACCCCTGTAGAGGCTGTTACCCAAGTGTCCTATTTTGATGGGCTTGGAAGACCCATTCAACAAATTGCACACAAACAATCCAACACGGGCAAAGACATTGTTACTCACATCGAATACGATGCTTTTGGCAGACAAACCAAAGAGTTTTTGCCTTTTCCAAATTCATCTCCCTCGTTGAATTATATGAGTGCTTCAACAGTAAATAGTGAGTTGTCTACTTTTTACAGCAGTTACAATGGTGGCACATCATATCCATTTAGCCAAAAAGAATTAGAAAGCTCTCCGCTAAATCGTGTTTTCAAACAAGCCGCTCCAGGTGATGCATGGGCAATGGGCTGGGGAAAAGAAATTAAATTTGACTACCAAACCAACAAACTTGATGAAGTGCCTTACTTCAAAGTACTTGCCACATGGGATGCTACCTTAGGTTTATACAACCCAAGTATTGAGCAAACTAATTTTTATGCACCCAATCAATTGTATAAAACCATTACGAAAGATGAAAATTGGACTTCGGGAAACAACAACACTACCGAAGAATTTAAGGACAAAGAAGGAAAGGTGGTTTTGAAAAGAACTTATAACGATGGCGAAAAACACGATACCTACTATCTTTATGATCAGTATGGCAACCTTACTTATGTGCTGCCGCCTGCTGCTGAAGGAAATGCAAGTGCAACTACGTTGGATAATTTGGGCTACCAATACAAATATGATTACCGCAACCGCTTGGTAGAGAAAAAGTTACCAGGCAAACAATGGGAATTTATTGTGTATGACAGACTAGACCGTCCGGTGGCAACAGGGCCTGCTTTTTCGCCTTATGGCACTCAGGAAATTGGATGGATGATTACGGATTATGACGTTTTTGGTCGGGTGGTGCAAACGGGGTGGAAAAATCTTCCTGCCACTACTGCCAAACGCTTGGAATATCAAAACAGTTGCACTAGTGGTAACAACCCGTTTCCGATTGCGGTTAATGAAGTTTTGACCAAAAATTATTACGATTCGTATTCGTTTTCAGGAGCTCCCACTTTTCCAGTTAGTGTTGAGACTGTTGCAGCAACCACTGCTGTAAAAGGTTTAGCAACAGGCAGTTGGGTGAAGGTATTGGACTCGCAAACCTCAACTAGTGCCGAGATTTCTTATACCTTATATGACAACAGGTACCGCCCGATTCGTGCTTACACCAAAAATCATTTGGGCGGTTACACGCAAATTGACTCAAAATTGGATTGGATGGGGAAAACGCTTTATACCATTACCAAGCACAAACGCACAAACACCGATACTGAAATAAGGGTAAAAGATGTATTTTCGTATAGCGAACAAGACAAACTGGTTTTGCACAAACAACAAATTAACAGTTTACCCGAGCAATTGATTGCCAAAAATACGTATGACGAGTTGGGACAATTGACCAGTAAAAACGTTGGCGGCTCAGATGTTTCGGGAGCAAACGGCTTGCAGAAAGTGGATTATTCATACAACATTAGAGGTTGGCTGAAAACCATAAACGATGTAAATGACATTGGTAATGATTTGTTTTCTTTCAAAATTAATTATAATGATGCCGATACCGCTACCGATTTGTTTAATGGGAATATTTCGGAGACGTATTGGAAAACTTCTAGCGATAACATCAAACGAAAGTATGATTACAAGTATGACCACCTAAATCGCTTATTACGAGCTGATTATAGCAAAGGAGGGAACACCGATTTTAATAGTTATAAGGAACATTTGTCTTATGACAAAAACGGCAACATCCAAAATTTATTACGAAATGGAAACATGGACACAGACGGAATGCAGTTTGTGAACCCCATTGATAATTTGACGTATTTGTATGATTCCAGTAATAAAAACAAACTGCTTCGGGTGTTTGATGCCACTGCCAACCCACAAGGTTTCAAGGACGACAACAACAATAACAGTTTGACAACCGAGCAAAGCCAAAACCCTGATTATGAATATGATGCAAACGGAAACATGGTTAGCGACACGAATAAAAACATTGTTTCCATTGGGTATAACCACTTAAATTTACCCACAAAAATTTTATTTGGAGATAACAATTCTATTACGTATCTTTACAGCGCATTAGGTCAGAAAGTGCAGAAAACAGTGCGAACAAACAACGTACCAACAACAACGGATTACATGAATGGCTACCAATATATAAACGGTATTTTGCAGTTTTTCCCACATGCGGAAGGCTATGTAAATGCAACCCAAAATGGAAGTAGCTATGATTATAAATATGTATTTAATTATACCGATCATTTAGGAAATATACGCCTAAGTTATGCCGAAGACCCAGAAGCTCGTGGGCGACTTAGAATTATTGAAGAAAACCATTATTACCCATTTGGTTTGAAACATTCTGGGTATAATTCGGATAAAATGCTTTATGTTAGAGACGGTGCTCTAATACGAATTAGACCCGCAACTCCTTTTCTTAATACGAGTTATGATTATAAGTATAATGGGCAGGAATGGCAAGATGAGTTGGGGTTGAATGTAACCGCAATGGATTACAGGCAATATGATAATGCATTGGGACGATTTAATTCTATGGATAGATTAGCAGAGCTTGCACCTATGTGGTCCACTTATCGTTTTGCTTTTAATAATCCTGTTTATTGGAAAGATCCGACTGGTTTGTTTGAGGATAATATTGAAAACTTTGAAAATAATAATTTAGAAAAATGTCCTACTTGTCCAAACACACCACAATTTAAACCACTTATTGACGACGAAACCTATACCTATATCTATGATCCTGAAACTAAGAAAGCTAGTTTGTTGCTCTCTGAAGTTGAAGTTGTTGCTAAAAGTAAAATTGAAAGTAAAACATTAGATTATGCAAGTTTTTTTAATGATAGAATTGGTGATTTTGCAGATATTTTAGGCGTAACTAATAATAGAGGTGGTTCATTTAGGTTAACCAATAATGGTAGTTACAACCCAAGAAACTTAAGCCTTAAATATTATGGCTCTAATTGGACAGGAGGTAGTAGAGCAGGTATTAAAACTTACAACATAAGTAAAGTTATTAAAAATGGTTCAATTGCAACCACTGTTGTTCTTGGAACGATTGAAGTTGGTCAAGGTGTAGCCGACGATTACGAAAACTATCAAACCACAGGATATACTAATGGTAAAAATACTGCTGTTGCTTCAGCTAAAGTGGCAGGAGGAGTTGGTGGTGCTTGGGCTGGTGCAAAAGGTGGAGCAGCTGTTGGAGCAGCCATAGGTGTTTGGTTCGGTGGTGTTGGTGCAGCACCTGGAGCAGTTATAGGAGGAATTATAGGTGGTGCTGTTGGTGGATGGGCTGGCTCTGAAATTGGAGGTGCAACGGTTGAAAAAGCTTATGAATAAGAATATGCAAGAAATAGAAATTAAATTAAGTAAGAATAAATTAATTATTCTTTTATTAGCAAGTATAGGGTTTGTTGTTACTAGCTTATTGTTTATTTTATATCCTAAAAACTTTATATCATTTATTTTTTTTAGTGAAAGAATAATTAGAAACATAGGTTATGTTGGGCTTCCTTTTTTTGGATTAGTATCTATTTTATTGTTTAAAAAATTATTTGACAATAAACCAGGATTAATTATAAACGAAAAAGGAATAACAGATAATACTAATTCTAGTTCTTTAGGTTTAATAAAATGGTCGGATATTACTAAAATTAGTCAGAAGAAGGTTGTATCAACAAAGTTTTTATTGGTTGAAATAAGAAACCCTGAAGAATATATAGAAAAGGCAAACCGATTGAAGAAGTTAACATTAAGACAAAATCTAAACACTTATGGTACACCAATAACGTTAACATCTGTAGGTTTGCAATGTTCCTTTGAAGAACTAGAGCGATTAATTTTAGAGAGCTACAATCAGAGTAAACAAAATTAAAATTAGTACAGCATTATAACTAAACAAGCCCACTCAATTAGTGGGCTTGTTGTTTATAGAAATAGGTAAAACACTTAAAAACTTACTTTACCATCTAATAAATCCTTCATTCTTTTTTTAGTAAGCATCGAATTAATAATTTTAATCAAGGCATTTTTTTCTTCTTCGTCCAGTTGATTAATAAGCATTAGTTGTTCGTTTAGTTCGTGGTTGTAATCAGCAACATTTCTGAAACCTTTTGGAAAACCAGTAGTGATAACCTCTTGCGGAAATATGACTACACCTACGACAACCTAAACCGCTTGTTACAAGCTGATTATAGCAAAGAAGGGAACACGAGTTTTAATAGTTATATGGAACATTTATCGTATGATAAAAACGGAAATATCCAAAATTTATTACGAAACGGAAACATGGACACCGACGGCTTGCAGGATGTAAACCCAATTGATAAACTAACGTATTTGTATGACACAAGCAACAAAAACAAGCTCCTTCGGGTGTTTGATGAAAGCTCAAATCCACAAGGTTTCAAAGATGACGAAAACGAAAACAGTTTGGCAACCGAACAAGCCCAAAACCCTGATTATGAATATGATGCCAACGGAAACATGGTTAGCGACACGAATAAAAACATTCTGAGCATCAAATACAACCATTTGAATTTGCCGACACAAATTTTATTTGGAGATATGAATTCTATTTCGTATCTTTACACCGCATTAGGGCAGAAAGTGCAGAAAACTGTTCAACAGAGTGTTGGTTTCATTATTGACAAGACGGATTATTTAGGAGGTTTTCAGTATTTTAATGAGCTATTACGTTTTTTCCCACATGCGGAGGCTATGTAAACGCTACAAAAAATAAGTACGATTACGATTTTAATTATGTGTTTAACTACACCGACCATTTAGGTAATATACGGTTGAGCTACACACAAGACCCTGTAAGTCAAGTTCTTAAAGTTATTGAAGAGAATCATTATTATCCTTTTGGTTTGAAACATTCGGGCTACAACTCCGATGTGTTGTTATATGCAAAAGAAGTTTTTGCACAAGGACAATCGGAATTATTTTTCACAAAAATAAAACCAAAACAAAGCAAAGATTTACCAACGTATAATTATAAGTATAATGGTAAAGAATGGCAAGATGAGTTGGGGCTTAATTTCTATGATTATGGGGCAAGGAATTATGACCCTGCTTTGGGGAAATGGATGAATGTGGATCCGTTGGCGGAGCAAATGAGGAGATATTCTCCTTATAACTATGCTTTTAATAACCCAATGTATTTTATAGATCCTGATGGGATGCAAGCAAAGTATAATTGGGATACTGGAAAGTACATGGATGGAGATAAAGAAGTAAGTTTTGCAACTGCAATGGCTCAACAAGGATTAAATGAAGATGGGAGCGAAATTAATAATTCATCACAAACTTCAAATTTAGATGAAATGAATAATTCAAGTGTTTTAGATGAAAAAAATAACATAAATGATAATTTAAAATCTTTATTTACAAAATCAGAATCAAAAACTAAAGATGACCGAACAGACCCAAATAGTTTTATATTTAAAAAAGGCAGTAATTGGCAGGAAGCTGCTGTAGTAGGTCTTTATTTCAATATAGTAACAATAGAATTGGATTACAAAGGAAATTGGGTTGTGCGAGATATGTATGTATCATTTCGACAAGCAATTTTATTCGGGGTTCCTGCAAATTAAAAGTAGGTGATTTAGATGTTTCTTCAGAGATTGCTTCAGAAATTACTGCACAAGTCGTTGATACCGTTATGAGTAAAACCGCAAAGCACTTCTATAAAACAAATTGCTCTGAAATGGAGGTTAAAATTTATTTTCAAAATGAATTAAAGAGAGAATACGCATTATATACCCAAGGTGGTAGAGTTCAATTTAACGCTACAAGATTTACTATTAAACCAACATTGTATGAATCAAGATTTTAGATACTTAAGAAAACTTTTGAGTAATTTTGCCTATAATTACTTCCCAAGTAACACATGTATTGTAGATAACTATGATAATTATGTAAACTCCACAGAAATTATAAAACAAAATGAAATAATAAATGATATTTTCGATTCTGAACTTTTCAACTTTTTTGTAATTGATTTCACTAATAAAGTAAAAACTGATCTCGGTCTAGAATTAATTGATGTTACATTTCATTCTTCTGACAGATGCCTATCATTTGATATTAATTTTTTTGAAAATGATGAATTACATAAGCTATGTATAAATATAAGTTTGTTAGTGCCGTATTATTTCACATACTGTTTAAAGACCAAGATAGAAATAAATTCAAAAAGATGGTTATCTCTTCCTGTAAGAGATAGCTATTTAGAAAATAAAATATATAGAGATATTTTGGACTATATTGATAATTATATTTCAAGTGAGTTGTGTTTTTTTAAATTTAATGAAACACTTTTAAATGAAAATATATTACATATTAGTTTGGGTTCCAAAAAACTTAATGATGTAACTTATTATGAAGCATTTTTTAAAGAAGATAGTTATTTATAGATTATGAAATCTCCGAAGGGGGAGTTTGTAACGCTGAAATAGATTTACTTAATCTGAAATGCAACCAAAAAAGATTGTAACTAAAAGCCCGACCTGTAGGGGAACGCCCAGAAAAGTGATTAAAAAATTAAAATATTTTTTTGATATTTTTTGCTGGTTATTAAAAATTTGTTTACTTTTACAATTCTAATTTTGATTTTAATTAAAAAATTATACAATGACAACCTTAACTGTAAGACCCAAAAACAAAAAAGAACTTGTTGCAATAAAAAAAATATTAGATGGATTTAATGTTGATTTTGTTACGAATGAAGATGTAGAAAAGTCTTATAGTAAAGCGTTTGTTGATAAAATTCTTCAATCAAAAGAAGAGTTTAAGCAAGGTAAATTTAAGGCAATAGATACTGCTGATTTATGGAAATAGTGTATTCTGATCAAGCACTTATTGATATTAAATATTGGAAAAAATCAGGAAACTTTCAAGTTCAAAAGAAAATTTCAACGTTGCTTGAATCAATAAAAAAAACACCCTATTCTGGTATAGGTAAACCCGAAGCACTAAAATAATTATGGTCAAGAAGAATAACTCATGAAGATAGGCTGGTGTATTGTATTACTGAAGATAATTTTATTCAAATTCATTCATTAAGAGGTCATTATTAATACTTGTAAAATTTATCATCTTTACAACGCCTTAGGTCAAAAAATTAGAAAAATTGTGAGAAGTACGCAAGCAACAGAGTAATTGTAAAATAAAAGGTGTTTTGTCAAATAAGAACGTATAACTCAAATAAAAAAAATGAAAATAGTATCAATTATTTTTGCCTGGTCATTGTTTATAAATAATACAAATAATAATAAAAACAATACGGTTGAAGTTATCAAGTTTATGGGAACGTATGGACATTACCCAATGGATGTAAACTATGGTATATTTTGGGGTTTTCCTGAAGAACATGCTAAATTAAATATAATATATGATTTTTCAATTGAAGAGAAATTTGAAAAGCTAGCATTAATGAACGAAAATGAAGATTTTGAATTTTTAACATACGCATTTATTTATAAAAACGGAAAAAAAAGAGACACTATTTATGCTGATCAAACACTAAAAGCGTTCAAAAAAGTAAAAAAAGTAAAGACACCTAATCGATATGAAGAAATTTATTATTATGATAAAGAAGGTGAAATTGCTACAATGTTAAGAAATAAGTTTTCGTTTTTCAAAGAATGTTGGTAAATTAGCAATACAACTAGTTCTCCAAATTGTATAGCTCCTACTCAAAAATCTACTTAAATTAATGACTAAAATAAATCGAATTTGAATAAATTATTTTATACCACCCTGTAAACCAATAGTTTACAGGGTTTTTAAAAAAAGTAAAGTAAAAAATACTTGATTTTAAAGAATTAAGTTGACATATTTTCAACTGAAAACGGGGTTCGCGTTAGGGATGGGAGCGGCATCTCCCGATGGATAAAAACAAGGGCTTTGCCCGTAGCTTTTTATCAATCGGGAATATAGCGGACAGCCCGGCCTGAAAGGAACGCCCAAATGTAAAAACAACAACAATTAATCTAAAAATCGTTTTTTTATATTTTAAAAAAGATAAAAGGATTTAGAAAATATTGAAAACAAGGAAAGTTGAAAGGGTATAAAAAAATATTTAACAAAATATTAATATCAAATTATGAAACAATCTGGAAATTTGGTAGTCTAAAAAAGTAATAAATTAAAGAAAACAAATGAAAAAGAGTTTTATAGCCTTAGTTGTACTAAGTTTTGGATGGGTTTCGGCTCAAAATTTTCAAGGAATGGCGGTTTATGAATCAAAAACCAGTACAACCGACTTCACAAAAGGGTTTAGTGGCAACCGAGAAATTACGCCTGAAATGCAAAAGCAAATTGAAGCCCGGATGAAGAAAATGTTTGAAAAAACCTATGTTTTGAATTTTGATAAATCGGCATCGATATATAAAGAAGAAGAGAAATTAGATGCACCGGGCGAACAAGGCGGAAGAAGAATGATGATGTCCATGATGGGCGGAGGTGGCACGCATTATAAAAACGTGAAAACCAAGCAATTTATAGTTGATAAAGAATTTTTTGGTAAAGAATTTTTGATCAAAGATTCATTGGCGAAATACGACTGGAAACTAGAAAGCGAGAGCAAAAAAATTGGAGAATACACTTGTTTCAAAGCGACTGCGGTGGTGAAAGTAAACGAATCAGATTTTAGAAATTTCAGATTTCGAGCCAAACCCGATGCAACAAAAGACTCGAAAGAAGCCCAAAAAACAACAGAAAAAGACAGTACAAAAGTAAAAAAATCGAATTTTACTGATAATTGGGAAATGCCAAAAGAGAACACCATCACCGCATGGTATTGCCCGGAAATTCCTGTGAACCAAGGGCCTGAGAATTATTGGGGATTACCCGGATTAATTTTAGAAGTATCCGATGGGAAAACTATGATTTTGTGTTCAAAAATTGTTTTAAACACAAAAGACAAAGTGGAATTGAAACCCGCAGAAAAAGGAAAAGTTGTGACCCAAAACGAATATAACGAGATTATTAAAAACAAAATGGAAGAAATGCGTGAAATGAACTCCGGACCAGGCGGTAATGGTGGGCAGTTTCAAATGAGAATGAATCGATAATTTTCAAAAAAACAACCCTAAATAAATAGGAAAAATGAAAAATTGTTTCAATAAAATCGCTTTAGCATTGTGCTTCACGACATGGGTTGCACAAGCACAAGAATTTACGGGTCAAGCCACTTATCAATCTAAAATGAACAGGTCTTCATTTGAAATTGATATTCCCAATATGCCCGAAGAATCCAAAAAGCAAATTCAGGAACAAATGTACAAAGCATTTGACAAAACCTATTTATTGTATTTCAACAAAACGGAGTCGATTTTTGAAGAAGAGCAAAAATTAGAAGCTCCAACAAAGACCAATTCTGGTATAAAAGTACAAAATAATGGAGGAAATGATATTAATTATTGCAACACCAAAAGCAAAAGTTTTTTAATCCAAACCGAACTTCTTAATAAACCGTTTTTGATATCAGATACCTTGACTACTCCAAAGTGGGAACTGCTAAGCGAAACCAAACAAATTGGGAATTATACCTGCTACAAAGCTCAAAAGGTAAAAAAAGTGACCCAAGAACAAATCAAGGAATATGAAGAATTAGTTGAAGAACAAAAAAAATCAAAGACTAATTTCATGGAGTTGAAAGCACCAAAAGATGTGATAACAACCGCATGGTACACCCCAGAAATTCCCGTAAACCACGGGCCCAATTTAGAATGGGGATTGCCCGGTTTGATACTTGAAATATATGATGGATCGATGAGTTATTTATGTACAAAAATCACATTAAACCCGAAAAATAAAGTCGAAATCAAAAAACCAAATAAAGGTAAAAAAGTTACCCAAACGGAATTCAACATCATAGAAGAAGAGAAACTAAATTCGCTGAATGACGGTAACGGCAACATTCAAATTAACATTCAAAAGTAAACTATTTCCCTATACATAATGAAAAAAATAATATTCTTGCTATTGTGCTGTTCCGCAACTGTTTTTGCACAAAACATAAAATTTGAAGGCACTATAAAAGACAAAGCGGGTTTGCCTCTTGATATGGCAAATATTATGGCGGTAAACCAAAAAACCAAAGCCATGGACGGTTACGCCATAACCAACGAAGCTGGAAAATTTGTAATAAACCTAAACGCAAATACCACTTACACCATAAAAGCAAGCTATATCGGGTTTCAATCTTATGAAAAAACTATAGAAACAGGCACCACAAACCAAACTTTGCAAATTGTTTTGGATGAAGGCACCCAACTGAAAGATGTGGAAGTTGTGTATGAAATGCCCGTAACTATAAGCGGCGACACAATTGTTTATAATTCCGATTCTTTTACAAATGGCACCGAACGCAAACTAGAAGATGTACTAAAAAAATTGCCCGGAGTGGAAGTAAACAAAGACGGAGAAATTGAAGTGGAAGGCAAAAAAGTTCAAAAAATCATGGTGGAAGGCAAAGATTTTTTTGATGGCGACACCAAATTAGCAACCAAAAATATTCCAGCTGATGCTTTAGATAAAATTCAAGTTTTACGAAATTACAACGAAGTTTCAAACCTGAAAGGACTAGAAAACAATGAAGAAAATGTGGCCATCAATATCAAACTTAAAGAAGGGAAAAAGAATTTTTGGTTTGGAGATGTTTTGGCAGGAATTGGCGTGGGTCACAAAGAAGATCGGTATATCCTTAATCCGAAATTGTTTTATTACAACCCGAAATTCAGCTTGAATGTGATGGCAAATAAAAACAATATTGGCGAATTGCCTTTAACAGCACAAGATTATTTTAAATTTACAGGCGGTTTCAAAAACATGATGCGAAAAAGTGGTTCGTCTTTTAATGTGGTTTCCAATGATTTAGGGATTATGGGACTAAGAAATAATCAAGCGGCAAATATAGAAACTTCTTTTGGAGCCGCAAATTTCAGTTTTAATCCGTCAAAAGCATGGACATTGAGTGGTTTCGGAATTGGTTTAGGCAACAAAACCGAGATTGAAAACAAAACCATTTCAAACCGAACTGATAATTTTACGAATGGTACTTCACAAACCATTTCAGAAACCAAAGAAGACATCACAAGACAAAACAATCAATTGGCGTTGTTAAAATTAAGTTCAAGTTATGTGCCTTCCGAAAAAGTCCATTTTGATTATGATGCCTTAGTAAAAATTTCCGATCAAAAAGAAAATTCAAGTGTATTTTCCAATTTATTAGCTGATATTTATACCCAAAAAACACAAAATCCATTTTCTATAAATCAGAATTTGAATTATTATTACACCCTGAACGACAAACATGTTTTTGCCACAGAAGTGCAACATCTTTTTCAAGAGGAAGATCCGTTTTATAATGCCAATTTAGCCAATCAACCTTTTGTTTTGAATGGATATAATACCTTGCAAAACAGAGAAAGTTTGAATCAAAATCGATTTGTAAAAACCAATAAAATAGATGCAAAATTGGATTATTATTATATGCTTACGCCAAAAAGCAATTTGAATTTTACTTTTGGAAACACCTATTCTTATCAAAATTTCAATTCTTCCATTTTCCAAATTTTAGATAATGGAATTCAAAATAATTTAACCGCTTCGGAAAATAATAACGATGTAAATTATGCATTTAATGATGTTTTCTTGGGGGTTCATTATAAATTCATAGCCGGTAAATTCACTTTTAATCCAGGTTTTAGTGTGCATCAATACCAAATGAATGACCAACAATTAGGCACATCAAACAAGCAATCTTTTTCGAGATTTTTACCCGATGTTTATGCCTTATGGCAATTGAAAAAATCAGAGACTTTGACGTATAATTTCTCCATTACCAATAGTTTTACCGATATCAACAAACTAGCACAAGGATTTGTATTTTCCAATTATAACAGCCTTTTTAGTGGAAATCGCTTCTTAGAAAACGCCACTTCTCAAGTACATTCGTTGCGTTATTTTAAATATAATATGTTTAATTTTGAGAATATTTTTGCCAATATTTCCTATTCAAAACAGTTAGATGCTATTAAAAATCGAGCCTTGTTAGTGGGTGTCAATCAAGTTTCGACCGCCATTAATATGCCTTCAAATTTTGCAGATGAATCACTTTCAGGAAGTGCAAATTATGGGCGTTCCTTCAAAAAATATTATAAGGCGAACTTCCGAGCGAGCATTAATTGGAACAAATTTAACAACAGCAGGGTTTTACCAGATGGAGACACTAATCCGAATAACAACTTGATTATCAATCAAACAACAGAATCTTTTAATCAAAGTTATACGTTAGGTTTTGCAACGAATTATAAAACAATTCCAAATTTAGGGTTGTCATATACCTACTCCGTGAGTGATAATTTTGCGGACATTATTTATACCGATAGCCCAGCGGTTACGTTAGAATATTACTTTTTAGATGGATTTTCATTCACGTCTGAATATACCTTTTTTCATAATTATAATAAGCCAAAAACCATTGATAGTGAATATGATTTTTTAACGGCAAACTTGAGTTATAGAAAGAAAGATAGTAAATGGGAATGGAAATTATCAGGAACTAATTTATTGGATACCAAATCATTAGATTCCAATAGTTTCAATCAATTAGGAGGAACAAGTAGTTTTTCTAGCTATCGGGTGCAACCGCGTTTCTTGATATTGAGTTTAAAATATACTTTATAAAAAATAGTAGAAAAAGCTTAACTTGGTAGAAAAAGTTAAGCTTTTTTGTTTTATTCCTAAATAAAATCTAATTTTAGCACAATTTTAGAGATGATGAAAAATAGTAAATACCTTTTTCTTTTGTTTTCGACACTTGTTTTGGCTCAGGATTTTGCAAAACACATCAATCCATTTATTGGAACAGGCGGTCATGGACACACGTTTCCAGGAGCAACAGTTCCTTACGGAATGGTTCAACTTTCACCTGATACTAGAATTGATGGGAGTTGGGACGGCTGTAGCGGTTATCATTATTCGGATAATTTAATTTACGGATTTTCGCATACGCATTTGAATGGAACAGGCGTTTCCGATTTTGGTGATATTATGCTAATGCCAACTATGGGCGAACCTTCGTTTGATAATAAAGTGTATGCTTCTACTTTTTCGCATGCCAATGAAAAAGCTTCCGCTGGATTTTACTCCGTGAAATTAGATAAACATGATATCGATGTGCGTTTAACCACTTCAACACGAGTAGGTTTTCATGAATATACTTTTAATAAAGAAGGCTGGGCAAATATAATTCTAGATTTAAATCATAGAGATAAATTATTAGATGGAGAAATTAGAATTATCAATGACAGAACTATTGAATTATTAAGAAGAAGCGAAGCGTGGGCAAGAGATCAATATGTTTATGCTCGAATTGAGTTTGATAAATCAATGAAAATAACGAAGGTTAAAGCAAATGGTACAAAAAGTGGAATGCTTTATTCAGGAACTGAATTAAAAATGAGCTTTTCAAAGTTTATGAAAAAGAATCAGAAAATACTTGTAAAAGTATCGCTTTCACCAACCAGTTATGAAGGTGCCAAATTAAACAGCTCCGAAATCAAACATTGGGATTTTGAAAAAGTGAAACAAGAAGCAGAAGCTCTTTGGAACAAAGAATTATCAAAAATTGAAGTCACTTCTAATGATAAAAACAAGTTAGCGATTTTCTACACGGCATTGTATCACACAATGATGCAACCCAATATTGCACAAGATTTAGATGGAAAATATAGAGGAAGAGATAACCAAATTCACACCGCAGAAGGATTTGATTATTACACGGTTTTTTCACTTTGGGATACTTTTCGGGCGGCACATCCTTTATATACTTTGATTAATAAAAAACGAACTTCTGATTATATTAATACGTTCATTAAACAATTTGAACAAGGTGGTAGATTACCCGTTTGGGAATTAGCTTCTAATGAAACCGATTGTATGATTGGCTATCATTCGGTTTCCGTTATTGCCGATGCGATGGCAAAAGGCATTACAGGTTTTGATTACGAAAAAGCTTTTGAAGCGAGTAAAGCCTCAGCCATGCGTGATGTTTTGGGATTAGAAGCGTATAAAAAAAATGGCTTCATTTCAATGGATGATGACCATGAAAGCGTTTCTAAAACCTTGGAATATGCTTATGACGATTGGTGTATTGCTCAAATGGCAGAAATTTTAAACAAGAAAGAAGATTATCACTATTTCATGAAACGTTCTCAAAATTGGAAAAATAGTTTCGATTGGGAAACGGGTTTTATGCGTCCAAAGAAAAACGGCGGTTGGGACAAACCTTTTGATCCAAGAGAAGTGAATAATAATTTTACGGAAGGCAATTCGTGGCACTATTCGTTTTTTGTACCACAAGATATTGAAGGTATGATTCAAGCCTATGGCGGAAAGGATAAATTTGAAGTCAAATTAGACGAAATGTTCAACAGTGAAAGCAAAACCACAGGAAGAGAACAAGTGGATGTAACTGGTTTAATAGGTCAATATGCACACGGAAACGAACCAAGTCATCACATGGCGTATTTGTATAATTATGTAGAAAAACCCGAAAAAACAAAGGAAAAAGTACATTATATTTTAAATGAGTTTTATAAAAACACTCCTGATGGTTTAATAGGCAACGAAGATTGTGGACAAATGAGTGCGTGGTATGTGTTGAGTTCGATGGGGATTTATCAAGTAACTCCAGCAGGAAATAAATGGGAAACGACAATGCCGATTTTTAACAAAGTTAAGTTAAATTTTGAAGAAAAAACATCTCAAACAATTACCAAACAAACTACAAATGAAGAAAAAAAACATCTTGGAATTATTAAAACAGAGTCTCCAAATAGATTATTTCCAGAAAAGATAATCCCTGTTCCCGTAATTCAAGCAGAAAGTAAAGCGTTTAAAGATAAATTGAAGATAGAATTGAAATCTCAAAATTCTAAGGATGAAATATATTTCATGATTAATGATAAAGACGATCATTTGGCAAAGAAAATGTTCGTTAAATACTCAAGACCCTTTGAAATATCGCAAACGTCAACAATTGAAGCTTATGTAAAAACAAATGTTGGACAAAGCAATACTATCTCTGCACAATTCTTCAAAAAACCAAACAATTACACCATCAGCATCAAATCTAAATACAATAAACAATACCATGCTGGTGGCGATGAAGGTTTGCTCGACGGAATTTTAGGCACAGAAAACTGGCGAAAAGGCGAATGGCAAGGCTATCAATCTCAGGATTTTGAAGCGGTGGTTGATTTACAAGAATCTAAAAATATCAATACAATTGCAACACGCTTTTTACAAGATACGCGTTCGTGGATTTTAATGCCAACCCAAGTCGATTATTATGTTTCTCAAGATAACATCAATTTTACAAAGGTAGGAACGGTAGAAAATTCGGTTGGAGCTAATGAATATGAAACAATTATCAAGCCTTTTGAATTTCAAATCAATTCGCAAAAAGCTAGATATGTGAAAATCATTGCTAAAAACTTTGGAAAATTACCACAATGGCATCAAGGTTTTGGTGGCGATGCCTTTATTTTTATTGATGAAATTATCTTAAAAACAAATTAGTGAATTGGTTTTAGACCGAAATTGATTTTCTTTTATTCTATATTGATTTCAAAAATTGAGTTGTATTTTTCAAATTTTGGTTGATTTAATTGTTACTATAATAAATAGGGCTTGCTGAAAAACTACAAACCCAATAAAGATAGGGAAGTCACAAATTTTTTCAAACATTGTAGTGAGCATTTTGATGAAAATTTTATGCACTTATTTCCGAAATTGTTGAACAAATTTAAAATTATTTTGCCACGGATTAATTGATTTTCACGGATTTTCTGAAATAAATTGGGTAAAATCTGTGCTAATCTGTGGAATCTGTGGCTTTTAAAAAATAAAATAGTTCCGTTTATGAGTGTACTCCTTTTTCAGCAGACCCTAAATTAAAGAAATCAGAATTCAAAAAATACAACCCTATTCGATTAAATCAGATTAATCTTGTTTTATTATCCGTGATAAACGCGTGATGCAACAATTTTTCCGTCTTTTATGTGTAAAACTTCTGCAATTGCTAAATCGTCTTCGTTTTCAACTTGTCGGGTGTATTCCATGAAAATACGATCGGAATTTGCCGTTAAAGAAGTAACTTTATAATGCAAGGTTGGCAACGTTTCAAATGCTTCAAGCCACCAATTTTTCAATGCATTTTTTCCGATAATTAGGCCGTTAGTTTCAGGATGTTTTTGTTTTAATTTTGGACTAAAATGTTGTGCATCATTATCATATAGTGCAATTAATTGGTCTAGTTTTTTTTCATTAAATGCTGCTATCCAAAACATAGCTATTTGTAAATTTTTTTGTGGCATCAGTAAAATGAACGCTTTTTAGGCATTTTTTAGGTTAATAATTTCTTGCTCAGTTAAAAAACGCCAATCGCCTCTAGGTAGATTTTTTTTCGTTAAACCCGCAAATGTAACGCGATCTACTTTCAATACATCATATTTTAAATGTTCAAAAATGCGTCGTACTATTTTTACATTTGAAGTTTTCATTTTTAGACCAATTTCACATTTTGGTTGGTCTTCAATATATGTAATTTCTTCTACAAAAACTTTATGTTCTTCAATAAATAATCCTTTTTGGATTTTTTCTAAATCTTCAAATTTCAAATTTTTATCTAAAGTTACTTGATAAACTTTAGAAGATCTTTGGTTGGGTACAGTAAATTTCTGAATAATTTCAGTATCGTTTGTAAACAATAATAAACCGGTTGTAGTTTTGTCCATTCTCCCAACAGGCATAAGATTCGCTTTTGAGGCATTTCGAACCAAGTCCAATACATTTGTTGCCCCTGTAGCGTCATCACCAGCGGTAGAGAAATTTTTGGGTTTGTTAAGTAAGATGTATTCCTTTTTTTCAGGAGTAATATTCACACCATCAAATTGAACGGCATCGGTTAATTTAACTTTGTAACCCATTTCTGTAATTACTTCACCATTGACTTTCACATTTCCGCTTTGTATGTAAATATCAGCATCACGGCGGCTACACATTCCTGAATTTGAGATGTATCTATTGAGTCGCATTTCATCTGGATTGCTTGCTTTTTTAGGAGCTTTTGGAACTTTTGGGGTTTCTTTTGTTACATCAGGTTTTGATGAAAATTTTGACGGAGCTTTTCTCACGGGTGCATTACCTCTTGAATTACTTGCTTTTTTATAACCACCTTGTCTTGAAGATCCTGGGTTGTTTTTATCATTTCCTTGACGTGACATACTACTTAATTTTTTTGCAAATATACATTATTTTCATTGATTTGCTGTTCTCTTTTCAAATATATCGTGTTGCAATTTTTTGTATGAATTGAATTTAACCGATAAAATATAGAAATTGGTAAAAAAGTTTAACATTAAAATAAATCCTTTAGTATTATGGAATTATAATTTTTTTTCCATGAATTAGAACTGCGGGATCAATCAAAACGATACTAAAAACGCCAAACAATAAGAGCAATTTTAGTAAAAAATGAAGTTTTAAATAGGCATTTTTATCATTTGCTTTCCAAAGTGAAATTTGAAAAAACAAGAGCGTTAAAAGACTGCAATAAAAATAGAGATCCATGTAGCCCACATTATAAATCTCGACCAAGAAATAAACCGGAATAACGGATGTAACTATTAATAAAGAAATTGTTTTCTTTGCTAATTTTTCTCCGTAAGCAACAGGAATTGTCTTGTAATTGGTTATTAAATCGCCTTGAATATTTTCTAAATCTTTTATTAACTCTCTGATTAGAAGTAATATAAATAAAAAAATTGCATGGGCAAAAATGACTTCATAGAAATTTTTATAGTACATCAAAATTCCGAAAAAAGGTAAAATTGCTAAAATTGCAGCCGTAATATTCCCAATTAAAAATAGTTTTTTTAATCTATGCGAATAGAGCCAAATTAAAAATATATAACCCGAAAAGAACAAAACAGCACGCCAAGACACAAAAAACATTAATAAAACCACTAAAAAGTTGATTGAAAAATACACTTTTAGTTTGGTTTCTTGGCTTACAAGACGGTCAATCATTGCTTTTTTGGGTCGGTTAATGCTATCTTTTTTAGCATCATAGAAATTATTAATAATATAGCCCGAAGCGATTGTTAATACCGAAGCAATTACAATTAAAAAAAGAGTACTGTCAAGCACAATAAGTAACGCTCTTTTATTCGGGGCAAGAATAAAAATAGCTGCTAAATACTGAGCTAATGCAATTACCCAAATATTATATCCTCGAATTACGGATAAAAAACTGAGGATTTTTTTTAGGATTAATTTCGTTTTTCGAGATAGCATTTCTGTATTTTTTTGATTCAAAATATGCTTTGAACCTTGAAATTTTAATTAAAACTGATATACCACTTCAAGTTTATAATCTTTCAATGCAACTTTTGCTTTTTCATAATCATGCGTAAAACCTAAAATATAGCCACCACCACCAGAGCCACAAAGTTTTAGATAATAGTCATTTGTATCAATTCCTTTTTGCCAAATTTGATGAAATTGTTCTGGAATCATGGGTTTGAAATTTCGTAAAACTACTTTAGAAAGTTGTTTTGTGTTTTCAAGTAATAATTTCATTTCACCATGCAAGAAATTTTCGACACACGCATCTGTATATTTTATAAATTGGGATTTCAACATGGTTCTGAAACCGTTATCTTTAAGTTGTTCCATAAAAATAGAAACCATTGGAGCCGTTTCGCCAATAATTCCTGAATCGATTAAAAAGACTGCACCTGAACCTTGCGTGCTTTGCGTTGGAATTCCAGTTGCTTCGATATTGTCTTTAGAATTAATTAAAATCGGAATACTCAAATAACTATTCAGTGGATCTAAACCAGAACTTTTTCCATGGAAAAACGATTCCATTTGTGAAAAAATAGTTTTTAATTGAAGTAATTTATCGCGGGTTAAATTTTCTAAAACCGTAATTTTTTCGATTGCATATTTATCATAAATCGCCGCCACTAATGCTCCACTACTCCCAACGCCATAGCCTTGAGGAATACTCGAGTCAAAATACATTCCATTGGCAACATCTTCTTTAAGAATAGCCATATTGAATTGTACTAAATCGGGTTGGTTTTGTTGTAATTGTTCTAAATAAACCACAAATTTAGATAGACTTTCATTGGATTTTATTGCTATTTCCGAAGGGTTTATTTCTTTCTTCAATGCACCGTTATAGAAATTATAAGGTATTGATAAACCTTTAGAATCTTGAATAATTCCATATTCACCGAAAAGTAATATTTTTGAGTAAAAAAGTGGTCCTTTCATAAATTTTTATTTACAATTACTAAATTAATTTTAAGATTTTCATACAAAGAAAATCCATTTTTTGTTTTTATTAATTTTGTTTTATGAGCATTTTACTTCCACTACCAATTTGATCGCAAATATACTGTTTATTTTGACAATAATCAACTAAATTTTCACTAATAAATTTTAAAACTTTTACTTTTACGTTTTCGGGGTATAAAACATGGACGTTCGCACCCGCATCAAGCGTGAAACAAATAGGGATTTTAGTTTCATTTCTAAATTTCCAAATGGCGTTTATTATTTCTAAAGTATTGGGTTTCATTAAGATAAAATAAGGCATCGAAGTCATCATCATGGCATGTAATGTTAAGGCTTCACTTTCAACCAAAGCTATAAATTGATCCAAATTACCGTTTTTTAATATCGTTTTCATGCGATCCAAGTTTTGTTTGGCTTGTTTAAAACGTTCATTCGAAAACGGATGTTCATGCATTAAATTATGGCCAACTGAACTTGAAACTTGTTTTTCGCCTTTATCAACTAATAAAATAGTGTCTTGGTAGTTTTTAAAAACCGTGTGAATTTCATTAAATGGGATTCCAAATAAATTCGAACCGTTTGAAAAATCATAATTTTCACCCCAAACTACTACTTCTCCTTTGATGCTTCTGCAGGCACTTCCGCTCCCTAAACGTGCTAAAAATGAAGCTTTTGAGTAAAAATAATCGTCTGTGATTTGTGGATTTAAGGCACGCTCCAAACTCATAATGTTCAAAGCCAAAGCGGCCATTCCAGATGCTGAAGATGCAATTCCAGAGCTATGGGGAAATGTATTTTCGCTAGTTATTACAAAATGATACGCTTTTAAAAATGGGCAATACGTTACAATACGTTCAAAAAACTGATTGATTTTAGGGTGAAAATCTGGTTTTGGATTGCCTTCAAAAATAAATTCAAATGAAAAAGTTGTTTTTGAATCTAAAAAAGAGGCTAAGCGTTCAACATCGATTTTGGTGATTGTTTTGCAAGAACTTAGCGTAAAACTTATCGATGGATTTGCAGGAATTTGACCTTCTTTTTTCCCCCAATATTTTACTAAAGCAATATTACTCGGTGCTTCCCATGCGAAAGAAGCTTTCTCAACTTCGTATGAAAATGGTGCGATAAAATCTTTTTCTTGAAACATAGAACTCTTTTTTTGGCAAAAATACCAAATTTCAATCATTTATTTCATTCCTTTTTTGTTATTTTGCAAAATATACTAAAATCCCAATAAAAAAATGTCTAATTATTTAAAAATAGTTTATTTCGTAGCCCTTTGTTTGGCAATTGGTTTTTTTTCTGGTAAAATCACTCAAACTGGAGTTCAATTTTGGTATCCCGATTTGAAGAAGCCTTTTTTTAATCCGCCGAGTTGGGTTTTTGCACCTGTTTGGACTCTTTTATATATTGCGATGGGTGTTGCAGCAGGTTTGGTTTGGCAACAATTAGACAAAAAAAGCGAGTTGGTAAAAAAAGCCTTGTTTATGTTCGTTATTCAGTTGGCATTGAATGCTTTATGGTCCTATTTGTTTTTTGGTTTACAAAATATTCTTTTGGCTTTCATTGAAATTATTCTTCTTTTATTGGTTATTTATGAAACGTATTTTCTGTTTAAACAAATTCATAAAAAAGCTGGATATTTGATGCTTCCTTATTTGTTTTGGGTTGGATTTGCAACTATTTTAACGGGAAGTATTTATTGGCTCAACCGTTAATTTTTACCTTTGCATTTGTTTTTTTCTGGAATGGTTATGGTTCTAAAAATTCGATAATTTTATGTAATTTCTATAGCAACGGGGGTTAGCGTTAGGGATGGGAACGGCATCTCCCGATGGATAAAAACAAGGGCTTTGCCCGTAGCTTTTTACCAATCGGGAATATAGTGGACAGCCCGACCTGAAAGGGAACGCCCAAAAAAAAATTAATTGAATAGAAATTATACCGTTATTTTTAAAGAAATTAAGCTTTTTCGATAGTAAATGAAAATTCCGAGCCAACGCCAAATTGACTTTCGACGTATATTTTTTCATTATGTCCTTCGATGATGTGTTTCACAATGGCAAGCCCTAAACCGGAGCCGCCTTCACTTCTAGCACCACTTTTATCCACCCGATAAAACCGTTCAAAAAGTCGTGGAATGTTTTGTTTTGCGATGCCTTCACCATTGTCAGTAACCCGAACGATAGCTTTGTTATTTACAAATTCTTCGATACTTACTTCTGTTGTGCCATTGTCATTTCCGTATTTTATGGAATTAACCACTAAATTAGTGATGACTTGTTGGATTTTTTCTTTGTCGGCAAGCACCCAAATTGGTTTTTTGTAAACCCCATCAAATGAGAGCGTTATATTTTTCTTGGAAGCTCTCATTTCTAATAAATCGAAAACATTTTGGATTACCTCAACGATATTAAACCGCGTTACTTCAAGGTGAATGTCGCCCGTTTCTAATTTGGTAATCATGTCTAAATCTTTGACAATATATATAAGTCGCTCCACCCCTTTTTCGGCTCTTTGCAAGTATTTTTTTCGGATATTTTTATCCTCCATCGCACCATCAAGCAGTGTTAAAAGATAGCCTTGAACCGTGAAAAGTGGCGTTTTGAGTTCGTGCGAAACATTACCTAAAAATTCTCTTCGGTATTCTTCCCGAATTTTTAAGGTTTCGATTTCAAGTTTTTTGTCACGAGCAAATTTTTGAACTTCTCTCGTGAGCGTTGCCATATCGGTTGTTATCGGTTGGTTTCGGAAAGAGGTGTTTTCCAGAAGTGCTACATCGTCATAGATTTTTTTCACTCTTTTATAAATGAAGGTTTCGACACGATATTGCATCATTAAAAAAGAAAAAACAAACAAAGCAATTGCGAACAAAACAAGGTATCGCAATGGAAGCGGTTCCACAAAAAGGTGAAAGCTACCAAAAACAGCACAATAAAATAACGTTATGTAAAGAGCTGATTTAAAAGCAAATTTATATGATTTTTTGAAATTGAGTTGCATTAAAATTCGATTTTGTATCCCACTCCTTTAATTGTTTTGAAGAAATCGTCGCCAATTTTTTCTCTTAATTTACGAATATGAACATCAATTGTTCGTCCGCCAACAACTACTTCATTTCCCCAAACCCGATCTAAAATTTCTTCACGGGTGAATACTTTTCCAGGTTTTGTTGCTAAAAGATAGAACAATTCAAATTCTTTTCGTGGTAAAATAATTTCCACACCATCTTTAATAATTTTGTATTCTTCCCGATTAATTTCGATGTTTCCAACAGTTAAAGTGCTACTTTGTGTGGTTTCAGCAGATTTTAGTCGTCTTAAAAGTGCTTTCACTTTGCTAACTAAAACTTTTGGTTTTATGGGTTTAGTTATATAATCATCAGCTCCCGCATCAAAACCAGCCATTTGCGAATAATCTTCAGCTCTTGCGGTTAAAAAAGTGATAATTGTGTCTTGAAGTTCTGGTATTCTTCTGATATGTTCACAGGCTTCCATTCCGTCCATTTCGGGCATCATGACATCCATAATAATGAGTTGTGGAAGTTCTTTTTTTGCTTTCATAATGGCTTCTTTTCCGTTAGAAGCGGTACTAATTTGATAGCCTTCTTGCGATAGATTATAACCTACTATTTCTAGTATATCTTGCTCATCATCAACTAATAAGATTTTAATGTCCTTTTTTTTCATGGGTATCAATTTGTTTTTTGAAGCAGAATTTAACTTTGAATATAACAAACTTAAATCGTTTTCTTTTGATGGTAAAGATACACAATTTTTGAATGAATAAAACTTGTTTACGATTATTTAATTTGATAACAATTATCTAACAACTTGGCAACCAATTGGTAATAAAGCAATAACATTAAAATAACATATAACAAAAGATACCCTAAAATTAAATATCAAGTGATTGAAAATCAATATTTTAAAAATTATGTTTTTTATATGATTTCAATTGATTTTAAACCCTTTTTTTCATAACAATTCCATAATCTAGTAACAATTTTGTAACGAATAGGCAACTAATTCTTAATTAGTGAATAACTTTTGCATAATACAAGTGGTGTTCCTTTGCACCAAAATTAACAATACAACAAATGAGAATACAATTTTTATTTTTAGCACTTTTTTTTAGTGTGATAGGAATAGCCCAAAATGCAACCGTTTATGGTACCATTTTGGATAAAGAATACGATAATGAACCACTTCCTTTTGCGAATGTAACAATTAAAGGAACAAAAACAGGAACAACAACGGATGAAAACGGGAAATATTCCTTAACCCTAAAACCAGGAAGTTATACTTTGGTTATTGAATATTTGGGATATGACACCAAAGAAATTGCATTTTCCGTAAAAGCAAATGAAAAAAAGGTAATCAATTATACCTTAGAAGCAAATGGTGTTCAGTTGCAAGATGTGGTTATTGAACATGTGGTTTCCAAAGAAAAAGAAAGTGCCTTGTTGCAAGACCAAATGAAAGCTGTGGAAATAAAACAAAGTATTGGTGCCCAAGAAATGTCGAGAAAAGGTGTGAGCAACGTTGAAACAGGTTTAACAAAAATCACAGGAATTACCAAAGTTGAATCTAAAGGTTTGTTTATTAGAGGTTTAGAAGAAAGATACAGTAATTTATTGATTAATAATTTAGCTGTTCCTTCCAACAGTCCTTTCAAGAAAATTATTCCTCTTGATATGTTTCCAACTGATATTGTGGGTTTTATGGATGTTTTCAAAACATTTAATCCGAATTTATATGGTGATTTTGCTGGAGCTACAATTGATATTAACACTTCACAACCATTAGATAGTTATACCAAAATTAATTACGGCGTGGGTTATGTTACAAACAACAATTTGAGTAAATTTCTAATTTCAGCAGATGCGGATAACACAAAAAGTTTCTTCGGTTTTGGAGGGCAAGAACGCGACATTCCTACTGGTTTTGGAACAACTCCGAATGGTCAAATAGCTAATGATTTTCAATCTTCTTGGAATGTGAATAATACTAAAGCACCTCTAAATACAAGTTTTGGATTTACTCATGCAAATAAATTTGATTTAGGCAAAAAACCTTATAAAATGTCTTATTTTATTTCAGCAAATTTTGATAATAAATACCAGTTTAGAGGCGGAACACAACGTACTTTTCAATCTGGAAGAGGAATTTATGATAATAATTTCAGCACCTCGCAATATATTTTTGGAACGCAAGCATCGGCCTTATTTTCTTTAAATTTTAAATCAGATCGCTTAAAAATAACTACGAATTCTCTATTTTTAAAATCAACAGAGAGTCAAATTCAAGACCAATTGGGTTATACAAGAAATAATGTTCAGAATCCAAATGAAATAATCCGATTAAATCAATACGATGAATCAAATTATTTAGCCAATCAAATTCTTTCGGAATATAAAATCACTAAAGATGGTAAACATTTCATAAAAGGTGGTTTGTCATACACAAGAACAAAATTTAATCAACCCGATAGAAAATTTATTAATGGAACAAAAGTGAACGAAAACGACATAGAAGTCCGTTTTGGTAGCAACAATTTTATTCGCCAATATTTAGATGTTGAAAACAATTTCCACATGTCGGGATTATTGGAATACAACTATAAATTCGGGAAAAATGAAGAAAAACAAAATAAACTTTCGGTTGGATATAACGGTTATTCGGAATACATGAAAACTTCTTATCGTTTTATTGCTGGATTACCAAACAATACTTCTTTGCCAAACACTACGGTAAATATCAATTCAATAGATAGTTTTATTCAACAATCCGTTGCAAACAATTCCATTTCATTTCGTGAAGAAACAGGTGGTGAATATAGAACAAAAATTTTAAGTAGAGTTGATGGTTTTTATGCAAATGTGGTTTATAATTTAACGGATAAATTAGAATTAAACGCAGGTGTGAGAGCTGAAAATACCATTAGAGATTTAAAATATAGAATGATTACTGATCCAATTGGTTCGACTTATAGAAAAAAAGAGACTAATGAATTGCAAATTTTACCAGCAATCAATTTGAAATATGCTGTTTCAGATACTAAAAACATTCGATTGGCGATAAGTAAAACAGCAACTCGGCCAATTTTATTTGAATCGCTACCAATAACTTATATCAATGCGGACGGTACATCTGAAAAAGGAAACTTGGATTTAATTAATAGTACCAATACAAATATTGATTTAAAATTTGAAATATTCCCAACAAAAGATGAATTATTCGCGGTTACAGCTTTCGGAAAACAAATTGAGAATCCAATTGAACGTTCATTTGATAACAATGGCGGAGGTGCAGGAAGACAAACCGCTTATTACAATAACAAAACAGCATCAATTTATGGTCTTGAAATTGAAACACTTATACAGTTAAGTCGTTTACACGAAAATTTTAAAGGCGCTTCATTCGGGTTTAATACTTCTTTGATGCATACGGAATCAACTGCTGATAAAACTAGAAATGCTTATTTTGATACTTTCGATAAACGTCAATTGCAAGGTGCATCAAATTGGTTAATAAATGCCGATTTAAAATACGATTTCAAATTTGCTGAAAAATGGACTAATACTGCAACTTTAGTATATGGTGTTTATGGTGAGCGTATTTATGCCGTTGGTACAGCCGGTTTAGATAATGAATACGAAAAACCATTTCATAAACTTGATTTTATTTGGAGCCAAAGCATTGCTAAAAAATGGGATATCAAATTTGCAGTTCAAAACATCTTGAATCCAAAATACCAACGTGTTTTAGGTAATGACAGCAAAATTGCAATTGAGGAAAATTCTTTAACGGTTACAGAATTCAAAAAAGGAACAGGTTTCTCCGCAGGAATTAGTTATAAATTCTAAGAAATACAACAATTAAAAATGGCTTTTGTGTTGCTACAAAAGCCATTTTTTTTATCCCATAATTAGGGTTTTTTCGGAAAAACTAAACTTTTAATATTCACCACATAGAAATATAGATTTTTCTTTTGTAAAAGTAATACATAGGCGTTAAACACTAATCTTTTTATTGCTTTAGTAATCCTAAATTAAACCATTTTTTCTATTATTCGATGTGGTTCAAAAAGTAAACATCCCTGTTTTCAAAATAATGATGTAAACTTATTTGAGTTATACTAATTTTAACCTTGCATCAAAAAGTAAAAAATATAAACCAAAATAGTTATAAATTAGCGATATTTTTATCTTTTGGATATTTCACTTTATAGCTAATTCGGAATTTTTTGGATTCAAATGGGGCTAGTTTAACTTCCCAATTCAATATTCCGGTTTCTTTATTTACTTTTGCATTGTTATGCTCTAATAATTCAACGGTGATTTCTTGATCGGTACTTATTGGAAATTGATCTTTTAACAACAGTTCGATGGCTTCTTTTTTATTATTTTTCAAAGTAATGTCAAACGTAAAGGTTTGCTCTTTATAACCAGATAAAAATTTAGTACCTGATTTTTCTGCAATTTTTTCTCTCTTAATAGCAATTTTTTTATCCCGACCCATACTTAAATTGAGTGTGTCAGCGGTTTGATTTGGATTAATCATTGTTTTACCAACGTATAAACCTTCAAAAATAATATTAGCTTCGCCCGGCAATAAATTGTATTTGGAATAATCGGCAATTTCGGCTAATAAAAAGGCTTCTTTTTCAGCTTTTGGAACGGCATAATACTTGTATGTAGCAGGTATTTTCAGTTCTTTCATGGCAACACTATGGGTTTTTCCATTCGACAAAATAGTGTATGGAATCGAAATATCAAACGAAATATTTAATTGATTTTCTTGTATTGTGGTATAATTCGTAACACCTTCTTCGGCATACATTTTTTCCTTTTTCAATTCTATACCATTTGTTCTTCCTGCAATAGAATTCATTACCGCATTTTTACTGCTTAACGCCATTGGATAGCCAAATTGCAAAAACCACGCTTGCAAAATCGGTGCGGTATTATTCTGATTGGGATTTCCACTTGAAAGGGTTAATTGCACTTGTTCCCAATTAATTCCAGTGTTTTGGGTAACTTTTGCTTTGTAAATCAGACTGATAGGATTATTGATGTTTTCCGCTCTCAAATCATAAAAGGGTTGCCAAGAAGCTCCATTTGTTAAATAATTAATTTCAAATGTTGCCATTCCTGCTGCTGAATTCATAACTTGAACTAACAAATTTCCCTCCGAAAACTCTGGTTTTATCACCTTTTTGAGAACTAATTTCTCTTGAAGCGTCGTTATTTTTCCCTGCAATTTCGTTTCCTTTACCGATAAATTATGAAGGGCTAATCCCAATTCATTGCGTTTCGTTTGATAAAATTCTACTAATTTTGTGAATTCAGAGATTGTAATTTCTGGTTTTGTTGTGCCGGCAACTTCCTTTTTTTCAAGGAGTTCGATGGTTTTTGTTTTAGAAATTTTTTCCACTTGGATTTTACTAATTTCGTTTTGATAAAAAGCAATGCTATCTTGAAATTTTTGTTGCAAAGGGGTAAGTTTTGCCAGGTTTTCATCGGTGTTTTCTTCAACAAAATCCCGAATAAGTTGCACTGAAAGTACTGTAACCGTGCTTGGGGCTGCAATTTGAATGGTATTTTCGTTTACATAATTGGCAACATTTCGAATCACGATTTCACTCGTTCCCGTGGGTAAAATAGCTAAAGCCGTTTGTGTTAGCTCCGCAGAATTAGCATAAACTGTAGCATGTTTGGTTTTCGCTTGGGTAACGATTGGCTTTTGTGCAAAACCAAAATTTGCAAAAAGTAAAATAGCAATAATTGGGATATTTTTCATAACAAATACATTAAGTGTTTTTAATATAGAGCCCGTTTTATGAAAAAAGGTTGGAACGTATATCAAAAAATTTCACTTAAAGAAGTGATTAAAAACGAAATGAAAATAGAAATGAACTGAAAAAATGGGTTGCACCCCGACCTGAGTGGAGCTCTCCCGTCTCATCGGGAAGCGGGAACGGAGGGCGGAATAGGTGCCCAAATTAATTAAATTTTCGCTATTTTAAAACCAATTTTATCCAAAAAGTTCGCTAACCACATCTTCAATTTTGGCAAGCAAAACCACTTTTATTTGTAGATTTTTCAATGAAATTTTATTGTGTTTTGATACAAAAATGTTCGTGAATCCTAATTTTTCAGCTTCTTGAATGCGTTGGTCTATTTTGTTCACAGGTCTTATCTCGCCTGACAAACCTACCTCACCCGCAAAACAATAGCCTTCCGCAATGGCGATGTCCTCATTTGAAGATAAAATCGCAGCCACAACAGCCAAATCAATGGCAGTGTCTTCAACCGAAATTCCTCCGGTAACATTCAGGAAGACGTCTTTGGTTCCCAATCGAAATCCAGCTCTTTTTTCTAAAACAGCTAAAATCATATTGAGTCTTTTCGCGTTATAGCCTGTGGTGCTTCTTTGGGGTGTACCGTAAACTGCCGTACTCACAAGTGCTTGAATTTCAATCATTAAAGGTCGCATCCCTTCTAAAGTTGTGGCTATTGCGGTGCCTGAAAGTTGCTCGTCTTTGTGCGAAATTAATATTTCTGAAGGGTTATCAACTTCCCGCAATCCACTACCTTGCATCTCATAAATTCCAAGTTCAGCGGTTGACCCAAAACGGTTTTTTAACGAACGTAAAATTCGATAAACATGATTTCTATCGCCCTCAAATTGCAAAACGGTATCCACCATGTGTTCCAAAATTTTTGGGCCTGCAATCGTACCATCTTTAGTGATATGTCCTATTAAAATTACAGGAACATTCGATTCTTTTGCATATTTTATCAATTCCGCCGTACATTCCCGTATTTGCGAAATGCTTCCTGCGGTGGACTCAATAAAATCGGTATGCAACGTTTGAATGGAATCAATAATGACAATATCGGGTTGCATTTCCAAAATTTGTCTGAAAATATTTTGCGTTTTTGTTTCGGTCAAAATGTAACAATTATCGCCTTTAGCCGTGATTCGTTCGGCACGCATTTTTATTTGTTTCTGACTCTCTTCGCCCGAAACATAGAGCGTTTTGAAGGGTAATTTTAAAGCAATTTGTAACAACAAAGTACTTTTTCCAATGCCAGGCTCTCCGCCCAAAAGCGTCAACGAACCCGGAACTAATCCGCCACCTAAAACCCGATTTAGTTCATTATCTGTGGTATTTAACCGAATTTCTTGCGAACTATCTATTTCTTTGATTAACAAAGGTTTAGTAGCTATTTTTACCGTTGTTGCTGTGGTTTTCCAAGCCGATTTTTCCTCTTTTTGTATTATTTCTTCTACAATAGTATTCCATTCTTTGCAAGCGTTACATTGCCCTTGCCATTTCGAGAATTGTGTGCCACAGTTTTGACAGAAAAATGCCGTTTTAATTTTGCTCATTGTTCATTGAAATTTGAAGTAAAGGTAAAAAAATCTTTCTAAAAATAGACGTTTTTATTTATTTAAAATTTGGGCGTTCCTTTCAGGCCGGGCTGTCCACTATATCTTTTTGGTTACGATTTTCAGTTGAATTTCATTCCTAAACACAAACTCCTTTTTCCAAAAGACTAGAAACCAAAAAGGATGCCGTTCCCATCCCTAACGCAAACCCGGTTTCAATAGAAAAATAGTAGAAATAGCGTTTCTAAAAAATCAAACCGTTAAAAAAACGGTCTAAAAGAAATGAAAAAAAATAGTAAAATCACAAAGAATTCGATTTCAAAATAGTCATAAAATCCTCACGATCAACCTCTTCACAACCTAAACTTGCTAAATGATCATTATAAACTTGACAATCCAGCAAACGATATTGTTCAGATTCTAACTTTTTCGCTAAAGCAATAAATGCCATTTTACTTGCATTTGAAACTTTTGAAAACATACTTTCACCACAAAAAACAGTACCTAAATCAACACCATATAGACCACCCACAAGTTCCTTATTTTGCCACACTTCCACACTTTTTGCAATACCTAAATCATGTAGTTTACAATAAGCTTCAAGCATTTCATCGGTAATCCACGTCCCATTTTGATTTTTCCGAAACGTCTTTT